>OFGX01000313.1_pt1 | contig 39605 bp, 28 predicted proteins | sample 1521831 | NCBI WGS metagenome assembly OFGX01 (sample SAMEA3504080, study PRJEB24116) | mouse gut metagenome | biome: mouse gut; feature: mouse-associated habitat; material: faeces | place: Denmark | collected 2011 | reverse complement strand
TACGGACGCTACGACGTAACCTGCGCCTTCGGATTCAAGCGCGGTCGCTGAAGGTTCAAACTCGACCGTATAATCCCCGCTTCCGCCTGAAAAAGCCGCAGCCGTGGATCCAAAATCAATGCTCTGGTCAATGTTCAGATCTTTGGCGGGATCGATATTGTTTTTCTTTAATACAAACTCAAATACCATTTCCGGCATACCGCCCGCGCGTCCTCCGAGCACATTCGCTCCCTTTAAATCCGTCCATTTAAAATCTTCCGCCTGCTCCCTTGCGATCAGGAAATTCCCGGCGCGCTGGGTCAGCTGGGCGAAATTTTTTACTACGTCCGACGCTCCTTCGTTAAAAGCATAAACAGTCGTTTCCGGTCCCATAAAACCAATGTCCGCTTCGCCGGAAAGTACGGCGGTCATGGTTTTATCCGCTCCAAACGGGGCTGCTGCGATAGTACAAAAGAAACGTCGTACGGCATTTCGCTTGTGATATTCATTCGGTCAACGCAGCCCGCTGCGTCTTCTTTATTTGATGCAAATCTTCCGCTAAGCGTGGAATACATCCGCAAGCAAACATAGATAAAAAAATGCAGAATCCTGTCGTATGCTATTGAGAATATTTTAAAGATGTTATAAAATAGAACCACTATATAAAAAAGGAGAGAACGGTATGTATGCTGATGAGAATGTAATCAAAATTAAACATGAGGTTTTATACGAAGTGGCTAAAGCCGCCCTGGAGGGAAATCTGGAAGAAAAACGGGATCATATCCCCAATAAGCTGATTCCGGGGCCAAACCCGCAGTTTCGTTGCTGTATTTACAAAGAACGGGAAATTATCCGTCAGAGAATCCGCCTTGCGGAAGGCAAAGCGCCAGGCGCAGTAGACGACGGCAATATCATACAGGTAATCCATTCTGCGTGCGAGGACTGCCCGATTTCCCGTTATGTTGTAACAGACAACTGCCAGAACTGTATTGGAAAGGCATGTATCAATGCATGCAATTTTAATGCGATTTCCATTGGGAGCCATCGTTCCCATATTGACCCGTCTAAATGCAAGGAATGCGGTAAATGCGCAAAAGCCTGCCCGTATCATGCGATTGCAGATTTGAAACGGCCATGTAAATTCAGCTGTCCGGTAAACGCGATTACAAATGACGAACACGGGATTTCGGTAATTGATGAGAAAAAATGTATTCGCTGCGGCCTTTGCATACATAAATGCCCGTTTGGGGCAATCGGTTCTAAGACTTTTATCGTGGATGTAATTGAGGAGTTAAAGTCCGGCAAGCCGGTTTACGCAATTTTGGCTCCGGCAACCGAAGGGCAGTTTGGTACGGACATTACGATGCGCAGCTGGCGCAACGCCGTGAAACTGATGGGATTTAAAAATCTTGTAGAAGCGGGGCTTGGCGGCGATATGACGACGCAGGCAGAAGGCGACGAATGGTATGAAGCTTATAAAGAGGGCAAGAAGAAGACGACTTCATGCTGCCCGGGATTTGTGAATATGATTCGCAAGCATTATCCGGAACTGGAAGAGTTGATTTCCACTGCGGTTTCTCCAATGTGCGGGGTTTCCCGTATGATTAAGGCCAAAGAGCCGGATGCCGTTACCGTATTTATCGGGCCTTGCATCGCTAAGAAATCCGAGGCAAACGAGCATAAGATCGAAGGAAACGTGGATTTTGTTTTGACTTACAGTGAGATCCGTGCGATTATGAAAGCAATGGGCGTAGAACTTCAGCCGTCAGACAACGATTATCAGGAATCCTCTACTTTTGGGAAACGGTTCGGCAATTCCGGCGGCGTAACAGCGGCGGTACTGGAATATATGAAAGAAAAAGACTATGACTGCGATCCGAAGGTTTGCAAGGCAAACGGTGCGGCGGACTGCAAGAAAGCGCTGCTGCTCCTAAAGGCAGGTAAGCTTCCGGAAGATTTTATTGAAGGGATGGCGTGTGTCGGCGGGTGCGTCGGCGGACCAAGCGCGTTTAAGGATCAGATTTTGGCCAGGAAGGACAGGGACGCTTTGATTGGGGATGCGGACGGACGCACTATTGTAGGAAATCTGGATCAATACGCAATGGATTCGTTTTCCATGCACCGGGCCGAGCATTGATCAAATGTTCTGAACCAGTTATATTTGAGACGTATCCTTTTTGCGACAGTTTCGTTTTGTTTTTTCCAAATGTTGTAAAAATTACAAGTTTATGGTAATATTGATGTGTATTTCTTTATATGGATACAAAAAATATAACAGGAGGAAAGTAATGAAAAACAAAAAGAATGCACGGCTGTTGTGCATAATGCTGACGGCAGCAATGCTCGTGCAGCCAATGAACGTGTCTGCTGCGGGACTGATGCCGGGAGGGGAGGACGCCTGGCCGGAGAGCCAGGAATTAACCGTTCAAACCGAAGCGCAGGACGAGGCTTTAACGGACGCTGCTGAAGAATCGGAAGCGCTTCCGGCGCAGGAACAGGTTTTACAGGCAGAAGCGGTTTCGCCTGCATTGCAAAGCGGCGCGGCGCTGATTCCGGCAGGCAGCGACGAGAATGCCGTAAAGCTGATTCTGGCACAGGCGCTGATTAGCAACAGCGATCAGTTTTCAGAGGAAGAATTGCTGGGACTGGAGTGGGAGTATTACTGTGAAGGGAAAAACGGGCTGTTAAAGAACAGCGCCTGGGGTTCTGTGAATGGATTTGTTTCCAAAAAAGTGTTAACGAATTACACACATCCCGCGCTGGTAGACAACGGAAACGGAAATTATCAGATCCGTCTTGCCGGCACAGCTCAGGAAGTTACCCTGGAAAAGAAAGACAAGCTGGATTCCTCTATTGTGCTCAACGAGGGTGTTTCGGTGAGCCTGCCTTACACGGAGGACAGTACGATTGATTATGCGCAGCTTGAGGCAAAGGTGTTTGAAGCGGTTGTTGCGGAGACGACGCCGGGGCTGACGCTTGCGGACGTAGCGGTTGAATATTATGCTACCGCCACAACGGGCAGCGTAGGCAGTATGGGCAAAAACTGGGCGCCGATCCAGGGCGGTAAAATATCCGGCCTGGAGTACCCGGGCATGTCCGCTGGAGAAAATCAGAAAATCCGTTTCGTATGGGACGGCGACAGCACACACGCCGGATTTTATGCCGAAACTACGATAACCGTCACGGATCGCGAAGAAGCGCCATATGTGAAAAACGATCCGATTGGCAGCGCCAAATTACCGATCAGAGAAGATCTGACCGTAGATTACGACGCTATGGAGGATGCGATTTTCAATGCCGTTGTAGCGGAGTCGGAAGTAATTTCCGCTGATAATGCGACTATTGAGTACTATGCGACGGCAAAATCCGGCAGCGTAGGAGGGTTAGGCAAAAGCTGGGCGCCGATCCAGGGCGGCAAAATATCCGGTCTGGAATACCCGGGCATTCCGGCAGGCGTGCAGAAGATCCGTATTTCATGGCCGGGCAGCCAGGTATATGCGCCGACGGTAATTGAAGCGGACGTAGAGGTAAAGGATCGGGAGCAGGTACAGTTTATCTTAAACGAAGCTCCGTATGAGACAGGCATTGTATTTACGGCGGATCAGGGTTATGATTATGCGGCTACCGCCCGTGCGATTTATGATACGGTAGTGGCTTCGGTCAGCCAGGAAGTGGCTTATGAAGACATCCGGGTAGAGTATAACACCGATTTAACAGGCCTTACAAACAGCTATAAGCCGCTGGATGAAAAGGATTTGACCGGCCTTGTAAAATTTAAAGACGGGACATGGAAAATCCGTATTTCCTGCAGCGATACGGTAGCATACCGCGGCAATTCCGTTACGGTAGAAGTAACGGTTAGCGACAACCGGATTGCAAGCGCAGTAGCAGTGAAGGAAGGCGCTTCCTTTACCTACAATATGGATACGGCCGTTATGAAACAGGCGATTTTTGACAATGTAATCGACTGGGAAAATTCCGAATTGCCGGCAAAAGAGACGCTTAGCATGGATGATTTTGAAATCCTCTACAAAGCGCAGATCGACGTTTTGGACAACAGCTTTGACGCCGGAAAGTTAGGCGGATTGCTGGACAAAATCCCGGGGCTTGAAGGCATAGGCGGAAGCATTGACAATATTGCAGGCAGCTTAAACGACAGCACAAAGCGCTGGATGCCAATCGAGGGCGGCAAATACCTTGGGATTCCTTATACGGCAATGGGCGCAGGGAAGCATCAGGTGCAGATTTCTTATAAGGGAAATGCCGAATACCGCCCGTCTGACGGAGCCGAAGCAGCGGTTACCGTTAAGAAGGCAAATGTAAAGGTAAGCGTGAAATCGGCGAATATCTATGCGGATCAGACGCTGCCGGAGAATTTTATTACGACAAACCCGGCCGACAAATTTGATTTCTATACCATTTATGCCGGCGCAACCAGCAATGTAAACTTAGGACTTTATCTGGATCTTCCGGAGAAATTCAGCAATAACAAGCTGATGGGGATTATCGATCCGATTGCCGAGAAGATTACGGGCAAAAGCTTCAGCAAAATGCTGCAGGACGGCGTTACGTTAGGGGAACTGCGCAAGATGTTTGACAGCACGGAACTGCTGGAACTTTTAGACAAAGTAGGCGTGGATACCGGCGCGTTTGGCCAGATCTTAAAAGTATTAAATGCGCTTCCGTCTATTACAGACAGCGTGCGTATCGGGTTTGGAGCGCCGAACCGTGCAGGGCTTTACAGTGCAACGGTTATTACGGACAATAAGAATTACAACACAGGCGTAGGCATTGGGGCATTGTTAGTCAGGATGCGTTTATCCGGCGTAAAGCTGACCTGGAACCAGGGGCTTGGAAGCAAGATCAGCGCTGCGGACGCCAAAAACTTTGACTTTGGCGCGACATTGTCTTACGATGGAGACGTATCGATTGTACAGGATAATGTGCATTACCTGTATTCCGGGTTTACAAGCAAGTGGAAAGTTTATTCCAGCACAACGACTCCGCCGACGGAGCCGGGACGCTATGTAGTGACGGTAGTTACACTGGGCGGCAATTATCAGGCAGCCCCGATTACCAGATCGTTCCAAATTACAAAATAATAAATGCGAAGGGAGCGCTTTTAAAAGCGTTCCCTTCTTTCACTATGTAGCCTGTAGTTTTTCTGTCGTAAGAGTTCAGCCTGCTACTGCGCAGTTCGCAGCCAATATTGCAGAGTAGCAGGGAATCCGGAAGGCTAAACTGTTATTTCCTGTCGGCAAAATCAGAAAAAATGATTGACGAAGCCCCAGTTTCTAACGTATAATTTAATCTGAATGCTATCAGGAAAATTTATACATAATGGAAGGGAGGCAGCAGCATGAGGCAGTTTTTTGGAATGAGCCAGCACGGGAATCTGGAGGAAGCAGTTTCGGGATTAAATCGTCCTCAGTTTCTGATGCTTTTATCAAACAACGGTCAGTTTGAAGCGCATGTAAAGCAGCTGGAGAAGCTTTATCCCGAAGTACCGAGTATCGGATGCATTGGGATGGGATATGACACCAGGATTGTAGAACAGGGGGTATGCGTCATTGCATTCCTTGACGGTGTATCTGCTGCGGCAAATGTACTTGAGCAGGTATCCAGTATGCCGATGAAATACATTCACCGGCTTGAAGAAGACGTTCGCGAGGTAAACGGTTCCATGCAGGATACGGTGTGTATTGATTTTTGCGCCGGGAACGACGCATGTGTGCTGACGACGATTAATACGGTATTAAAGCGCGCCGGAATTTCGCTGGTTGGCGGGACGGGGGACGCCGGAAAAGTCTCTGCAAATGGAAAAATTTATGAGGATGCGGTAGCATACGGGATGATCCGAAACCAAAACGGCAGGGTAAAGACATATAAAGAGAATATTTACCATCCGTATAAAAATTACCGGTTTATTGCGTCGGATACGGATAAGGCCAATTACGTTATTGGGAAATTAAACGGCCGTCCGGCCAAACAGGTTTACCAGAGTATCCTGCATGTAACGGATCAGCAGATTTTAACACAGACATTTAAAAATCCGTTCGGTAAACTCAACGGGGATGATATCTGCATTATTTCAATCAAAGAGGTCAACGGCAATTCCCTGGCATGTTTCAGGCAGGTGAACGATTCCGACGTATTGATTTTATTGGAATTGGGCGACTATAAGGCAATCACCCGCCAAACGATAAAGATGATTTGCCAGGAATTTCCGAAGCGTTCCGCCGTGTTTTCCGTCAACTGCCTGTTTCGCTATAAACTGTTCAGCGAACACGGTTATATGCAGCAGTATTTGCAGGACATGGCGTCCTTGGGAAGCCATGCCGGGCTGGTCGGGTACGGGGAACATTACAACAACCGCTTTGTCAACCAGTCTATGACATGTGTGGTATTTGAATAAAGGAGGGAACAAGGGCGATGGTGTTTCCAGGGAGAAACAGAAAGAAACAGGGAGAAGTATTACATACGGAAAAGAGCCTGTATCCGGTTCTGCATGTGACAGACTGCTTGAATGATTACAAAAAAGATCTGATTGGAAAAGAAGTGGAATCCCTGTTTGAACTTAATATGGTGGGCAGTTCTTTTTCCGGCGTATTGAAAAAAGCAGATCATTTCCATGAGCAGCTGCAGGAATTTGGGGATTCGTTTTCCAATATCAACGAAGCGGCGGGGCAGTTTGCCCAGGTACGGGAAGCAATCACGCAGACGGTATCGGAGACGAAAGGAAAAGTGGAAGAGTTAAAGGACACTTCCATGAAAGTAGAACAGTCGTACAGCACGATGACGCAGACATTTGAGCAGCTTCAGGCCGCGGTTTCGGGCATCCAGCGGTGTATGGTTAAGATTGTATCTATTGCAGACGAGACGAATATTCTGGCTATTAACGCGTCTATCGAGGCGTCCCGGGCGGGGGAGCAGGGCAAAGGATTTGCAGTAGTTGCGACAAAAGTGCGGGAACTTGCAGAAGAGATTAAGGGTCTGGCAAACGAAGTAGACAGCGGCATACGTGACGTACAGCATGGCACAAAGCAGCTAAACGGCAGTATTTTGGATTCCAAAGAAGCGCTTGGGACCAATATCGAAACGGTAAAAAGCACGGATGATTCGTTTCAGAATATTATTACGACGGCAGAAGGGGCGGCGTCGGTGCAGACGGAAATTTCGGGCGTAATTGAAGATTCCAGAAAGGAGCTGCAGGAGATTTGCCAGTTTTTTGATGAGATTAAACTGCAGTATCAGGAGGTTGTAAAACATATAGAACGCGCCAGCAAGCTTGGCACGACGAAAAGCGCTATGTTTGAGGATATAGACAACATGCTCTCGCAGATTCCGGCGATGCTTCAGGATAAAGAGCCGGAGGGAATTTAAAACGGGAAGCTTTCAAAAGACAGGAGCAAAAAGCAGGCTGCGGCAGAGAAAGGACTTTGCCGCAGCCTGTTTTTTATTTTTTAGGAGAGGGGACGCTCCAGGGTTTTGATACCTGCGCGGTTAATCGCCGCCGTAAGCGCGTTTATGGAAGCTTTGATAATATCTTCATCTGTTCCGACGCCCCAGATCAGTTTGCCATGCGCCGTAATTCCCACATAGGCAAGGGCTTTGGAAGAAGAGCCGCGGGAAAGGGCGTGCTCTGCATATTCTGTCAGTTCGTACGTAATATTGAAATGCTTCTTAATGGCAATGCTGACCGCGTCCAGACGCCCGTTTCCGTTTGCCGTTACAACATCTGTCCCTTCCGGGGTTGTAATGGAAACAGTGGCTTCCATACCGTTCTGCTGGCGGAAATGGCATTCCGATACATGGAAACCGCTCGAAACGTCGTGATAGGTTTCTTTGAATATACCGTAAATCCGTTCTGCGGTTAATTCGCTGTGTTCCCTGTCGGACACATCTTTGACCAGGTAGCCAAATTCTTCCTTCATCCGGTCCGGAAGCAGGATACCGTAAGCCTGTTTTAGCACATAGCTTACGCCGCCTTTGCCGGACTGGCTGTTGATCCGGATTACGTCGGAATCGTAGGTACGTCCCAGATCTTTTGGGTCAATCGGCAGGTACGGTACGGTCCAGTGAGGATCTTTGCCGGAAGCGTGGCACGCCATGCATTTGGAAATCGCATCCTGATGGGAACCGGAAAAAGCGGTAAACACCAGGTCTCCGGCATAGGGCTGTCGCATGGAAATTTCCATATTGGTCAGTTCCTCATAGGTTTTGCGGATCTCTTTCATATTGTGAAAATCAAGCCCCGGATCAACGCCTAAGGAATACATATTCATGCAAAGCGTTACGATATCGACGTTTCCGGTCCGTTCGCCGTTGCCGAACAGCGTCCCTTCAATGCGGTCTGCGCCTGCGAGCAATCCCAATTCCGCATCGCTGATACCGCTGCCCCTGTCATTGTGCGGGTGAAGGGAAATCAGCACGCTGTCGCGGTAATTTAAGTTTTTATCAAAATATTCAATCTGGCTGGCAAATACATGCGGCATCGAATACTGTACGGTAGAAGGCAGATTAATAATAGCCTTACGCTCCGGTGTAGGCTTCCAGACGTCAAGCACAGCATTGCAGACCTCAAGTGCATAATCCATTTCTGTCCCTGTAAAGCTTTCTGGCGAATACTCAAATGAAATATTCCCCCTTTCATTTTTTGATAAATCGTAAACCAGCTTCGCACCATCAATAGCAATCTGTTTAATTTCTTCCTTTGACTTTTTAAAAACCTGTTCGCGCTGTGCAACAGAAGTAGAATTATACACATGCACAATCACATTCGGCGCGCCGTCAATTGCTTCAAATGTACGTTTGATAATGTGCTCCCTTGCCTGTGTTAATACCTGCACCGTCACATCATCCGGAATCATATTCTTCTCAATCAACGTGCGCATGAACTGATATTCCGTCTCCGAGGCCGCCGGGAATCCCACCTCAATCTCCTTGAAGCCAATGTCCACCAACATCTGGAAGAACTCCAGCTTCTCTTCCAGGCTCATCGGCTCGATCAGCGCCTGATTGCCGTCACGCAGATCGACGCTGCACCAAATCGGCGGCCGATCCACATACTCCTTCTTCACCCAGTCGTAAGTCACTTCCGGGGGCATATGGTATGTTTTGCCGTATTTCTTGCTGATTGTGGTTTTATCCATGATTCTGTATTCCTTTCTTTCTGCGCACTCCGCCGTTTCATGCTCGGATTTCAGAAGACATTGTCATCTTCTTCCCTATGTCCTTTTCCAGCGCTGTTCCCGCTTCGTATGGATATTTCCTTATAAAGCATGCCGGCCAGAAAATCTGCGCTGCTGATTTAAAGATAGTAACACAGATTCCAATGTTCTGCAAGTGTCTATTTAATTCTTATAATTGACTTTTAATATTGTCCATGTTCTTTATAAATTCAGTTTTTGGCACATTTTCTGTGTTTACTCCAATTATTCATTGTCTTATTTTTATCCAAATATACGTCATATTTTAACTTATCTTTTTTCTTGAAAAAGAAATCAATATGTGGTAAAGTAGAGACATCAGATAAATTTCCTCAAAATGGGAGTCTGCCGGAAAATCGTCATGGAATCCGGTTTCTGTAGTTCAGCTGATTTGCATTTCAAGGCAAGGGTAATGTTCAATGCACAATTCCCCAACACCAATACAGTTTCGTCAGACTTTGCCTTGTAGGACCGGCGGCGGCAGAAAGGCTTACAGATTTTCAGGCGGATTCCTTTGCAAAAAGAAAGGAGGCACATACCGTGACCCTGACCCATGAAGATCTGCTTTCCATCTCCAATCTGCTGGATGTCAAAATCCAGGCAGGGCTGCAGGCCGAACTGCAACCTGTGAAAGACAGCATACGGGATCTGAGGTTCTTCATCCAATCCGAACTGGAGCTGATCAAGAACGACATCCGCAACCTCTATGCTGAACTACAAACTGTCAAGGATGACATCCGCAACCTCTACGCTGAGCTGCAGACCGTTAAGGATGACATCGGCAACCTCTACGCCGAACTACAGACCGTCAAGGATGACATCCGCAACCTCTACGTCGAACTACAGACCGTCAAGGACGATGTCCGCGACTTACGCTCTGAGTTGCAGACCGTCAAAAACGACATCCGTAATCTCTACACTGAACTACAGATTGTCAAAGACGATATCGGCGGCTTACACTCTGAGCTACAGGCTGTCAAAGACGACATCGGCGGCTTACATTCTGAGATGCAGACCGTCAAAGACGACATCGGCTGCTTACACTCTGAGATGCAGACCGTCAAGGACGATGTCAGCAGCCTGACGTACCGCGTAACGAGACTAGAACTGCATATCGAAAACGTCACCGACAAAAACATCCAATTACTGGCAGAAAACTACGTGCCCGCCGCCAAGCGGTACGAAAAGGCATCGGCCCAGATCGATGCCATACAGGCAGATATAGAAATCATCAAAGGCGCCATAGAACACCATTCAGAAGCGCTCCATAAATTGGCATAGCGCAGATTCCATTGTGTTCTTTATGCCCATGCCATTGTTTCGTTTTCTATCCGACCTTCCCCAACGTTCCGCCGAGGAGGTTATATCTGCCAATCTTACCTATGCGGCTACATAATATCCATTTCAACAAAAGACATGAGACGATTTCCCAATATTTCGGCACGAAAATATCCGCCGGAACACACGCTCCGGCGGACTCCTTACTCTTCTTATACTTCCTTATCGTGGAGATGCTAACGCTGACTTACGACTGCGATTTCAAATCAATGTAAACGGTCCTATAAAAATCCAATAGCTGCTGGTTCGTAGTCTCCCGACAGCGGACAATGCTTCCCAATGCCTCAGCCCTCACTTCCGCCGTGTTGCCGCCATTTTCACCGTCATCGCTGCCATAGGTACCGGCAAGCGCGGATATCGCTTCGCTCAAATATGCCGTATTGTCCTGAATCGCTTTTACCTGGGCCAATATATATGCCACATCCACCGTCCGGCGCCAAGGCGCGGCCCGCCCGCACAGCCTGCTCAGGCTTTGTCCAGGAGCCTGTGTATCTTCTCGTGGGGATCCAGGAGCTTAGAGATAGACTTTCCGGCGTTCACGGAATGGATATAGATGGCGATATATTTCGTGATGTCCACCTCCCGGTACCAGGGCGCGTTCAGGATCTCGTCCCGGCGGTAAGAAGCGTTCGTGATGAACACGGCTTCCAGCACTTTCTTCTTGTAGGCCTCGTCAAACCGCTGGAGCCCCTCCGTGAACAGCGCGAAGGTGGCCGCCGAGAAGACCCTTTTCGCCCCCTGCTTCTTACAGTATTTCGCCACGTCCAGCATGGTGGTGCCGGAGCAGATCATGTCGTCCACAATGAACACATCCTTGCCCTTCACGCTGGGGCCGATATATTTATGTACGTCCACCACATAATTGCCGCCCACCACCTTGGTCCTGGACCTGCGCTTATAGAAGATGCCCATGTCCAGCCCCAGTTCATTGGTGTATTTGAAATTCCTCGTGGTCGCCCCCAGATCCGGAGAAATGAACAGGGAACTGTCCTCCGAGAACGTCACGTCTGGATAATTTTTCTTGATTGCCTTGATCACCTGATAAATGGGAAACAGGTCGTCGAAACCGTTGTACGGAACCGCATTTGCCACCCGATTGTCGTGCACATCGAAAGCCGTGATGTTCCTGACGCCGATGTTCTCCAGCTCCCGCAGCGCCATGGCGCAGTCCAGGGACTCTCTGGAAATCCTTCTGTCCTGGCGGCTGGCATAGAGCAGCGGGGAAATCACATTCACCCTGTACGCCTTCCCGCCGATGGCGGACACCGTCCTCTTCAGATTCTGGAAATGCTCCTCCGGCGACATGGGAACCGTCTGCCCATACATCTGATAGCTGCAGGAATAGTTCCCCACATCCACCAGGATATACACATCCGCTCCCCGGACAGTCTCTTCCAGGACCGCTTTCCCGTCTCCTGTGGAAAAACGGACAATCTGCGAATTCACCACATGGCATTCTTCCTTGTTGTAGGTCTCCCTCAGATAGTACTCAATCTTGCTGGCTAGCTCCTCCGTCCCATATAAAGGAATCAGCACAATGGGAATGGAACGGCTTGCTGACAATAGACTCATATTTCCCTCCTTATGATACGCCATATCCTCCCGGAATCTCCAGACCGCTTATCATGCATCTTTCCAGATGCCTTTCAGCCCCCAATGCAGGATTCCGCTTCCTGGAATCCTGAAATCCTATGCGGCCTGACGCGCTCCCGGCGACCTCACCACCTCTTTCCTCTTCAGTTTATAATATTTTCTCCATCTTTACAAGTCCATCCGGAAAGATTGGAAAGATTACCGGAAAAGAATACCATCTCCTCCGCCAGCCCGCAGATGCGGGAGGCCGCGTCCCGCCGGATATATCTGCTCTGACAGTCCACCATCCCGGCACAGGCCTGTTCGTCTTCCAGCATGCGGAACACGGTCTCCGCCCCTCCTTCAGACACTTCACAGGGCGCGCTCATCCCATGTTCCAGGAAATACCTTGCGTTGTGGGTCTCGCAGCCCGGAATCGCCGGCATGTGCAGCAACGGTATCCCGCACACCGCTGCTTCCGTGGAAGAGAGCCCTCCGGGCTTGGTGATGTAGAGACTGCTGATTCGAAGATAGTCCGCCATGCAGTCTGTGTGCCCTACCACAATGATCCGCGTGCCGTACTGCCCTTTCAATTTCCAGTACAGCTCCTGATTGTTCCCGCATATCACAATGATGCCGGTCTCCCGCCTCAGGGCTTCCCGCTCTGCCCGCTCCAGCAAAAGGCCGATCAGCTTGTCAATCTTTCCGGCACCGATGCTCCCTCCCGCTATGAGGATGTATCTCTTGCCGAATTGACAGTGCACGCCGCTCAAAACCGGCACGCTTCTCCTTCTGCCTGCCCGGAAGCTTCGATCCACCGGAATCCCCAGAGGATATATCTTCTCCCGCGGTATCCCTCTGCCGGCGAATTCGTCCGCCAGCTCCTCCCCGGGCACCACGTAGGCGTCGCAGTCCGTCTCCTCCGTAAAGGGGATGCAGCAATAGTCCGTGGCTAGGAACATCGTCCCGGGGATGTCCATGCCCCGGCGCTTCATATTCGTCATGATTTCCGCGGGGAACAGGTGGGGCATAATCACCACGTCAAAATGGTTCGCCCCCAGATACTCCTCCATCTGTGAAATCATCGCCTGGTTGGCATAGTAGACCGGAGAGCGGAAAGGCAGCCGCCGGTACAGCTCCCCGGCCTCATAGACAGCCCCGAAGGCCCTGGGCGCTTTCTGGGCCGTTGCAATATACATATGGTCAATCTTTCCGGCCAGGCCCTGCCCCCGCAAGACATAAGGGTTCATCATCACGGCGCGGTGCCCTCTCCGGATCAGCTCCTCCCGGACGGCCCTTCCGGCAGCGTCATGGCCGCCTCCTGTGCCGCAGGAAAGTATCAGCGCATCCATAACAGCTTCACCCCCATCTTTTCCTTTCTCTCCTTACTGGTCAGCAGCCTTGCGCAGACCGTCACCACAATCAGCAGAAATCCCAGTTCCACGGTTCTGCTCTCCGCCGCGTACAGGACAGAGCAAAGGGCGCACAGGTATGCCGCCAGCGTCCGGTGATAATGGGGCGTGATCCGCAGCACCACAGAAAAGAACAGGAAGAACACCGCCAGCGCCGCCACAGGCCGCCACATGGGAAGCAGCCCCAGCAGACAGCCGAAAGTGACCGCTATCCCCTTTCCGCCCCTGCCGCCGTAGAACAGCGGAAAAGCGTGGCCGATCACTGGCGCCGCTATGACCAGCCCATTCCAGAAAAGGCGCGGGCCTTCCGGCATATCCGCATGCCAGAACAGAAACACCGGCAGAAATCCCTTCAGCAAATCTCCCAGAAGCGTCAGAAAGCCGCACCAGAAGCCGCCGTAGAGGAACGCATTGGCCGTTCCGGGATTCCCGTCCCTGCTCTGCTCCAGCATGCCCTCCTTCCGGAACACATGGGAAAATACGCGGGCATACAGCACGCTTCCCGAAAGATACCCTAAAATGACGAACATCACTGTCCCCAGCATAAAATCCACCCCCTGACACGGCATGTGCACCAGCACAATATTTTATACCGGAAACAATATCACAGAAAGATAAACTGAAACGAAACTGAAGCCGCCTAAATCCTCCTGGGCAGTTCCACCGAAAAAGAAACAATCCCCCCGCCGCTGTCCACGGAAACTTTCCCCCGGTGCAGCTCCACCACCCGTTTCACGATGGCAAGCCCCACCCCATTCCCCTCACTGCTGTGGGACTCGTCCGCCTGATAGAACTTATGAAATACCCTTTCCCGGGCCTCCTCCGGAATCTCCGGGCCGGCATTGGCCACCGTCACAGAGACCCCGCCCGGAACCTCGGAAATGCTGATTTCCACCGTCTCCCCCTCAGGCGAGAATTTGATGGCGTTGTCGATCAGATTGACCCATGTCTGCTTTAACAGCTCTTCGTTCCCGGCCACCTCAACTTCCCCGAAATCAAGCTTCCAGTTCAGCGCCTTGGAAGACCATTTGTGCTCCAGCAGCAGAATACAGGAGCGAATCTGCTCCGAAAGATTGAATTGTGACACATTTGTCAGAATGGACTGGTTCTCTATCCGGGTCAGGTTCAGCACATTGGTGGCCATTTCCGAGAGCCGCAGAGACTCCGCCTCAATAATGTCCAGATACTCCGCCTGCTGCCCGGGCGTCAGGCTCTCCCGCTTCAAAATCCTGGCAAAGCCCGCGATAGACACGATGGGCGTTTTGAATTCATGGGAAAAATTATTGATGAAATCGTTCCGCAGCATCTCCGTGCTGCCCAGTTCCTCCGCCATCTTGTTGAAGCTGTCCGTAAGCTCCGCAAAAGTGGGATGGCTGGTCAGAAGCCTGCCGAAATGCAGACGCGCCTGGAAATCACCGGAAGCCAGCCGATTCATCTGATTGATCAGATTCACCACCGGCTTCAGCGGAATGGCCGTGGCCGTGATCACCACCGCAAAACCGATGAAGGTGTCCACACTTGCCAACAACAGGAACACCCGGCCTGCGCTCAGGTTTTCAATCCGCCCGGTGCTCAGATCGGCGATCCACTCCATGCTGACCACCCCTGTCCTCACCAAAACGAACAAAGCCAGCAAGGCCACCAGCACCGTCGTGAACTGAATCACAAACAAGACCAGAAACACAAGCAAGCCCAGCTCAAAATTATGCTTATTCTTCCGGCTCTCTTTTCCCCCTCCGGCCCTTCCGTCCTTCCGCCTGTCACCCTTACCCTTCATCCTGCCATTCCCTTCCCATCCATTCCAATATCCTCTCCCGATGCCCACCTTCCCCTACCAGAATCAACCCAAAACCGCCGCATTTCTGGCACAAAGCCAAAAGCTTCCCTTGCGCATTCTTCCCTACGAGACTGGCCAGCAATGCGGATTTCTTCGCAAGCGAGCCTGAAAGTTCCTGGCGGATGCCCTAAAGAGACGGACGATGCCCCTCCTGGCCCCCTAGGGCTTCTTCTCGCATTTGACGGCTTTGTAGCCAAGCCCCCTGACGGACTCTATCTCGAATTCCTCCCAGCCCTCGAAACGCTTGCGGAGACGGCCGATATGGACTGTGACGGTCTCCCACCCCGTCTCGCTGTCCGCTCCCCAGATCTCATCCATCAGCTGGATGCGGGTGAAGATTTTTCCCGGATAGGACAGCAGCTTATACAGCAGCAGGAACTCTTTCTGGGGCAGTTCCTGTACTTCCCCCCTTCTGGACACGGTGAGGGAATCATAGTCCAGTACCACATCGCCTATCACGATTTTCCTCTCGCTGACGATCCTGGCCCTTCGCAGCAGAGCCTTGATCCGCAGCAGCATTTCTTCTTCATCGATGGGCTTGGTCATGTAGTCGTCCGTCCCCACCAGGAAGCCTTTTCTCTTGTCCGCGGGAAGCTGTCTGGCCGAAACCATCAGCACAGGCAGATTGTCGTCCGCGCTCCGCAGTCTCTCCGTGAATTCATACCCGTCCATCTCCGGCATCATGACATCCAGCACCACCAGATCCACATGCTCCCTGTCCATGATTTCCAGGGCTTCCGCCCCATTGCGCGCGGCGGTCACCGTGTAATTCTCCGCTTCCAGCACTGCCCGCAGCAGAAGCCTTGTGCTCTTATCGTCATCCACCACTAAAATATGGAACATTCCGCCCTCACCTCACCATCCTCTTGCCGCGATGTAGGAGACCAGCCCTCGCCGGGCCGAATGAAAAAACCTGAGCCGTCGGATGCTCTCATGCACTTCCCGGCTCCCCAGCTCCCTCTCCTCTTCATCGCCGCATTCTATCCCCAGGGCCCGCCTGGCATTATAGGCAAGCCAGTCCAGCCAGCCGTAGCCAACGCCGGAAATCCTGTCCCAGTCTGCCCTCACGACCCCATACTCGGCCTGATAAGCTTCCAGAAACCCTCCAAACCGGCCCAAATCCAGTTCACACGCCGGCCAGCCCGCCCAGCTCAGTGCCAGCTGGAACATCTCCAACAGGGGATTCCCGTAATCCAGGCATTCCAGATCGATGAGGAGCGGCTCCCCGTCCAGCCACAGGACATTTTTGCAGTCCATGTCCCCGTGGCAGAAGCAGCGCATGTCCGGAATGCTGTCCAGCGCGGCAGCATATTCCTTTTCTGCCAGAGATATCAGCTCCCGGTTCCCTTCCAGAACCTCCGCGATATCAGGCCGACACTGCCGGGCCGCTTTTATGTAGGCATCCCAGTCTGCTGCATTCTCCCCTACGCCTTCCGTACATGTCGCCATGGTTCCAGAGGTGGCTGCTGCCGCTGTGGATGCTGTCTTGTCGAAGTCGCCTGTCTCTTCGACACCTATATCTTCATTCTCCTCCGCTTTAACCTTTGTACCTCCTGAACTCTCCTTCGCTTCAGCCCTGGCACCTTCTAAGCTGTCTTTCTCTTCGCCACCTACATCTTCGCAGCTCTCTGCACGCACTTTCATACAGGGTATTTTATGGATTCTGGCCAGGAGCTTTCCTATGATCCGGCAATGGTTTTCTTCAATCTCATGCCAGCCCATGGCTTTGCCTTCCGACCAGTCAAACAGATAATAATGCTGCCCTTCCAGGCACTGCATCTTTCTGCCATCCCGCTCCAGCGCCGGAATCATGGGAATGCCCTGTTCCCACAGCAGCCGCTCTATCTCTTCTGCCCTCCTGTAGTTCTCCATTGTCCCGGGACGCTGCATGATTACCGGATTCAACACTTTCAGCGCATACTTCCCCGCCGTAGTTTCCAGCCGATACATCCTGTGCAGAAATCCTCCCGTCACTCTATCCGGCGGCGCTGTCAGCTTCCCTAACCCAAACTGCTCCGCTACTTTGCCACAAAATTCTATGTATTCCATACGCTCCATCCCAACTGCTCCAATCTTTCCGCCATTCTTGCCCTGTCTGTCCTCACGCGCTCCATTCGTAGACATCGTAGGCATGGCTGAAATGGTAACCCAGTTTTTCTGCCAATGCCACCGACCACAGGTTCTGCGCGTCCCAGCTGGGGTACCATCCCCGCTCCAGACAGTCCAGAATCAGCTTCGCCCCGCAAATGTACGCCAACCCTCTCCGCCGATAATCCTCCCTGGTGTCGATTTCTATCTCTATGCCCCCTAGATAGCCGGAATAGGAAGACGCCCCTGACACAGGCTCCCCAGCCCTCAAGATGACTGCCCCCAGCCCGTGCGCCTCATACTGGGCATAATCACGATACTGGGACACCAGATCCCTGCACCAGGGGATTTCTTTACAGCGCCGGAACAATGTCTCGTCCATCCGCTTCAACACATAGCCCTCCGGCAGACCCTCCACTGCTGCCTGCAGCTCTTCCCTGCGGAACACGTCCGGTTCCTTACGGATGGCATACCGGACCGTTTTCCTCGCCCTTTGGCCATGGCAGTCCTCTATCACTTCCGCCCAGCGCCCATTCTGCGGCACCATGATCAGGAAATTCCTGCCGTCCTGCTCCGGCGCTTTCGCCGCCAGCTCCCTGTCGGGCTCTCCCGCCAGGAAGCAGAAGTCCCCCAGCAATGCCATGGCGGATACAGGGTTTTCCTCACAGTTCCCGTAAATCTTTCCCATCACGCCCTGCAGGCATGACGCAATCATGGTCTCCTCCCATCCGGCGAACAGCGGTGCCGCTTTCTCCGTCCGGCTTATCTCACAAATCATCGCAGCCTCCTCGCTCCTTCCTCCCTGGTGTCCTCTCTTCCAGTTCATTTCCCTCCCCATAGGACACATCCAACCCGCCGGTTCCTCCATATCCTCCCCTGCTGCCATCTAAAAACCATACCTAAAATGCCAATTCACCGGCTTTCCGCCAAACAACAGGGGCAGCATTCGCGGCCGCCGGGCCAAAAACGGCCACACCATAAAACCATCGCCCGGCAACAATATTCTAGCACAGCTGCAACCCTGTTTTCAAGGGCGCTTCTCAAAAGCAGCCGCCCGGGATGCCCCGGCGCAATTCCGAATGCCAATGGAATTTGCCACAGGCACATCAGTTTTATATTTTTCTATATTTTTTATGAAAATAAGAGAAAAAAATGATGAAAATGCACAAATAATCTTGCGGCAGCAGCCATTAAGCCTATCCCTTTTTCTTCAAAATCATCGAAAAAAGTGATTTCTAAAACGATTCTTTTACTTTACGCGGGAAAAATTTGTGCTATAATCATGTGTGGTTAGAAGATATCAAATAAAGAAAAGAGTGGTTGAATCATGGAAACATATGCTATTTTTAAGGATCTGGCAATCATCATCATAGCAGCGAAGTTTTTCGGGATATTGGCCCGGAAATGCAAAGCGCCGCAGGTAGTGGGCGAAATCATCGCCGGGCTTCTGATAGGCCCAAGCGTGCTGGGCCTGGTGCAGCAGTCGGATTTCCTGAACATGATGGCGGAAATCGGCGTGGTGCTGCTGATGTTCTCCGCGGGGCTGGAGACGAACCTGAAGGATTTGATGAAGACAGGGCCCGTGGCGCTTCTGATTGCCTGTTCCGGCGTGTTCATCCCTTTGCTGGGCGGCTCCCTGCTCTATATGGGCTTTTACGGCATGTCCCCCTGGGGATCGGATGCTTTCTATAAAGCAGTGTTCACCGGCGTCATCATGACGGCTACCAGCGTCAGCATTACGGTGCAGTCCCTGAAGGAGATGGGGAAGCTGAAGGGGAAGGTTGGCACCACGATCCTCAGCGCCGCCATCATCGATGATGTCATCGGCATCATTGTGCTGACTTTTGTCATCGGCTTCAAGAACCCGGAATCCAATCCGGGCGGCGTGGTCATCTCCACGGTGCTGTTCTTCGTCATGGCATTGGTGGTGGGCGTCATTGTATTCAAAATATTCCAAAAGCTGGACGACCGTTATCCCCATACCCAGCGGATTCCCATCCTGGGGCTTTCGCTGTGCTTTTTCTTCGCCTATGCGGCTGAGCGCTATTTTGGGATTGCCGACATCACGGGAGCCTATGTGGCCGGCATCGTTCTGTGCTCCATCCGGGACTCTTCCTATATCGACCGGAAAATGGAAGTCAGCTCTTACATCATCTTCGGCCCGGTGTTCTTCGCCAGCATCGGCCTGAAGACCAGCATCGACCATATGAGCGTAGGGATTCTGCTGTTTTCCGTAGGGTTCGTGGTGGTGGCTCTGATCACCAAGATCATCGGCTGCGGCCTGATGGCAAAAATCTGCCGCTTCCGCTTTCAGGACTGCCTGAAAATCGGCGTGGGCATGATGACCCGGGGCGAGGTGGCCCTGATCGTGGCCCAGAAGGGGCTGTCTGTGGGGCTGTTGACCGCGGAGTATTTTACGGCTGTCATCCTTCTGATCATCGTGTCCAGCATCACCACCCCGATCATCCTGAAGGTACTGTATGCGAAGGACACTGCCGCCGCGGATTGATGGCTGGCCCGCGTGAGCGTTTCCGAAAGGGGCTGCGGCAATAAGCAAGGGATTTCCTGTACTTATTGCCGCAGCCCCGGTTTTGTTTTTGTCTTTCTTGCGTTTATATTTCTTCTGTTTATCGTTTTTCTTTTCCCGTGTCCGCTTACCGTCCTTTCCCTGACAATGCGGCTGCAGTACAGGGAACTATACTGCATAGCACCAGAATTTACCGTGCTGCACTGGTTAAACATATATGGCTGCCGTTATGCAGTCTGGTTACTCGGAAATTTTATAGTAAACGACTATAGTTTCACTCAAAACAAGAATAATTAGGAATTGTCGGAAAATAACCGCTACAATTTGTTTAGGAAAAAGCCCGGAAATACAACAAAAATTGCTGCAAACTTGTAGCGGTTATTTGTAGACAATTCCTTACGACGTTTACTATAACTGTTAAGCAGTATATGTAACAGACCATGTATCGGACATGGAATAAAATCAGTTCTCCGCGCCCGCCATGAGCAGCTGCTCCACAATCTCCGTGAGCCCGGCTTCCGAAGCGTAGTACAGCGCGCTGTGCTGTTCGTTGTCCACCGCGTTCACATCCGCGCCCTGTTCTATCAGCATGGCAGTGAAATCGTTCTTGCCGCTCCTTGTGGCCAGGATGAGGGGCGTCTGTCCGTCCGTGGTCTTGGCGTTCACGCTGGCACCGGCGGCAAGCAGCGCCTTGCCCAGGAACAGGTCTCCGTTGTCGGCCACGATGTGCATGGGCAGGACGCCGCTGATGTTGGCGATGTCCGGCTTCGCGCCCGCCGCCAGCAGCAGCTCCGCAATCACCAGGTTGGACCTTCTCACCGCCAGCATCAGCGGGGACTCGCCCTCGTCGTTGAGACTGTTGACGCTGTCCTTGTCCTTCTCGATCAGGACTTTCACCACCTCGCCCTGGTCGTTCCAGCAGGCGTGATGGAGGGTGGTGTTGCCAAAGGCATCGGTGTGCTCCTCCTCCGCGCTTGACAGCGCCTTCACCAGCTCCCGCAGACCGGCGGAAGTGGCGTAGTCGATGGCCATGCGGTTCTCATTGTCCTTGATGCTGATGTCGATGTCCGGGTTCTGGAGGAACTTGATCGCGGCGTCCGTCTTGCCGTTCTGTGCCATGAGCATCAGCGGCGTCACGCCGTTATTGTCGGTGCAGTTCACATCCGCGCCTGCGCCCACCAGCAGGCCGATGACCTCCGAATTGCCCGTCTCCGCCGCAAAGTGCAGGGGCATGCGGTTCCTCTGGTTGCCCAGGTTCACATCCGCCCCATTGTCCAACAGGAGCCTGACCAAATCCCTGGCATTCTTCATACACACATAAATCAGCGGCGTGTTGCCCGATTCGTCGCGCTTGTTCACATCTACGCCGCCGCGCTTCAAGAACGTCTGCACCACGCTCTTCTGATTGTTCTTACAGGCCTGTAAAAGCATATTGTCCAGCTGCATTTCCTTCTCCTTCTCTCAATCCAAGGGGACGTATCCCCTGTCTTTCGCGCGCCCGGATGCCCTGCGGCGCTTGCCGTGGCCGGCATAGGCTTCCGCCCCGGGATGTCCGTGACTCTCCGCAGCAGCATGTTCGTTTTTCGCTACACTTCTATGCGATATTGCGACAGGAACCGGACAACGGGCGCCGCCTCCTGCCTGCGCCCAAGGGCTGCCAGGCTGAGGGCAATCAGCCATCTGACCCGTATCAGCATGTAGCGCTCCAGGCCCGGGCCGCCGTCCGGATCCAGGGGAAGCAGCGCCCCGTTCTGTCCCACAGCTTCTATGGCCTGCAGAAACAGCTTCCTCTCCGCTATGTCCAAATCGGGCGGATTGCCCAGGGACTGTTCCGCCTGCTTCAGCACGGCCAGGGCCTTCTCATATTCGCCCAGCCGGTACAGACAAAGCCCGCAGTTGAAAGCTTCCACACAGGGCAGCTTCTCTGTCTTCGCCCTGTCCACGGCGGGCCGGGCAAGCAGCCACGCGCCGGGCAAGTCTCCCAGGGCCAGGGCCCGGTATAGACGGTCTCCGGCAGAAGCACTTTCCGCCGTTCCTTTGCTTTTCCCTAAAAATTCCATCGCCATCCCCATCATTCCATGAAAGTAGCCTTCGCGGGACGCCTGACCGCGAACTCAGCCGCCCTGCGCATACCGCTTCTATTATTCTATCCCCTGGAACACCACAAGTCAAGTATTTGAGAAAAGTGTTTTCTCATCAGGCCGTTGGAGACGCCGCGGATCGACCTGGCCTATCGCATGCTGGGAATCCGGGGGAATCACGCGGAGGAATTCCTGAAAGCGAACATCGTGGCGAAGGCCATCCGTCTGGAGGAAAACGGGGCCATGCGGGAAAGCATGTCGTTCCCGCCCTTCCGGTTCCCGAATCTGGCGTCCCAGGAATGGGAGGGCTCTGATGTCTATGAATATTTCTCCGAGGCAAAGCTCCTGTTCGTGACGGCCCCATGCAGCCAAATCCGCCTATCGATTGCACAACGGCATCATCCGCGGGAACGTGGAGCGGGACGCCAACCCGCTGCCTGACGGCCAGTGGATGACCACCCAGAGTTTTTGGATCAATAACAGTTATGTACTGGAGCAGCTGTAAGGTCCCGCGGGGGCGGAAAGCCGGGCGCCGCTTTCCTGCCCTGGCTCAGGCGATTCTCACGATCTGCTCATACAGGCAGACGCTTGCGTACACCGGATAGGGCCTGTTGACATGCATGTGGCCGAAGAGCCAGTGCCTGTAGGATACGGTCTCCCTGACCTGTTCCAGATAGTCTGTAAGCGCGTCCGGCAGAAGGTTTCCCTCCCCGCCGTTCAAATCGGCAATCAGCCTTGTAAAGGGGCTGTGGGTGAGGATGTAGTCCACCTTGTTGCCGCATGCGGCCAGGTTCTTCCGCCCCTCTTCCATTTCCGACTCCGACGGCATCTCCCTGGCCCACCAGCTGATGTGGTCGATGCGGTACTGGGCGTCCCTGGCATCCAGCAGCCGCCTGCGCCTGCGATAGTCCGGCGCGGATGCGTCCAGTATGCCGTCTTCGATGTCGTGGCTCCGGGCACCTCCGAACGCGAAGAAACGCCTGTCCTGTATGGTGAAGACCTGTCCCCGCATCAGGTGCAGCACCGAGGGCCGCAGCGCATGCACCTTGCCGCCACGCCATTCCTGCACGGGCATGGCATCCAGCATATCGTAGTTCTCGTGGTTGCCGTCCACGAACAGGGTGGTGAAGCTTCTGCCCTCCAGCCAGTCCAGGGCCTGCCGCTCCCTCCTGGAATCGTCCCACAGGCCAAAATCGCCCAGGATGATTACATAGTCGTCTTTCTTCATGTCCTTCTGCTCCGGGAAGGATGCCATATTGAGCCTGTGCATCCAGCCCCCGTGGGTGTCTCCGGTGGCGTATATCATCCCTTTCCCCCTCTTCCTAACCGGGCCGTCCCCGCTCTTCCATTTCTTTTAACCCAAAACGCTACCGTCAAGAGCTCTATCTGTGCCGATGCCCCAGGCGCTGTTCACGCTTTCCGAAATCTCTCTAAAATCTTCCGGAATTCGCCGTTCATATCGCAGAGTTCATTGTACCAGACACAGCCCAGTATCTCCGGCACGTTATAATTAAGGGAAGAACAGATAATGACCGGAATCTCCAGATTTTCCCTCCGGAGCCTCTCAATCAGCCTGAACCCTGCGTCCGGGTCTTCCGGCATTCCGGAGTCCAACGGGTAGTTCATATCTGTCACAATCAGCTCCACGGGCTTTTCGTCTCTTTGGCCCGCGTATATGATGTCGAAACCCATCTGCTGATTTTTCGCCTTCACAATTTCCCGGACGCCGCAGAACTCTAAGGCCTTTTGGATTCCGATTTTCTTAAAAGGATCGTCGTCAATAATCAATACTCTCGGTGCGCCGCCTGTCCTGTCCATACTATCCCTTTCGGAGCTGCCGCATGCCGACTCCTTAGGAATTGTCGGAAAATAACTGCTGCAATTGCTTCAGGCAAAAGCCCGGAAATACAATAAAAATTGCCATAAACTTGCAGCAGTTATTTGTAGACAATTCCTTAGGAACTGTCGGAAAATAACGGATGCAACTTGCCTCCTTGCTATCTTACAAAAATGTCACATCATCCGGAAAAAATGTCACCCGTTTCGATGTTGGAATCTCCCATGGTTTGGTATAATGTTCCCGTAAGCATGGAACAGCGCCAAAAAACCAGGTAGGCGCGCGGTACCGCGAAACTGGAAAAGATATCAGACCAATAGCTACAAGACCGGAAATAGAACAGGAGGATCAGAAACCATGGCATTATTGGAAGCACAAAGCCTTAAGAAAATCTACACCACCCGCTTCGGCGGCAATCAGGTACAGGCCCTGACCAATGTGTCCTTCTCTGTGGAGGAGGGAGAGTACGTGGCCATCATGGGAGAATCCGGATCAGGCAAGACCACGCTGCTCAACATCCTGGCAGCCCTTGACCGGCCCACCAGCGGCCAGGTGCTGCTGGGAGGAAAGAGCCTGTCCGGGGTGAAGGAGAAGGAACTGGCGGCGTTCCGCCGCAACAATCTGGGATTCGTGTTCCAGGAATTCAATCTGCTGGACAATTTTTCCGTCCGGGACAATATCTTTCTGCCCCTGGTGCTGGGCGGGAAGGACTACAAAGAGATGGAAAATCGTCTGCAGCCCATCGCCCGGAAGCTGGGCATCCAGGAGCTCCTGGAGAAATATCCCTACGAGATCTCCGGCGGCCAGAAGCAGCGGGTGGCGGTGGCCAGGGCCCTGATCACCAGCCCCCAGCTGGTGCTGGCGGACGAACCCACCGGGGCGCTGGACTCCCGTGCCACGGACAGTCTGCTGCGGATTTTCAATGAAATCAACGAAGACGGCCAGACCATCCTCATGGTGACCCACTCCACAAAGGCTGCCAGCCACGCGGGGAGGGTGCTGTTCATCAAGGACGGTGAGGTGTTCCACCAGATCTACAAAGGGAACAGCACCAACGAGCAGCTCTACCAGAAGATTTCGGACACCCTGACGCTGCTGGCCACCGGCGGCCGGAAGGACGCATGAGTTGCGGGAAAGCGCCGGAAAGGAAAGACCCATGAGGAGTATGGAGACAAAGAAATCAGGCCGGAAGCCGGACAGAGTGATCCGGCATTGCGGAACCGGAAGAGAGGTTTGGAAATGAAAAGGAACTTTTATCTAAAACTAGCGGCAAGCAATATAAAAAAGAACGGAAAGACATATATGCCCTATCTCATCACCTGTATCCTGACAGTGGCGATCTTCTATATCGTCAAGTCCCTGTCCCTGAATCCGGGGCTGGGCAATATGGTAGGCTCCTCCTACCTGAACGAGACCATGTTCCTGGGAAGCTGTGTCATCGGGATCTTCGCTTTCATTTTCCTGTTCTACATCAACAGCTTCCTGATGAAGCGCAGGAAAAAGGAATTCGGCGTGTTCAATATCTTAGGCATGGAGAAAAGGCACGTCTCCAGAGTGCTGGCCTGGGAGAGCGTCTATGTGACTGTGATCAGCCTGGCGCTGGGGCTGGGGCTGGGGATAGCCCTGGACAAGACCATGTATCTTGTGATCAACAAGGTGATGGGCGGAGAAAGCCCGCTGGGATTCTTTCTTTCCCTGGAGGCGATGCGCGCCACCTGTGTCCTTTTTGCCGTGATTTTCCTGTTGGTTGGCCTTCGGGCCATAGGGCAGATCCGTGTGGCGGACCCCATTGCGCTGCTGCGGGCGGGAAACGAGGGGGAGAGGGAGCCGCGGACCAAGTGGTTCCTGGCGCTGGCAGGACTGCTGGCGCTGGCGGCGGGGTACTATATCGCCCTGACGGTGAAGAACCCCATTGCTTCCCTGGTGCTGTTCTTCGTGGCGGTGATTCTGGTCATCATTGGGACGTATCTGCTCTTTACCGCCGGGAGCATCGCGCTTTTGAAGAGCCTTCGGAAGAACAAGAGGTATTATTACCGGACGAAGCATTTTGTCAGCGTGTCCGGCATGATCTACCGCATGAAGCAGAATGCGGTGGGGCTGGCCAATATCTGTGTCCTGTCCACCATGGTGCTGGTGATGGTGTCTTCCACTACTTCCCTGATGGTGGGGATGGAGGACATCATCAGGGAGCGGTATCCTATGGACATCATGGTGTATTTTACCCCAAACGGCACGGCGGGGAATGCGCCGGGGGTGGAGACTGTCCGGGAGCTGCAGGAGGAGCTGGGGATGCGGAGGAAGGGGGAGACGGCTTATGCCTATCTGGCATTCTCAACCATGCGGGACGGGGACGGTTTCGCGGTGAGAAAGGAGTATGCCCTTGACCTTCTGGGGGCTATCAGCAATCTGTTCTTTGTGACCCTTTCGGACTACAACGCATCCATGGGGGAGGAGAGGACGCTGGAGGAGGGAGAGATACTGCTGTACGCCAACAGGGACGATTTTGATTCTCCCACCCTCCGGCTGATGGACAGGGAATACCGGGTGAAAGAGAAACTGGATTCCTTTGTGGGGAACGGCATTGAGGCCGCCAACATAGCCAGCACCTACTTCATCGTGGTTCCGGACTCGGACACGCTGCAGAAGATTTATGAAAAGCAGAAAGAGCTCCTGGATCTGTATGCCAATGAAATCACGCAGGTCTACGGCTTTGACACGGATGCCGACAGGGAGGAACAGGCGGCTTTCTGCAGCGCTCTGCGGGAGAGGCTTTCTCAGGGAGGGATATCCGCCAGAGTGGAGAACCGGGACAGCGAGAGAACGACTTTCATAGGGCTGTACGGAGGGCTTTTCTTCATCGGCGTGTTCCTGGGGACGCTCTTTGTCATGGCCACAGTGCTGATTATCTATTATAAGCAGATTTCTGAGGGGTATGACGATAAGGAGCGGTACGAGATCATGCAGAAGGTGGGCATGAGCCGGGAGGAGGTCAGGGCTTCCATCCATTCCCAGGTGCTGACGGTGTTCTTTCTGCCGTTGATTGTGGCGGGCGTCCATGTGGCAGCGGCCTTTCCCATAATCTCCAAGCTGCTGGAGCTTCTGAATATGCTGAACAACAGTCTCTATGTGGCCTGCACGGTGGTCTGCTTTCTGGTGTTTGCGGTCATGTATGTGCTGGTGTACGGCCTGACGGCGAAAACTTATTACCGTATCGTCAGCAGATAGGCGGACGGCGCGGAGACAGGGGAAGGAGCGTGGGGCAGTTATGAAAAAGCGAAAACTACAAAGGGATTAGGCTTTGGATTGGCGGTGTCCGAAAGGGAAGAGGGTATCGGCGATGGAACCTGACTTCGGGAGAATTGGGAAACAATGGAAATAATACTTTATTTCGATATAATTATTATGAAATCAAGAATATTAAGGAGGAAACAAATGATGAGTGAGAGAGAAAGGGTAAAGGAAATGAGGAAAAGGAAACTGAAACGCGCCATTATCCTGGGGCTGTTTGCGGCGCTTCTCGTCAGACGGCACATCCGCCGCAGGAGGAAAAGAGATGGGGAAGCGGAATAGGGCGGCCGTCCTGCCGGGTGTTGTGCTGTCGCTTGTGCTGGTGATTTTGCCGCTGCTCACGGCTTGCGGCATCCGGAACATGGAGGCGGAAACATGCCTCGAATTTCTGGAGGGCCTGGCTGCAAATCTGGGAGCTTCCCAGATTACCGGGGACGGGGATCTGATGGGAGAGCGGGTCTGCGGGGGCGATGCCTACACGGGAAGCTATCTGGCGGAATGCAATGGCGGCACCGGGCGGGACGTGATATTCGGAGGCGGCTCCACAGAGTCCCGCAGGCTCCGGGTGTATGGGCGGATTCTGGCGGACAGGGGGCATGCCGAGGTGAGGATCCGGATGAACGAAGTGGTGGTGGTGCTGGAGACGGACGAGGAGGGACGCTTTGAGACAGAGCTGCGCCTGAAAAGCGGCGGAAATTATATCATGGTGGACTATGAGGACTTTTCCGGCACCGTGGAGCTCAACAGCGTGTGCCTGCCGCCGGACCGGGACGGTAAAGACGCCCTGACGTTCAACCAGTAGTGGAATGAAGTAGAATCCCTTTCGATTGCACATCCCGGATATCTGATATATACTGAATCCATCAGCTGATAGAAAAAAGAAAATCAATCGACAGTTGAATGGAGGAGATGCAAATGGATATCGGGAAAAAGATCAGGAACCTGCGCCTGGAAAAGGAAGTGAAGCAGGAGGAGCTGGCGGAGTACCTGGGGGTGTCCGTCCAGGCCGTGAGCAAATGGGAGACGCAGGCCAGCGTGCCGGACATCGGGCTGCTGCCGGGCATCGCCGTCTTCTTCGGGGTCACCATCGACGAGCTGTTCCAGCTCTCCGACGAGGCGGAATTCGAACGCATCGAAAATATGTTCTGGCACGAGCGCCGGATTCCCCCGGAGACCTTCGACCACTGCGTCAGGTTCCTGGAGGGCGTGCTGAAAAACCAGCCGAAAAATGTCCGGGCCTACAGCTGCCTGGCCTATCTGTACAACCACCGAGCCGCCAGCGACCATGACACGGCCAGCGAGTACGCCAAGAAAGTGCTGGAGCTGGATCCCCGGGACAAGAGCGGCTGGGTGGCGTTCCTGGAGGCGGAGGGCGGAGTCTGCGGGGACGAATGGTACGACAACCATTTCCAGGTCATAGAATATTTCAAGGACTTCCTGAAAAAGAACCCCGGCAACTACTGGGGGCTCTATGGAATCATCGAAAATATGCTGGACGATGACCGGTTTGACGAAGCGGTTCCCTACATCGAGCAGATCCGCACCGCGGCCAAGACACAGCAGTATGATGTCTATATGGGCGATGTGATGTTCGGCAGGGGGAATCCGGAGAAAGCGCTGGAGTACTGGAACGCGGCGGTGGAGCATTTCCCGGAGAGATGGCAGTCCTACTGCGACAGGGCGGACGGATTCCGGAAACTGGGCAGGTACCAGGAAGCCCTGGCGGATTATGAGAGGAGCTTTTCTATGCAGGAGCCGCCCAGGATCGCGGACGGCCTGTACTCCATGGCCCAGGTGCATGAACTGCTGGGGGATTTCGAGGCTGCTATTGAGGACAGACAGCGTATCATAAAATGCCTGCGGGAGGAGTACGAGACCTTTTCCGGGGAGAGCATCGACAGCCAGAAGCGGGAGATCGAGCGGCTGAAGCGCAGAAAAGCGGAATGATTTTGGTTTTTGGCACAAAATCCTTGACAGGGATGCCGACGGAAGAATAGAATCTCCCGGAACCTGAAAAGGCGAATTCCGGGAGGTTTTATGTGGAAGCGCTTACGGAACCGAATCCCTTTTTGCAAAGAAATGATCGATTTCCTTTTTGACGGATTCCGCAGAAAGGGATTTGGACAGATAGCCGTCAGGTTTCAGGGAGATTACCTTTTTGACGCTCTCCCTGTCCACCCTGCAGGTCAGGAAGATTACAGGGATGTCTGAAAAGTCCTTCTGGGTCCGGATCATTTCCAGCATTTGGCTCCCGCTGCAGACGGGCATCTCGTAGTCGAGCAGCACCAGGTCAGGCCGGGCCAGGGTGATGCTCCGGATGGCGGACATGCCGGAATCTGCCGTCAGCACCTCGTAATCGCTGCTCAGCAGATGCAGCATGGCGCTCCGCATGAAATCCGAGTCGTCCACCACCAGGATCCTCTTTTTCCGCCTGCCCCCAGGTTCCCCGGCGTCAGGGGGGAAGGGGGCTTCGCTGACCTCCAGGGGAGGTTCATGGCGCATGCGGCTCTCGATTTCAGCCACGGCGCTCTCCGTGACGGCCGAAATCCCGCCCTTGTGACGGGTGGCTTCCGAGGTGGAGATGCAGCAGGCGAAATACCCTTTGCCGGTGTCGAACAGAAGGCTGAATTCTGGGCTCTGCGCCTTGTACATTTTGTAGAATTGCTCATAGGTCAGTATCTGTTCCTCTGTCATCTCAAACATCCTCCAGGAGGAAAAATGCCTCTTGATGCGCTCTACCAGCTGCTTTGCCGCATATTTTGCCACATTGGCCAGCATCATGTCCCTGGCCTCCGATTTGGTGTCGACGATGGTCCCGATGGTGCTGCCGATCAACTGCTCCTCGAAGAGCAGGAAAAAATCCCATTTCTTCTTGTCCCTGCCGCTACAGATCAGATGGCAGCAGATGCTGTCCCCGAACTTCTCTCCGCCGTAGCAATTGCTTATCAGGCGAGAATCCAGTTGGAACATGCTGCGCAGCAGATTGGCGATGGTCTGGCCCATCACTGTCTGTTCCTCCTCGGGCAGCAGGTTTTCCCATTGTTTTATCGGTTCGCCGCTTACGATCATATGGTCCTCGATCAATGTATGTCCAATCAGCCAGCCTGCACATACGCCGAGGAAATGCTGGATGGAGGTCTCGGAATAACCTGTCAGCTCCAGCTCGTTCTCCAGGGCAGGGAGCATACGTTCCCGGAAGTCCCTGTGGATGCGCTTATGGGCTTCAAGTCCGGGGTAATTTATGGAGGCCATATAGGCTTCCTCATCCGCAAAATGCTGGATAGCGTGGTCTTTAAAGTACTTTATCGCCTCCTGGCAGGCAAAGTGGCTTTTCTCTTCCTTATTTCCGAAATCGAACAGCTTATTGAGAATGCTGAGAAGCTTTTTGTGTTCTTTGTCGATGATGTCCACTCCCAGGTTATACCGTTCATTCCATATCAAACGATTTTCCATATGTCTTCCTCCTTAAAGTGCCGAGACTGCTTCTCGTTTTCGATTGGTATCTCTCAGCCGGGCTAAGTTCGGCGCCATATATTTCCGTTTCTAATACGATATTCCACGCTCGGGGAAATGTGCCAGAATACGACATATTTCCGGCTTTTTCCCTGTGCGGGCCGGAAACCGGAGCAGGCAGAGGGCCGGGAGGGAATCCCCTGCGGGAGGATGACAGAAGGGAGCAATGGCTCTTTGTGCCCCCGGCCCCTATGCCAGGTTGATCTGGAAATAGGTATGGCAGGCCGTGTTCTGGGCCGCGTAAGAGGGCACGAAGCGCAGGTCGTCGTACCAGAGCGCCGGCATCCCGTCTTCCCAGCAGACGGTGAAAGCGTCCTCCGGCACCGGGGGAAGGTTCAGCCGAATCCAGTCCGTGCCGCCGCTCAGCGCCGTCATCACCAGCGGGCCATACAGCAGGCTGGCTGCCGGATACCCTTCGTAAGGATCCTCCGTATAGCACAGATGCAGCGAATAGGGCATGGCGACAGTGACGCAGTCCCCCTCCGCGAAACTTCTCTCCAGCAGATAATACTTTGCCCCTGCCTTTGCGGCGGGCATTTCCTCCCCGTTGACCTGCACCCGGAAAGCGCTCCGGCACCAGTAGGGGATCCGCAGCTTCAGCCGCAGGGGGACAGCGGTCTCTTTGCCGTCTACATGCACCGTCAGGCGGCAGGATTCCGAGGGGAAAGGGCTCTCCATGGCCAGGCGCGCCCCCTTCTCCTTCCAGTCATACACCGATGGCAGATACAGGTTCACATACAGGGTATCCTCCGGCCCATGGTGATAGATATGTTCGGTATACCGTACATGATTCTCCATCCCCGTCCCGTGGCAGCAGGTGAAATCATCGTAGTCATTGCCATACTGCTTCCTTGCCCCTGGCCCGATGGGGAGCATGTAGGTGACGCCGTGGTGAGCGCCCTTCCGGACTGCCGGGTTCTGGCTGGCCGCGATATGGTTCGCCATGGCCCGCTCATAATAATCCATGTATTCGCTGTGCTCCGGCGCATAGCGGTACAGCATGCCGGTGAGCTTCAGCATATTGTAAGTGGCGCAGGTCTCGCAGTTCCTGTCGCCCTCGATATTCTTCGCCAGGAGCCCCGGCTCTCTGAAGTTCTCGCCCCGGCCCACGCCGCCGATGGAATACATATACCGGTTCACCACCAGCTCCCAGAAATTCCTGGCCAGGTGGTAATACCGGGTGTCCCCGGTGGCCCGGAACTCCTCCATGGCGCCGATGATCTGAGGGATGTGCTGATTGGCATGGATGCCCGTGATGGTGTCCCTGCCGTGGGCCAAGCCCCGGAACAGGTCTTCATTGTCGAACATTTTCGCCGCCTCCAGATAGTCTTCCTTCCCGGTGATTTCGTACAGCCGGCTCAGGGACTCATTCATGCCGCCGTATTCTCCGGCGATGTACATTTTCCACATCTCCCTGCGCTGTTCCCGGGTAGCGCAGGAGAGCCTGCGGTAGACCCAGTCCGCGATCCCGCAGGCGCAGGAGAGCGCCTGGCCGTTGTGCAGCAGCAGATGGCAGTCTATGAGCCCGGCCAGAATCTTGTGCAAAGTATAGTAGGGAGCCCAGATGGTGGCATAGGGCGTGAACTGCTCCAACAGGGCGAACTGATCCGGAGAATAGGCGCTTAGAAAGCCCTTGCCCCAGCTGCCCGGCGTCCTGCTCCAGAGGGACTGCACCGCGTTGGCGGGAGTGCAGGCTGTCCGGAACGCTGCGGGATCCCCCTTGGCCGTCTCCTGCAGGCTTCTCAGTTCGCCGATTATATATTCCGCTTTCTCCCTATAGGCGCCATCCCCTGTGGAAGCGAACGCGTGGGCCAGCGCCGACAGGAAATGCCCGGTGGAATGCCCTCTCAGAAGCCCGGAGGGCTCTTCCCAGCCGCCCAGGGGCATGGCGTCGCCTGTGGGAAGCCCGAAAGCCCTGCGGAAGTTGTAGAGCATCCTGTCTGCGTCCAGGAGCCGGAGATAGTCCAGGCACCGGTTCTGGTTGTCATAGAAAATGCTCTGCCCGGAGAGCCGGATGTCCTCCCTGGAAACCGGCTCGGCCTGAAGCACCGGCCCCTCCCCGTCAAAAGGCGCAGCGGCGACGTATTCCCTCCGGGGAAGAGGGCGGCAGGAATCCGGCAGGATCCGCACCGGGAAATCCCTGGTGACGCTGGCGTTGCCGTAGGAGGCGGTGAGGGTCAGCGTAAGGGAGGCGGCTTTTTCGGCAGGCCGCTTCCCTATCCGCCCCTGTGCGTCCATAAGCTCGGGGCAGCTGCTCTCCCAGCGGAAGGAGGAGCCCTCCCCGCCGGCCAGCGGAAGCGCCAGATCCTCCGTGACATGCCCGGGGAAAGGAAGCGTCACGGCTTCCGCGTCCTTTCCGGCGATTTCGCTATCTTCCGGCAGCGGCGGGACCAGACGGCGGAAAGACTGCACCAGGCTGTGCCCCTGGAAGGAGAGAGCGGCCTCCAGGATGCATTCCAGGGCAGGCTGTCCGGCCTGGGGGCGCTGGAACTGTCCCTCATCGGAGATGCTCTCCGGGGTCAGGCTCTTCCAGGACACCGCGCAGCCCAATTGCCCTGCGGAGGGCAGGACGGGGGGCTTTTCCAGAGGCTCTTCCAGAAGGCCCTCCAGGGCCAGAGCCTCCAGGCGCAGCCGCTCCGCGGGGGCGATATGGAATAAGGAGGCGGCGTCCTTGCCCGCCAGGGCGCTGCCAAAGATGCGGATGTCGCCAAAGGAAGCCTCCAGAGGCGTCAGGGCGAAAGCGCCGAAGCCAAAGAAACAATCCGTGGCGCCCTCCAGAGCGGCGGCGTCCATGCGGCGGTGCTGGAATTCCCCGGCAATCTTCCCGTCTATGTACCATTTGACAGGGGCGGGAAGCCCTGTCCCGAAGGAGACTGTTATATGGAGCCACTGCCTGACAGGGACAGGTTTCCATTCCTGGAGCGAGGCTTCCTGGCTGCGCCCGCCTGCCGTGGCACAGGGGGAGAGATAGACATGGCCTTCGTCCTCGCCTCCCGGCAGCACGGACAGATAGAAGCAGCGGTCTGTGCCGAAGGAGAACAGATTGCTGTATTCCGCGGCGGAATCGATTCTGCAGTAGAAGCTGACGGTGACGCCCTCCGCGCCGTTCAGGATGCCGTCCGGCAGCTGCAGGTATCCGCCGTTGGCCCCTCCTGTCAGGCGGAGCACCGGCAGCACACGTCCGAAGACAGAATGGTCTTCCGTGAGCGCGCCGCCCCTGTCGCAGCCCCGGATGACCCCGGCGAACCCGTTCCCCGTCTGGTCAGGGACAATCGTGCTGCTGACCCCGGAGAAGTCGTAATGGGCCAGTATGGCAGACGGCGTTGGGGATTGGATGGATGTAGGTGTAGTGGATGACATGATGTGGAGCCTCCTTTATCTTGAATCTGTTTTTTCGGAACCGCCGCTTTGACACGGCATGCAAGGATCAAGATGGCATGCGATAAATACAAAAATATAGGTAAAATTATTATATAAAAGTAAAAAGTATAAAATCAATATAAAAAATGCACAAAATTTAAACGATTAACTTGTGAACAATGTGGAATTGACATACAAAAACAGATGGGGTTATAATGATCATGAGGTGAAAAAACATATAAATATCCGCAGCTATTCAGAATTGTCGTGGAAAAAAGCCACAGGGCGCAAGCGATTAAACGTTTAATCGCACGGAGGATACTGAGATGGTTACTTTGAAAGACGTAGCAAAACAAGCCGGTGTCTCCACGGCGACCGTATCGAATGTGATCAACAAAAGGATGAACAAGGTCAGCAGCGATGTGGCCAGGAAAGTGCAGGAGACCGCGGCGGAGCTCGGCTATCAGCCCAATCTGGCGGCCAGGGCCCTGCGCTCCAGCAAGAGCAATGTCATCGGCATCCTTTCGGAAGACATCGCCACCTTTCAGGTCAACAATATCGTGCAGGGCATCAACCAGACCGTGGACGGGGAGAACTGCCACATCTTTTTGGCGGATCTGAATCTCTCGGAGAAGATATGGCATGACGGGACTCAGGATTACAGGAAGGTGTCGGAGTACCGCAGCCAGATACAGGAGAAGCTGGACATCTTCCAGAACATGGGAGTGGGCGGCGTCATCTATGTGGGGATGCACGACAGGGACGTGACAGGCCTTGTCCAGACCAGGCTCCCGCTGGTATATGCCTACAGCTATACCAAGAATGAGGAAGACTACACTGTCAATAATGACAACCAGAAAGTCGCCCAGGAGGCTGTGGCCGCCATGGTGCGGTGCGGGCACAGGAGAATCGGGCTGATCAGCGGCCCCATAGACTCCGTCCCGGCCTATAAGCGGCTGATGGGATACCAGACAGCCCTCATGAACGGAGGAATCGTCCTGAATCCGCAGCTGATCGCCTATGGGAATTGGAGCGTGGATTCCGGGGAGGCGGCCTGCCGTAAGCTGATGGAGCACGAGGAACGGCCTACCGCGCTGTTCTGCATGAATGACTGGATGGCGGTGGGCGCCATGCGGTACCTGAAAAAGGCGGGGATTAAGGCAGGGGAAGATATCGTGCTCATGGGTTTCGACGACATTGACCTCTGCGATTTTATAGAGCCAGCCCTCACCTCGGTCCACGTCCCGCTGACAGAGATTGGGAGGCTGGCGGCGAAGAAGGCCATCGCTTTGATGAATGGGAGCCTCGAGTGCGCGCACAGGGAGGAACTGCCCTGCCGGATCGTCCAGAGGGACACGTTCCGGTACCCGGGCGGCGGAGAACAAGGATTGGCAAGTCTGTAAAGACTGTTGATAAAAGCGCGGAAGATTAAAAGGATAAAGGAAAATGACAGGAGAAAAGTATTATTTCTGCAACAGCCGCTTCAAGGCACAGATTCAGAACGGAATCCTGCTTGGGGCGTCTGTGATGGGGGACAGCGGGAGCGTCCCCTATCTGGAAGAAGCGAAAGGCTTCGGAAATCTCTGCCTGACCTGGGAAAAAGAGGGAGAGAGGAAAGAATGGCAGCCGCTTCAGGAAGCGGAATATGCGGACAGCGTGCCGAGAAAGCGCGGGCGCAGCGTAACGTACGAAGGAAGCGTTGTGGGTGAGGACTTGAAGGTGACAGTGCGTTATCTCCTGGGTGAAACATTGGAGCAGGAGGTTCTGGTGGAAAACAGGGCTTCTTCTACTGTCACGCTGCTGGATTTTGCCCTCCGGCTGTCCTGCCATTCCCGGTTCACCTGGGGCGCCGAGACCGGGCGGGAGATGATAGGCCATCATTTCATTTCGGGACACGGCTCCCATTCCACTGTCTACCGATGTGACGGAAAGGGGAAGCTCATGGCGGTGTTCCCCTGCGGGGACAGCCAGTGGGTACATTATGAGAAGGAGCCCGTGAATCCGGCCAAAGAGCGGGAAGCGGCGGAGGAGAAGGGCACGGTGCTCCTCTACGCCCTGGACGGCTGCATCGGCAGAAAGCGGGAAGAGGAGGGCGCGAAGCTGCGGATTCCGCCCAGGAGCGCTACCCTGGAGCCGGGGGAGGCCTACCGCTACCGCGGGAAGGTGCTTTTTGCAAAGGATTATGAGGACTGCCGGGAACAGCTGGTAAAGCATGGCCAGGTCATGGCGGAGAGCATCCCGGGCTATACCGTCCCCAGGGAGCACCCTGTCCTCCTGGCCCTTCGCAGCGATGCCGGGGATCTCAGGGTGGAGACGGAGGACGCGGATGCGGAAAAGCTGAAGGTCCAGGGAGGACGCCATATTTTCCGGCTGACCTTCCGGCGTCTGGGCGAGCACACGGTCAGGGTGTCCTATGACGGAAAATGGATGCAGATCTATTATTTCGTCACCCAGGACGTCCGGACCATGATGGAGAAAAGGGCCGGATTCATCGCCGGGAAGCAGATACTTGACAGCGGGAAATGGTACAATGGCCTGCTGGCCGAATATAATAATGAGACAGGGGCAATCTTGAGCCCGGATAATTACGACAGAATCGGCGGCTGGCGGATCTACGAAGTGACCTGCGACGATCCCGGGCTGTCCAAACCGGCTTTCCTGTCATCCGTCCAGACGGTTGCTCCCGTCCAGGCCCAGATAGATGCCCTGGACGATTATATCGAGCATTTCGTCTGGGGAGGGCTGCAGCAGACCACAGAGGAACCCTTCCCCTATGGAATCTACGGCATCCCTGACTGGCATGTGCTGCGGAACTCCGAGGACATGGGGAACGGCGGCAGGACCCATCTGTGGCGGCCCTATGATTATTCCCATATCGCGCTGACATACTACAATATGTACGAGGTTGCCGCGTATGCGGAAGGCATGACTACAAGGCTGCCTGCAAAAGAATATCTGAAAAGGGCCTACGGAACGGCCCGGGCCATGTTCACGGTCCCGGCGGAGCTGGAGGGATGGACGGCCTATGAGACCGGCTTCTACAATGAACTGGTCATCCCGGAGATCATCAGGGCCCTGGGGAAGGAGGGCATGGAGCTGGAAGCCCGGACGCTGGAAGGGCACTGGAACCGCAAGGCGGAATATTTCGTCAGGGAGTGCAAGGATGTCTTCGGCTCCGAGTATCCCTTCGACACCACAGGCTTTGAGAGCACCCATGTGCTGGCCGCGCGGGGGACGGAGCTGGCAAGGATTCAGTGGAAGCAGCCCGGGTACGGCCAGGACATCACCTTCGACAAGGCCATAGAGTTCATGGAGAACCAGACTTCCTGCAATATCGCCTGCAGAGGAGTGCTGGAACCGGCGTACTTCTGGTACGGCAGCGACTACCGGGGGGACAACCTGCATTATACCTTAAGCTACATGACCCAGATGGGCGGCAGCTCGCTGCTGGACTATGCCTGCTATTACGCGGAGGAGCCTTACGGGCTTCTGCGGCTGGCTTACGGCTCCGTTCTGGGAAGCTGGGCGCTGCTCAACTGCGGCGACGAGGAGAGCGGCTACGGCTACTGGTTCCCGGGCAAGGAGAAGGACGGCTGCGCCTGCGGCGGCTTCGAACCGCTATACTGCGGGGAGACCTGGCTGAACCAGCCCCATAAGGGCGGCCCCTGGTATTATTCCTGTGAAATCGACCTGGGCTTCTGCGGCGGCTTAAGAGGCGCGGCTGCGGTGGTGGCGGAGGATCCCGTCTTCGGCAGGATCTGCTACGGCGGAGCCCTGACGGAAGAGCGGGACGGCCTGGGCGTGGTTTGCCGGGACGGCGTGGGGAGGCGTTTCCATTACATCGGGGCAGAAGGGCGCGTCCATGCGGAATGCACCCACGGGGAATGGGACGGCATCCTGATAAGCCGGGACTTTGGCCGGATAGAGCTGACAGCGGCCCCCGGCCCTTGGAAAAAGGAGGGCCTGGCTGTGCGGGTGCTGATAGAGGACTTCGGGGACTATCGGCTGGCGGGGACAGATGTGGTCCTTCAGGCCGGGGAGTGGGCTGCGCTCCCTGTGCCTGAGGGAGAGGCGCGGTTCCGGCTGGAACGGGTCTGAGGGATGAAAAAATATTATACAGAATCGAGGGAATGAAGGAATGAAAAAGGAATTTCACCAGGGCAACAGAACAAAGGCATATCAGCAGATGAAGCCTCATTCGCTGTTGGTCATGTTCTCAGGGACGGAGGTCCGCAAGACCAACGATGAGCAGTATCCCTTCTATACGGACAGGAATTTCCTGTATCTGACAGGACTGGACAGCAAGGAGTTCATTCTGCTGGCCTGGAAGGATTCGGAGGGCCGGACGGGGGAGCGGATTTATATCCTGCCGCCGGATCCTATGAAGGAGCGCTGGACGGGGGCACGGATCAAGCCGGATCAGGCGGCGGAGCTTTCCGGCATTGGGGATGTGGCGTACGTGGACGCGTTCGAGGCGGATTTCCACAGGATGGCTTCGCTGGGGAATTACGGCCGCCTGTATCTGGATTGTTACCGGACGGAGCCGGGGGACAGGGATACGCCGGCCCATCAGCTCTGCAGAAGGGCGGCGGTGGACTATCCGTTCCTGCGGATCAAGGATGCCGGCGCTATCCTGCGCAAGCTGCGCACCATCAAGCAGCCCTGTGAGATAGCGGCGGTGAGGGAAGCGGAGAAGATTACCCGGGACGGCATCGTGGCCATGATGAAGGCTTCCAGGCCGGGGATGTACGAATATCAGTATAAGGCTGTGTTCGACTATGCGCTGGGGCAGCACGGGCCCCAGGGGCCGGCGTTCCCGTCCATCATTTCTGCCGGCAGGAATAATTTCTGCATTCATTATTATGCTTATAAGGGGCAGGCACAGGACGGCGATATGATTTTGAACGATGTGGGTGCCTGGTACGACAACCTGATGACGGATGTGTCCAGGGGTTGGCCCTGCAACGGGAAATACAGCGAAAGACAGCGGCTTCTGTATGAGTGCGCGCTGAAGACCTCAGACCATATGTTCAGTATCATTAAGCCCGGCATGCTGATGGAGGAAGTGGACAAAGAGGCCAGGAGGTACAATGCGGGCCTGCTGAAGGACATGGGCGTGCTGGAGGATGCGGACGAAATCGGGAAATATATGTGGCACGGCGGCTCCCATCATGTGGGCTATGATGTCCATGACCTGGTGGAGAGGCCGAAGCGCATCGCGCCGGGGATGATATTCTGCGTGGACATCGGCATCTATCGTGAGGACTGGGGCATCGGGTTCCGGCTGGAGGACAATTGCCTGGTGACGGAAGGCGGCTGCGAGAATCTCTCGGCGATCACGCCCAGGACCATACAGGAGATAGAAGATACCATGCGGAAGGGCTGTGTGGCCGTTTCCTAGAGGGCTAAGTGTTGGAAGGGACGTTACGGGACTGGAAACAGTAACGTCCCGGAGAACGCCAGGAGAAAGAGCTGGCCGTACTGTGGCCAGAGCTTTCTCCACAGGGGATGGTGTTGGAAGGGACGTTACGGGACTGGAATAGGAGGTTTTGCGGATGAATGAT
>OFGX01000305.1_pt1 | contig 40259 bp, 27 predicted proteins | sample 1521831 | NCBI WGS metagenome assembly OFGX01 (sample SAMEA3504080, study PRJEB24116) | mouse gut metagenome | biome: mouse gut; feature: mouse-associated habitat; material: faeces | place: Denmark | collected 2011 | reverse complement strand
CCGAACCGCCGGACGGCGGACAGACGCCCATCTATCAGCCCGGCGCATACCGAAGCGCGCTCTATCTGGAAAATGAGACCGTGGAGATCAACCTCACTGTGGATGAGACAAGAATCGTCTCCCTGACGATGGTGCCTCCCAGCGATAAAATTTCCACCCTGTATCCTCTGCTGGAGCCTTCCTTCCGTTCGATCTCCGAGCAGATCTGCGAAAACCAGTCTCTGGAAGACATCACTTACGCAGACGAGGCAGCCTACACCTCCGAACTTATACTGGAAGTCATCGGAGACACCCTTGCCAAAGTGAAAACGCCGCCGGAGCAAAAAACAACTGAATAAAAAAGGGCAAACGGATTTGCCGAAAATCCGGATGCCATAATACCAAAACCGCGGCATGCCGGAGAACAGCAACATATCCTGTTCTTCGGCACCGGGCGTCGTCAATATTGAAACAATATCATTTACAGCCGCTCCACTTCCTTCATCCAGGCCGCCGCACCGGCATCCGACGGCATCCGCAGATCACCCCTTGGGGAAACGGCAACACTGCCCACCTTCGGACCATCCGGCAGGCAGGAACGCTTGAACTGCTGGGTGAAAAACCTTTGGGTAAAGATTTTCAGCCATTTCAGGATTTCTTTTTCAGAATATTTTCCATCCATCCGGCCCTGTTCTGCGCCAAAGGCATATACAGCCAGACGGAAGATTTTTGCCGGGCCAAAGCCCGAACGGAGCATATGGTACAGGAAGAAATCGTGGAGCTCATAGGGGCCTACGATGTCCTCCGTTTTCTGAGAAATTTTTCCATCCTCCGGAGGGAGCAGTTCCGGGCTGACGGGGGTATCAAGGACGTCCAGCAGGATTTTTCCTAAATCGGCATCGCCGCAGGTATCCGCATAGTAACGGACCAGATGGCGCACCAGGGTTTTGGGGACAGAAGCGTTGACACCGTACATGGACATATGGTCCCCATTGTAGGTAGCCCAGCCCAGGGCCAGCTCCGACATGTCCCCGGTCCCGATTACCATTCCGTTTTCCTTGTTGGCAATGTCCATCAGGATCTGGGTCCGCTCCCTTGCCTGCCCGTTTTCATAGGTAACGTCATGGACGGCTTCCTCATGGGAAATGTCTTTAAAATGCACCCGTACCGCTTCCTTAATATCTACCTCCTGAAATTTGGCTCCCAGGCATTTGATTAATTTTACCGCATTGCCATAGGTTCTGTCTGTGGTGCCGAACCCCGGCATTGTCACCGCATGGATGCCTGCCCTGTCCAGTCCCAGCAAGTCAAATGCTTTTGCCGTTACCAAAAGCGCCAGGGTGGAATCTAAGCCGCCGGAAATGCCAAGGACCGCATGGCTGCAATGGGTGTGCTCCAGACGTTTTTTCAGCCCCATGGACTGGATTGCCAGAATCTCCTCGCAGCGTTTCTTCCTCTCCTCTGCCCTTCCCGGCACAAAGGGGGATGGGTCCACAAAACGTGTCAGCTTCGTGGCTTCTTTTTTCAGGTGAAACGGAATTTCCAGATAATTCCCTGCCTTCCCAAAAAAGGTGGACATTTTCCTCCGCTGCCCGTTCAGGCGCTGGATATCGATTTCCCCATACACGGGCTGGTTGGCGAACCGTTCTGCTTCTGCCAGCATAATCCCATTTTCCGCAACCATATTATGGCCGGAATATACCACATCCTGCGTAGACTCCCCTTCCCCTGCGCTGGCATAGACATAGCCGCAGATTAGCCGTGCAGACTGGCCTTCAACCAAATGTTTCCGGTAACGGTCCTTCCCGGTAACTTCGTCGCTTGCAGACAAGTTCACGATAATATTTGCCCCGGCGTCCATCGCCTGATCCACGTTTTCGAGCGTAACGCCGCCGTCTATTTCAATGTCTGTTTTCAGCCCGCGCTTTTCGAGCAGGTTTTTGATATCATAAATTTTGCCGATGGTATACGGGATTAACCGCTGTCCCCCAAACCCCGGATTGACGGACATAACCAGTACCATATCCACTTCTTCTAAGATGTATTCCAGCACGCCCACAGGCGTCGCCGGATTGACGGCAACGCCTGCGAGAATCCCTTTTTCTTTGATTTTGCGGATGGTACGATCCAGATGGGTACAGGCTTCGGCATGGACTGTAAGCAAGTCCGCGCCTGCTTCCACAAATGCGTCGATATAGCGTTCCGGCTCCGTAATCATCAAATGCACGTCAAAAATACGCTCTGTCAGCGGGCGGATCGCTTTGATTACCGGAAGCCCAATGGAAATGCTCGGTACAAATACGCCGTCCATAACGTCAATATGCACATACTGCGCGCCCGCTTCGTCAATCAGCGCTATCTGTTCTGCCAGCCTGGCGAAATCGGCGGATAACAACGATGGTGATAAACAATTCATATTTTCCTGACCTCATATATTTTTCTTTCTTTGTTTTTGCGCTTCTTTTAATTCCTGGTACAATGCCGTATACGTTTCATAGCGCTGCCTGTGGATTTTGCCTTCTTTTAACGCCTCGCGGACGCCGCATCCCGGCTCGCAGATATGGCTGCATCCGGTAAACCTGCAGGAAGGCTCAAACGGCAGAAATTCAGGATAGCAGCTCCAAAGCCCCTTTGCCGTAAGCTTTTGCAGTTCCAGCGACCCAAATCCCGGCGTATCCATAATATAGGCGTCCCCGCCGGCGCAAAGAAGCCTGGCATGCCTGGTAGTGTTCTTTCCCCGTCCAATCTTTTTGCTGACGGCGCCGGTTTCCATCTGCTCTTCCTGCTGTACAAGGTTTACAATCGAGGATTTGCCCGCGCCGGAAGGCCCTGCAACGGCGCTGGTTTTGCCCTGTAACAGCCCGGACAAAGCGTCTATCCCCGTCCCCTCTTTTGCGCTGACAAACAAGACTGGGATCCCCAGGCCGCTGTAAATATCCGCCAGGTTGTTTTTTACTTCTTCCGAAACCAAATCCGTCTTGTTAAAGCAGACGGCCGCCGGCACGTTCTGAAAACGCATCACCGCCAGAAAACGATCCAATAGGTTGAGGTTCGGTTCCGGCTGCGCCGCCGCAAAAATCACCAGAGCCTGATCGATATTGGCGACTGCCGGGCGGAACAGCGCGTTTTTCCTGGGATAAATTTCAATAACATTTCCCTTTTTTTCTTTTTCATCCAATACGGCAATTTCCACACAGTCGCCAATCAAAGGCTTTCTGTTCTGGCTGCGGAAAATACCCTTTGCCTTACATTCGTAGGTTCCGGACTCTGCCGTATGCACATAATAGAACCCGGAAACCCCTTTGATAATTTTTCCTTCCATGAACCCCGCCCGCATTACTGTTTGGTAAATATGACATCCTGCGACTGGTTGCTGGAAGTCCCGTCCGCAAGGTACCAGGTAACCTTTATCGTACCGCTGTCGCAGTTTTCAATATCGTACGAAGAAATCGTAGCCGGGAATTTCTTGATATCCGTCCAGCTTTGTATCTGTTTGCCGTCCGAACCAACCAGAGTAATATCCGCGGACACTACGTCGTCCCGTTCCGGCGGCGGCGAAATGGTGGCTTTACAGAAATAATACGCCTTATTGCTCCCGGCGCTTACCACAATCGAAATATTTGTCCCCCGATCCACATATTTGTTGGCCGCAATACTCTGTTCTATTACATTCCCCTCCGCAACCGTATCGCTGTATGCCGTAGAAGTGCTTGAAACTACAAGCCCCGCCTGCGTCAGTTCATTCGTAGCCTGCTCCTGCGGCTTGTTGTAAACGTCCGGCACAGCAACCGCTTCCTTGCCCTGGCTTACCATAATCGTCACCGTATCGCCTTTTTTGGCAGGCGTTCCCGCTTTTGGATCCTGGGAAATTACTTTTCCGGAGGCCACGGTATCGCTATAATCATAATCACGTTTCGGATGAAATCCTGCGTCCGTAATCATATTCATAGCCGCATCGCTGTCATAGCCTTCCACCGCAGGTACGCTGACTTCACTTGCGCCCGTACTGATTGTAACGCGCACCGTGGTATTGATATCAACCTGGGTCCCTTCCGCTATCTCCTGGCGCATAATCCGGCCTTTTTCATATTCATCCGACGCTTCGCTGCCGGCCTCCTGGATTCCAAGGCCCTTTGCGCGCAGTTCGCTTTTAGCTTCCGCAAAAGTCATTCCGGTTACTTTTATCATGGTAACCTGCTCGGGCTTTTCTTTTTCCGTATTAATTACGGAATGCGTTTCCGTCTCCGGTTCTTCTCTTGAGGAACCGCCGAATATATCAAAAATATTGCCGACAAAATATAAAACAAGGCATACGATAATGATTGCGGCAATAATACCGCCAATCGTAACCGCCTTTTCCAGGCGGGGATTTAAAAATCCCTCTTCGTCTTCCTCTTCGTCCTGCATATCCTCGTCTTCATCCTCTTCTTCTTCGTCCTGTTTCCTTAGCTTCTGCGGCGCTCTTGCGCTTTTTATTTCCCTGACCTCGTTTTCTTCAATTACCCTTGTTTTTTTCTGGCTTCCGTCTGATATCCTGACAAAATCCGCATTTGGCCTTACAAGCGCTTCCTTGAGATCCGCCAACAATTCGCTGACATTGGCGTACCTGCGATCCGGGCTTTTCTGGGTACATTTTAAAATAATTTTTTCAAGGCTAACGGGCAGCTGAGGCGCGTATACGCTCGGCGCCGTCATCTCTTCCTGCAGATGCTGTATCGCAACTGCCACTGTCGTTTCCCCGTCAAACGGCACGCGCCCCGTCACCATCTCATACATGACAATGCCCAGCGAATAAATATCGCTTTTGTTGTCAACAAACCCGTTGCGCGCCTGCTCCGGGGAGGCATAGTGCACGGAACCCATAACGTCTGCGCTGATAGTATTGTTGGAAACCGCCCTGGCAATGCCAAAATCGGTTACTTTTGCTTTTCCTTCCGTGGAAATCAAAATATTCTGAGGTTTAATATCCCTGTGGATAATGTTTTTCGCATGGGCAGCCTCTATTCCCCTGCCCACCTGGATAGCGATACTGACGGCTTCTTTGTACGTAAGCTGCCCTTTCTTTTCAATATAGGTCTTAAGCGTAACGCCTTCCACATATTCCATGACGATATAGTGCATGCCCGATTCACTGCCGACGTCGTATATATTGACAATATTCGGGTGTTCTAACCCCGCTGCCGACTGCGCTTCGGTCCGGAACTTGACTACAAAATTCACATCTTCGCTAAATTCCTGCTTAAGCACCTTTATCGCCACAAAGCGCCCTAAAATATGATCTCTTGCCTTATACACATCCGACATGCCGCCGGATCCGATTTTTCCCATAATCTCATAGCGATCTGCTACAAACATCCCTACTGTTAACATATTTCCCTCCATTCCGGACTGCCAAATTCCGCTGTTTTACCCTGATCTTCCCTGATCCTCCGGAACTTTAATATACCGTACCGTCCAAACCCGGATCGATGACAATTACCGTAATATTGTCTTTTCCCCCGTTTTGATTGGCAGCCAAAATCAATCGTTCCGCTTTTTCAACCGTATCCCTCTGCCCTTTTACAATCCTGCGGATCTCTTCTTCTTCCACCATATTGGTCAGTCCGTCCGAACACATCAGGATTTCATCCCCGCAGCCGATGTCCGTTTCGAAAAAGTCTATCTGAATATCCTTTACGGCGCCGACGGCGCGCGTAATGATATTTTTATCCGGATGCCACCTTGCGGCTTCCCTGCGTATTTCCCCTCTCCTTACCATCTCTTCCACATAAGAATGATCCCTTGTCACCTGCCGCATGGCTTCGTTTACAATATACAGGCGGCTGTCCCCGATATTTGCGGCAAACAGCCTGCCATTTAACAGCACGGCAGCCACAACGGTTGTACCCATTCCCCACATGGAGGTATCCTGCGCCGCCTTATCCAAAAGCCCTTCGTTTGCCTTTTTGATCGCTTCCTCAAGGATAAGCGCAGGCTGCGTATGAGGACATGCCGCAGCCACTGCCACGATCGTGTCTACCGTATACCTCGACGCATATTCCCCGGCGTTGTGGCCCCCCATGCCGTCCGCCACAATGAAAAGATTGGGCAGGTTCCCTACCGGCAGTTCCGATGTATAACAGCAATCCTGATTCATTTTCCGGCACATCCCAATATCCGTGATGGCAAATGTTTTCATGTAATGCACCGCCTCTCCATATACCATTTCCCTTCTATTTTACTATATATATTGCGATTGTCCACACCCTTTGGGCGCCATCAATGCACTGCTATTTTAGCATAACATATTTAAAAGGACAAGTAATTATTGACGTTTCCGCCAGCCTGTGCTAGAATATACCCTGTAATACAAAGTACTTTTGAATTTCAAAGAAAAAGTAGGAAAGGACGGTAATTTAACAATGAGCAACGCAGAAAGCATCATTTGCTTTTGTATCGTACTGATAAGCAGCGCCCCCATGATAATTTTGGGAATTATACAGTACAACAGCAAAAAACCGGTCGGCTTCTGGGCCGGGAAAGAACCGCCGGGTGAAGAACAAGTTTCTGATATCAGGGCATATAACCACAGGCACGGAATCATGTGGCTCCTCTACGGCGCAGGTCTTATCCTATGTTTTATACCTGGTTTTTTCTTTGGGGAAAATTGGGGAATTGCGCTGGCAGTCCTGGTAACTGCAGAAATCAGCGTAGGACTGATAGGAATGATTTACTATCACAACTATCTGGACAGAAAATACCTAAAAGAAGGGACTCAAAAATGAAATAAGGCGCAGCCGTGATGGAGCCGTCTATCGTTCACAAAATATTCATTTATCTTTCAAAAAGACTTTACGATGTGAACACGTTTTTTTCACTTCTTTCTTTTATATTATAGATGGTTTTAAAAACCAGATACAATTTTTCATAATCTTTCTGCCAGGCAACCCCATGTTGCCTGGCTTCCTCCCTTTCAGAAGTTTGGATTATACTTCAAACATCAAATCCCCATACGACGGCATCGGCCACATTTCCTTATCTACCAGCATTTCCAGTTTATCCACTGGGTTCCTAAGCGCTTCCATTGCCTTCATTACCTGATCCCGGTAAAAGACAGCCTGCGTTCTGCCTTCTTCCATTGCAGCTCCCTTTGCCGCAAGCGCCTCAAGCTTTGTAAGCGCTCCTTTTGTTTCTGCAAGCAGAAAAGACACTTCGTTTAACAGCCCAGCCTGCACACTGGTATCCGCCGTACCGCATGCGGCTTGCACCGCGGAAACAGACGACGCTAAAACTGTCGTATATTTGATTACGGCGGGAATAATCTGTTTCGCTGCTATATCGATCATAGCTCTTGCTTCAATATTAATCTTCTTTGCATATGTCTCGTATTCAATTTCCACACGGGAATCCAGTTCCGCCTTTGTAAATACGCCGAATTTTTCAAACAGGCGCACCGATTTTTCCGTATTTAAAGACGGAATCGCGTCCACCATAGAGGTGATGTTCGGCAAACCGCGCCTTTTGGCTTCTTTTACCCATTCCTCGGAATAGCCGTTCCCGTTAAACACAATTCTCTGGTGTTCTGTTGCATTTTTCTTAATCAAATCATGCAGCGCAAGTTCAAAATCACTGCTGTTTTCCAAAACGTCGCAAGCTTCTGCAAACGCTTCCGCTACAATCGTATTTAAGACGACATTGGCCTGCGCAATGGAGTCCTGGGAGCCAATCATACGAAATTCAAACTTATTGCCCGTAAACGCAAACGGCGACGTCCGGTTGCGGTCCGTGGCGTCCTTCATAAAATCCGGAAGCGTTTTCACACCCGTCTCAAGCATGCTGCCCGCAATGCTGCGCGTCGCTTCTCCCGTACTGATCAGCTGTTTTAACACATCTTCCAGCTGTTCTCCCAGATATACCGAAATAATAGCCGGAGGCGCTTCGTTCGCACCTAACCTGTGGTCATTTCCAACATCGGCGGCCGCTTCGCGCAGCAAGTCCGCATGAACATCCACCGCTTTTAAAATACAGGTCAATATCAGCAAAAACTGGAAATTTTCATGCGGCGTCACGCCCGGATCCAAAAGATTAATCCCGTCGTCTGTCGTAATAGACCAGTTATTGTGTTTTCCAGAACCGTTTACGCCTGCAAACGGCTTTTCATGCAGCAGGCACTGCAGCCCATGGCGTCCCGCTACCTTTTTCAGCGTTTCCATCACCAGCTGATTGTGATCTACCGCAACGTTTGCGGATGCATAAATGGGCGCGAGTTCATGCTGTGCCGGCGCGACCTCATTGTGCTGCGTTTTTGCGGATACGCCTAACTTCCAAAGTTCTTTGTTTACATCTCTCATATACGCTGCAATCCGCTCGCGGATCGTCCCAAAATAATGGTCATCCATCTCCTGCCCCTTCGGAGGCATTGCGCCGAACAACGTACGCCCGGTAAAAATCAAATCCTTCCGTTTTAAGTATTTCGCCCGATCCACAATAAAATATTCCTGCTCCGGCCCTACGGACGCCGTTATTTTCCGGGATGTTTTGTTGCCCATGAGACGGATGAGCCGCATCGTCTGCTCATTGACCGCTTCCATAGAACGAAGAAGCGGCGTTTTCTGATCCAGCGCTTCTCCTGTGTATGAACAGAAAGCCGTTGGTATGCAGAGCGTAGCGCCCGCCGCGTCCTGCCTGACAAACGCGGGGGAAGTACAGTCCCAGGCCGTATAGCCCCTGGCCTCAAAAGTCGCCCTCAGGCCGCCGGATGGAAACGAAGACGCATCCGGCTCCCCTTTAATCAGCTCTTTGCCGGAAAAACTCATCAAAACTCTGCCGTTCTCCATCGGAGCCGTAATAAAAGCGTCGTGTTTTTCTGCAGTCACCCCTGTCATCGGCTGAAACCAGTGCGTATAATGCGTCGCCCCCTTTTCAATCGCCCATTCCTTCATCTCATGCGCAATCACATCCGCTGTAGCCAAATCCAATTCCTTGCCGCCGCGGATAATCTCCTTTAACCTCTGATAAACCTTTTTGGGGAGACGTTCCTGCATAACGGCGTCATTAAACACATTTTCACCAAAAATATCCGCTGCGTTATAATATTCCCTGCATTCTTCCATATGTCACTCTTCCTTTCATTATTATTGCGCATTTTTTTTCGCGCATAAAGGGATACCCGAAGGGTGTTTCATTATTAATGCGCATTTTTTCGCGCATAAAGGGATACCCGAAGGGTATTTCATTATTATTGCGCATTTTTTTGCACATTTTTCTTCACACGCACGAAAAGGGTATTCCAACCAGTGGAACACCCTTGTTCGTCTTTGCACATTTGCTTAATTCTTCTTTAAAATACACCAACTGAACGCAAAATGCAATAGCTTTTTTCACTTTTTCTGTTTTTTACAATTTTCAGTCCGATTCCAAAAAAATTTCAGCAACTTTTACAAACTTACGCTTTTCCTACGGAACCGAATAATTCCATTTTTTCTTTCACGGTCGCCTTAATCGCTTCCGCGCCCGGAGCCAGTAATTTACGCGGGTCAAATCCCTTGCCCTGCTGATCCTTGCCTGCTTCGATATATTCGCGTGTAGCTGCTGCGAAAGATAACTGGCACTCTGTATTTACGTTGATCTTTGCAACTCCAAGGGAGATTGCTTTTTTGATCATATCTTCCGGGATGCCGGTACCGCCGTGCAGCACTAACGGCATGTCCCCGGTAAGCTGCTGAATCGCATCAAGCGTTTCAAAGCTTAAGCCTTCCCAGTTCTCCGGATATTTGCCATGGATATTGCCGATGCCTGCTGCAAGCATGTCAATGCCAAGGTCTGCAATTGATTTGCACTCCTGCGGATCTGCGCATTCGCCCTTGCCGATTACGCCGTCTTCTTCGCCGCCGATTGCGCCGACTTCCGCTTCGATGGAAATATTGTTGTCATGCGCTTTCTGTACCAGTTCGGTTGTCTTGGCAACGTTCTCGTCAATCGGGTAATGGGAACCGTCAAACATGATGGAAGAAAATCCTGCTTCGATGCATTTCATACATCCGTCGTAAGAACCGTGATCCAGATGCAGGGCAACCGGAACGGTTATGTTCATCTCTTCGATCATGGCTTTGACCATAGCTGCAACGGTCTTAAAGCCTGTCATGTACTTTCCTGCCCCTTCGGATACGCCGAGGATAACCGGAGAATTTTGCTCCTGGGCCGTTGCCAGAATGGATTTGGTCCACTCCAGGTTGTTGATGTTGAACTGTCCTACCGCATAGTGGCCAGCTTTTGCTTTGTCAAGCATTTCTTTTGCAGATACTAACATAATTTTATCTCTCCTTTTTTATTTTTTCATTTCTTATAGTATAGCCTAAATTATTCCAAAAATAAAGTGTTTTTTGTGAAGTTTTTCCTCACCATAATTTCAAGAGCCCGCTGCATGTTGCGTATGTCCGCTTCCCGTACTTCTCCTCCAAATTCGCCGTCCAAAGTCCAGGGCACCTCCTCTTCCGACAGAACCGTCACCTGAGCGCTTTTTGCGGAGTATATCAAATCCGTATTGTCGATTAAATTGGTCAGCGAAGCTAAAATTTCGTTTAGTTCCGCCAAATTTTTCGGGCGGCGGATCAGCGTTACTTCAAACTTGCCGTCGTCTAACAGCACGTTTTTGCCAGTCATATTCTGGAAACCGCCGACGGAATTGGAGTTGGTCACCATCCCGAAAATAAATTCATCTTCAATCACCACGTCGTTATATTCCACGCGCATATAATACGACGTCATTTCCGGCAGGCTCTTGACGCCCTCTAAAATATAGGCCGCATGGCCGAGTATGTTTTTCCACTCCTGCCTGGTCCGGTAAGAAACCGCCGTAAAAATCCCGAACGCAGCCACATAAACGAATGGCTTTTCGTTAAACGTCCCGACGTCGCAGGCAAATTTCTGCCCGCCGACTGCAATGCGCGCCGCTTTTATCATGTCCTTTGGAATTTTTAAGGAATTGGCAAAGTCATTGGTGCTCCCGGCAGGTATATAGCCAAGAGGTACGCTTACGCCGGAATGTATCAGCCCGCTGACCGCTTCATCCAACGTCCCGTCGCCGCCGCTGCATACCACCAGATCATAGTGTCCGGCGCGCAGTTTTACGATATTTAAAGCGTCCTCTCTTGCCTGTGTGGGATATATCGTAACCTCATACCCCTCCCTGACCATAATGTCCAAAATATCCATCAGTTTATTCCGAATCTGCGCTTTCCCCGCCTGAGGATTGAATACAAACAGCAATTTTTTCATCGTATCCCCTCACCTTCCATGCTCACATCCCATTTCTGCGGCAATCTCCGATATCCTCCTGAGCCTGTGGTTGACTCCGGATTTGCCGACCGGGGGGTTTAAGTACGTCCCCAGTTCCTTTAACGGCGCGTCCGGAAATTCCAGGCGCAGCAGCGCAATTTCCCGCAGATTGTCCGGAAGGCTCTCTAAGCCGCGCTTTGCCTGGATAAAACGGATATCTTCTATCTGGCGGACAGCCGCGTTCACGGTCTTGCTGATATTGGCGGTTTCACAATTCACCTGGCGGTTTACCGAATTGCGCATTTCTTTGACAATCCGGACGTTTTCCAGGTTTAAAAGCGCCTGATGCGCTTCCATAATATTCAGCAAATCAACGATATGCTCCCCTTCCTTCACATAAACGACCTGATTTTTCTTGCGCGCCACAATTTTTGCGTCCATGCCAAAGCTGTTGATCATATCCTTTAACTGCTGCGCCTGCCTGTCTGAGCCGCAGACAATTTCAAAATGATACGCCTTTTGGGGGTTGCTCATAGAGCCTGCCGCAAGAAACGCGCCGCGGATAAACGCACGCTTACAGCAGCCCTGCTGAACCAAAAGCCCGTCCGCCGTCTCCGCATTCCGAAAACAGCCGCCCGCGTCATCCCAAAGCTTCACACTCTGTAAGACTTTTAAAACGGCTTCCCCGGAAAGTTTTTCTTTTGGCTCCTTAAAATCAAACAAAAGCCTTAAAAGCAGCCCGAACTTTTTTTTCAACATACTGTTTTCGGTTGCAATCTGCAAATACAGCGTCTCGCCATATGTACTTACTTTGCCGGCGTAACCTATGACGGCGGAAAGTTCCGCAAGCTGGCAGTGCCTGCCCGTACCGGCTCTTTCTGCCAGTTCCTTTTTTACATCGCTTGAAAATGACATGTTACTTCCTCAACGCATCTTTCCCGATATCCCGGTGTTCAATCTTTAAGCCGTATTCCCTGCTGCCGGACAGCCGCCGGTACAGTTCGTTTGCCAGAGTAACCGAACGGTGCTTTCCGCCGGTGCAGCCGATACTGATGACCAGCTGGTTCTTACCCTCTATAATATAATTCGGAATCAGGAAGTTCACCATATCGGTCAGCTTGTTTAAAAATTCATGCGCTTCCCAAAACTGCAGCACATATTCCTGGATTTCCCTGTCATTGCCGCTTTTGGCGCGCAGCCCTTCCATATAATACGGATTTGGCAGGAAACGAACGTCAAACACCAAATCCGAATCCGACGGAATGCCATATTTAAAACCAAATGACAAAATGGTTATAAAAAGATTTTTATAATCCTGCTGCCGCACAAATATCTTATCGAGTTCCGCAAAAAGTTCCCGCGTCAAAAGCCTGCTGGTATCAATAATATAGTCCGCGCGCTCACGCAGAAAATGAAGGCGGCTGCGCTCTTTGGCAATTCCGGCTTCCACACGTTCCCCTCCGGTCAGCGGATGGCTGCGCCTTGTTTCCTTATAACGCTTCACAAGCACAGCGTCTTCCGCATCCAAAAACAGGATTTCGGGACCTTTGCCGTCTTCTATCAGACGGTTTAATACCAGGTTGAGTTCCGGAAGGGCGTTGCCGCTGCGAATGTCTACGCCTATGGCAAATTTCTGCATCTCATCCTGGCTGTTTTCCGACAATTCCACAAATTTTTCAATGAGGGGAATCGGCAGGTTATCCACACAGTAAAACCCGATATCTTCCATCATCTTAAGCGCCGTGCTTTTCCCTGCTCCCGACATCCCCGTCAACAAAACCAGCTTCAATCTTTATCCCCCTGTTCCGCTGCGGCAAAACAGCCTGCCGTTCGCCCGGCCAAAATACCGCAATTCTTAAAACTCGCCCAAAAGCTTTACTTCTGTTTCCAGCGCCACGCCGAATTTCTCCTGCACCGTCCTCTGCACATGGCGTATCACGGCCAAAACGTCAGACGCTAAGGCTCCTCCCGTATTTACGACAAAACCGCAGTGCTTCGGCGATACCTGCGCGCCTCCCACAGAAAAACCGGAAAGCCCGGCATCCATAATCAGTTTTCCCGCAAAATATCCCTGCGGACGCTTAAATGTGCTTCCCGCGCTCGGATATTCCAGGGGCTGTTTGCTGATACGCCGTTTTTTGAGTTCTTCCATGTTTTGCCGGATCTTTTCCGGATCGTCTTTTGTAAGTTTCAGTTCTGCGCCAAGCACAAGATAACCCCGGCCGGCCACGCAGCTGTGACGGTAAGAAAAGTCCATCTGCTCCGCAGGCAGGCAGAGTATTTTGCCGTCTTCTGTAAGTACCCTTGCCGCCGTCACAATATCTTTCATTTCACCGCCATAAGCCCCGGCATTCATCACCAGGGCGCCTCCCACGCTCCCGGGGATCCCGGCTGCAAATTCCATACCGCAGAGCCCTGCTTTGTACGCCTCTATGGCCGTTTTGGCCAGAAGAGCGCCCGCCTGTACGGACACGCGCTCTCCTTCCACAGAAATTTCCGCCATCTGCCGCCCGATTTCAATCACGGCCCCGCGGAATCCCTGATCGGACGCCAAAAGGTTGCTGCCGTTTCCAATCACGGCCGCCGGAACCTGATACGCCGCCAATAACCTTTTCACTGCGGCAAGCTGCGGTTCCTGCGGCGTCAGGTATAAATCCGCAGGCCCGCCCACCCGGAAGGTGGTATGAAGGCTTAGAGGCTCATCCGTCAGGATCTGCCATTCTTCCAAAACCTGTCCCAATTCTTTCCGTAAATTATCCACGCCCCGTCTGTTCCTCTTTCACTAAATCTTCTCTAAAAATGCCACATACCCACGCAGCGCTTCGTACAAATCCACCTTGCTGATGATTTCCCAGGGGGCATGCATGTTGAGCACCGCTACGCCGCTGTCAATTACCTGCATCCCGTAGTTGGCCAGGATATAGGCAATCGTGCCGCCGCCGCCCTGATCCACTTTGCCAAGTTCCGACGTCTGGTACGTAATATTTTGTTCCTCTAATATATGGCGGATCCTGGCCATATATTCCGCATTGGCGTCATTGGAGCCGCTCTTGCCCCTGGAGCCGGTATATTTGTTAAAAACAAGGCCTTTCCCAAAGTACGCCGCATTCCGTTTCTCCATCACCTCCGGGTAATTCGGATCATACGCCGCGCTGACGTCAGAGGAGAGTACTTTTGAATTGCGCATGGCGCGCCGTACCGAAATCTCGGAATAATTTCCCGTCAGATTTAAAATTTCCGCAACGGCGTCCTCGAAAAACCGGGAATGCATGCCGGTCGCCCCGACGCTCCCGATCTCTTCCTTGTCAACCAACAGGCAGACGCAGGTCTTTTCCGGCGCTTCTACCCGGAGCATCGCTTCAAAGGACGGATATGCGCAGACCCTGTCGTCATGCCCGTATCCCATCACCATACTGCGGTCAAAGCCATAGTCCCTTGCTTCCCCCGCCGGAACAACTTCTATCTCCGCCGAAAGGAAATCCTCTTCTTTTACGCCGTAAGCCTCTTCAAGGATCCGCAGGATATTTTTCTTGACAACATCCTTTTCCTTACCCTCTTTTTCTTCCCCTTTCCTGCCGGGAATGCTGCCAATCAGCAAATCGAGCTTTTCCCCTTCAATCATCTTTGAAGCTTTTTTCTCCATCTGTTCGCCGGCAAGGTGAATCAAAAGATCGCTGACGCCAAACACCGGATCCCCGGGATTATCGCCGATATTTACCGGAACAGACGCGCCGTCCGTTTTTACGAACACGCCGTGCAGAGCAAGCGGAAGGGCAACCCACTGATACTTCTTCACACCGCCGTAATAGTGGGTGTCTAACATTGCCATCTGCGTATCCTCATACAGCGGCACCTGCTTGATATCCAGGCGTGGGGAATCAATATGCGCCCCGAGGATATTCATCCCCTGTTCGAGATCCTGCCTGCCCAAAATAAAAAGAGCGACGGCTTTTCCCATATTGTCCACATAGATTTTATCCCCTGCTTTTAAAGAAACTCCCTTTGCGATCAGCTCATTGAGATCCGCAAAGCCCGCCTGCCTGGCCCGGCCAATAAATTCCTGCGCGCATTCGCGTTCCGTTTTGCATTTCGATAGAAACCTGCGGTAACCTTCCGCAAAATCCATGACTTTTTGCTTTGCTTCCCCTTCCGGGTATTTTTCCCATGCATTCCTGTTTTCCATAATCCATCTTCTTTCTATTCTTATTTTTATTCTTCTTCACTGCTTTTTGTCAGGTTGGCCTGTACGCGGCGGTACAGTTCCTGTGCGGCATTGTAGCCCATCTTCTTCTGGCGGTGGTTTACCGCGGCCGCCTCGCAGATTACGGCCAGATTACGGCCCGGCCGGATCGGCAGTGAATGGCATACTACTTTATTGCCGAGGATTTCCGTATATTCCTGCTCCAGTCCAAGACGGTCATAGTCGTTTTCTTTTTTCCAGTCCTCCAGTTTGATAACCAGATCGATATTCTGTTTTTGTTTGACACATTCCACGCCAAACAGCGTCTTGACGTCGATAATGCCAATCCCCCTCAGTTCAATAAAATACCGGGTGATATCCGGCGAAGTCCCAATCAAAGTATGGTCGTTGATTTTGCGGATTTCCACCACGTCGTCGGTTACCAGACGGTGCCCCCTCTTCACAAGTTCCAGGGCGGCCTCGCTCTTTCCGATGCCGCTTTCCCCCATAATCAAAAGCCCCTCGCCGTATACGTCTACCAATACCCCGTGGATTGTAACGCAGGGAGCCAGTTCCTCGGTCAGGATATTAATCAGTCCCGCCATAAATTCTGACGTCGCCTGTTCCGTGCCGAGCACCGGAACGCCGTTGCGTTTCGCCGTTTCCAAAAACATCGCGTCCGGATCAAAACCGCGGCAGAAAATCACACAGGGAATATCATAGGAAAGAAACTGATCATAAATGTCTTTTCGTTCCTCATCCGTTTTTTTCTGCAGATATGCATTTTCCACCATACCGATAATCTCTACGCGGGACGGGTCAAAATATTCAAAATACCCGCTCAGCTGCAGCGCCGGACGGTTGACATCGGAAAGAAGGATCCTTTTTTCTTTTAAGTCGATGTCCTCAATAAAGTTTTTGAGCTCCATTTTTTTTGCAATTTTTGCAACGCTTACACCATCCATAAATCTTCTCCTTTTCTGTATGATATTTCCATATAGTATATCATACTTCTTCCCCGTCATCAACCGGATGAAAATGCAGGTAAACGGCCCTTGCAGCTTTTTCATTCATAGACGGCGTTTCGGCCAGTTCTTCCACGCTTGCGCCCCTGATAGCGTCTAACGACGCATAGCGTACCATAAGCGCTTTGCGCCTCGACGGCCCGATGCCCGGAATATCGTCCAAAACCGAATGCACCTGCCCTTTGCTGCGCAGCGACCTGTGGTATTCAATGGCAAACCGGTGCGCTTCATCCTGGATCCTTGTTATCAGCTTAAATCCCTCGCTGTCCTTTGCAATCGGAATCTCCTCATTATGGTAGTACAATCCCCGCGTCCTGTGATTATCATCCTTTACCATGCCGCAGACCGGAATATCAAGGCCGAGTTCCTCCAGCACGCGAAGCGCGACGTTGACCTGCCCTTTCCCGCCGTCCATCATAATCAGATCCGGAAATTTGGTAAAGCTGCCGTACGACTCCTCGATCCCTTTTTCTTTCAGTTCTATGCGCTCCCGCCTCCCGTGGGAAAACCGCCTGGTCAAAACCTCGTACATCGACGCATAATCGTCCGGCCCCAAAACGCTTTTTAAGCCAAACTTGCGGTAATCGCTGCGGCAGGGCTTTCCTTTTTCATAGACCACCATAGACCCCACAGGCTCAAACCCGCTGATATTGGAAATATCAAACGCTTCCACGCGCACCAGACCGGAAAGCCCAAGCAGGCCTGCAATTTCTTTCATAGCGCCAATCGTGCGCCCTTCCTCGCGCTTTAATTTTTCCCGGTCCTGCGCAAGAGCCAGCTTCGCATTTTTGGCCGCAAGTTCCACAAGCTTTTCCTTTTTCCCCTTCCTGGGCACGCAGATATAAGCCCTCTGCCCTCTCCGTCCGCAAAGCCACTCTTCAATCACGTCCTTATCTTCGATCAGATACGGCAGCATAATCCGTTTGGGGATAAACGGCGTCCCGGCATAAAACTGCTTTACAAATACGGTTAAAATCTGCATGCCCGTATCCTCCGCAGCGATTTTCATATAAAAATGCTCCCGCCCGATAAGCTTGCCGCCCCGGATAAAAAAGACCTGCACAACCGCGTCTTCCCCGTCTTTCGCAAGGCCAATCACATCCTGATCTTCATCATTGGCGTCTGTAATCTTCTGTTTTTGAGCAATCTGCCGGACACTGTTTAACAAATCCCGGTATTCCATCGCTTTTTCAAACGCAAGTTCCGCAGAAGCCGCCGCCATTTTTTCTTCGAGTTCCTGCATAATCGCCGTATAATCCCCATTTAAAAAACGCACGGCCTGCTCGACGCACGCGGCATAATCCGCTTTGGAAATATACCCCTGGCAGGGAGCCTTGCACTGTTTGATATGGTAATTCAGGCAGGGACGTCCCTTTCCGGTATCCCTTGGCAGCGCGCGGCTGCACGTGCGAAGCCCATAAAGCTTGTTCAGCAGATCAATCGTATCTTTTACGGCTCCCCCGCTGGTATAAGGGCCAAAATACTTTGCCTTGTCCTTTTTGACCCGGCGCGCAAAAAGGACTCGTGGAAATTCTTCCCCCAGAGTCACTTTTATATACGGGTAAGTCTTGTCATCCCGCAGCAGAGTATTGTATTTGGGCCTGTGTTCTTTGATCAGGTTGCATTCCAGCACAAGGGCTTCGAGTTCCGAATCGGTTACAATATATTCAAACCTCGCAATCTGTTTTACCATCTGCGCTTTTTTTAAGCCTTCGTTGTGGCTGGCCTGAAAATACTGGTGCACCCGTTTTGTCAGAGACACCGCCTTACCGATATAAATAATCGTATCCTTTTCATCGTGCATAAGATAAACTCCCGGCTGATCCGGGAGTTTTTTCAGTTCTTCTTCTAACTGGAACATAACTATGCTTCATCCTTCTCGTCGCCTACTATAATATCAATCGTCGGCGCTTTCTTTTCTTCCTCCTGCTCCGGCAGGCCTTTTAATTTGCGGAAAATCTTCATAAATTCCTTGCCGGTAATCGTCTCGTGCTGATACAGGTAATCAGAAATATGATCCAGCACATCGCGGTTTTCATTCAGAAGCTTTATGGCTTTCGCATAGCAGCCGTTGATGATCTTAAGCACTTCTTTGTCCACCTGCGCAGCCGTCTTTTCCGCGCAGTTCATGGACGCCCGTCCCTCTAAATACTGGCTTTCCACCGTAACCAGGCTCATCATGCCGAATTTCTTTGACATACCGAAGCGGGTAATCATAGATTTGGCAATGTTGGTCGCCTGCTCGATATCGTTTGCCGCTCCGCTGGTCACGGATTGGAATACAATTTCTTCCGCCGCGCGCCCCGCCATAAACGTCGTAATCTTAGCTAACAGTTCTTCTTTCGTATCCAAAAACTTTTCTTCTTCCGGCGTCTGTAACGTATACCCAAGCGCTCCCATCGTACGCGGAACGATCGTGATCTTTTGAACCGGCTCCGTATTTTTCTGCAGCGCCGTAACCATGGCATGACCGACTTCATGATACGCTACGATCCGCTTTTCTTTTTCGCTCATTACGCGGTCTTTCTTTTCCTTACCGCCGACCGCTACCAGTTCAAACGCCTCGAACAGATCAGACTGATTTACAAATTTACGCCCGTGTTTTACGGCGTTAATCGCCGCTTCATTGATCATATTTGCAAGATCCGACCCTACCAGTCCCGCCGTGGCAAGCGCAAGCGCTTCCAAATCCACCGTTTCATCCATCATAACGTCTTTGGCATGTACTTTTAACGTTTCCAGGCGTCCTTTCTGATCCGGACGATCCACAATAATCCTGCGGTCGAAACGTCCCGGACGCAACAGTGCCTTATCCAATACCTCCGGACGGTTCGTCGCCGCTAAGATCAAAAGCCCTTTGGAAGTATCGAATCCGTCCATCTCGGCAAGGAGCTGGTTCAATGTCTGCTCCCGCTCATCGTTCCCGCCGAATCTTGTATCACGGCTTTTTCCGATGGCATCGATCTCGTCAATAAATATGATACACGGCGCCTGTTTCTGCGCTTCTTTAAACAGATCCCGGACACGGGATGCTCCGACACCGACAAACATCTCCACAAAATCAGAACCTGCCAGCGAAAAAAACGGTACTTTCGCTTCTCCGGCAACTGCTTTTGCCAAAAGCGTCTTACCGGTTCCCGGAGGTCCCACCAATAACGCCCCTTTCGGCAGCTTTGCGCCGATATCGCGGTATTTTTTCGGATTGTGCAGAAAATCCACAACTTCCTGCAGCGATTCCTTTGCTTCATTCTGACCTGCAACGTCTTTAAACGTTACCCCCGTAGATTTCTCTACGTAAACTTTTGCCGTACTCTTACCGACGCCCATGACACCGCCGCCGCCCATGCGCCGCATAAAAAATGCAAGCAGTATCCAGATCAGCACGAGCGGAATCACAAAGCTTAAGATATTATAAATCCATGTGGACGTATTGTCCGGAATATAACCGAAAATCTCAACCTTATGCTCCTTTAAGAGCGGAATCAGCTCGCTGTCATTGACCATTCCCGTATAATAGGTCTGCTTAAACCGAGCGTTCTTTTTCGTCTTCTGCACAATATTGATCTGAGAACCGGTGAATTCAATGCTCTCTACTTCTCCGCTTTCCACTTTTTCCAAAAATTCCGAATACGAAATTTCCTGATTAAACTGCTGCGTGACTTTATTTGATATGATGCTCATAATAAACAAGGCAACAAGCGATACCATAATAAAGATCAAGATGACCTGTCCGTTTTTGTTATTGTTATTACGGTTATTTTGGTTATTGGGTTCCTGATTATCCATAATCTCCTCCGCGGGGCAGTCCGCAACTGTGAAACTGCCGCCATTTTTACTGCATATTTACAGCAATCTGCTTATGTAGGATTGACTGCTATTGTTTATTATATGTGTTAGACGGTTTAAAAGCAATACGGAGTTCATGAACTTTTTTTTATTTTTCTTAATAATTTCTAAAAAAGGCTTCCTGCAATATCGGAAATCGTTTCAAAAAAAGGAGAAACAGAAGCTTCTTATCCTCCTGTCTCTCCTCTTTATTCTTTCTTATTTCACTTTCAGGCCTTGTTTCTTTAATGCCTTTTTCAGCTTATTCTTTTCCTTTGCTTTCATGCCTTTGGGCCATTTTACCGTTGCTTTTTTTGCCGTATTCTTAAATGCATTTTTTCCAACGGTCAATTTTTTGCCCTGCAGGGTTACTTTCTTTAACTTTTTGCATTTCAGGAAAGCATTCTTTCCGATCTTCGTCACATTTGCGCAAATGGTAAGTGTCTGCAATTTTTTACTGTTGCTGAATGCACTGTCGCCAATTGCAACTACTTTATAATCCTCCGTACCGACTTTTACAGTTTTGGGAATCGTAACCTTCTTGGCATCTTTTCCTTTTTTCAGCGTTACCGTCTTTCCTGTCACACTTGCCACTGCATATGTTCCGGTTTTATGCGATACGGTATCGCCAACCTTGGGCTGATTGACTGCCGGAGGGTTATCTATTCCTCCTGGAGAGCCGCCTTTTTTCGTCCATTTTGCATACAGAGTGATATCTGCATTTACAGGCTCAGCAAAATTATACTTGATACTTCTGTTTGCATCGCTGTACCAGCCTTCAAACTCAAATCCTTCCTTTACCGGTTTTGCAGGTTCCGAAACAGCGGTTCCTTTCTTAACGGTCACATCAGCAATCTTTGTACCGCCGTCACTGTCAAATGTAATTGTAACGTCATCTTCTACCGGCGGAATGTCGTCATTGCTCACTTTCACAATAATTGTTTTGGTGTAGGTAGATTTGCCGCCGTTTGGAATCGTAACCTCCGCTTTCACTTCTACAAAAACAGTTCCTTCCTCTTCTCCCGCAGAAATGGTTCCCGTATCCGATACGGTACATGCAGTTCCTTCCGTTATCGTATAAGAATAGACGGTTCCTGCTTCTGTCACATGATTCTCATCCAACGCCTCGCAGCCCTCTTTGCTGATCGTCAATTCCGGACTAAGCTGAAGCGTCCCGTTCGGCCGAAGAGACACTTCGGCTGCAATGCCTGTCAGCTCCACTTTACAGGTACATAGAATCTGTCCGTCTGCTCTCTCCATTCCCGCAATCGTAGTCTGCAGCAGATGAATCAGCTGATTCATGCGCGCTTCGGTATAAACGCTTCCTTCCAGGCCTCTTACCGCCTCTAAAACAACCATATAAGATGTCCAGCTTGCTTCTGTATAATCCGCTTCTGTCGTCACCTTATCCGTTTCTTCTTTGATCAGTCTCACAAGCGCGGCATCCAGCGTCTCAAGCGCACTTTCTGCATCGGTCAAACTCTGTATGGTTCCCGAAATCTCAGCATCCGATGCGTCCGGTTTCTGTTCCACTTCCTTTGCAGCTTTTATTACGTCCTGTAATCCCTGCCAGCTAGCCTGCGTATATTTCTTTGCGTCTTCGTCGTTATATCTGTTGGAAATCTGAGCAATCGCGTTCGTCAATTCAGCTTTTGCAGAAATATACTCCAGTTTCTGCTCCGCCTGAACCAATTCGTCTATCGCGGCGTTCATCTGCACTTCCGTAAACATATTTTTCGTAAGAAGCCTTTCCGCCTCCTGAATCTTGCTGTTTAACGCCTCCAGCGTTTCCGGTTTGAATAATCCGGCGCCGATTTTCGCCATTTCGGTATACTTTTCAATCTGTTCGTAAAGTACGTCTTCCAATGTCTGTAAATCTCTGCGCGCCGACTGTATCATAGATCTTCCGTCGATCAAACCTTCGCCTGTAATCTCACCCTTGCCAAGTTCTGTTTGCACTGCAATTACGGCATATCTGTATCTTGCCCAGCCGGCGTCGGTATAACGCCCCTGCTCCTTAATTGTTTTTGCAAGAATTGCCGTCATGGCCTCTATATCATTTGCAAGCACGCGTACTTCAAATCGCCTTGTCTGGTCTCCGACTTTTAACATAACCGGATAATTTCCAATCTTTAACTCCGGTTCAATCGTAATCTGGCGTTTGTCCGCATCCCAGTTGATTTTCTGCTCGCTGCTTCTGTCAATGACGCTTACCTCGTTTACATCTCCATGAACTGCAAAGCTGTTGGAGACTGCATCTTGATATCCTTCCACCAGTACTACACTGTCTGGTCCGTCCACAATCTCAGTATCGTACGGCTCTGTTAAAACAATAGACGGCGCCATGATCTCTTCTCCGTTCAGGGCAATCTTGTTCGTTAAATTTGCAGCGCCTTCTTTACTGATAAAAAGTTTCTGGTTACTGTTATTATTCATAATCAACGTCAGTTCATGATTGGACGCATTTTCTTTATATTTTTTCAACGCATCCTGAATAATGTCCGTAATATCGACCTTTACCCTTGTTCCCACACTTTCTGCAAAATTATTGTCCACCCAATTCGGATAAACCATTGTAGCATCCTTGATGCTGTAAATTTTAGAACTCTTGTAACTATCTTCGTTTACAGCAAAGTTATTTTCATCTCTCCAGGCTTTCCATCGATTCCAGGTAACTGCAGGCGCGCTCGGTGAAACCGCAGCAGCCGTCTCTCTTTCCGACCACCGAAAATCATGATCTGTTCCAAACGGAAGAGCCGCCACACGGATTCCGGCCACACCGTCAACCTTTTTAAGATGGTCACTCTGAGTATTCGATCCGACTGCCATATATGTCATGACCAGCTGCGCTCCGGTATTTTCATCCATCTTGCTTGCAAACTGACTCAGATCAAATTTTAAAAAGGAAAGTTTTGCATCTGCATTTTCACCTGCCGTCCCTTCTCCCAGGTAACCGCTGCCTTCTGCAAGATTGGTTCTCAAATAAATTTTGTCTCCATGGTTCTCGTCTCTTTCAGAGTTCCAGGAATGAACGGATGCATCCTCTGTTACAGGAATTACCGTATCCGTTTCCCCCATCTGAGCGCTTGCATCCACCTTGATATTTACCTTATGGCTTACCGGTATTTTGCTGTGATCGTATGCATAGAACGTCAATTCATACGTCTCGTCCCCATTGTCCACTCCGGGCGTCCAGACAAATCTTCCCGTCTTGGAATCGAACTGTGCTCCGTCCATCTCCTGCAGCTCATCTTCGTTGACTCCAAGCGTTACCATGTCTCCAAAATCCTGCGGATTCTCCGCTTTTGCATAAAAAGTCAGCTCTCTTCCGACAAATGCCTGAATCTGTTTCCTTGGACCTGTAAACGTTGGAAGCGTCGTATTGCTTTTAACGTATACCGTATATGCATGCTCTTTTTCGCCCAGCGTTAATTTCATTTCATATGCGCCAGTCGTCAATCCTTCTGAAATCTCTAAGCGCTGTTCCTGTACATTATATGTAATCTTTCCGCCTCCCGTATTGCCGGATAATTTCATATCCTGTACAGAAACGCCTTCTTTTGCGCCTAATACCGCAAAACTATCCGAACCGGTAGCCGCATAATTCTCAGGAAGAACCATATAATTCTGACCGGAGATCCCAAACTCCTGCTGCTGCGCCAAATATGACACTACCAAGGAAGGTGCGGTATTTTTCATATCTGCCACCGCATCAAAAGCTCCATACTGCGTATTAAAGCTCTCATTCAGTCCTGCTCCTTCCCGGCTGACGAAATAGTGCTGTTTACCGCCCGTTTCATGCAGTAAAAACGACACGTCTCCGCTCTTGACGGTTCCGCCGTCTTCCTTCAAAAATTTCGTAACATCCGTTTGTATCTGCCGGCCACTAATCCCGAAAGCCTTTCCGGCGGAAGCCCAGCTTTCCTTAAAAGGCGCCCACGACGCATTCTCTCCGTTCGGATTACTCAAAGAATATTCGGCAAAAGAAATCACTTCCTCTTCCGTATATGTTTTTCCGCTTAACATAGTTTTCAAACTGTTTGCCGTAATGCTGTCTGAAGAAGCCGTTTCCCGCCCCGTTCCTTCTTTCCAGTCATTGCTTGGAAGGAGAGCTACGTTCAGCTGATCCGTCTGATTTAAATGTCCTGCATTCTTACAGGTTACGTAAGTGAGCATAAGTGAAGCGCTTGCAATCGTTGAAGTATTGACCGTAACGTCTTCCCCGGTGTCGATATCCTTAAACTGACCGCCCATATGAAACTTCAATACAGACAAATCTCCATCGGAAGCATCCACGCCTTCTCCCATCAAAGACGTCGCACTGCTTTTATCAACTACCAAAATAGGAAGTCCGCCAAAATTCTTTCCGGCATTTCCCGACCATGTCTGTACATACGCATCTTCCGCCGCAGGAAGCACTGCCGTTTTATAAATATCTCCGGCGCTCCCTACTTGTATCTTCACGTCTTTTACCGCAGTCTCTTCACCTTTTACCGCAGTAAACCTTACCGTATAATTCTTCGTTAAATCCTCATCCTTCGGGGTCCATATAAATTTGCCGGACGTACCGTCAAATACTTCATCTGCACGTTCTGCACCTAATGCCTCAAATCCCGTAATTGTAAAACTTTCCGCTCCTTTGGCACGCAGATAAAATACCAACGGCTGCCCGACATATGCGTTTACCGTATCGCCGGGATTCGTAATCACAAATTCCGACGTATCTTCTGCCTGTTCTGACACAACAACATAGTCTGCGGCAACCGCATTCATGGGACTTACCGGCAGTACAAGCGCCGCCGAAAGCGTCAATGCTGCCGCGCGTTTAAAAAAACCCTGTTTCATTCTCTTTTACCTCCTCATTTTTTGTTCTGCTAAATCATACCCACAAGTTCCCCATAAAATATGTTCCTACAGGGCAGGTCTCATAAAGTACACTTTTTGAGACAATCAAAAAAACCTGAATTTCTCAAACAAAAAATAACATAAAAAAGATACTTCTTAACTTTTTTACCGAATTACGGGGAAATCCCGTAATTCGGTTTTTTTGTATGGATCTTCGTTCAGCATATTTCTTACCCTATTTTGCGGTCTCAAAAAGTGTAATTTTTAAGATTCCCTCCACTATATATGTTTATATTACGTTTCTATTTTCAGTCTGTCAAGCATTTCCTCACCGTTCTCTCAGTAATTTATACATCAGAATATTCGTTTCCTGAGACGGTAATCACTTTATAGTCTTTCTCTTCCACTGCTTTTTTCAACATGTCGTCCGCTACTTCCCTGTTTAGTACCACGACTGCCGTTCCGCTTTCATGACTGACGACAGCTTCCTGAACGCCCTCCAGCCCTTCCAGCGCCTTCTTTACACTTGCCTCACAGTGTCCGCACATCATTCCTTCAATTTTTAATGTTTTTTTCATCGTCAAAACCTCCGTTTTCTTAGTTTTATTTTGTTTTATTTTTTTATCTCTCGCTGCACTGTGGATCTGCAGCAGATTTAACCGCAGTGCGTTTGTTACGACGCAAAAACTCGATAAACTCATTGCCGCCGCACCGAACATCGGATTTAACTGCCACCCGAATATCGGAATCCAGACCCCTGCCGCCAGAGGAATTCCTATGATATTATAAATAAATGCCCAAAACAGATTTTCATGGATATTTTTTAACGTCCCGCGGCTCAGCCTGACCGCCGCCGGCACATCGCTCAATCTGCTCTTCATCAGCACAACATCCGCGGCGTCGATGGCTATATCCGTTCCCGCGCCGATCGCAATTCCGATATCCGCCCGCGTCAGCGCCGGAGCGTCGTTGATTCCGTCGCCTACCATGGCAACTTTCCCCTGTTTCTTTAAGGAACGGATCACTCTCTCTTTTCCTTCCGGCAGCACTCCGGCAATCACTTCATCGACACCGGCGCGCGCACCGATCGCCTTTGCCGTCCGTTCGTTGTCCCCGGTGAGCATTACGACACGGATTCCCATGCCTTTCAGTTCACGGATTGCCTGGGGACTCTCGTCTTTTAATACGTCGGCAACGGCAATCATACCTAAAAACCGTCCTTCTTCCGCAAAAAACAGCGGTGTCTTACCTTCCATGGAAAACCTCTTTGCCTGTGTGTCCGCCGGCGCGGGAATCGTAATATAAGTTCCGATAAACCGCGCGTTGCCGCCCCACAGCTCTTTTCCGTTCTTCCTGCCTTTTAAGCCGTTTCCTGCAACCGCCGCAAACTCTTCTGCTTCGTCCCATATCAGGTTCTTTTCTTTTGCATAATTTAACACTGCCAAAGCCAGGGGATGCTCGCTTTTCTGCTCCAGGGAAACCGCCGCCGAAAGCAGCTCTTCTTCCGTAACCCCCTCTGCCGGCAGGATATCCGTCACGGAAGGCTCTCCCGTTGTAATCGTCCCCGTTTTATCCAGAGCAATAATCTGAACTTTTCCGGCTTCCTCCAGGGATGCCGCCGTTTTAAACATGATGCCGCATTTTGCTCCTACGCCGTTTCCGACCATAATGGCAACGGGAGTCGCCAGTCCCAGTGCACACGGACAGCTGATCACCAGCACGGAAATCCCCCTTGCCAGTGCAAACCCGATTCCGTAACCGGCAAACAGCCATACCAGCGCAGCGGCTGCGGCGATGGCAATCACGATCGGCACAAATACACCGGAAACCTTATCCGCAACCTTTGCGATCGGAGCTTTTGTCGCCGCCGCATCACTGACCAGCCGGATAATCTGTGAAAGCGCCGTATCTTCCCCGACACGGACTGCCTCGCATTTTAAAAAACCGGAACTGTTTACCGTCGCCGCAGAGACCGAATCCCCCGGGCTTTTATCTACCGGAATACTCTCTCCGGTCAGCGCCGATTCATTGACGGCGCTGCCGCCCTCTAACACCACGCCGTCCACCGGAATATGCTCTCCGGGACGCACGATAAAAATATCCCCCTGCTTCACCTGTTCCACGGGAACTTCTTGTTCTGCGCCGCCGCTTACAATTGTCGCCGTTTTCGGCGCCAGCCGGATCAGATGTTTCAAAGCATCCGTCGTCCTGCCTTTTGACAATGCTTCCAGCATCTTTCCCACCGTAATCAACGTCAAAATCATCGCGGCAGACTCAAAATAAAATTCATGCATATAAGACATGACAAGATCCGAATCCCCCTGCATCTGCGCGTCTGTCATGGCAAACAGCGCGTACGTGCTGTAAACGAAAGACGCAGCCGCGCCAAGCGCCACCAGCGTATCCATGTTCGGCGCCAGGTGAAACAGGCTTTTAAATCCATTGATAAAAAACGATTGGTTGATCACCATAATGGCAGCGGTGAAAAGAAGCTGCAAAATCCCGACCGCCACATGGTTGCCTGCCAAAAACTCCGGAAGCGGCCAGTTCCACATCATATGCCCCATGGATAGATACATCAATACCAGAAGAAAGCCCATCGAAGCATACAGTCTTTGTTTTAACGCCGGTGTCACCGTATCTTTTAACAGATCATCGGCATCGGATTCATACGGCTTTGCGCCGGATTTCTTTTCTCCTTTGCGGTACGCCTTGTACCCGGCTTTCTCCACGGCTTTTATAATTTCTTCTGGCAAAACCTCCCCTTCCACTCCCATGGAATTTGTCAGAAGGCTCACCGAACAGGACGCAACGCCCGGCACGTTTTCGACCGCCTTTTCCACTCTCGCACTGCAGGCAGCGCAGCTCATTCCGGTTACTGTATATTGTTCCATAATGCTTCACCTCTATTTCATCAATTTCTGCAGTGTGGCAAGCAGCTCGTCCACCGTTTCCTCTTTTCCCTCTTTGATATCCCGGATCACACAGGTCTTGATATGATTTCCCAAAAGCACGCGGTTAAAACTGTTCAGCGCGGCGGTTACCGCCGCCACCTGTACTAAAATATCCGTACAGTACACATCTTTCTCCACCATCCCCCGGATTCCGCGTACCTGCCCTTCGATGCGGTTTAAACGGTGAACCAGGTCTTTATATTCCTTTTCGGAACGTTCTTTTTTCTTACAGGAACAGCATTCCGCTTGTTTCTCCATCATGATCCCTCCGTTGTTTTTTCATTTGTATCTATTATATACCCCATGGGGGTATATTGTCAATTGAAAAATCAGATTAAAAAATTTCCTAAAAATTACAAATAAACTCTTGCAATTTTCTAAATATCATGCTATTATACTTATCGGAATATCATCTTCGGATGTATTATATTAAACCGTTTGGCGTCTCACGATGCCGAGCGGTTTTTTATTTCCAATAGATCAACTGCCCGGCGTATAGACGGATTCTACAAAATAAATATTCCGTCCGGTCCGCCAGGCAGCCGACATGCTAATTAAAGCCTACAACTTTCTGTGAAATTTTATATGCCGCAATCGAAATCTTTCTTCCGCTGCGCCCCGGCAGATTCATTGTCCTTCCCATGATCCCCTTACGGAGATGATGGAACAGGCGCAGATCCTGCTGTTTGATATATCCCCACAATTCCCTCTTTTTCTCAAGATTTTCTTTCGTCCCCGAACGGATCAGCATCACCGTAGAGATCACCGTAATAATTTCCAGATCGTTAAACATATAATGCCTGAGCCTCTTATTCGGTATTTTCCAGAGATCATACAGATCAATCATCAGCTTATTGACTTTAATCTGCTGATCAATCCTGCCAATCATTACTTTTTCATTGACCGACTGGTCTGCCCGCCCGATAAAATAACGATAAAAATCCACATCCATATAGTACATATTTTTAACGTACGGCAGCGGCTGGTACACAAATATGTTATCCACATAAAACGTATGCCGCGGGAGCTTCAGGCCGCAGTCCAAAAGCAGCTGCGTACGGTAGATCACAGAATGCATCAGAATATACTGCCCCTTGCGGAACCGTTTGGTATCTTCCCAGCAAAACAGCCGGTTCTGCGGCAGTACGGAAGCATACCGCATCACCTTTTTATGTCTTGCGCCCTGCTTTTCATAAACAAAATTGCTGATCATCATATCTAAAGTTTCGCTGCCGCCCGCAAGTTCTTTTAATTTTGCAAGAATTGCGCGATAGCTTTCCGGATCCACCCAGTCGTCGCTGTCCACTACTTTAAAAAACAGTCCCGTCGCATTTAAAATCCCGGCGTTTACTGCGGCTCCATGCCCGCCGTTTTCCTGATGAATCGCACGCACGATTCCCGGAAATTTTTTTTCATAGGCATCCGCAATTTCCGGCGTCATGTCTTTTGAACCGTCGTCAATCACCAGGATTTCTACGTCTTCCCCGCCGGGAAGCAGGGATTTGATGCAGTTTTCCATATATTCTTCCGAATTATAGCATGGTATCGCTATGGATAATAGTTTCATGGCTACCTCCCTATTTCATCCGCCAGCATAAGCGCTTTTTTCACAATGGCGTCTATATTATAGTATTTATATTCTGCAAGCCTTCCCAATAAATATACATGCTCGAAACCGGTAAGTTTCTTTTTATATTTCTGATAAAGAGCAAGATTTTTATCATTGATGATCGCATAATAGGGAACTTCACCTTCTGCTCCCGTATATGCGAACGGATATTCTTTTACAATCGTCGTACCGGATGCGTCCGCCTGGCCGGTCAGATACTTAAACTCCGTAATTCTCGTATATTTCTCGCTGACGGTATAGTTGACGACGCTCCTTCCCTGATAGCTGTCCTCTTTATAATGCTCAAACACAAAATCCAGGGAACGGTAGGGCAAACGGCCGTATTCACAGTCAAAGAGCTCATCCAGCGCTCCGGTATAAACTACCTTCCCGTCAAATGCCTTCCCGTCAAAGAGTACCTTCCCGTCGGCAAACTCCATACAATCCTTACAGTCCGCAGACGTTCGGACGGTAATCAGCGGATGGGACAGCATCTTATGAAACATCGCCGTATAGCCGTCTTTGGGCATTCCCTGATATTTATCCTGAAAATACCGGTTATCGCGGGAGATTAAAACCGGAACCCTTGCCGTTACCTCCGCGTCGATTTCTTCCGGCGTCTGCCCCCACTGTTTCATCGTATAATGCAGAAAAATATTTTCATATACATATTCCGCGATCGCCCGAATATTCGGATTCGGATTTTCTCTCAGCCGCATGATCGGCACGCGGCTTCCTTCTCCATATTCACGGATCAAAATTTCCTCCAGCTTGTCTGCCTCCGCAGCATTGTAAACCATATGAAGCGTATTTAAATTAAAAGGAACCGGAAGCAGCGTTCCATGCACGTTCGCGGCTACCTCATGCCCAAAAAAATACCAGTCCGTAAATTCCGATAAAAACCGGAACACATCTTCCTCATTTGTATGAAAGATATGCGGACCGTACTGATGAATCAAAATCCCATACGCATCCGGCACGTCATAACAATTGCCGCCTATATGAGGTCTTTTCTCCAATACCAGAACGCGCTCTCCGGCATCGGCAAGCCTGCGCGCCATAACGCTTCCCGCTGCGCCGGAACCTATTACAATACTATCGTACATAACTGAAAACCTCCATACTCAAGCAAATCAACAACTTGTTCTATTATACACGTTTTAAAAGCCCCGTGCAATAACATCCTGGGAATCCCTGCCATTCATAGATTGTTCACAATTTTCTCATATTATGTAAATATTGACTTCATATCTTACCTTTATACTGAATTTAAATACAAAAACACCTTGCATTCGGCAAGGTTTCCTCCCAGCAGACAGTGAATTGCTTCACTTTTAATAAAATCTTTTTCATATGAAAAGCCGGTGTTCATACACCGGCTCCCTCTTTTTCTATTCGTTTTGATACCCTGACCCGCTTTTTTCTTTTTGAAAACGATCTTTTCCAAATGGAACGTTCAAAAGTTCCATATACGCGCCGAAAGCGGACGGCATGGGATACTTATCTTTAAAATCCGCCGTTTCTGCAAACAGCAGCTTTTGGTTTTCTTCCTCCAGCTCTTCCACACGAATCAAGTATCCCGCCATATGCCACTCGACATGAGAAAAAATATGCTTGGCATCTGCCAGCCGTTCCACATGAAGCGGCGTCAAGTGCATCTCTTTTACATAAGAGACGGCTTCTTCTGCATTCAAATGACCGGTTACATTCGGAAATTCATACATCCCTGCCAAAAGACCGGTTCCGGGACGCTTGCGCAGAATAACTTTTTCTCCGTCCCGAATCATAAATACCGTACGCTTTTGTATCCTGCGCTTTGCCTGCCGGGTTTTTACCGGAAGCAGATTTGTTTTTCCCTCTTTGCCGGCAATGCATACTTCCTGCCATGGACATTCTTTGCATTTTGGCTCTCCGTTTGGCAGACAGACGGTTGCTCCAAGCTCCATCAAAGCCTGATTGTATGCTCCCGCCCGGTCCTTCGGCATAATCTTCTCCAACTGCCGCTCCATATTGGAACGGACAGACGGTTTCATAATGTCTCTTTCGTCTCCCGCCGCTCTTGAAAGCACACGAAGTACGTTCCCGTCAACGGCCGGATGGGGCTTTCCGTATGCAATCGATACAATTGCCCCCGCCGTATAATGACCGATGCCTTTTAGTTTCAATAGCTCCTCATAATCATCCGGAATGACTCCGTGATATTCTTCCATTACCTGTTTTGCGGCAATCTGCATATTGCGCACGCGATTATAATAGCCAAGTCCCTCCCATAATTTTAAAAGCTTTTCTTCTTTGCATTCTGCCAGTGCTCCAACATTAGGCAGCTCGTTTATAAATTTCTCAAAAAATGGTTTGACTGCTTCTACCCTCGTCTGCTGGAGCATAATCTCCGATACCCATACGCGGTAAGGCGAAGCGTCCGCTCTCCAGGGCAGCTTCCTTGCATGCTGCGAAAACCAGTCAAGCAGAGGATCTGTCAGCTTCTGTAACCCGTATTCTTCTATTTTCATGACAGCTCCCGTATCCGTTATTTTGCCTGCCGAATCTCTGCCGTAACCGGTCCGGATTCTACCAAAACGCCGGCGCCGTTGATCTGCACAGCCGTCACTTTATACTGACAAACGCTTCCCGCCGTCTGAACTTTATGGTGATACGTTGTATTTGGCGCCGAAACTTCCGCCAGTTTTTGATATGCCGCTCCCGAAGACGTTTTAAAATAAACAATGTATTTCTGAGCGCCCCTGCTTGCGTTCCAGGAAAGATCTATCGCACCCGCTTTTTTATTCTTTAACGTCAGTTTGCCCGCTTTCTCCAGTTTCTTGGAATAAGCAGCCGCTTCACTCATCACACCGGTGAGATTCTGCGTCAGATTAACCGCCTGAACGTAATATTTATAGGAAACCCCGGCATCCAGCCCCTGATCGGTCACTGCAGTGCCCGCAGTCTCTCCGACGAGTATCATCGTACGGCCGTTAGAACGGTATACCTGATAACGTTCCGCTCCCATGACACGCTTAAAACTTATTTTCACCTTGTTTCCGGATTTCACCGCTTTTACTTTTTTCACCATGCCAAGCTGAGGCGCCAGTTCAAGCGTACCTCCTTTTTTTACTTTGGTACCTTTTTTACTATTCAAATATGCGCTGATACGGTAGGTGATCGTACCGGTTTGAGCGGTTACGGGATTGGAAACCGTATAGGATGTCTTTGAATTTTTCTTAATCTTTGCCACACGCCTGTACTGCTGCAGCGCCTTGTCATACACTTCGATATAATAGCCTTTTGCCCCGTACACACGGTTCCAGGAAAGCTGATCCTTCTGTATCAGAAGATTCTGGCTGCCTTTGCTGAACGAGGTCTTTTTCACCTGAAAACCGGTCGGTGCTGTAAATCCCATTTTTACGGAAACTTCCGCACTGGAGAAATAAGCGCGCCCCTTTCCCTCTTTCCGATAGGCTTTCACCATAAAATAATGCGTGCCGCTCTTTTTTAATTTTACTTTCAAAGATAATTCCTGCGTCTTTGTATAGAGCGCATAAGAATCTCCCTGTGTGTTTGACCTGTAATACACCTCATATCCGTCGGCATTCGCCGTCGGAGTCCACGCTACTTTTACCTGATCTGCCGCTATGGCAACGGCTTCTGCCTCTATCAGTCCTATGGTATTTTTGACTGCTGCAGCATCGGAAAATCTGCCGTTCACTTTCTTTCCGCTGGCCGCATCATAATAATAAGCTTTTACCTTATAACGATATGTCTTTCCGAACGCAAGCCCGTCGTCCAGATAGGAATCCTCCGAAACGGATTTCAGGAATTTGTAGCCGCCGCTTCCGGTTTTTCGATATATATCATAGCCGGAAACAAATTCTTTGGAAGAAGTCATGGTCAATGCAACTTTCCCATTCTCACAAAGCAGCGCTTTCACACCGGGTTTCGGCACAACGGCATGCACGCTTTCCGCATCTGAAAGCGCGGTGTAAAGTTCCTGGTCGATATAGTCGTCTTCTGCGATCTTGCGCCGTACCATATAATAATACGTTCCGTATCCGGCCTTTTTATCTACATAAGTATACATTCCGTCCTGATCCGCTTTCACAGTCGCAAGATACCGGAACGCGCTTCTTTTATTCTCCTGGGCACGGTAAATTTCATAATATGCCCGTGCCTGCGCCTCCCATCTCACCTGAAGCTCCGGTCTGGAAAATCCGGTATACTCACCGGCAGCATTTTTGATGGGAATACTTGCCAGCTTCGCCGACACTTCATCCGGAACGTCAAAATATCCGAAGGAAACATCCTCTTCTTCCTCTTCACCCGCCTCCTGTTTGTAATTATACGGAAGGATCGTCACCACATAAGTCGCTCCCGGCTGAAGCTCACAGTTGATCACATAGGATTTGCCGGTAAACTTTTCCACAATCGTCTCATCGTTCAGGCAGATTTCCACGTATTCCGTATAGGAATCCTCCCAGCTCATCACTATCTTTCTGGCGCTTTCCACATAATCTACTTTCAGATCCAAAATCGTCGCAACGTAATCGTCAACTTCCAGCAGATAGCTTTTCTCGATACCGGCGTCGCCGTTTTTGTTATACGGAACAACCCTGTACGTATGCTTGCTCTTTGCCTCCAGGTCGATTTCACGAATCAGCCTGGATTCCGTTACATGTTCTTCCATCAGCTGATCGTCCTGGTAAACGTCTGCATAAGCAATATTCTCGCCCCACCAGTCTACGATCAGAACTTTCTTTTCCAGATTGTATTCTGCGTCTACCTCAGTCACCGATGCCTGTTTGTACGGAACGGTAAACGACGCTTCCGCAGCCGTTCCCGCTTTATCCTCTGCATTATAAGGCACAATACGGAATACATACGTCTCACCTTCGTCCGCATCATCAAAATCAAATGCCGTTCCCGTATAATCATCTTCCAATTCCCTGCCGTTCACATATATGATCACATGATCGCAGCAAACGGTCTCATAGGTCAGCGAGATGATCCCTTTTTCCTCCTTATAAGAGAGCTGTAAATTCTTAACCAGCGCCGCGTTCGTTTCTTCGGATCCACCCGGAGATGTCGCCGGAGTAACCGGGGTGGTACCGGGCGCTTCTGCAGAAATGCCCGCCTGCGTATACGGATGTCCCCACTCTGCCGCACCTGACGCATGCACGAAACCAGAAGGCATCATTGAAAATGCCGTCGCAACTGCCAAAAACAATGATAGACCTCTTTTAAATTTCATAATCTTATATCCTCCCTCACCATAGTTTAAGATATTATACTACGTTTATACTAATAACTCAATCTAAAAAATTGATACTTTTTAACGGAAATTGTCAAAAAATTACAGCCGTTGAAAATCACAGTTTATTTCCCGTTCATTTATTGTCAAAGCTTTCCAATAGGTGTATAATTACTTTGAGAGCAACAAACAGGCAGACGGTAGTTCTTATCGTCTGAAATTAAAAAACAGGAGGAGATTCCAATGAACAATTTAGTATTAGAAGTAGCTGATCAGATCGCCGTATTAAAGATCAGCAGACCGGCAGCATTAAATGCGCTCAATTCCGAAACATTAGACGAATTAAACGAAGTGTTAACCGAGATCGAAGGCAGGGACGATATCAAAGTTGTCATTTTAACCGGCGGCGCCGACAAAAAAGGCAATGAATTCAAATCTTTCGTTGCAGGCGCAGATATTGCCGAAATGGTAAACTTTACTGCAGCAGAAGCAAGAGCGTTCGGCATGAAAGCTTCCGTTCCGTTCTTTAAATTGATGAACATGAGACAGGTAACGATTGCCGCTGTAAACGGATTTGCACTTGGCGGCGGATGTGAAATCGCGATGGCATGCGATATCCGCATCGCTTCCGACAATGCGACATTCGCACAGCCGGAATGCGGGCTCGGCATTATCCCGGGATTCGGCGGCACACAGAGGCTTGCACGTTTGGTCGGCATGGGACGCGCCAAAGAAATGATCTTTACCTGCGACAATATCGACGCAAACGAAGCTTACCGCATCGGTCTTGTGAACAAAGTAGTTGCCAAAGAAGAATTGATGGATTCTGCCAAAGCTATGGCAAATAAAATTATTTCCAAGGGAAGCTACGCTGTTTCCATCGCAAAAGCCGCGATCAACAACGGCTACGATATGGACATCCAGAACGCAGTGGAAATGGAAGCAAACTTATTCGGCATTACCTGCTCCACCCATGACAAAGCAGAAGGCATGGGCGCTTTCTTAGAAAGAAGAGCTGCAGATTTGACCGATTTTTAAGAACGGGATACAGGCATGAAAGATCAGACAATTGGATTTATCGGCGGAGGCAATATGGCCTCCGCTATGATTGGCGGGATGTTACACTCCCGCCTTTGTCATAAAGAACAGATCATCGCCACCGCGCGTACGCAGGCCTCGTTAGACCGTCTGTCCGGCGCATACGGCATACGGACAACATTCGACAACCGAAAAGCAGCCGGACAATCGGACATCCTGGTTTTAGCGGTAAAACCTTATTTGTATGAGAATATTATCAAAGAAATCCGAGACGAAACCGACGATACAAAGATCATCGTGGCAATTGCGGCAGGCGTCAGCCTTGCGCAGCTGAACCGGTATTTCGGCAAGCCGATGAAAATCATCCGCGCCATGCCAAATACGCCGGCGATGGTATCGGAAGCCATGTCCGCGCTAACGCCGAACGAATATGTTTCAGAAGACGACCTACAGACGGTTGTTGAAATTTTTAAAAGCTTCGGCGAAGCGGAAGTCGTTCCGGAATCCTTAATGGATGCCGTCATCGGCGTCAGCGGTTCTTCTCCGGCTTACGTGTACCTGTTCATAGAAGCAATGGCAGACGCCGCCGTCGCGGACGGGATGCCGCGGGCACAGGCTTATAAATTTGCCGCTCAGGCGGTTTCCGGCGCCGCAAAGATGGTGCTGGAAACGGAGAAACATCCGGGCGAATTAAAAGACGCCGTGTGTTCTCCCGGAGGCACGACGATCGAAGCGGTCGCCGCGCTGGAAGAAGCAGGCTTCCGCCATGCCGTGATCCGTGCACAGAGGCGCTGCGTTGCAAAATCGAAAGATATGGGAAAAGATCACAGATAAAAGACACCGGATGTCCTGACGCAAATCTCCGTTCAGGCATCCGGCATTTTTTATTCGCTTTCTTCGTATTCTGCCCTGATATAGTCCATATTTACCCATACAGCCGGACGGACGGCACAATCTTTTGAATCCATATAATTTGCGGCGGAGGCAATATCCCCGTTTGGAAGCACAACGGAAATCGACAGATCATTAAAAACGGGTGCACGCAGCATCCACTTACCATATCCCTCATCGTCCGCATCTGCTCCCTGGCTTTTCGCATACTCTGTCACCTGACATTTCCTATCCCGTACATAAAGATGTTTCATCTCATCTTTGGATAATAAAAAGACTTTGTCCTCCAAGCCTGCGATATCCCCCATCAAATTCTCCGCATCCACTTCATTGATAGGAATCAGGCATTTTTGCTCTGTTTCACTAAACATTTCATTCAAACAATCGGTATTTAACCAAACACGAAGGGAACTATTTTCCCATGCTGCATAGTCTCCCTCCTGGGAATAGGCTTGGCAGTCAAGCCCATAAACACTCAGCAGTAAAACCTGATTCTCTTTTCTGTCTATGATTTGCCATTCGATCGGATCTTTCTGCCGGTCGACAGACTGCATATAGGAACCAAAAAGAATACGCGCGCCTTCTACGAGCTCCAAATGATCCTGCTCTTTGGAAGAATCGAACAGATCCCCGCCTTCCGCCGATACACCGGACCCGTCCGCCTCTTCCACCGATAATCCGACGGGTTTTATTACGGTATACCACAAAAAAGCCAACAAAATACCTGCCAATACAACTGCTGCCGCCGCCACGCCGGCTGTTCTTTTCTTTTTGCCGGAATCTTCCCCCCGTAAGGCCTCTGTCTTGGTCCGATGCTCCTGCGCCGCACGCTCCCTTTCTTCCCGCAATTTTATCTCTTCGATCTTGATACGGCAGAACTGCGCCTTTTCCTCCGCATCTTTCCAGCCGGCAATCGTTTCAAACTGCTCTAAGGCAAATTTGTAATCCTCAAGCGTTATAAAAGACTTTTGCAGGTTCTCGTTTGCGACCAGATAAATATTTTCATTCCGTGCATGCTCTGCATTTGCCCGGCATGTCTCCGCCAGAACGGAAGCATCTTTATAGGGTGAGACTGCCTGAAACAGTTCTGCTGCGCGTCGGTATTCCTGCTCATGTTTCGCCTGCTGCATCAGGTCTGACGCTTTTTGGTAATCCGACTCCATCCGCTCTTTTTCGTTCCGCTCGCGAATAGAAACTATATATCCTTTTAATACAGCCGCAAGTTCCTCATCCGCAAAACGAACCGCCTTTTTATAGCTGTTTCTATCGTCAAACGGCTGGCTGCAGTCGGCAAGCTGTTCCTGTTTGGGCACTTGCATTTCTGCCATCAGCTTTCCAAGATATGCCCTTGCATTTTCGGGAGCCAAATCAAGCACACGCTCGCAGTAACTGTCCGCGCTGTTCCAGTCCTCATCCTCTAAAAAGAGAAATACCCTCTTTAACAGCGGCTCTACGCTTGCACCATCCGTTACGATCACCCGTTCGGTCTCTCTTTTTTCTTCGGTATCGGCAATTTTACGAATTCCGCGGATCAGATCCTGCATAAACCCCAGTTTTCCCATATCCTGTGCCTGCAGATGAGAAAATTCTTCCGGCAGGTCATACGGATCCATATCTTTATACGCCGGGATCAGGACTTTCTTCTCGCCGGCTTTTATCAATGCAAGAAAACGGCTCCACTCGTTTTTTACCCACACAGCCTGAAAATACTCCGGCTTCGTTCCCAACACCACCATTACTTTTGCAGAATGCAAGGCCGCAAAAATATACGGCTCATAGGCAGAACCGATTTTATCTTCCAGCGTGATTCTTGAAAAAAATACCCGGTAGCCTTCCGTTGCCAATTCATGATAAAGATCATTAGCAAGTACGGAATCCTGCGTCCTGCGCCCGGTCGCATCCGCCTCCTTATAGCAGATAAAAACATCAAACGGCTCTTCGTTCGAGGAAATCTCCAAAATACCTTTTTGTATCTGGTCAATTGCTCTTGCTTCCGCTTCGTATAGCTCCCGCTGCCCAAAAGCTGCGTTTTGCAGCGCCATTTTATAATCTTCATCCGCCAATACGGACGCCATCTGCATCCGGTTGACCGTAGGAACGCGCCGGCGCGTAGCGGGATCCTCCACATACACAATCCCATACCGGCAAAGAACCAGGGACCAATACGCCTCGGCATCTGACGGATCTTCATCCAGGATCTGATTATAAATGCCCATCGCCCGGTCAAATTCGTCATTTCTGCGGAAATGGCCGGCACGGTCATACAAATTTGCCTTTTTCTCGTTGCTAAGCCTTGGAATCGTCTGCTTTGTCCCGCAATATTCGCAAGTTGCAACGCTTTCATTCTCTTGAATTTCCAATGTGCCCCCGCACATTTTACATTGAAAAACCGACATAGTAAATTTCATCCCCCATTTACTTGAATACCCTGCACTTCTGATTTCTGTTTCCGATCAAAATGATCAGGTCGTCTGCCGCTTGTTTCGCCGCATCCACACGGTTTTCTGCTGCCGCATCGGAAAATTGGGCAAATTTCCGTGTAATTTCGGACTCTATGCCGACAAGCACGTCATCGGACATAGGGTCTGAATAGCGGACTGCTTCGTACACTCTTTTTGCATCGGCTTTGATCTCAGCCGCCTGTACCGAAGCTGCGAGCTGTTCGGCATCCGCAGACAAAGTTTTTATAAATAACGTTTTTGCACTGACGTTTTCTTCTGTCCGCTCTGCCAGATCTGCTGCCGCCGCTGCCTTGATCACAGAAACAGCCGTAAATCCCAAAACCAAACAGCAGACCAGAATACCGATCCAATTCGGAAGATCCGGTATCATCATAACCGCCGCGCCGGCTGCCAGCATAACGATCAGTCCGGTATAACTGATTGTTATCAGTGGCAGGTTGTAAAACCGTTTCTTTTTCTCCTCTTCTTTTAACGCCAGATAAGCACAAACCAGCTGACCGACAAACGCCAAATCAATAAAAGCAATTCCCGTAAAGAAATTGCTGTCTATCTTTGTCATTCCTGCCATTTCATTTGGCGTAACAAAACAGACAATATGAAACAGCAGAACCAAAACAGCCCAGACCAGGGCATACCGCTTAAAACCTTTACTCATCTTTTACTCACCTTCATCCTCTCTTTGTCCCGCATTTCGGGCAGAACTTTCCGGGGCGTTCAAATTCATATCCACAGTGTGCGCATTTCGTGTGATCTGTGGGAACCGCCGTACCGCATTCGTCACAAAACGCTGCCGACGGCGCAAGCCTTGCTCCGCAGTTTTCGCAAAATACTGTAGCTGCCGGCGGCGTTGTCTGCGGCGGCTTGAGCCTCGTTCGAGGTTTGCTCGTTTACCGCGAGCAGCGCCGCGGATTTCGCGCTGTTTGCCGCCTGCAATGCGGCTCGAGCGTATTCGA
>OFGX01000303.1_pt1 | contig 40520 bp, 27 predicted proteins | sample 1521831 | NCBI WGS metagenome assembly OFGX01 (sample SAMEA3504080, study PRJEB24116) | mouse gut metagenome | biome: mouse gut; feature: mouse-associated habitat; material: faeces | place: Denmark | collected 2011 | reverse complement strand
CCAGCTTACAGGTAGTCAATCACAAACTTAATCAATCTTTTCAAATGCTGTTCAAACACCGTGGTGGTTACCCAAGGTTTAAGTCACGTAAAGCCACCAAACAGGCTTATACCGGGAAAAGCAAAGTCAGTGTAGTAGCTAAACGGTGTCTCAAATTGCCTAAAATCGGCTATATTAAAACTAGTAAGACTAATCAGCTAGTAGACACCAAGATCAAACGCTATACGGTCAGCTACGACGCTACGGGGCGCTACTATTTATCATTGCAGGTTGAAGTTCCAGCACCGGAGCTACTTCCCAAGACGGGCAAGGTCGTTGGCCTTGATGTGGGCTTAGCAGATTTGGCAATCAGTTCTGATGGCGTTAAATATGGCACGTTCAATGCTAAATGGCTGGATAAACAGGTCAATAAATGGCAAAGCGCTTATGCCAAGCGTAAGTACCGTGCTACCATTGCCGTTCGGCAATGGAACCATAATCACAAGACGGTTAAGGAAGAGCTCAATGACTACCAGAATTGGCAACGGGCTCGCCGGTATAAGGCTCGCTATCAAGCTAAAGTAGCTAACAAGCGTCAAGATAACTTGCAGAAATTAACAACTGAGCTAGTCAAACAATATGACGTGATTGTGATTGAAGACTTGAAAACCAAAAATCTTCAAAAGAACCACCACTTGGCTAAATCAATTGCTAATGCAAGTTGGTACCAGCTCCGAACTATGTTGGAATACAAATGTGCTTGGTATGGCAGACAGCTTATTATAGTTAAACCAAACTACACTAGCCAGATATGTTCTAGTTGTGGGTACCATAATGGACCCAAACCCTTAAAAATCCGTGAATGGACTTGTTCTAAGTGTGGAGTCCATCACGACCGGGATATTAATGCGGCAATTAATATTCTTCATAAGGGATTAAAAGCTAACGGCTAGGGACTAGCCTTGGTAAAAGAACGGAGTTCTGTAAGTTAGGTCTTCAGAATACTGATACAACATCCTAAATACTACTTCGTGTTCCCAGAAACCACTGACTTTAGTCAGTGTGTAGTTCATTAAACCCATTACTAAAAGAGGTGAAGAATGATGGCGACAATTAAAGAAATTGCGGAAAAATCAGGATATTCACCAGCAACGGTATCGCGCCTTTTGAATAATGACCAAAATTTATCGATCAGTCCAAGCACCCGCAATAAGATCATGACGGTGGCTAATGAGCTTGGCTATTGGAACAACCACAAGAAAAACTCTCAGCAGCAACCAATCCGTCCTAATCTTGCTTTATTATATCGGGTAAGCGGTAAAGAACAACTGCAAGATGAATATTTTGCGTTTTTACGCAATGCAATTATTAAAGAGGTCGATGAAGCGGGAGCGCAAGTTGAAATCTTTAGTAATATCAAAGATTTAATTGCGGCGGCTGATTCGTTCCAAGGATTTATTGGCGTAGGTGCGGACCGGGTAACGCAAGACCAGCTTATCGAACTCCATCAATACTTACCACATGGCGTTTTTGTCGATATTAATCCGATACCGCAATTGTTTGATTCTGTCCAGCCTAACCTTGAATTAACGATTCAGGATGCTCTTCATCGTCTCACCAAAGCAGGCTATGAACGAATCGGTTTCATTGGCGGAAAAGGTCTTAATCTCAATAATGTCCAACAAGCTGATGCCCGTGAAATCGCCTTTCGTGAATTTACAGGGATGCAAGGGATAAAAGAAGCTCCATTATATGTGGACGGACCATTTAATGTTAAAAATGGTTATCAACTTGGTAAACGGGTTCTTGAACAAAGCGGTGGTAATTTACCGGAAGCTTTTATTATTGCCTCTGATACGTTAAGTGTTGGTGTTCTCCAGGCTTTTAATGAAGCAGGGGTAATTGTGCCACGTGACACTGTCGTAATTAGCATTAATAACAGTGAAGTTGCTAAGTATGTTTCACCGCCGTTAACGTCCTACAATATCAACCAAGAAACGCTTAGCCGGATGGCAATTAACCTTCTCCAAGATTTAATAACCCATCCCCAGCGTCCGCACGTTCATCTGACAGTAAATACCGATATTGTTTTTCGTAAAAGCTTTCCCAAAGAAAATAAGTAGCTAATCAGTATTCGTATCAGCGATTCACGGATTAGCTACTTTTTATATCTTCTATAGTAATGAATTTACTTTTTAAATAAATATTTACTAAAACCGACTAAAGAATTATAATGTATTTGTAAGCGATTACAGAAATCTGTAGTTTGGAGGTTGTAAATATGACACATAGCCATAAGCTCACGGGAAAGCAACTTATTTCTCGTGCTTCGTTTTGCTTTGGTAACCTAGGACACTCTGCATTTTATGGGGTAATGAGTACTTACTTTATTATCTTTGTAACAAGCGGAATGTTTGCGGGACTAAGCAAAACGATTGCTAATAAACTAATTGGGTTGATTACTGGGTTGATTGTTTCTGTCCGGATTTTGGAATTATTAATTGATCCGCTATTAGGAAATATTGTTGATAATACGAAGACTCGGTGGGGAAAATTTAAGCCGTGGATTTTAATGGGTAATATTGTTAGTGCGATTCTGTTGTTAATCCTTTTTACCGGAATCTTTGGCTTAGCAAAATATAATTGGGTTCTTTTTGCCATTTTATTTGTTATTATTTTCGTTACGTTTGATATTTTCTACTCATTTTCTGATGTTTCGTATTGGGGAATGGTACCCGCTTTAAGTGAAGATTCTGAAGAGCGGGGCGTTTATACCGCTCTCGGTGCCTTTGCGGGAACACTTGGTTGGAATGGATTAACGATTATCGTGGTACCGATTGTAACGACCTTTACTTATTTAGCTACTGGTCATCATCGGCAGGGCCCTGCTGGTTGGTTTGCTTTTGCTGCCATCATTTCGGCATTAGCTGTTATCTGTGCCTTGGTTGTTTGTGTTGGGACGAAAGAAAATTACAATGTGATCCGTAAGTCTGCCCAAGATAAGACAACTATTCGGGAAGTTTTTTCAGCAATTTTTCACAATGACCAAATCTTATGGCCGAGCTTGGCATATTTACTTTATTCATGTGCCTATGTTGTAACTAATGGTGTCCTTTTCTACCTTTACAAGTTTGTTATTGGTAAACCTGGCGAATTCTGGATTGTTGGGGTCATCGCTACGATTATCGGTTTTTGTACTAGTCCCCTTTATCCTATTTTGAATAAATTTATTCCCCGGAAATGGTTATTCATTGGTGGCCAAGTCTGCATGAGTTTAGCATATTTAATCTTTATTTTTGCCCGCTCTAATGTTTTAATGATGGACTTTGGATTGGTCTTGTTTAACATTAATTTTGCCCAATTGGTAACAGTTTTAACATTAACGGACGCAATTGAATATGGACAATTAAAGTCTGGTCAACGAAATGAGGCGGTTGTCCTTGCTGTGCGACCAATGATTGATAAATTAACAGGGGCAATCTCAAATGGGCTTGTCGGTTATATCGCAATTGCGGCCGGAATGACGGGGAGCGCAACTGCTGCTGACATGACAGGTCATGATATTCGAACTTTTGATAGTATGGCCTTTTATGTCCCACTGGCATTAGCTGTTTTGTCAATTTTTGTCTTCCTTTTTAAGGTGAAATTGAGTGAAGAAGTTCATGCGGAAGTAGTTGAAGAATTAAAGGATAAATTAGCACAAGGAGAACTGACAAGTGAGGCAACGACATCATCGACTGGTCTTAAAGAAGAAACGATTTATGCGCCAACAGATGGAGAATTAGTCGCCATGAAAGAAGTTGTTGATTGTGATGGTCAACCGTTTCCCGGAAAAGGCTTTGCGATTAAGCCAACTAACGATAAATTGTACGCCCCATTTGACGGGAAGATTAATTTTACGTTTGGCACCCGTCATGCGTTTGGTATTACTTCTGACAAGGGGTTAGAAATGATTGTTCATATTGGTGTCGGGACCGTAAATATGCGTGGTGAAGGCTTCAATACCCATTATAATGACGGTCAAATCGTTAAAAAGGGTCAGCTACTTTTTGATTTTGATCGTGAATTGATTAAACAAAGCGGGTATGAAGACTGGGTAATTACTTTCTTTGCGCAACCGCATAATATTGAAGCAACGGCTGGTTTTACTCCCGGTAAGCTTCTTAAGCATGGCGATAAGGTAGTAACAGTAGAATTTAAATAAGGTGAGATAATGATGAAGAAAGAATTGCCTCGTTTCTTATATGGTGGCGACTATAATCCCGAGCAATGGCCAGAAGAAACGTGGGTTGAAGATATTAAAGTATTTAAGCAGGCAGATATAAATTCCGCCACGATCAATGTTTTTTCGTGGGCCTTGCTTGAACCGCGGGAGGGAAAATACGATTTTACCAAGCTTGATAAGATTATCAAAGAATTAACGGCTGCTGATTTTGATATCGTCCTTGCCACTTCAACCGCTGCGATGCCTGCTTGGATGTTCAAAAAATACCCAGATGTTGCGCGGGTCGACTACCAAGGACGCCGCCATGTATTTGGTGGCCGGCATAACTTTTGCCCAAACAGTAAAAATTACCGGCGCTTAGCGAAAAATCTTGTTGAACAGCTTGCTAAAAGGTATGGCGATAATCCGCATATTGTTGCTTGGCATGTTAATAATGAATATGGTGGCAATTGTTATTGTGAAGAATGCCAAACAGAATTTCGGCAATGGTTAAAGGCGCGCTATCAAACCTTGGATAACCTCAATCATGCATGGAATATGAATGTGTGGAGTCATACAATTCATGACTGGGATGAGATTGTTGTGCCTAATGAACTTGGTGATGCATGGGGCCCAGAAGGATCGGAAACAATTGTCGCCGGACTTTCAATTGATTATTTACGTTTTCAATCGACCCAAATGCTTGATTTATTTAAGATGGAAAAGCAAATCATTGAAAAATATGATCCAACGACCTTAGTCATTACTAACTTTCATAGTCTGCCCAATAAAATGATTGATTATCAACAGTGGGCGAGTGCGCAAGACATCATATCATATGATAGTTATCCGGCTTATGATGCACCGGTTTATCAGCCAGCATTCTTATATGATTTGATGCGTTCCTTAAAGCACCAGCCGTTTATGTTGATGGAATCCATGCCATCACAAGTTAACTGGCAACCATATAGCCCATTAAAGCGTCCAGGACAGATGGCAGCCACAGAATTACAGGCAGTTGCGCATGGTGCGGATACCGTTCAATTTTTCCAGTTGAAGCAGGCACTGGGCGGATCAGAAAAGTTTCATGGTGCCGTGATTAGTCATGCCAACCGGACTGATACCCGGGCATTTAAGGAAGTGGCGAAATTAGGTCATGATTTAAGAAAAATGGGCCCGGTTATTAAAGATTCTCAGACTAAAGCGCGGGTGGCCCTTATCTTTGACTGGAGTAATTTCTGGTCCTTTGAGTATGTCGATGGTATTACCCAGGACCTAAAATATGTACCAATTATTCTTGATTATTACCGGCAATTTTATGAGCTGAATATTCCGACTGATGTAATTTCCGTTGACGATGATTTTAGCCAATATGATCTCGTAGTTGCTCCTATCCTTTACATGATTAAGGATGGCTTAGGCAAGAAGATTACAGATTATGTTGCAAACGGGGGTAATTTTATTACTAGTTTTATGTCCGGAATGGTAAATGAATCCGATAATATCTATCCGGGCGGTTATCCAGGCCCATTAAAAGATGTAATGGGGCTGTGGATTGAAGAAAGTGATGCAATCCTTCCTGATAAAGATGTTAAATTAGCAATGACGACCGGGGATGAATTAACTGGATATTTGATAGCAGACTTAATTCGCCTTAATGGAGCCCATGTCCTGGCTAAATACGCTAGTGAATTTTATACTGGGACTCCCGCGGTAACCGAGAATACCTATTCAAGAGGGAAAGCATGGTATGTCGGTAGTCGCCTTGACCATGCTAGTCTCCGTAAGATCATTATGCATATTGTTGATGATGTGCACCTTTCCGCGTTAGCCAAAGAGCCAACAGAACTGGAGATAACAAAACGCCAAAATTCAGCAGGTCAGGATATTTACTTTGTCCTTAATATGGGAAAGGGTAAACAACCATTACCATTAGAATTTCAAAAGGGTTATCGAGACCTTTTGACGGGTAATTCACCAGAAATGATGATTGATTCGTGGGATGTTGAGATCTTGGTTCAAGAATAAGAAAACAACTAAGGGAGCGAGACAGAAGTCACTCGTGACTTCGTTTTTCGACGCGAAGCTAGCCTCTGGAAGCCCCCCAAGCAATAATAGACCTCCAATATTCGGCTTTTTTTGCCGGACGTTGGAGGCCATTGTTGTACTGCGCTATTTGTCTTTTATGAAAGGAACCTGATTTATGTCACAGTCCCCTTAGCCGTTTTAATTTACCCTCGTCAATAACTTATCTGCTACCAACTTCAACATCTTTTGGGTATGTTTATCCGCTAATTGATCAATTTCGGTTTGCGCTTTTTGTGTAAACTTAGTAGCAATTTCTTGTGCCTGTTTAACACCACCATGAGTAATAACAATCTTTTGGACTTTTTCCATATCTTCAATCGTCATTTGGCGTTTTTTGGCAAGTAACGGTTCTAATTCATGCCGGTGATTTTGCAAGCTTAAAAGAAGAGGGAGGGAGTAAACACCAGTTGCTAAATCTTCCAAAACAGGCTTGTTAAGGCGTTTATCTCCCGAATAATCAAGAATATCATCCAATATCTGGAAGCTGATCCCGATGTTTTGCCCAATTCGTTTTGCTAAGTTGATGGTCCGACGATCTCCATGGCCAAAATAGGCTCCTTCTTCAGCGGCAAGACTAAAAATAGCAGCCGTTTTGCCGTTTACATTGCGATAATAATCGAGTAATGATTGGTCAAGATCAAAGCGATTATCCATCTGTCCGAGTTCTCCAGTAAGAATTTTGCGCATTGTCCGGGCGTTTCGTGTCAGATAGGGAGATCCGGTCATCGTTTCTACGAGGAGGTCAAAGAAGATAGTGAAAAGGAAGTCTCCAGTATAGACAGCCGTATCTTTACCAAAGGCAGCTTGAACACTGACGGCTCCACGACGTTTAGGTGAATCATCAATAATATCGTCATGAATCAAAGTAGCCATGTGTAAAACCTCAAGTGAAGAGGCAATTTTAATTAGTTTTTCTTGCTCAGCTGCAGTTTGATGATTGATATTTGCAAATAAAAGGAAGAATGCTGGACGAAGGTATTTACCACCATTTGAAGCCATCTGTTGCAGGGCATCGTGTAGTTGGGTATTTTTAATTGTAATCCGGTCATTAATTGTTTGATTTACTTTACCTAGAGCGTTATTAATCGCCGGATAGGTATGGAAAAAATGTTGTTTCATTAATCGATAATTCCTTTGTTATGGTGTACCATCTATATTGTACCGAACAACTAAGGAATTATGAAAGGAAAATTTACTAAATGTCGTTAAATGTTTTTTTGGAATTAGTAGAAATTAAGGCTAAAACTGCCAGTATCTTACCGATGCTCCTCGGGGTTTGCCTTAGTGTCTATTATTACCATTCACTAAACCTGCTAAATTCAGTTCTGTTTTTCATCGCAATGCTATTATTTAATATGGCGGTTGATATGATGGATAATTATAATGATTATAACCATGCTATTGATACCGTTGATTATAAGAAAAATACAAATATTATCGGGCGGGAAAATATTTCACCGCGTTTAGTTCTCGGCCTCTTACTTGCCTTTAGTATAGTAGCCGGCTTAATCGGAATCTATCTAGTTACCCGGGTTGGCCTTCCGTTGCTGTGGATGGGAACCTTTTGTTTTGCGATCGGCATTCTTTACTCTTCTGGTCCATTTCCTTTGTCAGGGTTGCCAGTTGGTGAATTTGCCTCGGGATTTACAATGGGATTCATGATTACCCTTATTTCTGTCTTTATCAATGTTGGCCCGCAATTTACATGGTCCTGGGCAAATATCGGGGTCGTCTTTCTCGTTGCTTTACCAGATGAATTGTGGATTTCCAACCTATTATTAGCAAATAATATTTGTGATGCGGGTGAAGATGAAGACAATCGCCGTCATACAGTTATTCACTTTATTGGGCAGAAAAATGGTCTATATGCATTTGCTATTAAGAACGTTTTAGCATTTTTAGCTATTATTTTCGCCGCGGTTCTTCATTTCACGCCATGGACGGTCTTGTTAACCTTATTGATTATCCCATTTGTGGTTAAGCAAACACGGATGTTATTTGCTAAGCAAGTTAAGAAAGAGACATTCCCATGTGCAGTTAAAATATTATTAATTGGCTCACTGGTTCAAGTCGTAACGTTTGCGATTGGGCTGATATAAAAAATCGGGTTCTGAATTTTTCAGACCCGATTTTTCTATTTATCGCCAAAATGTAATGCAGCTGCGCCAAAGTTCAGTGGTTGGTAATGGACCTCTTTAAATCCGACTGCCTTCATCATTCGCGCAAGTTGATGGGCGGAGACGAATTGTTGGCTGGTTTTCTTTAAATATTGATAATCGCGATAATGTCCACCAGCTAATGAAGCCATCAAGGGAAAGGCTGTAAAGTAAGCTTTCCAGCCGACTTTAATAATGGGATTAGTCGGCTGCGACATTTCCAAGCTAACGAATTGCCCACCTGGCTTGAGGACCCGGTAAATCTCGCTGAGCGCCTTATCTGCATCTGGGACATTTCGTAAGCCAAAGCCAATGGTGATGATATCAAAGCTATTGTCATCAAACGGCAACGCCATGGCATCCCCTTGGACCAAAAAAAGATTACCAATCATCTTTGTCTTTTCTTTAGCGATTTCCAACATTTCTTTATTAAAATCAAGCCCGGTTACTCGTCCAGCAGAGATCCGCTTAGCCAGGGCAATTGCGAGGTCTCCCGTTCCACAGCAAACATCTAAGGCGTTATCAGTGGGTTTAATTTGAAGCTGATTAAAAATTTCGTGTCGCCATATTTTCTGTGTTCCTAGACTAATCACATTGTTTAATAAGTCATAGCGGGGGGCAACCCGGGAAAATAAGTTATTTACTTCGTGTTCATTTAATAATTTATTTGTTTGAACCATGATTTTCTCTTTTCTTTAAGTTATTCTGTAAGTTGCTTCTTTGGTCTAACCAACATCACTAGGATAAAGTTAAGCAGGAGGGTCAAACCAGTAATGACAAAGACCATTTCATAACTAGAAATCCCCGAAATGAATGACCCAAGAATTGACCCTAACACCGCACCCGCAGCCTGGAAAGATTGATTGTAACTGAAGATCCGGCCGAATGCTTCGGTTGGGACGTCAAGGGTTAAGACCGTTTGGGTAGCAGGCATTAACGCCGCGTTTGCCAACCCAAGCAAGAAGCGCCAAAATGCCAAGGCCCATGGAGACTTAGTAATGGTCATGGGGATAAAGAGGATAAAGGCCGTGAGAATCCCAAACTGTAATACTTTTTCTGGTCCAATCCGGTCCATCGTGTGGCCAACCTTTGAAGCGGCAAGCAATGTTCCTAGTCCTGGAGTAGCAGCAACAATCCCAGCGACAAAGGCAATATTGCCATGGCCGCCCATTAATTGCCGAACATACAAACTGATAATTGGGTCAATTGACATGGTAGAAGAAGTAACAATCATTGTGGTTAAGAACATAACGAAGATCAATGGTGGATTATCCAGATTATGAATTATCTCTTTCATTGGCTTCATCGCTTCTTTTTTAATTGGGGTAAAATGTTCTACCGTCAATAACCACGTACTGAGAAAGACACAAAACATTAGTGCTCCGGTGATGAAAAATGGGATTCGGTACCCAAATAATCCTGATAGGAAACCACCAAGCAAAGGACCAACCAAATTGCCGGCCACCCCTGCAGTAGTCATCGCTGACATTACCCAGCCTGATTTATTATGCGGTGTTTCGCCAGCCATTAAAGCAGTAGCGTTATTAATGTAGCCGGAAAAGACTCCTTGAAGGAACCGCATGCCAATAATCATCCAGACACTTTGGGCAAATCCAATTGCACAGATTGTACAAGCCATTACTCCTGATGCACGCATACACATCAGTTTTCGTCCTTTGCGATCAGCCAGACTGCCCCAGAACGGTGAAACAATGGCTTGGCTAATGAAGGTCACCCCAAATGCTAGTCCGGAGTATATGTTGAGCTGAAAACGCGTAAAGTTTCCTAATTCTGCAATAAAAAGTGAGATAAACGGCATCGTCATCGAGTAGCCCATCCCGGTGATGAACGCGCCGAGCCAGAGGGTGTAAAAAGTTCGGTGCCAACCGTGAGGAAATTTTCCTCTTGCGACTTCCGAATCCATTTTGATTATCATCTCCTAAAATGATTTGTTCATAAAAGTATATTGTAACAAAATAATTTGTAATATGGGAAATCCTTCCGAAAATACAAATTAATTTAGCATTCTTTTTCGAAAATTTGCTAATATATTAATGAAGGTAAGAAAGGGGAAATCATCTGTGAAAAAGAGGATCGCAGTCTTTTCAGATACGCATGGAAATCTAACAGCGTTGCAAGCAATGTATCGCGATAGCATAGCGCAGCATGTTGATGAATATTGGTTTATTGGTGATTTACTGATGCCAGGCCCAAGTGTAAAACCAATTTGGGAGATTTTGCAAGAAATGAAGCCAGCAGTAATTGTACGAGGAAACTGGGATGACCTAGTTGTTCGTGGTGCTCGCGGGATGATGGATATGGAGCGTCCTTCCCACATTTACTTTGCGCGGTTAGCCCAGTACGTTGCGGAACATGCCCCCGACGGAATGGTTGACAAGATTGCAAGTTGGCCGATACACGTGACGAAACGCGTTGGTCCCCTTAATTTTGGTATCTCCCATAACCTGCCTTGGCTTAATATGGGCCAAGACCTTTTTCCTACGCAAGCTAGTGAGAATTTTGATAAGTTGTTTAACGTCGCTGGCGAACCAGTTGATGTGGCCATTTATGCTCATGTTCATCACGATCTTTTGCGGTATGGGAGTGATGAACGCATGGTTTTAAATTCCGGAGCAATTGGCGAGCCATTCAACCACTGGCAACCGCTCCAGCGTGATTTGCGGGCCCATTATCTAATTTTGGAAGTAGACGATATTGGTTTAGCTGAAACTAGCTTCCGTCATATTGGATATAGTCGCGATCAGGAAAAACAAATTGCCGATAAGAGTGATTTGCCATACCGTGACCTTTACAAGAAGATGATGGTGACGGGACGGGCTTATACCCATGATGATGAACTTTTAACTGAATATAATAATCAATACAATTATGCTGACGAATACCGTAAATACGCGAAAAAATTAAATGGTTAAGAAAAGTCAAAAAGTAATGCGAAATTCTTGTATTTTTTGTAAGTATCAGCGATAATATTAAAATGAAAAGAGTTCGCAGATGTTTTAATTTTAAATAGTAATTGTATAGTAGATAAAGTTTTTAATATAAAAGGAGAACTACTTAATGGCAAAAAAGTCAAAGATTGCTAAATTACATCACCAAGAAGCTTTAGTAAAGAAATACGCTGAAAAGCGCAAAGAATTAAAGGCGAAGGGCGACTACATTGGTTTATCCAAACTTCCTCGTAACTCTAGTGCGGTTCGTCTTCACAACCGTGATCGTTACGATGGCCGACCACATGCCTACATGCGTAAGTTTGGAATGTCACGGATTAAGTTCCGTGAACTAGCACACAAGGGTCAAATCCCTGGTGTTCGTAAGGCTAGTTGGTAAGTTAGACCTTTATAAGGGAGCGAGACAGAAATCACTTGTGACTTCGTTTTCGAGCCCCCGCAAGCAACAATAGGCCTCTAGCGTTCGGTTTTGCCGGACGTTAGAGGCCTATTATTGTACTGAGTATTTGCTTTTTATGAAAGTAACTTAACTTATGTCACAGTCCTTTTTTTGAATAATGGGCGAAAATTAAGACTAATAATAGCTTAATTACACTTTGCTCAAACCGGCGAGCGGGTAAATTTTTCGATAATCTTCTAAAAAATTGACATTTTAGCTTCGTTCGCGATCAATAACTGCTATACTAAGAATAGTAGACGAGTAAAGTCGGGCGGTGGAAATCTAATGAACGAAAAAGTAGTTTTTGATCAACTAAGTAAAGATGTAGCTGATCAAGTACGTGTAAGGCAAACATATAAATACTTTAATGGGACTGATCGTTCTAAGGGTCTTTATGATGAAGCTATTAGAATGGGGGAGGATGTCCTTCAAGAGCATAAAGAGGGATATAATGAACCACAAGCAATGGTCGACCTTGTTGATCAAGCGATTTATAATTCGCGAAAAGCATTAAATGGTCAACAAACGGATAAGCATTCGTTGAAGATGCAGTTATCACGAGCAGGTCAGTTCTTACGTAGCCAGGAGTTTACTGGTTTACCTATTAAGACACAACAATACTGGGAACGCGAGATTGCAGCAGCCCATAATATTGAAGTGGCTTCAAATACTGATCAAGCCTTAGCCAATAAGACAGCTATTAAGGTGGCAACAATGTTTGATACAATGGAACAGATGCGGCCACAATTAATGAAAGAAGCTGCTCAGCAACGGGCAGCACGGGCTAAAAAGGCAATGGCAGCCCGAAAAGTGGCTGAAAAAGAGCGGCAAAAGCGGGAGGCAATTCTCGCCAAGCAAAAAGCACTTGCTGAAAAAGCTGCCAAAGAAGATCGAAAAGCAGAAAATAAACCGAAGAAAAAATCTGGTGGTCATCGCGGCTTCTGGTCATTTCTTGGCTTTCATAAAAAGAAAAAGTAATTATAATGGGAGCGAGACAGAAGTCATCCATGACTTCGTCTTTCGACGCGAAGCTAGCCTCTAGGAGCTCCCGCAAGCAACAATAGGCCTTCAACGTTCGGCTTTGTCGGGCGATGAAGGCCATTGTTGTACTGCGCTGTTCGTATCTTATTGAAGTGGCCTGACTTATGTTACAGTTCATTAATTTAAAATAAGATAGTATGGGAAATTTGATAGGTTAAGGGAACAACAACATGAAAAATAACTATAAAAGTGTTTTTGACATTATTGGACCGGTAATGATTGGTCCTTCTAGTTCGCATACTGCAGGGGCGGTCAAAATTGGTCGAGTCGCAAATAAGCTTTTTGGCACGATTCCACCTAAAGTAACCGTTCACTATTATGGATCTTTTGCTCGGACACATCGTGGTCATGGGACAGACTATGCAATTGCGGCGGGATTGCTAGGATTTTCGCCAAATGATTCGCGAGTTCCATCGGCGCCGATGATTGCTCGCCAAGGAGGAATGGATCTTCGCTTTGTTGAAGAAGAGGGTGAAAGTCCGATTCACCATCCTAACACAGCCCTCCTTCAAATGACTGGTGACAAGACGAAGGTAACGGTTGCCGGTTGTTCGATCGGTGGCGGGATAATTGAAATTAGGGCTATTAGCCTTGATGGTGTTGATATTTTACCAGCGGGTCCCTTACCAATTGTTATCTTTCGCGATTATAGTAAACAGATGGCCAATGCACTGGCGATCAATACTGATTTAGAAGAAAAAGCACCATTTACCCGGCGACAAGTATTACGGGCAGATGATTGTGATATTTATGTTTACGATATTAAAAAACCAATGCAGCCAGCGACGATTGCTTATTTGGAAAAGAAGTATCCGGCTGCAATTTGTCTTTAGGAGAAAGAGCGATGTATCAAAGTGTTAAAGATTTAGTGCGAACTGCAGAAATTCAGCAAAAAGCATTGTCCGAACTAGTGATTGAGGCAGAATGTCATGAATCCGGTAGCAATCGAAAAGAAGTTTGGCAACGAATGCGATCAAACTTACTGACGATGCGGGCAGCAATTAAGCAAGGTGAAAGTAGACTGGGAGTCCGGTCAAAAACTGGTCTAACTGGAGGTGAGGCGATTAAATTGAAAAAATATCGCGCAAAAGGAAAGACCCTCTCTGGTGATGTCATGATGGCTGCCGTGGAAAATGCGATCGCAACTAACGAGGTTAACGCAGCAATGGGAGTCATCTGCGCAACCCCAACTGCTGGTTCATCCGGGACCCTTCCTGGCGCTCTTTTTATGTTAGAACAACGATTAGGTCTTAGTGAAGATCAGATGATTCGCTTCTTATTTACTGCTGGTGGGTTGGGCTTAATTATTGCCAATCATGCGGGAATTGCTGGTGCGACAGGCGGCTGCCAAGAAGAAGTTGGTTCAGCATCGGCAATGGCTGCCGCGGCGGCTGTTGAAGCAGCGGGTGGTAGTCCAGAACAAAGCAGTCAAGCATTGGCAATTGCTCTTAGTAACTTGTTAGGCTTGGTATGTGACCCGATTGCCGGTTTGGTAGAAATCCCTTGCGTTAAACGAAATGCGATTGGAGCTGGAAACGCGTTGATTGCAGCTGATATGGCACTCGCTGGTTGTACGAGTGCGATTCCGGCCGATGAATGTATTTCTGCCCTTGATAAGGTTGGCCGGTCAATGCCAGTTGAATTACGAGAAACAGGTCTTGGCGGTCTAGCTGGAACCCCAACTGGACAGACGATTAAGGCGAAAATCTTCGGCAAGGAAATCTAATCTATTTAGAATTATTCTAAAATTACTTGCAAATTAGCATAAAAAGGTTATACTAAGAGTTGTAGTTAAGAATTATTCTAATTTAAGGAGAGGATATACATGAACTTTGTAGGACATGAAATTGAAGATTTTAAGGTAAATGCTTATCATGATGGTGAAACAACCGAAGCATCCAAGAAGGATGTTTTAGGTAAGTGGAGTATTTTCTTCTTCTACCCAGCTGACTTCTCATTTGTTTGTCCAACTGAATTGGAAGCTTTACAAGATAAGTACGAAGACTTCAAGAAAGCAAACGCTGAGATTTACTCTGTTTCTGAGGATACCGAATTTGTCCACAAGGCATGGGCTCAGGCTTCTGACAAGATTGGCAAGATCAAATATCCAATGCTTGCTGACCCAGCTGGTAAGTTAGCCCGGATGTTCGATGTTCTTGACGAAGACGCTGGTCAAGCATACCGGGGAGTCTTCATTGTTGATCCTGATGGTATTATCCAATCCTACACAATTAACAACATGGGAATTGGTCGGAGTGCTGATGAGGTCTTACGGACACTCCAAGCTGCCCAATTTGTTCGTGAACATGGTGACCGTGTCTGCCCAGCAAACTGGAAGCCAGGCCAAGATTCGATTAAGCCAAGTCTTGATCTAGTTGGTAAGCTTTAATTTGGTGAGCTAAATGGCAGAACAACATTTATATGATTTAATCATCGTTGGTGCTGGACCAGCGGGATTATCTGCTGGTTTATATGCTGGACGCGCAACCTTGGATACATTGATTTTAGAAGGAGATACTGTTGGCGGTCAGGTAACAACAACCTCGGTAGTCTACAATTATCCAGCTGTTGAAAAAGTCGACGGTACCCAATTGATGAACCAGATACAAAGTCAGGTAGCTAGCTTTGGGGTTGGAATTCAACATGATGCGGTTGAAAACTTTGATCTTACTGGTGAAGTTAAGACATTGATTGGCAAGAGTGGTCAAAAATATACTGCCCGAAGCGTAATTATTGCGACTGGTGCTAATCCTAAAAAGGTTGGTTTTCCCGGTGAGAATGAATTTCGTGGGCGGGGAATTGCCTATTGCTCAACTTGTGATGGCGAACTCTTTACCGGCCTTCAAGTCTTTGTCGTTGGTGGGGGATATGCAGCCGCCGAAGAAGCTGACTATTTGAGCCGCTTTGCCAAGCATGTTACTGTTTTAGTTCGTGGTGATCATTTTACTTGTCCTGTATTGACGGCTAAGCGTGCCTTGGACAATCCGAAAGTCAGTGTGGAATACAATACTGAGGTAAAAGAAGTTAGTGGGGATGATTACCTTACTACTGCTACCTTGGTTAATAATAAAACTGGCGAAGAGACGGTGTACCATGTCGATGATGGTGACCAGACATTTGGGATGTTCATTTATATTGGTACGCAACCAGCAACGAAAGCATTAGCTAATATCCTTGATTTGGATGATCGGGGTTATATCATGACGGATGAAAATGGTAAGACAAACATCGATGGCGTTTACGCTGCTGGGGATGTTATCCATAAAAATCTTCGCCAGATCGTGACAGCTGCATCTGATGGGGCGGTTGCTTCTACTGCTGCAGAACGATACGTTATTTTACAAAAGGAAAAGCAAGGTATCCCAATTCATGCAGAAACTAACAAAAAGCCTGCTAAGACCGTGGGACAGACGAGCGAACTTAGCCAACAAGAAAACACCACGCCACATGAAGGAAACTGGCTGCCAGCTGAGATTGACCAACAGTTACAACCAATCTTTGCCCGTTTAACCAAGGATATTAAACTCCAAGTGTTAACCAATGAGACAGAGCTTAGCAATCAGTTAGTTAGCTTTGTTGAAGAATTTGCTTCACTTGATCAGCACCTGCAGATGGAGACTAAACCGGCACCAGCGGACGTAAAGTACTTACCACAATTGCGCTTGCTTGATGCAGATGGTAATGATACTGGCTTGCATTATGCGGGGATTCCGACTGGTCACGAATTAAACTCCTTAGTTCTAGGTGTTTACAACGTTGCTGGTCCTGGACAAACAATTGCACCAGAATTGGTAGAACGAATTAAGAAACTTGCGCCGACTAAGATTCGAATTGGCGTTTCCTTAACTTGTCATTTCTGCCCTGATGTTGTTGCGGCTTGTCAACGGATGGCTTCTCTGAATGCGGGAATTACTGCCACGATGATTGATCTGCAACACTTCCCAGAATTACGAAAAGAAAAGAAGATTATGAGTGTTCCAGCGACGATGATTGATGATGATCCAGTTATTTTTGGTAGTCAATCATTGGAAGAGTTAGTTACGGCAGTTGAAAAACATCATCAAAATTAAGATAAACGAGGATTTGAAGAAGTATAAACTCTTTGATCCTCGTTTTTGTTTTGCTAGATTGTATGAATTGCGCGATTATTATCCTCTAGAAAAAGGCTTTATATCAAGTGATAAATAGAAAGTGACGGAGGATTAACGATAAAATGCTTGAGTTTTTTATTAATGACAATCGAAATCAAAATTTAACATTTCTGAAACAATGGGATAGAAAACTTCATTTATCAGCATTCAGAGACAGCAAAATTCGCGAAAAAGGCCTAAAAACGGCAAAAAACATCAACTTATGTATTGAAATTTATCTAAATCCTGTTATTCTATAAGTGTGGATAAGTTATAAAATTTATCACATGGTAATTATTATAACAATGCGGAGAGCAAGGGTTTATTGCAATGACTTAACGCTTATGCAATGCTTGCTTAATTACTTACAGTAATACTCGATGCATTGTCTAAAAAACTGCCTTACAATAGTGGTGTTGTACGGCAGTTTTTTTGTATGCTAATTTTAAATCATTTATCAGCTTGTAATTAGAATTGGATTGTTTTATTATTTTTGTAAATTGATGCTTAAGCCACATCTATCAACCATCGATCAATAGAAATTACTTGTAAAATTTTTACTATATTTTTCCCTATTGATTAATAGTTAACCTTTTTTATTAAAGAGTTGATCAGTAAAATTTACTGATTAATTTTAGGAGGAGTTTATATTGACTGCAAAGAATAATCAGGTTGAACGGTTGACAAAGAATATGCCGATAACGCAGCGCTTTGCCTTGCGAAAGCTTAGTGTTGGGGTAGTATCGGTTTTATTGGGAACAAGTATTGCTCTTGGCCTTAATGGTGAGACCGCCCGAGCTGATACAAGTGCTAATCGAATAATGCCCCAGCCAGCTGCTGCTCAAACAACACTACCAACTGCTGTTTCCGCAAATGAGAGCCAATCAAATATCAATACAACGACATCAACTAGTAAGGAGCTAACACCAACGACACCGGTTGATGAAACAGCTTATACGGTAACAAATGTTAAAGCAGCATCTGAACAGGGAAACGGGACTGATCACACTGGCCGGACTAATCTGGCCTTTGATCTTGACCTTGATATTGCTAACCATGAGATTGAATCGGGAAATTACATTAATGTTTCCATGGGAATTCCATATCAGCTGACGGCTAATGATCAGCAACACATCTTGTCCTATGGGGGTGGGGCAAGCCAAACAATGCCAATTAACATTAACTATCAAGCTACTAGTGGGGAAAGCTATTCAACGGTAATTGGTTATATGCGGCCGGTTGCTGCTAATAATCGATCATATGCCATTAGCAGCCCGAAATCACAAGTTGTTAAGGATCTGCAAGATGTAACCTGGGAAGCATCACAAAATAATAATACCCTTGGTAGCAACGGGAATGGCGGGTCCAACGATTCCTACCAGATCGTCTTCAATGATGAGCTAGAAAATATTAAGACTAAGTACGGTAAGAATAACCTTTCCTTAGCGCGCTTGCATTTTAACTTGACGTGGCACAATATTACTGGCTTTGATCTGGATGAGGCACCGTTGGATACTCGCTATTTCCATCTTTATTCCAGCGCAACAACGGCACCAACAATGCTCGTTCCACAAAACGACATTCAAATTGGCAATCGCCGGTTTACTAGTGGTTTTAAGATTCCAGTTGAGGCTAAGGTAAAGCCTGCTGATAACTTTAATCAAACTATTATCCCACAAAGCAGCAGTGAGTATGCTGTTCATACTTGGTACTATAATCAACAAACCAAGACGTGGAGTATCGGTGATGAAGCCGTTCGTTATCCTGATCATGAAGAAACAGTTGCCCTTGCTGCTCAGAGTGAAAGCGGAGTTAAATTAGGAAAGCATTTTACGATTACCGTTACTAAACCTGCTGACAATGATCAAGTTGATTACCAGTTCATCAGTGCCGCGGGGGTTAAAAATGCACTTGAAAAGAGCATCATTTCCCACTATGAAAACTATAACTTGGATCCCGTTATTGATGCCTCTAATACCTATGTTACCCGCAAAATGATCTCCACAACGGCTCCAGCGATTACAGTTAAAAGTACAGATTCAAGCGATGGATTGACGAGAACCTACGATGTAACAGTTGCAAGTGATTATATAGGTTTTAGAAAAGATACTGGCATTGGCCTAATTAACTGGCGACCTAAAAATTTAGATGGAGTATTACCACCAGCTAATATTAAGGACCCCAATGCAGATCAAATCTTTACCAAGGGTTACTATCAAGGGGTGGCTTTAAAAGATACCGCTTTACAAAATTACCTTGAGCAGCATCCCTGGAAGTTGACTGTTACTAACGAGCAGGGACAAGAATTAGTCAATCAGGAAGCGGGCTATTATCTCCAGCCATATGTTTATCGGAATGATACTACTAGTAACAGTGGGATTTTAACTGGAAAAGTAAATAATGTTGAAAACCAGCAAGTTAAAGAAACGATCCACTATCTCTACAAAGACACTGGCAAGGAAGCAGTGCCAACTTATACAACTAAGTTAGGCTTTACACGGATTGATGATGATGGTCAATGGCTTGACTGGACACCTGCTAATGATACATTTGCGGCCGTGGATGTTCCGGTAATTGCTGGTTATCACGCGGTCGATGAAGGCGGCAATCCGGTTAAAGCAATTGCTGCAATAACCGTTAAACATGATTCACCAGATGTTGACATCACTGTTTATTATGTAGCCGACCCACAAGTACTTACCTATACTGTCATTGATAAAGATACTCAAAAAGTCTTAGAGAATCAGGTTCCATTAGCGAACGGCTTAAGTGATGAACCATTGCCAACTGATACTGCTGCTAAGTATCAACAGGTAATTCAAGGGTATCAAGATAAGGGCTATTACCTAGTTTCTGCCGATAAGTTACCTGCCGCTTTTGATGACAACTCAAGTGTTAACCAAAACGTAACAATCTATGTCGCTAAACGAAATCAACTGCATAGCGAAGAACGGACCGTTACGCGAACGATTACGTACTATGACAAAGATACTGGAAAACAGCTTGATATTTTGCCAGTTAAGCAAGCGGTTAAATTCACCCGGCAAGCGGTAATTAGTGGTCAAAATGGTTCTCTTCTTGGCTACAACCTTGATGGTAAACAGGATAGTCATGGCAACTATCTTATTGAAGAGACTAATGGTGACAAGGCCTGGACTCCTGCTACTGGTGAGTGGGCAGCTTCGACTAATCCGATTTTGACAGAAAAAGGCTATGAACTGGCCGAAGACGCAAATGGTCAAGCTTACCCACTTGTTGCAGAAGGCCACCCAACTGCTTTGTCTGGGGATGAAGAAGTAAAAGTCTTTTATCCAGAAAAGGTAATTGTCACTAACGAAGAATTGCCAGTCAAGCGGACAGTTAATTATGTTTATGCGAATGGGCCACGAAAAGGTGAAATCGCTGCTCCAAGTGTTCATCAACAAGTTACATTTACCCGCCCTAAGAAGGTTAATCAAGTAACTGGTGAAACAAAAGTAGATGAATGGACTACTAAGGACAATCAATTCTCCGCTGTTAGTTCACCGGCAATCGACTACTACACGCCGAGCCAAGTAACGGTCGCAGCCATGCAAGCTAAACCGGACGATCCTAATATTACGGTCACGGTAGAATATAAGACTGCTCCTAATGCAGTTACTTATACGATTATTGATGATACCGATGATAAGGCACTAGTTGATCACCAATCCTTAACAAGTGGCTTTGCAGATGAAGCATTACCGGCAAGTGCAACCGCTGCTTATCAGGGAGCGATTGATCATTATCGGCAATTGGGTTACACGGTTGTGAGTGAAGATAAGCTGCCAAGCAAATTTACCCATATTGACCAAAATGTAGTTGTTCATATCTTGATGAAGAATAGCTTACAGGTGGAACATCAAACACCCACGCGGACGATTACCTATTATGACCGCGCCACGGATAAACAGATAATGATTGAGGGTGTTACTGAACCAGTCATCCAACAGGCTACCTTTGCCCGGCAAGCAATTGTGGCCGGCCCTCACCACCAAATTATTGGTTATACGCTGAACCAACAACGTGATCAGAATGGCAATTACCTGATTGAAGTCCCACTCGCTAATGCTGATCAAGCATGGAAATTAGAAAGGGGCGGTTGGCCAGCGTCGCCAAATCCAGACCTGCAAAAGTATGGGTATGCCGCTCCGGAAGATACAAAGGGCAATCCGTATCCAGTTGTGGCAGATGGTCATCCAACTGCATTAGTGCCAAGTGAAAGTGTCAAAGTATATTATCAACCGCGGATTACATCAAAAGAAGAACAGGTGCAATCATTACGGACCATTCATTATGTATATGCAAATGGTCCACGAAAAGGTGCAACCGCTGCTCCCGATGTTCAACAAGTAGTAACTTTTGCTCGTTCATTAACGACAAATGAGGTTACAAAGGAAATTAACCGAGGAGATTGGCATGTATTACAATCGGAAACAGTTAAGGATGGTCAATCAGTAATTGAAAGTGATCCAACAAGTTTTGCGGCGGTAGCTTCACCATCAATTAAGGGTTATATTCCAGATCAAATAGTAATTGCTAGTAAGCTTGCTATCCAGGGCGAACAGCCGATTGAAGTGACGGTAAATTATACAACTGAACCTCATGAAATTACTTATTCCGTAATTGATGATGCAACAGGGCTAACCCTTATTAATCGTGCGCGATTAGGATCAGGCTATACTGACGAACAATTACCACTTGCAATGCGTGAAAGCTATCAAAATGTCAGTGCCCATTATGAGCAACTTGGCTATAAACTGGTTAGTCAGGAAAATTTGCCAGCTACATTTGCTGACCATGACTTAAATGTAATTGTTCACTTAACTCATGGAACAGAAAAGGTTACTGAGCAACGAATAATTAATGAAGATATTCGCTATGAGTTTGTTGAGGGCGGAATAGCAGCTCCTTCATACCAAGCAGCCCCGATTGTCTTTACTCGCGATGGATTAACAGATCAGGTAACGGGTAAAACTAGTTGGGAGTCATGGGAACCAGTAAGCGATCACTTTACACCAGTTGTTTCACCAGTAGTTGCCGGCTATACTCCTTCAAACCAGCAAATTGATGAACAGTATGTGACAGCAGATAGTCAAGACCTTCATTTTATTGTTCTATATTCTAAAGATCCGGTTAAACCCCATCCAACACCTGATGAACCAGATGTGCCAGTAACGCCGGTTAATCCGGAAAAACCAGCTTCATCGTCAAGTGCTGGAAGTACGCCTGCACAGCCGGATGAACCATCGCAGTCCGACATACCAAGTTCTTCTGGAAGTGCATCAACGCAACCAAGCGAGACACCTAAATCGGATGAACCAACATCATCGGCGGTTCCAAATTCGGAAGAACCAGGTGTTCCAGAAATACCGACTACACCGACAAGTACTGTAACAGGAGTAAACTCAACTCCAACCAAGGCAGTAAGTGTGGCTGGCGAATCTCCAGTGAATGAAATGCCTGTCTCGGAACCAGTAACCGTCCATGCGATAAAGGGGGATGTTACACCAACTATTGGCAAAACCCCTTCTTCAACTGTATCCAAAAAGTTACCGCAAACAGGTAATCAACACCAGAACATTTGGCGAGTAATCCTTGGTACGTTCCTAGGATTATTTGGGATTAGTTTAGGTAAGAGAAGAAAAAAAGAATAGCTAGGTTTAAAGTTACAAAAGACCTTATGATTTTTGAGCTAGTAATAACTCATAAGAAAATCATAAGGTCTTTTTAAAATAATTTAACTTTTGCTCATCAATTAACAATATTTTTTCAATAAAATTATTTGCGTCATTATGAAAACGGTTTCAAGATTGATATTGTGGTGAAAAGTCATAATGTTTATGTGATGAAGATATGACTTAATTTTGATGAAACCAGGTGTAAGAATGTTGATGGGAAGCTTTACTATCAATTACCTAAATAATAATAGAATAATGAAATTGGAGAGGTGGACAATCTATGGTCAAACATAAGCAAGCTCAAGAAACAAAAAGTAAAGTTAAATTATATAAAACTAAACGCGGTTGGTTTAGCGCTTTAACTCGTTTCTTTGGTTTATTTTCTTTTATGTCAAAGAAAGAAGTACAGCCCATTGATCTTAATGATTTAGATGCATTAAAAGATGCGGATACGTCAGATAACTACAAAAAAGGAATCGCGACAGTAGCGACTTTATTTGGAATGGGAGCAATTGGCGCTGTTTCACCAACTGAAGTCCACGCAGCGACAACAACGGTTGACCATAGTTCTCAAGTGATTGGCTCAGGATCGACTTCTGTAAGTACCTCTATAAGTCAATCAATGACATCTACTAGTGGGTCAACTGCTAGTCAATCTACAAGTACGTCAACGGTTAGCCAGTCGATGCAAAGTAATTCACTGTCAGTAAATGGTGTTTCTGGAAGCACAACTTCAACCACTACCTTTGAAGGTACAACCACTAGCTCAATGGTGACCGAAAACTCGTAATGGTATCTCTGGCAGCCAAGCAATAGAAAACAGTGATGCCGCTTCAATTGATCACTCTGGGAGTCATTCAAATTCGACAACGGTAGATTCAATAACGGGTTCAACATCACTTGATAATGAAAAAACTTCAATAGAAGAGAGTGCGAGTACGAGCTATTTAGAAGAAAATGGGATGGCAACCATCTTGCCGGCAACCGGAAATAATGGTGGTGAATCTTCCATGGCTAATCGTACAGTTACGGAAGGTAATATAGTACAGCTTGCAGAAAGCATTAAAGAAGTATCTAATGAAGAAGAATTAAAGGTAGCTTTGCAGGATGCTTCAATTACGACTATTAAGCTAAAAAACAATATTACCCTTAACAACGCGATTACCATTAATAATGGGAATCGAAATATTATCATTATTGGGGATGGACACTATGTTAATGCTCTTAATAGTGATGGCGGGATTATTCTAAATAATAACTCCGGTAGTGCCGAGATTGAATTGACAATTGAAAATGCTACTCTGTACAACACTAGTAAGTACGGTTTTGTTAATATGAGTAGCAATGGAGCGGACACCGTGACGTATAAAGATGTAACGGCTTACGGTGGGACATTAGTGTGGAGTAAAGCAGTTGCTGGTGTTAAAACGCTGAATTTAGTGGGGAACACAACATTAAATAGTGTTAAAACTTATGAAGTGGGTGGACAACAGTACAGCCCAGAAGCATTTAGCCAGAACGCAGATAATAAGACGACTGCCCTATATGTTTCTAATGCTATTAATATTGCGGATGATGCTAAGGTAGTATTAAAGAACAGCGCAACCGATATTGATATGTGGCTCCGTACTAATAGTAGTACTAGTTCATTGTCATCGAGTAAAGGTACTGTTACAGTTGGTAGCGACGCCAGTTTAACAATGGAAAATATTGGTAACTCAGAGTGCAACATCAAATTTGATGCTGCTACAGAGAACGATTTTATCGTTAGTGAAAATGCGATCGTTAACATGTCAGCTAGGGTTGATAATGTTCAGATAGTACCTCGTAGTGCTGGCCTTTTTAATAGTGGGACCATTGATTTTGCTAAGGGCTCAAATGTTACTTTAGAGGTTATTACAGGGTCTAATTTCCATGTTGCTGGAACATTTGCTAATAAACTTAATTTCAATGGTACTGCGACGTTAATTAAGCAGAATGGTAATGATACGCAAGCAAATATTGAATTTAATTGGCTTGGAATAGGTGGAAATGCAGTTAACTTTAATCCAGGGGCTGATGTTACTTTAATAGCTGGTAAAGGAGCATCTAATATTGGAGCGTCTAGTTCTGTTACCGTAACCGTAAATATTAACGATCCGCTCCGAGTAGCTTTTAATACGGATAAATTAGAGACTGATAATGGGGTTACATACCTTGGTAATTCAAGAATTATTGTTAATGTTGAAAATGCCACGATTAAAGTTGACGATAACGACTTTTCAGAACTTATCAGTAGTAATAAAACTAATATTACTGGAAGTTCGGTAGGTATCGGTTCAGTTTCCTTGAATTCTAATAGTACAAGTTACGCTAATGAGTCTGAATCGCTCAGCGCCTCACTTAGTTTTAGTGTTGCAACATCAACGGCTGCAAGTCAGTTAGCTGCTGTTAATAATGGTAGTCAAGTAATTTATGGTGAAAGTACTTCAATATACAATTCTCAATTAGCTTCAACGTCGTTGAGTCAGAGTACAAGTACTTCAACTTCATTAATTCAAAGCGAGAGCGCCTCAATTTCCTTAAGCCAAAGCGAGAGTGCCTCAACATCGCTGAGTCAAAGTGAGAGTACCTCAACGTCGTTGAGCCAAAGTGAGAGTGCATCAACGTCATTGAGCCAAAGTGAGAGCGCCTCAACGTCACTAAGTCAAAGTACAAGTGCGTCAATTTCCGGTAGTATTTCTGCTGTAATACCACATTCAGATGATCAATCTGTATCACTTAGTAATTCACAATCGATATCAATTAGTATTAGCGAATCCATTTCAACTTCTTTAAGCTCAAGTGAAAGTCTCTCAACATCACTAAGCTTAAGCGGGAGTGAAAGTGCCTCAGCTTCTACGAATAGCAGTACTTCTGTAGTAACTTCGGTTGATAGTGAATTTAGTTCAATATCTACTGATAATGTGATGAATGGTTCTGTTTCACTAAGTTTGAGCTTCACAAATGGAAGCAGCCTTAAGAATACTAATGTTTCTATTACTGGCAGCCATACTTTGATCGGAACTAACCTGGTTGACGATAATATATGTGTACAAAAGCGATATCAGCAAAATCAAAAGCTTCCATAAACTGGTAATGAAAGCCAGTCAATAGCTAAATTATTTGGACTTGTGTCATTAGAAACTGTTCTATTACTACTAATTGCGAAGAGAAAAAAGAATAGTTCAAATAAATAATTGTGCATAAGTAGGTATGATAAAAGCAGCTTATACCCAGATTTGGAGGATAGAAGCTGCTTTTGTCAGGTTTTAGATGGGCGATCATATCAAAAGTAAGTTAAACATAAAAAGCGGAGAGAAGCGCTTGACTTAAATAAAGTAGTATTTTATTGGGTCATTAGTATTTAATGCTATAACCTATAAAACTATCACGTTCCTGATGAGCGCAAACGTTATTAATGGTATCATTAACTCATTACGACTATCATTTATCATATTAAATGATTATTTTTGGGGAGGAATTATTATTGACAGTTCATATTACTAACCTTTATGGATTCAATTTGAAAAGTACAGCGCAAATTGCTCAACATCAAATTGCCAGAATAGCCTGTGATCAGTTAGGATTTAAAGAATTGGGGATATATTGTTACGATAGTTCACAAGAATCGTTGCCTCATTTAAAAGCACGGTTTGATGGAATAATTGCTTCAGTAGCAATTGGTGATACAGTCATTTTTCAATCACCAACTTGGAACCCAATTGAGTGGGATCAAGCTTTCATTGATCACCTGGCTCCTTATAATGTTAAAAAAATTATTTTTATTCATGATATTATTCCATTAATGTTTGAATCAAACCGTTACTTATTGCCACAATTTATTGACTACTATAATAAAGCTGATTTAATTATTGCACCTTCTCAGCCAATGGTCGATTTTCTCCGTGCAAATGGTTTGACGGTGGAAAAAGTGGTGCTGCAGCATATGTGGGATCATTGTGCTAGCGTTGATTTTACGGTAACGCCACAAAATACAGGGGTAATTAATTTAGCTGGTAACCTTGAGAAGTTCCAATTGGTCGGTCATTGGCATTACCCGGATAATCCTTTATATGCCTTTGCTAAGGTGATTAATATTGAGCCGACAGATAATATTAAGTTTATGGGCTGGCAATCAGATCCTGTCTTACTGTCAAAACTCCGGCATAATGGTGGCTTTGGTTTAGTATGGTCAAATGAGCCATATTGGAAAAACTATATGCATCTTAATGCTAACCATAAACTAAGTACTTACTTGGCAGCTGGTATTCCAGTAATTGTTAATAAATCTTTGGCAGAAAGCGAAACGATATTGCGCAAAGGCTTAGGGATTGTGGCTGATAACTTAGATGGAGCAATTGAAAAGGTACAAAATTTAAGTAATAATGATTATAATAAAATGGTTCACCAAGTTAATAGCTTTGCTGAATTAGTTCGTAATGGTTATTTCGCTAAAAAAGCATTAACGGAAGCGATATTTAAATTACATTATCAATAAAAAGCTGATGAGGAAAAAGTGACACAAAGAATACAATTAGATAATTTATTAAAAAGATTAGGTGCTACATTATTCATTTTAATCATTTATGTTTTAGGTTGTACCATCCCATTGCCATTGGTTAATATTTCGACAACTTTTCGACAGATCTTAGCTAATAGTTCTATTGGGATCATGAGTTTTATGAGTGGGGGGAATTTACAACGTTTATCGTTATTCTCAGTCGGACTATCCCCATTGATGATTGCAATGATGATTATTCAATTATTAACGATGATGCGCTTATTCTACTTTGATACATTTTCAATAAAACAAATGATGCGGATCCAGCAATGGTTAACGTTAATTTTTGCAATTATTCAATCATTAGCTATTACTTTGATGCTAAAACTTACGACAAACTTATTTACGGGTTTAGCAGTAACCTTAATGTTAACTGCTGGCAGTTTATTTGTAGTATGGTTGGGAAATATGAATACTCAATTTGGGATTGGTGGAACAATAACGATTATCCTTTTTAACATTATTTCTGGTACCCTTCCTAATTTATTATCGTCAATTGGGAAAATAGTGGGCCAGTCTTACGGGTTTCTTTGGTTGGCATTAATCGTGCTTGCAAGTTTTGGCCTTTTAGTTTTTTGGATTTCATTTAACCGTGCATATTATCCAATTAAAATGGTTAACACAATGATGAGTAGTCATGATAAACCAATAATTCTTCCACTAGGGCTTAATATGGGAGCGATGATGACTTACATGGTTGGAATGTCATTATTGATGCTTCCAATGTTATTAGCAAACGTTTTAGGTCCTCAGTCGTTATTTGCTAACCCCTATTTTGAGATTGTACTTAGTGGAATATTAGCTTTTGCACTATTTTATTTCTTTACATTTGTACAATTTGACCCTAAAGAGCAGGCCAAAACAATGTTACATAATAATAATTACATTATTGGTATTCGTCCTGGTGAACCGACAAAAAAACATTTACAACATCTAGTAATTCATGTATCTTTTTTTGGTGCGCTTTTGAATGCTATCCAATTAAGCTTTGGTTTATTAGGGTCTCGTATTCTTGGAAATTTCGCTGGATTAGCAATTTTACCAATGAATATGATTATGATTGTAATGTTTATGCAGGGAATAAAAGATCAATTATTAATGCTATTGTTCCCATTAAAGTATGCACATTTAATGAAGGATGAGTGATGATGGAGTATTTAGTTCCTGCTTGGCATAAGTTGCTAGAAGATTGGGCTCATACTATTCCTAAACTTGAATTTGATGATGCAGTTAGTCATATCAAAGTATTTCAAACAAACCAAAAGCCCTTTTCACTAATAATTACTGACTATCAACCACAATTATCGACCAAATTAAATCAACTAACGATCGCACCAACACAAATTTTTAGTACTTTTGATTATCTGCAAGGAGTTCATCATATTGATAGTCAAATTATTGATTACCGTGATTTTAATTGGCCACCTGGCGCTTACTATAACTTTACAAACTTTCGATTAATCGTTATGGTCAAAGGAAAGCCTTATGCTAAAGTGATTTTTGACGTACAAGGTAAAATTCTATGGGTGGATTACCTAGAAAAGGATAAGATAAGTCGGCGATTGCTACTTGATAGTCGCGGCTTTATTTCACGGGAAGAATTATTTAAAAATGGCCAAGTTTATCAACATATTTATTATGATGAACAGGGGTATTGGCGATTTAAACATGATATAAAATCTGATCAAGTCGAAATTAATAAGCGCTTTTCATGGTTAACAGATCACTTAAATTATAAACATTTAAATGATTTACTCACGGAAATTATTACTAAGCATGTATTAAGTAAATTTGATATGGACCAAGATAATTTAATTGTCACGATGGATGATCAGGCAGTGATCGATCAAAAAACTTATCTGCCTTATCAGCCCATCTTTTCTTTGAGTCGTTGGCATAGGTATCATGAAAGTCTTGATGAACTTAAAAGCCAACAATTAAATTTGGTTGCGGATAATAATGAAACAAAGAATAATATAAAAAAGCAAATTAATATAGATGCAACAATAATTCCACTGTTTCAGTCCCGTTTTAATTTGGGTCATAGTCAACGCTCAGATCAAGAGCAAATAGGGCTTTTTATTGAGTCAATGACCAAGGATGAGGTGGATAAAGTATTGGAATTGCTTTATCAGCGATTGCTAAAGAATCCTAAAACGACAGCATTGACGTTGATGAGCTATAGCACTGAAAAGTTGCAGCAATCTCAACAAGCTCTTGAAAATTTGAAAGAAAATCATCAGGGTGAGTTTGTCTTAGCTAGTGAGGAACAAAATGAAGTTGAAGAAATTTTAACGAAGCAAATTGATATTCCTAAACTAACTATTGATACAAAAAGAATTAGTACTCCTGCTGAAGCTGGGCGGCAATTAGACTCTTTACGGATCTTAATTGACTGGGGAAATGGATTGGACGAATTCTTACAGATTTCGGCCATTAGCACAGGTATTCCGCAAATATATCGACAACCCAATAGTCAAATTAAAAACTATCAAAATGGTTTAATTTGTCCGCAACTTTCTGATATCAATAAGGGATTAGACTATTATTTAGGTAATCTTAAGCATTGGAATGAAGCCCTTATTTATAATGTTCAATTGATGAATCAATTATCAGCAACAGAATTACAAAAGAAGTGGAAAAAAGTTTTAACGAAGTGAGGTGAATCTTCATGAATGTCTTACAGTTAGGCGCACAAAACTGGGCAGATAAATATAAAATTCCAAATGAAATAGCATGGAATTATAATACCTATCCTCAGGCGGGGATAAAACGATTTGATTTAGTGATAATTACAGAAGGCGTCCAGTTAGAAGATAATTTGTGGAGTAAACTCCAATGGCAAGTTCCTCCTTATTGTGTTCTGTACTCTCCATTTGCTGAAAAGGACCTTAGTAAAGCTGGCTTAAATTTTATTAATTGTCAAGAAGCCCGTCAGATTGTTGAAGAACCGCAAGAGCTAATTGATCAAATGCCAATCAGATTCTTTCATGGCCAATCGGGACTTCGGTTTGCACCTACTAAATTATTATTAAATAATCCAGAGAGAATATTCATGGATGATGGTCACCTCAGTTTAACAGTCGATGCTAATGAGTGGACTAACTTGGGTAGCTATCAGCAAAACATTTATATTGATCCTCAAAGATTATTTAAATTTAGTCTTGAATACAATCGGCAAACTAATGTTAAAGTTCGTTTACGAGTTATTGTTCAGCCAGGTGCAGGAGATGGCAATCCTAAGGACCAATATCTTCTTGATTTTTCTAGGAATAATGAAGAACGAGAACTACCAATTGGGTTAGAAGATTCTCCACGGTTTGCTAACGTTAGTGTTGAGGTGCTTGGAAAAGGAGAATTAACATTAGGTGTTTTGCATGCACGTTGGTCGCGAAGAGATTATGGTGAATTTCTTACAGGGGGGAAACGTCTTTTTGATCCGGTAACTGGCGAAGATATTGCATATTACTTTAATCCGGGTGATTTGCGACCACCATTACATGTTTATTTTTCAGGTGCGCGTAGATTAGAGGGATTTGAAGCATATCCTCTATTTAGGCGTAATCATACTCCAGCCTTACTGTTTACGGATCCACGCTTAGCAGTGGGGCAGTTTTATACGGGTACGGCGATTGAAAGTCAGATCAAGGCCACGATTATTGCAACGTTGAAGAAATTAGGTTTTAATCGGCAGCAATTGGTGATGAACGGGATCTCGATGGGAACGTACCCGGCAATTAAATTAGGTGCACAATTATCAGCCTACGCCATCAATGTTGCCAAACCAACTGTTAATTTAGGGCAAGTTGCTTTACGAGCCCGTCTAGAACGACCAGATGAATTCGATACAATCTTTGATATCGATCGCCAATTGGTATCGTCTTTAACCTCTGAGCAACTTGAGCAATTAGATACAAAGTTTTGGAAGTTAATGAATCAAACTGACTTAACTAAGGCACGAATATATGTTGGGTATATGAAAAATGATGATTATGATAATTTGGCAATAAAAAGAATGCAGGAAAACGCGGCCATTCAAAATGCACGATTGTTTGTTAGGAAGGGCTTTCCAGGACGGCATAATGATAATAATGCAGTTGTTCAATGGTTTGTTAGTCGCCTTGTGGAAATAAATAATGCTTTTGGACGAGGAGAATAAAAATGCAATATTTTGTTAATCAAGGCTATTGGGAACCAACAAATGCTTATTCTGCAGGGTCAAATATTAGGATTAATCCAGATTACAGCGTATCATTCCATAACTCACTAATGGCTCCCGGAAAAACAATCATGAGCTGGAATTCTGTAAATTCATACCAGGCAACTAAATTGGTTCCACAGTTACCAATTCTCCGTAATAATCATAAATACCGTTTAAGTGTAAATGCAAAAGCGGAACCGATTTATTCATTAATTATTCGGTTAACCTTTTTTAACGCGCAAGAACACGAAATTGATCATGTCGAATTTCAGCAACGGTCAATTGAATTTGTTTATCCCCCAGAAGCTGTGCAGTATCGACTAGAATTGATTAATAATGGACTTACTGATTTAACTTTTCAACGGTTTGAAATTTGTGATGCGGCACTTCCGGTCAGCGTTCATGAGGATGTTTGGATTCATAAGCCAATAAATGAAGATGTGAAGGGGAAGCTTAATCTGCTTTTAATTGCTGATAATAAAAGAGTTCGTAAAACATATCCAGATTTAAAAAAATATGAAGATTATAAAATACAGCCAATTAGTGTTGCATGGCAATCATCAGCTGATGTATTAGCAATTTTAAAACAATGGTTAATTTCGCATCGAATCTATGATGCCAATGTGATTAGTACTAATCCGAAGCTAGATCAAGTAGTATTGGAGTTAAAGATGGAGCTTTCAACAATTAATGCGGTCATTACTAATCAGACTGATCCACACTCACAGATTGCCGATGTGATTTATCCATTACTGCCAGTCACTACTTGGAGTTCCCCAGTATTGGTTAATCCGGATTGGCCAATTATCTTTTCGGTTATTCAAGAAATAGATTCAAAAGAGGGATAAGATATGACGCACCCCAATTTTAGGTTACAAAAAGTAAAACATACCCTTGCTAAAGTAAATGCCCTGGCAAGTGAAATGCGAGGGATGAGCGATGAAGAACTTAAACATCAAACTGTTCTATTAAAAAAAGAACTAGCTAATGGTAAAACAGTTGATGATATCTTACCGCGGGCATTTGCGACCATTCGGGAAGCGGACTACCGGATTTTAGGAATGTTCCCGTATGATGTTCAAGTTATGGGAGCAATTGTCTTAAATCAAGGTAATATTGCAGAAATGAAGACGGGGGAAGGAAAGACTCTAACAGCAACGATGCCTTTGTATTTGAATGCTTTAACCGGAAAGGGAACTTTTTTATTAACGCCAAATAACTACTTAGCCCAACGTGATAAAGAGCAATTACAGCCAGTTTATGAATGGTTAGGATTAACGGTCAGTCTTGGTTTTGAGCCTGATGACCAAGAAAAGAAGACAACGCCGGCGATTAAGCGGAGTTGGTATAATGCGGATATTACTTATACAACTGCTAGTAGTTTAGCTTTTGACTACTTGTTTAATAATCTTGCTACCCGGCGCGAAGATCAATATTTACGCCCATTTAATTATGTCATTATCGATGAAGTTGATGCGATTCTACTTGATGAAGCGACTTCACCTTTTGTAGTCTCAAGTATGCCGATGGTTCAATCAAATTTATATCAGTTAGCGGATGCTTTTATTCATATTTTACAGCCTAAAATTGACTATAGATTGAATGAAGATCATGATGCGGTATGGCTGACTCTTCACGGAATCCAACGTGCAGAACGTTTTTTTCGTATTCCAGATCTTTTTATAAGCGAATATCGGGAAATTTATCGTCATATTATCCTTGCTTTACGAGCACACTTTATTATGGAAAATGGTCATGATTATTTAGTTAGCGAAGGGGAAGTTGTTTTACTTGATGAGGCAAATGGGCGACTGAAAAAAGGAGTAAAGGTCAGTACAGGGTTGCATCAAGCAATTGAAGCGAAAGAACACGTTGACCTTACGCCTAACCAACAAGTGGCGGCATCAATTACCTTTCCTAGTCTGTTTGGTTTGTTTAATAAAATCGCTGGAATGAGTGGGACAGTCAAAAGTGATGAGCAAGAGTTCTCTGAAGTGTATAAGATGCGAGTTATCCAAATTCCTACTCGCAAAAAGGTAATTCGTAGAGATTATCCAGAGCAAATTTATTTAACAACTCGTCAAAAGTTAATTCATGCTCTTGATGAGACAATAGAGCTTCATAAAGCAGGGCGTCCAGTTTTATTAGTGGCTGGTTCGGTAGAAAATTCAGAAATTATTTCTGAATTATTATTAGACCGTGGTATCTCTCATAATGTTTTAAATGCATTTAATGTCGCCCGCGAAGCTGATATTGTAAAAGATGCTGGACAAAAAGGGGCGGTGACTGTTGCTACTAATATGGCGGGTCGTGGGACTGACATCAAGCTCGGAGTTGGCGTTAAAGAATTAGGCGGCCTTGCGGTAATTGGGACAGAAATGCTACCAGCGCGAGTAAAAATGCAATTAGCTGGTCGAGCTGGGCGGCAAGGTGATCCTGGTTCGAGTAAGTTTTATATTTCATTAGAAGATAGCTATCTTGCCAAAAACAGTACTAAACGGTTCAAAAATTATTATCGCCAATTACAAAAGAAAAAGACCGATAAACAGTTGCGTAGCCCCCGTTTAAAAATGAGTATCACAATGTTAAATGAACGGGTAGCTGCTAATCAACAAATGGTACGTAGCAATGTTAATAAAAATGAAGCTGCATTAAAAATTCAGCGTAAGTATCTTTATGATCAGCGTGATCAGTTAATGAGAACCGCACATTTAGAAACAGAAGTTGGAAAATGGTTAAGCAGAGGGATTTCCCTTTACCTTACTGAAAAAGCAGAATGGAGTGCCCTAGAATTGCGGCATTTAATGAATCAACATTTTACTTATGATGTTGTTAGTTTGCCAGATACTCTAGAACTAAACCACAAAAAAATACAAAAATATTTAGAACGTTTTTGCCAAGAGAGGTTAGAACAGAAGGCTCAAGTATTAATCAATAATGAACAATTAAATCAATTTTATCGTTCAGCCTTATTAAATGCGCTTGATAGTAGCTGGACTGATCAGATGGCTTATTTATCAAAACTATCAGTAATCGTCCAGCCATGGGCAACAGCACAACGGGACCCTAAGTTTATGTACCAAGAAAAGGCTTATCAAGCATTTGAAAAAATGTTTGATACTGTCGCTAAAAAAGTAGTTGATAATTTAATGTTAAGCACTATTAGATTGGATAAAGATAATAATTTAATTGTTCACTTTAATTGATGATGGAGGAAAGTATGACTGTATATAATATTAATTTAGGAATTGGCTGGGCCAGTAGTGGTGTCGAGTATGCTCAGTCATATCGTGCACAAGCATTTCGTGATCTTAACATTTCAGCAAAGTTTGTTTTTTCGGACTTGATTTTAGGAAATAATATTGCTGATTTAACTGCTAATTTAGGTTTTAATGATGATCAGATTATCTGGCTTTACAACTTTTTCACTGATATTAAAATTGCTCCATCAACCTTTTTACTCGATACTTTTGTTAAGCAAAACCATCTTGAGCAACGAAATTTTATCCTTCAGCCCGATAATGGTACGAAAGAGTTACAATACAAATCTGAAGAAGAAAAATTAACGATCGTGCCACGCTACAATAATCGTGAGAGAGGAACAATTGACCAGGTTACTTATATCTTTAACAATCGACTAATTAAACGTGATTTCTATTCATATACGAAATATGCTACAGAATATTATTCTGGGGAAGAAAAGGATAATCAAGTTGTTTTTCGAGAGTTTTATAATGAGGATGGGACAATTGCGTATACCCAACACTTAGATGGGGATGGTCACGAATTATTTGAATTTTCTGATCAAAACTATTATTCAAAAACTGATCTTTATCGTGAAATGCTTCGGAAATTGAATTTTAAAGCTGATGATATAATTATTCTTGATCGAATGGATGAAGATAAGCAGTTAGTTAATGGTCAATTAATTTTTGAACATCATTTACCAGCAAAACTGGTTATCCCTGTTCATGCTGACCACTACGACAAGCATTATACAAATGATCAGCAAGTATTATGGAATAATTTTTATGAATATCAATTCATGCATTATCAAGATGTAGCTTCTTATGTCGTTGCGACTGATCGACAACGTGACTTACTAGCTAGTCAACAAAAGCATTTTAACCACGCTAAACCACAAATTAAGACTATTCCGGTTGGTAGTTTGGAACACTTGGTAAAGCCAAAAGAGGCCCGTAAAAAACATTCTTTAATCACTGCTTCGCGATTAGCCAACGAAAAACACATTGATTGGGTGATTGCGGCAACTGTTGCGGCACATAAAATAGTTCCAGACCTAACCTTGGATATTTACGGTGAGGGTGGTGAACGGAGTCGGTTGCAAGATTTGATCACAAAAAATAATGCTGATTCCTATATTAAATTAATGGGGCAACATGATCTAAAAAATGTTTACCAAAAGTATGAAACATATATTGCAGGTTCAACTAGTGAAGGCTTCGGGTTAAGCTTGATGGAAGCAGTTGGTTCAGGTTTATCGATGATTGGGTTTGATGTTCCCTATGGTAATCAGACTTTCATTGCAGATCAACAAAATGGTTACTTATTGCCATATACTGAAGATTGGAGTAATTCACGTAAAGAACAATTACTAGCTGAAGCAATTGCTAAAAACTTTACTGAAGCCGACTTAACATCTTTCCATGAAAAATCATATTCATTAGCTGAGTCGTATTTGACTAAGAATGTTGCTAAACAATGGCAGCAATTGATAGAGGAGTTACAGCATGCTTAATTTATTTGACAACTTTGATCAAGCTTCATTTGATTTTCTTCGCTCTCAACGAACTGCTCAGATTAAAATCCCAACGGTAGTAATTAATGACGATGGATTCTTACCACCCGAAGTTGAGTCACCGATCAAGTACTGGGGTAACTATAACGTAAACAAAAAGCCTTTATATTTTGACCATCTTTCCCTACCTCCTTACTGGCGAATTTTGAGCACAGCAGCCCAGGGACAGATATATGACCTTGCCAAGAAACGGGCAGATATTATATACCAAGCTACTGATAATACTCGTCAAGTGAAAGAAGTTCGATGGTTAAATAATAATGGTAAAGTTAGCTGGATTGACCATTATAATCGTTATGGTTATCGTTTTGCGCAAACTTATTATCGAAATGAACAGCCAGCATGGCGAAAATATTATGATAAAAAGAACCGTGTTTTTCTTGAATGGAATCTTATCGCTGGTGATTTCTTTTTGGATGTTGATGGAGGTTACCATTTTCCATCATTAATTGAACTTGTTAAATATTATCTTCAGACCCGTCACTTTAAGCTTGATCATATTTTTTATAATACTTTAAACCAAGGATTAAGTGTTTCGCTGAACTTATCTACTGAAGGTAGTGATACTTTATTTTGGCATGAACCGCTAATCGGGGATGAATTACCGGGTAACATGAAATTCTTAATGGAAAATAATACACGGACCAAACATATTATTTTTCAACGATATACTGATTGGCAACGAATCGGCACTAACCTAAAAAATAATCACGTTGACTTTGGATTCCTCGGGACTATCTACCCGCACCCACGGGCTAATCAGTTACGCCCGCAAGCTTTGATTCTTACTAATTCAGATGAGATAGTTGAATTACCAACGCTTATCAAAAATTTACCTAATATTAAGTTTCATATTGCAGCTGTTACTGAGATGTCAGGTAAATTATTAGCTTATCAACAATATGAAAATGTCGAATTATATCCTAATGTTAGTTCTGCACGGGTTAAACAATTGATTGCGGATTGTGACATTTATTTAGATATTAATCGTCAAAATGAAATCTTGGATGCTGTTCGCGGTGCTTTTGAGCAGAATATGCTAATTGTTGGTTTTGATGAAACGCTTCATGAACCACAATTCGTTACTCCTCAGAACGTGTTTAAAGTAAACGAGGCCCAGAAAATGAGTAAACATATTATGGCAGCCTTGCTAAAGCCGGCATTGATGAAAGAGCTTATCGATACGCAGCGGCAACTAGCTAGTGAGGTTAGTGTACAAGATTACCAAAGAATGATTGGAGCATTGCAACATGACAGAAAAAGATAACAGTCACCAGCACGACGAATCACTGGTGCAACAACATGCTTTGAAACGGTTAGATAAAGTTGAGGAAGAAAAACAAAAACCATATAAAAAGAAAAAAGAGCCAATTAACTTTCGTTCCGTTTTTATGACTTTACTTTTAATTTTAGTTGTTGGAATGATGTTAATAGGATATTTTGTACGATAATGCTAGAAAGAAGCTTAGGGCAGCAATAATTCTCCCTAAGCTTTTTTGATAAATTGATATTTATAAAAATTATCAAATGATCACTTGAGAAAAAGTTGAATCTTAGAAAATGTGATAAATGTTTTTGCTGAAAAGAGAGTAGAAATTGATTTATTTTGAGAAGGAGTAGGTGTACAATCGGTGTTGATGAATACTAACAATTGTTTATAAATAGATAATTTAGAGAGGTGACTTATCTATGGCGAAAAACAATAAAGAACAAGAAGATAAAAGTAAGGTAAAACTATATAAAACAAAACATGGTTGGTTTAGCGCATTGACGCGTTTCTTTAAAATGTTCTCATTTCGAACAAAAAAGGAAGTCAAACCAACAAACTTTCAGGATTTAGATTCCTTAAAAAATGCTAATGTTTCTGATTCAAGGGATGCCTATAAAAAGGGGGCTGCAACTGTTGCAACATTACTTGGGATCGGGGCAACAGGCGCAGCTAACCCGACAGAAGCACATGCGGCAACAACGACGGTTGATCAAAGTTCTCAAATAATTGGTTCTGGATCTGGCTCAACATCTACTTCGACATCGGGTAGTACATCGAATACTTCCACGAGTGAATCGACGGCTAGTACTTCAAGCGATCACTCTAGTTCAACATCTACTAGTACTTCAATATCAGGGAGTAGTACATCAACTAGCAAATCGAATGGCTCGACCAGTATATCGACTGCTAGTACATCAACCAGTCAGTCAAACGCTTCTATAAGTGAGTCAACAACAAGTAATTCTGTTAGCTCTTCAACCGCATCTTCTACAGGTGCACAATCAGTTTCAACGGGAATGAATGAATCGCTTACTAGTGATAATACTTCCCTGTCTCTGGAGAATGGCATTGAGCCTGTTGCTAATGAAGCTTCTAATAATACTGCATTTTCTGCAAATCAAAGTCTTTCATTACGGACAACGACTGAGAATATTACTAATGGGACGATTGCATTATTTAATGCTAGCTTTATTCAAACGAACGCAACTAAAGAAAATACCGCTGAAGTAAGTAATGGCACTGAATTTCAAAATGCCCTTAATAATTCCAACATTAGTGTTATTCGATTAACAGCTGATATTGATTTAGGTCAGTCTGGAATGGGTAGTCTCCAAATTCCACCTCGTGATCTTACAATTGATGGTGGGAACCATTCCCTTAATTTAGGTAATAACTGTATTTGGCTGAATAACACTTCCGCGGGTACAAAGACCACAACGACTGTTAAAGACCTTAATCTTTATACCGCTAGTAATCGTGGTGGCTTTGCCCTTACTAATGATGGTGCCGAGACCCTAATCTATGATAATGTTCATGCGACTGGTGGGGCTGCCGTTTTTGCGGATACTTATGCCCCAAGCGGATATTTAAAGACTTTTGAAATTCAAGGTCATACAACGATTGATGGAGTCAGCTCATACCAATATAATGGCAATACGTATTCCACCAGTTCCGCTGATTTTGTTGGGTATAGCACCTTGATGTATGCTGGGAACGACCTGATTATTGATGATAATGCAAGTTTGGTTGTTAATAATAGTATGTCCGCGTATGATGTTGCAATGTTAGCTAATAACAGCGAACATGCAGTTAAAGTTGGCGAGAATGCGACATTAACAATTAATAATACTTATAATTATTCTGGAGGCGAAATTTGGAATAATGTTGGGAATATTGCCTTAACTAATGGGGAAGGTAAGTTTATCGCCGGCGTAAATTCTCATATTAACTTGAGTACTAGCGGTACAAACGTTTACTTTGCTGGGGGCTGTAATAATAACACTGTTAACTTTGAACAAGGGACTAATACTACATTTTCTGGTAACTTAAACTTCTACTTCGGTGGATCCACTAACACTGTTAATATTAATGATCCCGCTCATGTAATTTTGAATACAACCACTGGTACTACTTATTCTTCAAATTCTTCAAATGTTACGATAAATGCTAATAATACCAACGTTATCGTAACGCATAATGGAGTAACGACAGAATCAAATTACTTCATGAATAATCAAAGTACCGTTAACGGAACTACTTATACCATTGGAACTACGATTGGTGAACAAAATGATGGAAAAGCATCAGTTAAAAACGTAATGGCTGATATTAATAAAACAGGTACTACTAGGGTTGAATATACGAGTGGTTCAGAACATTCAGAAAGTATATCTCGTTCGGTAAGTGCATCAGAAAGTACTTCTACATCAATTAAAGACAGCATTTCAAATAGTACAAGTCGATCAGTATCAACATCGCTCAGTCAAAGGGAGAGTGTATCAACGTCACTTAGTCAAAGCGAGAGTGCATCAACGTCACTCAGCCAAAGTGAGAGTGCCTCGACCTCGCTTAGTCAAAGTGAAAGTGCCTCAACTTCACTCAGCCAGAGTGAAAGTGCATCAACATCACTGAGTCAAAGCGAAAGTGCCTCAACTTCACTCAGCCAGAGTGAGAGTGCCTCAACGTCGTTGAGCCAAAGTGAAAGTGCATCAACGTCACTGAGTCAGAGCGAAAGTGCGTCAACCTCATTGAGTCAGAGTGAGAGTGCCTCGACATCATTGAGTCAAAGTGAAAGTGCCTCAACGTCGCTTAGTCAAAGCAAGAGTGCATCAACGTCACTGAGTCAGAGCGAAAGTACTTCGACCTCCTTAAGTCAGAGCGAAAGTGCCTCAACGTCACTGAGTCAGAGCGAAAGTGCTTCGACATCGTTGAGTCAAAGTGAAA
>OFGX01000297.1_pt1 | contig 41036 bp, 34 predicted proteins | sample 1521831 | NCBI WGS metagenome assembly OFGX01 (sample SAMEA3504080, study PRJEB24116) | mouse gut metagenome | biome: mouse gut; feature: mouse-associated habitat; material: faeces | place: Denmark | collected 2011 | reverse complement strand
AGGTGGTATTTTTAAATAAAGCAGGTGAGTTTGATAGTTATGACTATTTATGTGATTTTACTCAAGTTGTAAGTAGTATGAATAGTGCTATAAATTTGCAAAACTTTGATTATTTGTGGGCAGAGTGTGGTGTAGCAGATATTGATAGCAGTGCTGTTGGAGAAATGATTAAAATACAAAGTGTTGTAAATTTAAAGGTAATGGGTATTTATCAAGAAAAATGCGAAATTTTAGGCGAGCAACCGGATAATGTTATTTGCAAAAAGGAAAAAATTATTACTCAAAGCCTAATTAATATTGTAGATGGCACATTTGATATGGAAGAAAGTTTTGATACTGGTTGCACAGTAGAAAAAATATTACATTCTGAAGTTACTGCTATGGTTAACAATGTAAAAACTATGGATGGCAAATGTGTCGTAAGCGGTAATGTTTGTGGTAGTTTGTGTTACTTAAGTGAAGGTATTGTTACTTCTAAGAATTTTAACACACCTTTTTCAGAAGAAATTGAGTGTAGTGGTATGCTAGAAGATGATAAATCTAATGTTATTATAAAAAGCACTAACTGCAAAATTGTACTTACTGGACTAGAGGGGGACAATGTTATTTTGATGCAAACTACAGTTTCACTTAGAATTGACTGCTTGCGTCAAATGGAAAAAGAAATAATATGTGATGCTTTTCTTGCAGACTTTGAGATAGAGACTGAAGAGGAAAAATGTTGTTATGAAGTATTTGATAAGTCATATAACTTGTTTGATAAAATTGTGGGTTCTGCAGCAATTGGCGATGATATGATAGCCGTTTCAAAAGTAATTTGCACTAGTCTTAGTCGCAATATTCTGGTTAATACATACTATGATGATGGTAGAATTATAGTAGAAGGTGTGCTTGCAGCAAATGTTGTTTATATGAATGTGGAAAATAATCCGCAAAGTATTCTTATTGAATTACCTTATAGTTTGCAGTTTGACGAAATTATTGAAGGGGCAAATAAAAAACTATCTGCAAATGCTATTATAGATAATTTGTATGCAAAAGTAAAAAGAGATAAAGAGTTTGAGGTAACTGCAAATATTAGTATTATGGTAACCGCTCAAGATGAAGTTTGCCACAATGCTATTAAAGATGTTATTGTTACGGATATTAAAAAATGCAACAACTTTAGCATAGTAATTTACAATTGCAAACAAGGTGACGATTTGTGGGAAGTTGCTAAGGCAATTGGTACTTCTATAGAAAATATTTTAAGTCAAAACAGTGATTTAGATGGTGATTTGACTGGTAGAAAAATTGTTTATTATAAACAAATAAGTTGCTGAAAATCGCTACTAATTGCATAATAAATAAAATGGCAGGAATTAAACTTGCCATTTTTTAATTGCATAAATAATTAAAATTAAGCAATGTTAAATATATTTTAAAATTCTATTGATTATTTGTTTATTAAATGCTAAAATAATAACAGGAGTGTTTAAAAATGAAAGTTCGTGTAAATGCAAAAATAAATTTGACACTTGATGTTGTTGGCAGTTTTGGTGAAGGGTATCATAAACTTGATATGATAATGGCATCTGTTGGGATTTTTGATTTTGTAGAGGTTAATCCTGCAGATAAAATTACTGTGTTTATGGATATGCGAGAGAGTGATGAAAATAATATTGCTTATAAGGTTGCTAAAATTTGCAATGAAAAGTATGGTGTACCTCCATTGAGAATTGATATAATAAAAGGAATACCATTTTGTGGCGGACTGGGCGGTTCTTCTGCAGATGCAAGTGCAGTATTATATTGCGTGCAAAAAATGTTTGGACTTGCAGATGATATCGTAAAAGATATTGCTGCCAAAGTTGGCTCTGATGTCAATTTTATCTTGCAGGGTGGATTATGCCGTGCATGTGGCAAAGGCGATAATTTAGAGAAACTTCCGTTTAAGGAATATAGCCTAGTGGTAGTAAAAGGTAAATCTACTGCAAGCACTAAAGAAGTATTTGATAAATTTGATGAGGTAGGAAAAATTACTGACTACACAAAACAATTTTTAGCAAATACTGCAAATAATAATGAATTGCAATTTATAGGTAATGGTATGCAAATGGCTGCACAAACTTTGTGTGAGGATATGGGTAGAGTAATTTCCACTTTAAATAAATATAGTCATTATGTTTGTATGAGTGGAAGTGGTGCTTGTGTGTTTGCAGTAATGAAAAATATGTCTGATGCAAACTTGCTTGCGGATAAGTTGAAAAATAATTTCCCTTTTGTAAAAGCATGCACAACATTGCCTTATGGCATAAAAGAAATGTGATTTAAAGTGTGTTTTCTGAAAACACATTTTTTTATTTTTGAGATACAATTAATAGACAAATAATTACTAATATTTATCTTTAACTAATAAATTGTTAAATTTTGATAATTTTAATATTTTTTTTATTATCAATTTAACTATTTTTTATAAAACACTTGATTTATAATAATTTTTATATTATAATGCTAATAGTCAAAATTAAATAATGGAGGAGTATGTTTATGAAACATATTAATACTATTGTAAATAACGGAATGAAAAAGTCAGGAAATATTGGTTGTGGTGAGTGCCAATCTAGTTGCCAATCTGCTTGCAAAACAAGTTGTACTGTAGGTAACCAATCTTGCAGACACCAAGGTGAAAGAATTAACTCTACTAAAAAACCTTTAATCTGATAAATGGTACATTGCTTTAAGTATAATCATAAAGGTAGGGACTATCATTTTTTATGGGATGTAGAAAGTGGTAGTTTGCATAATATAGACAAATCCGCTTATCTTGTTGCAAAAAATAAATATGGCATTTTGGATAATATGGAGTTGCAAGATTTTAAAGCATTACCTGCTGATATGATAGATGAGATACAGTCAGAATTTGCAGAACTTGAAAGCATGGGCGGACTGAATACACCTGCTGTTGCATACACAAAAGATAAGCAAATTGGAGAAATCAAGGCATTATGTTTACATATTTGTCATGACTGTAATTTAAGATGCAAATATTGTTTTGCTGATGAAGGTACATATCATTCTAAATGTAAGGAATATATGTCTTTTGAGGTAGGAAGTAAAGCAATAGATTTTTTAATTGAAAAAAGCGGAAAAAGACAAAATCTTGAAGTTGACTTTTTTGGTGGTGAGCCGCTTATGAATCTTGATGTTGTTAAGCAAATAGTTGCTTATGCACGAGAAAAAGGGGATAAGGCAGGCAAAACATTTAATTTTACCTTAACCACTAATTGTTTGCTTTTGAATGATGAAACTATTGACTGGCTTAATAAAGAAATGTACAATGTTGTGCTATCTATTGATGGTAGGCAAGAAGTGCACGATAGATTAAGACTTACCCCTAACGGAAAAGGCTCACAAGAATTAGTTTTAAAAGCGGCTAAAAAGTTTGCTGAAAAACGTGGAGATAAATCTTATTATGTAAGAGGTACTTTTACAGCATATAATTTAGATTTTGTAAAAGATATATTGTATTTACGTGATGAAGGGTTTGAGCAAATAAGCATAGAACCTGTTGTGTTACATAATGATAGCCCTATGGCTATTAAAAAAGAACATTTGCCACAAATTATGGCAGAGTATGAAAAACTTGCTAAAGAATACTTGGAATCAAGAGCAAATGGCAAGTGGTTTAATTTCTTTCATTTTATGCTTGACTTGGAGGGGGGACCTTGCATTAAAAAAAGGTTAACAGGTTGTGGTGCAGGTTGTGAGTATCTTGCTATTACACCTTATGGGGATATTTATCCTTGTCATCAGTTTGCAGGTGAGGCAGAATATAAATTGGGTAATGTTTTAAATAATGATTTTAGTTTGGAAGTTAGCAAAAAGTTTGCAAAAAACATTGTGACTAACAAATCTGAATGTGATAAATGTCCTGCTAAATATTATTGTAGTGGTGGCTGTGCTGCAAACAATATTCATTTTAGTGGGGATTTAAGCAAACCATATTCTGCAAGTTGTGAAATGATGAAAAAAAGGTTTGAACTTTCTCTTGCTATTAGTGCAATTGAATCAGTAGGTACAAACGAATAATTTAGATTAAATTTAAAATTTAATTGATAATTTTAATAAAATAAATAATTTATGTTAAAATAGGATTTAACTTTGACTATAATAAGAGTATTGCATAATCAATTTAATAATTGACGAGGGGTATGTGTACAATTATTTTTAAAAGTTGATGATAGGAGGCATACGGTGAAAAAAAATACCAGTAAATTAAAATCCAAGGGTATGACAAAAGGTTGGAGTATTGCTATTTTGGTAATATTCGCTATTCTTGTGATTTTAGGTACAGTCTTTGCCTTTGTTCCATTACAAGATGGTCAGTTAGGTATTGTTAATTATAATAACTTTGCTGGCAATATCAAACTTGGTTTGGACTTAAAAGGCGGTGTTTACGCAGTATTTAATGTAGACAAGGAAGACTTTATTCAAAATAAATATGAAGGCGACACATCAAAAACAGAAGAGGTGAATTTTGCTTTTGACAGCGCTGTACAAGGTACAGTTGCTCGTTTGACTGACCTTTTGACAAGTAGAGGATATACAGAGGCTCAAGTTACTGTAAACGGAAGTGGTGATAACCAAAAAATCCGTGTTGAAGTACCTGATGTTGACGACCCTGATGAATTGTTTGCTTTAATTGCAAAGCCAGCAACTCTTACTATGTATGAGGCAAATGTTGATAGTAATGGTAATATTACTAAAGCAAATGACACTTTGCTTGTAAGCGGTTCTGATATTCAAATGGCAAGTGTTGGTATGCAAGATGGTCAATATGTAATTCAACTTAAGTTTAACAGAAATGGTACTAAAAAGTTCTCTGAGGCTACTACTAATCTTACTGGTAAACGTATAGGTATCTTTTTGGATGGTAGAGGTTTAATGGCTCCAGAAGTTAATAGTGCTATTACTAACGGACAGGCTGTTATTACAGGTAACTATACTTATGAAACAGCAAATCAATATGCTATACAAATTCAGTCTGGTGCTTTGGGTGTTAAACTAAATATGGATAGTTCAAATGTAATTTCAGCAACATTAGGTAAAAATGCCATTAATCATGGTTTAATTGCTGGTGGTGTTGGTCTTTTGATTATCTTTATTATTATGATAGCAAGATATAGAATGTTGGGATTAGCAGCATCTCTTTCATTAATATTCTTTGCTTTAACTTACGTATTTATTTTATCTATATTCCCATGGGTACAATTGACTCTTCCAGGTATTGCAGGTATATTGTTATCTATAGGTATGGCGGTTGATGCTAACGTAATTATATTTGAAAGAATTAGGGAATTAATGAGTGGTAACAACCAAAGAGATATTCGTGCAAGCATATCTCAAGGCTTTAAAAATTCTTTGTCAGCAATTATTGATGGTAACGTAACAACTATTATTGGTGCTATAGTACTTGCAATTGTTGCTATAAGTTCTATTAAAGGTTTTGCTATTACATTGTTAATTGGTATTATTGTATCATTAATAAGTTCTTTGCTTATATGCCGTTTAATTATCAAGTGCTTCCTTGCATTCAATGATAGTTCAACAAATCTTTATGGTTTGAATGTAAAAGAAGTTGATTATTCAATTGACTATAAAAATGAAAACGTAAAACAACTTCCAAAACCTGTTATGGATAAACAAGACACCTCTGAAAGTGTTGCAGATAAAAGCGAAAATTCTAATACAGCGGAGGTAAATGCGTAATGAAAAAGATTAATTTTACATTGGCTGGGAAAAAAGTAGTAGAAAAATGGAAATATTGGATTTCAGTTCCTTTGGCTATTATATTTATTGCTTTAATCGCATTTGGTATTTATGCTGGAGTTTATAAAGATGCAGCACAAGGTGTAAACATTGGTATTGACTTTGCTGGTGGTAATATTATAACTATTCAAACAAAATATGATGCAAATGGTAGCGATGCAAATGCTAATTACAATAAAACTTTAAGTGTTGTACAAGAAGTTTTAAAAGAAAAAAATGCTCGTATCAGTTATGACCAAATGGCAGGAAATACTACTATGGACGTGGTAGTAAGATTTAATTCCTTAGATAAAGACCCAACTGTCAATAACGAAATTACAGACGAAATTGTTGAAACTTTGCATACTAAGTTAAGCGAAGATGTTGTAAGTAATATTACTATTGAACGTAATGGACCAAGTGTACAAAAAGAATTGATTTTGACAGCCTTCTTATCTGTTTTAATATCTACACTATTGATTTTGGTTTATATTATAATAAGGTTTAGAAATATATTTACAGGTTTGTCTGCTATCATTGCGTTGCTTCACGATGTTATAATAGTATTTGCTTTGACAGTGCTATTCCACATTCAAATTAACTCTTCATTTATTGCAGCAATAATTACAATAATTGCCTACTCAATTAATAATACTATAGTATTGTTTGATAGAGTAAGAGAAAATTATAAGTCTTTGCCAGTAGGTGAGAGTGTTAATAACAATATGGTAGTTAATAAATCAATTGCACAAACTTTATCAAGAAGTATTTTGACAACTATAACAACAATGGCAGCAATAGTTATTTTGGCAATTATAGGTGTTTCTTCTATTAGAGAGTTTGCTTTGCCAGTATTGTTTGGTTTAATTGCAGGTACTTTCTCATCTGTATTCTTAGCACCTTCATTATATTGCTTAATGAAAAATGCTAGTGATTTATCTTCTGTAAAGAATATTAATAAGGTTCGCAAACCTAAAAAAGAAAAAGATAAAAAGGAAGTAAAAGACACTGCAGTAGTGTAAAAAATAAATACAATAAATTAAATAGGCTCTACAATTAAGTAGAGCCTATTGTTTTTTAGTGTTATTTTAATTTTTATACATTTCTACAAGTTTTAAATATTTATTGTAGCGCTTTATTGCATGTTTATGGTTTTTTTCTAGTAAATACTCAAATTGTTCGGGATTAGTTCGCTTTAAACTAGCATATCTATTTTCGCTCTTTAAAAATTCTACATAATCACCCGATGGAGTTTTAGAGTCAAGTACAAATTTATTTTCGTTGGCAGTTGGTAAAAATCTAAACAAATTCCAATAACCATATTGTACTGCAAGTTTTTGCTCTAGCATACAATTGCTCATATTAATGCCATGGCTTATGCAAGGTGAGTACGCAATTATAAGCGAAACACCATTGTGTTCTTCTGCCTCATTAAATGCTTTTAAACATTGGTTCATATCTGCACCCAGTGCAACACTTGCTACATAAACATTTTCATAATTAATAGCCATAAGTGCTAAATCTTTTTTTGCTGTAACTTTTCCGCTTTCTGTAAATTTTGCAACTGCACCTAATTGAGTTGCTTTGCTTGACTGTCCACCAGTGTTAGAGTAAACTTCAGTATCCAAAACAAGTATATTAACATCTTCACCACTTGCTAAAATATGGTCAAGTCCACCATATCCAATATCATAAGCCCAACCATCACCACCAACTATCCATATAGATTTTTTTGTTATAGCATCTTTGTCTTGGGCTAGTCTTTCAAGTAGTTTTTTATGCTCTTGATTATTACATTCGCAAACCATTTTTTCTATATTGTCATACAAAAGTTTACTATCATTTGTTGTTAATTTTTTGTCATCAAAAGTTTTTATCCAATTAGACAAAAATTCGTTTTCATAGCGATTTTCGATTAGTTTTTTTGCAATTTTTAGTAATTGTTCTCTACGATTTTTAGCCGCCAAACTTATACCATAGCCAAACTCTGCGTTATCTTCAAACAAACTATTTGCCCATGCAGGACCAACCCCATCTTTATTTTTTGCAAATGGGCAGGTAGGGGATGTGCCACCATAAATTGACGAGCAACCAGTAGCATTTGCGATAATCATATTTTTGCCAAAAAGGTTGGTTGCAAGTTTTATATATGGTGTTTCTCCACAGCCGGAACAAGCACCAGAAAACTCAAAGTATTGTTTTTCAAATTGACTGCCTTTTACTTGTTTTTTATTTATTATGCTTTCATTATTTTGATAATCTTTTGCAAACTTCCAGTTATCTTTTTGCAAATCCTTTTCCAATGCAAGTGAATTGTATTGCAAAGCCTTTTTAGGTGCAGGGCAAACATTTATACAATTGCCACAACCAGTACAGTCTAGTGGACTTATTTGAATCCTAAAAAATTGATTTTTTGGCGTAATTGTAGGGATACATTCAAAATTATTTGGTATATTTTCTTTATTTTCAATAACAATTGGTCTTATACAAGAGTGAGGACAAACAAAGGCACATTGGTTACATTGTATGCAATTTTCTTTTATCCAACTTGCTACAATAGTGGATATTCCGCGTTTTTCAAATTGAGTTGTGGCGGTTGGTACAACTCCGTCAGGGGTAAAACTACTTACTTTTAAATTATCTCCTTTACCTATTAAAATAGGGTGGGAGTAAGTGTCAAAATATTCGTTACCACTTGTATTATTTAAATCTGAGTTGTTAATATTAAGCCATTCTTGTGGTATCTCTATTTTTGTAAGATTATCTGTTGCTTTGGATATGGCATCAATATTCATTTGCACAACTTTTTCACCCTTTGATGCAAATGTTTTTGTTGTATATTCTATCATATACTGATAGGCTTTTTCGTAATCAATAATATTTGCAAGTTTAAAAAAGCAGGCTTGCATAATAGTATTTATTCTTCCACCTAAACCTAAACTTTTTGCTAAATTATTTGCATCTACTATATAAAAATTTATTTTGTTTTGTGCTATATATTTTTTTACATTGTTAGGCAAATAATCAAATAACTCCTTATCCTTGAGATTTATATTTAATAAAAATGTACCACCTTTTTTTAATGATTGTACCATTTCATAAACACCTAAAAAACTTGGGTTATGACAAGCCACAAAATCTGCTTTTTCTATTATATAACTACTTTTTATTGGACTATTGCCAAACCTTAAATGAGAGGTAGTAAGTCCACCTGATTTTTTACTATCATAAGCAAAATATGCTTGCACAAATTTATTTGTATTGTTACCTATAATTTTAATGCTATTTTTATTTGCACCGACTGTACCATCTGAACCTAACCCATAAAATTTGCAACTAATACAGTCTTTTGGTGTTGTATCAATATAACTATTTATATTAAGCGAAGTGTTTGTAACATCATCTTCTATACCTACAGTAAAGTGATTTTTACCATTATCATTCATATTGTCAAAAATTGCTTTTACCATAGATGGTGTAAATTCCTTGGAACTTATGCCATATCTTCCTGAAAAAACTTTTATATTATTTTTTCCTTGCTCATGCAGAGTAGTTATAACATCTTGGTATAGTGGTTCGCCTGAACTACCAAACTCCCTAGTCCTGTCAAGCACAGTAATATATTTGCAACTATCCGGTATTAAAGACAAAAACTCTTCTTTTGGGAAAGGTCTGTAAAGTCTTATTTTTATAACACCTGTTTTGTCTCCCTCATTATTAAGATATTCAGAGGTTTCTATTGCAGTCTCACCACCACTACCCATAATAACCACGATTTTTGTAGGGTTTTTATGCCCAAAATAGTCTGCCAAGTTGTATTTTCTGCCAGTGATAGAATAAACTTTATCCATACATTCACGTACTATAGATGGTAGTTTATTATAAAAAATATTACGTGCTTCTAGGTTTTGAAAAAAGCAGTCAGGATTTTGAGTAGTACCTTTTGCAGTTGGGTTATTAGGTGATAATGCTCTATCTTTAAAATGTTTTATAGCATCATAATTTATTATTTTATTTATGTCAGTATAATCTATATCATAAATTTTTTGTATTTCATGAGAAGTTCTAAATCCATCAAAAAAATGTAAAAAAGGCAGGCTAGATTTTAAACTTGCAAGATGTGCAACAAGTGCTAAGTCCATACATTCTTGTACATTTGATGACGCAAGCATTGCAAAACCTGTTTGCCTTGCAGCATTTATATCTTGGTGGTCACCAAATATACTTAAAGCATGAGTCGCTATACTTCGTGCAGAAACATGAATTACTGCGGGTAACATTTCCCCAGCAATTTTATACATATTAGGTATCATAAGTAGTAAGCCTTGCGATGCCGTAAAAGTTGTAGTTAATAATCCAGCAGATAAACTACCATGCATAGCACCACTTGCACCGCCTTCAGACTGCAATTCTGTGATTTCTAGCAAATTGTCATTAAAGTTTTTTATCTTTTTTGCACGCATAGTTTCACAATTCTCAGCCATAGGTGATGATGGTGTTATTGGATATATTGTTGCAATTTCACTCATATAGTATGCTATTTTAGCACAAGCCTCATTTCCGTCAACAGTTATCATTTTGCTCATAATTACCTCATTAATCATAATTTTACATATATTTATAATAAATTATTGCCTATATAGTCTAATATATTCGATAAATAAGGCTTATTTGTATATATAAAATTAAATTTGGTATTGATTTTTTTTACAATATAGTTTATAATAAAAAATAATGAAACATAAGTTATAATGTATGTGTAATTTACGTTTAAGGAGAAAGTATGAGAGGAAGCGGTGTATTACTGAACATTAGTTCTTTGCCAAGCGAGTTCGGAATAGGTGGCTTTGGTGAGGAAATATTAAGATTTGCGGATTTTTTAAAGGCTGGAGACTGTAAGTGGTGGCAAGTGTTGCCAATGACTACAATAGGTTTAGGTGAATCTCCATATTCTGGAGTATCAGCATTTGCTGGTAATTATTTGTACATTGACCCTATTATGTTAAGAGATAATGGATATTTAACTTATGAAGAATGTGATAGTCTTAAATATTATGGTTCTCCGTATGTAGTTGATTATGAGTTTTGCTATTATCATAAAAAAAGAGCAGTGCAAATGGCTTATGAACATATTTTGCAAACTAACACTGATGTGTTGTATACATATTGCAATGACGAAAGAGACTGGCTAATGGATTATGCAATTTTTATGGCATTAAAAGATTTGCATAATGGTAAACCTTGGTTTGAATGGGAAGAAAAATACAAGACTCACGACCATAGTGCTATTGGTGAGTTTATGAATGAACATTCTAAAGAAGTTGGGTATTATATTTGTGAACAATTTTTGTTTGAGGAACAATGGAAAACAAGAAAAAAACAAATAAATGATATGAAAATCGGTATTATTGGGGATATGCCAATATATGTTTCCTATGATAGTGTTGATGTTTGGGCTAATCCTCAATACTTTGATTTGGATAAAGATTATAAACCAAATAAGGTAGCAGGAGTACCACCAGATTATTTTTGTGCAGAAGGACAACTTTGGGGTAATCCATTGTATAACTATGACGAAATGAGGAAAGATAATTTTGCATGGTTTGCTAGCAGAATTGAAAGAATGTTTAAGTTATATGATAAATTAAGGATAGACCATTTTAGAGCCTTTGACAGATATTGGGCTGTGGAATATGGTGCTCCAAACGCAATTAATGGCGAATGGTGCAAGGGTGTTGGAAGAGAACTTTTTGCAATAATGAGACATAAATTCCCTAAAGCAGATATAATTGCAGAAGACTTAGGCATTATTGACGAAGGGGTAATTGAGTTAAGAGAAAGAACAGGTTTTCCTGGTATGCGTGTTTTGCAATTTGCGTTTGATAGTGAAGTTAGTCCACACATGCCTCATAACTATGAGAGAAATTGTATTGCATACACTGGCACACATGACAATACTACTATTTATGGTTGGCTTGCAAGTCTTGGTGCAGATGCAAGGGCAAAATTATATGACTACTTAGGTTTGCATTGTGAGTTAGAAGGCGGCGAAAATAGTAGACTTGTTTGGGCATGTATTCGTACTATGTTGCTTAGTGTTGCAGATATTGTTATTATACCTTTTCAGGATTTGGCAGGTTGGGGTGAGGATACTCGTATGAATATCCCAGGAAAAGCAACTGGCAACTGGAGACCAAGAGTTACAAACGAAGCAATTGACAGAATACGTATTGACCGCTTAAGAAGATATAACTATTTAAGTAATAGAAATTGATAAAAATAAAACATAATTGAGATAGAGAGTAAAATATCACTAAAGTTTAATCTATCTGATTAATATAACTAAAATATAAATTATTTTTTCAAATAACTTGATTTTGTTAATGATAAATTGCTATAATAGGTGTATGGTTATTTTTACTTATAGAAATTATAGTGGCAATAGTAAGGCTTTGGCAGAAAGGTGCTTAAAGCAATTGCTTAAAAAAGATGTTTATATATCCTATTATGGCGATGGCAAACCTTATGTTGTTGATGAGGATTTGTATATATCTATTTCACATACATATAAGGATATTGTAATAGCAATTTCAGAAAAGGAAGTTGGCATTGATATTGAATATAAAAAATCAAGACATTATCAAACTATTGCAGATAATATGCTAAAAAAAGATATTTTGGATATTGACGATTTTTATCGTGAATGGACAAAACACGAAGCACAATTTAAACATGGTGGAGAAAATGGAAGTTTTGCCTATTTTGATTTGTTTAAAGATACGCAAACAACTGTTTTTAGTGAAGATAAGGAATACAAATTTATACCTATGGAAACTTTTATTGAATAAACTGGAGGTTATTTATGATTATAGATGTAGTAAAAAATATTTTAGTAAATCAAATGGATGTTGAAGAAAGCAAAATTACAATGGAAACTCGTTTGAATGAAGATTTAAAGTTTGATTCTATTGATAAGGCAGAATTAATTACTTCACTTGAAGACGAATTTAATGTTATGGTTGATTACGAACAAGTTTTGCATGTAAATACAATAAGTGAAATTATTGAAGAAATTAAAAAATATGTAAAAGAATAATATAATTATCAAATTATTAATAAAACAGGGCTAGTGAATTAGCCCTGTTTTTATATTTATTAAAAGACTTTTGTCATAAAATACTTGCAAATATTAATGTAAGGATTAGTATAAAAATAAAAAGGAGTTTTTATGATAAAATATTTTAAAAATGGTGTTTTGGAAGTGGATACGTTAGATTTACCACAAGACTGCGGTGAAATAAAAGTATCCATAACTTTAGAGGAAGAGAGAGAAGATGCAAATTATTATTTGGAGTTTGCTTGCCCACGTAATGTTAAGTACATTAGCCAAAAACTAGTGCGTGTTGCAGACAAAGAATATGAATTAATTCTTCCTAGAGGCATATCTGAGTATATTGGCGAAGTTTATGTGCAATTGCTTATAATGTCGGTGAAAGATGCTGTGCTTATAAGCAGGTCGCTTATTGCAAGAAACCCGCTTTTTGTAATTAAGGAATCAATTCTTGCAAGTAGTGCTTTGGATAGTAGCGATAGACGTGACTTTTTTGAATATGCACAAAAGGTTGTATCTGATGCACAGGAAAAAATAGATGTTGTGGAACAAATGATAGTTGATATTCCTAATCAAATTGTAGATAGTGTAGAAAATGAATTTAATATTGTAACAAATGCCCTTGCTGATATGGAGGATAAAGTTGATGACAAAATTGATAAAGTTAAAACAGATTTAAGCAATGCTTGTAAAAAAATTGATTTAAATACTGAGCAACTAACAAACAATACAACTAAACTTGCAGAACATGAAATAAAATTGGAAGAAATAGATGGTTGCAAACAAAGATTAGATAATATTGAAGAAGTATTGCCTCAAAAGTTAAATATTGATGCTGTTAACAATGAATATAGTAATCAACTGGATAATGTATATTCTACAAATTATATTAATGACAATTTTGAAAGAAAAATTTATAAAGGCGAGGGTGCTATTAAATATGATATTGCAGAAGGTTTTTCTAATAAAAAAGTTGCAAGTTTTACAATTCCTGCAAGTGGATATATGATACTAAGTGCCTATACTGCACACTATAATGCAAAACCTACTATGCTTAGCATAAAGTACCCCATATCTGGTAATCTTAATACAGTAACAAGTACTAACATATTAGATGATTGTATTGGTGTTACAATGTGTACAAAAGTAGAAAAAAATCATTTAATTGATTTTTATGTTTCATGTTTGTCTGGTGGTTCAAGTACTAATACTGTGGGATATCGTTATATAATTGTGGAGGGATAATAATGTTTATTAAAATTGATAAAGATGGTAGTTTGTTGCAAATAAGTAGTGTATGGGAAAATGGATTTTTGGATAATGAATTTGATATAGATATGGAAAAATTTATGTTTTGTAAATTAGAAAATGGAAAAATAGTTTATGATGAGCAAGCATATTTAAAGATGTTGAATGATAAAGAAAAAAGTATATCTATATATAATGAAATAAATGAATTGGAAAATTGGCTTGCAAATTATGATAAAATTTGTAATGAACATGCAAGATGTTTAAGGTTAGGCTTAGAGTGTGAACACGATATGGAAAAATGGGATAAACTTGCAATCGATAAAATAAAAAGGCTTAATGAGTTGAGAAAATTATAGGGAACTAATTGAGTTTGATTTAATGGCGACTTATGTGTAGACAATTTTAGATAATTTTAGTTATAGTATGCTCTTGCAAAAAACAAAATATTGTGGTATAATATGGAAATAATAGCATTGTGCTATTTAAATTTATTCTAAAGGACTTAAATATGAAGTTTTCTGTATTAGGTTGTGGAAGATGGGGGTCATTTATCAGTTGGTATTTGTCCTCTAAAAAAGAGTATGAAACTTGTTTGTATGGTAGAGAGTCTAGCACAGCATACCAAGTTTTAAATAATACTCGAAAAAATGATTACGTGAGTTTAAATGACAAAATTACCTTGACTTGTGATTTAAGGTATGCTGTTGATTTTGCGGATATTATTATAATAAGTATTTCAGCCCAAAACTTAAGAGAATTTGTTAAGGATATTGTAAAAAATTATAATGTAAAAGATAAAAAAATCATTTTGTGTATGAAAGGTATTGAAACACCAAGTGGTAAAAGATTAACAGAAGTTTGCATTGAAGAGGGGATAGACAAAAACAATATTGCAGTTTGGTTGGGTCCCGGTCATATTCAAGACTTTACCCAAGGTATACCTAATTGTATGACAATTGATAGTTATAATAAAGAGTTGACATATTTTTTAGCAGATAGTCTTGCAAGTGATTTAATAAGATTTTATTATGGCAATGATATAGTTGGTAATGAGATAGGCGCTGCTTGTAAAAATATTATGGGTATATGCGCAGGTGTTCTTGATGGGTTAGGTTATGGCGCTATGAAAGGTCCGCTTATGGTAAGAGGTGCTTTTGAAGTATCTAAATTTATTACAGCAATGGGTGGGGACGGATATTCCGCTTATGGTCTTACTCATTTGGGGGACTATGAAACCACTTTATTTTCTAAATATTCAAATAACAGAAATTTTGGGGAAAGGTTAGCATTAGGTTTACCTTTTGAAAAGTTAGCAGAAGGTGTTAAAACTTCGGAAGCAGTTTATAAAAAAGCAAAAGAGTTAAATGTTGATATGCCTATTACAGAAGCGGTATATAAAGTTATTTACGAAAAATCAGATTTAAAATCCGCGTTATTTTCATTATTTAATAGGTCAATTAAAACAGAAAAATATAGTTAAAATATTAAAAATAGTCACTAATTATTGTGACTATTTTTTATTTTTGAGTTAGTTAAATTTAAAATTAATTTTTGTTAAATATTTATTGTTTTCATAAATGTTTTATTTTCAAAACCATTATTATGTTCTATCATTGCAGTTAGTACAATTATAATTAATAAATATGGGAAAGGTATAAAAGAACCCGCATCCATTAAAGACTGAATTTCAAAAGCAATAATACCAAGTGACAATGTTATATTAAATCTTTTTAAATTATTAAACATTATTTTGCCACGCACAAAATAAAAATAAGCATAAGCAACAATTCCAATAACACCCATACTTGCAACAACTTGCAGCAATGTGCAATGGAACCAGTATATACATATCTCAGGTAGTCCTGCTAGGTTTGTTCCTCTATAGCCTATACCAACACCAAATACAGGATTCTTTAAAAAACTTACCAAGGCTTCTTCGTAAAGATTACTTCTACCACTTGTAGTAAAGTTTATATCTGAAATGTGTCTTATAATGTCTATTACTAATTCCTTTTTTAACAATACTCCTATGGATAGCAATATTGTCAGCACACAAATAGAGATAAGTAGTTGTGACCTGTTAGCACCTTTTGCAAAAGAGTATATTAGTAAAATTGGCATTGTAATACAAATTGCAAGCATACCGCTTCGACAGAAAGTTACAAAAATAAAAGCAGCAAATATTAGTCCTAATGAGTAAAATAACCAAGCAAAGTGTTTGTCGTAAAAACCTAAGTAAAAACAACACGGAACTACTATTGCAAGCAATGTTGCTATACCATTTCTGTTGCCCCAGCCTAAATTAATTATATCTACACGTAATAACTCTGTAAAAGATTTATCTGACCTTATAAAGTGTGTTAACATTTGTGCTAAAACCAATAGTCCTAAAACAAGCATAATATAACAAATATACTTTTTAAAATCAACACCTTCAGGTGGTCTAGTATATGACCTTATTAAATAATATAAAATAAGCATACATGGACCTAATGAAATTATAAAAATAATTCCGCTCATATATTGTTCAAAATTAAGAAATCCAATACCGCCAGCAAAAAGGGCAATAGATATTGCAATTAATGGAAAAGTCATTTTGTGACATTTAAATTTTATTGGATAACTAATTAGATGAGATATAAAAGCACCTACGAGCAATATTGCAAGAGTTATCATAACAGGCCATATTTTGTCATCATTTAGTATATAACTACTTGAAGCAGTAAAGATTATATACATAAGACAAGGTAAAACTGGCATTATATCCTCATTTATTATCAGCACTACGCATGCAATTAAAATAAGAAGAGTCATGCCAAGCAAACTATTGCCTGTCATCCAAGTAAAATAAGTTATAACACCACAAATCAATATATAAGCAGGGTTATATAAAGATAAGCGGACAGTATTTTTGAATGATTCAAAAAATTTCATATATTTTATTATACCATAATGTAACTAATATGTAAAGATATTTGTAATAGTTTGGAATAGTATAATTTTTGACAATAAATATTGATTTTTTAATAAAAATTGTGATATAATGTTATATAGAACAAGTATATCCATAATTGTTTGTTATATTTATGGTTGCAAAAGTAAAATTTAATTATTCAAAAATATTTTTTTGGGGCAAATATTTTTTGAATTGTAACTATTAATTTAGCAGATAATTATGTCTTATTATGAGGTGAAAGTATGAAAAAGAAATTCGGTTTTGTACTAGCAAGTATTTTGCTGGTATGCGTGTTGTTAATTTCAATGGTTGCTTGTAGTCCTAAAGACCCAGAAGCATTTGAAACAGTAGACAATAGTGTTACTTTAAATGAAATTTGGGATATTTGGGCAAAAGATAATTTAAAATTAGCAACAGATACATTAGGTGTAGATGTTAATTTAAAATTAATGAGGTTTGACTCTAATATTTCTATTATTTTGCAAGGTGGATTATCACAAATTCAAACTACAAAAGACGTTTTGCGTTTTGCTGTTATAGATAATAGTAAAACAACTGTAAATAAAAGTTTGATGGATATTATTATCAGCAATGATGGATTAATAGTTTGTGTTGATGAGTATTTTGAAAAACCAATAAAATTTAGTGATGTTAAATTGCCTAAAATAGATAGTGATTTGCCATTTGGTATCACATTGGGCAATATTTGTGAGATGATGCAAAATATTCTTGTGCCATTAATAGCAAATGCAATGGATGTAGAGAATAGTAAAGTAGTTATTGACCCAGTACTTAACGGCAAAAATGTTTATGACGTTAATTATTCTTTTAGTTTTAAGGCTACAAGTATTATTGATGGTGTTCTTGAGTTTCTTAATTTGCAAAATTCTGCAGATATAAAAGAAAGCATTGATAGTGTAAAAGCACAACTTAAAGATGTTAAAATAAAGGTAAGTGTAAATACAACTGGTAATACAAGAAAAAAAGTTGAAAAGCCAGCAAAAGGTTCACCAAAGTATGAATATATTGGTGGTAGTCTTGTAGATTTTAGTTTAGTTGCTGATAATAATGGTAGCGAAATTTCTATTAATAGTGGTGCAAGTGGAGTAAAAATTTTAAATAGTATACCAGAGGTAAAAATACCTACTGACTGCATTGAGTTTGATAGTTTAGTATTGCCAAGTAATATAAATGGGCAGTTTAGTATGAAAGATAGCAAAGGTAATATTTTAGGAAACTATGAGTATACAGCAAACTTTGATTTTAATGCAACGCAAATTGCTTCAACTTTACTAGAATGTATTACATCTCAAAGCGGTATGCCACTAGTTAATAAATTGTTTAGAAACAATGATGGCAAAATATTTGTGGAAATAAAACATACTTGTGATAATAGTTGTAAGTTTAATCATTTGAGCAAACTTTCTCGTCCTATTATGACAATTGCTTATGACCCACAAAATTTTGGCACAAGTAGAATTTATTTTGCAGTTAATTTAAGGGGAATAGTAACTGAAGATTTTGGGGAAAAATTTAAGGAATTGTTACCTGCTGGTTCACAAACTTCTGCAGAAGAAATTGTTGGTTTATTGCCAGAAGAAGATTTAATTTTTAGCATTGACCCAATGGCATATATCACACTTGATAAAATTCAAACTGATATTACACCTAAAGCATATAATATGCTTAGCGCAATTGCAGATAGTAATGATAAAAATGTTATTGATTTTGCAGGTTTAGTAAATTCAATTTTGCAATTAGAAGAGTTAAGCGAGTATAAGGAAACTATTCAAAAAGTTATAAATTTGGCTTTCCCTAATGTGGATAGTATTGAATTTACAACAGAGCATACTAATGAACATATTACCGATATTAATGTAAAAGAAAAGTTTATGGAAAACAGAACTTTTGTATTTAATAGCGATTTTCAAGAGGTTATTGCTCCAATTTCGAGTAAGATTGCCTTTGATAGAATAGATAGAGAAGACTACTATAATCAAGACGGAAGTTTAAAAGATTTAACAGCGGAACAAGTGCTATCTTTGATAGGCGAAAAAGCAAAATGTAGTTATAAAGATATGTTAGGAAACACCATTAATGAAGATTTAACTATCATTGACATAATTGGTTTGGATACGCAATTGCTAGGCACAACTCAAAAAATTTATCTTGTAGTAAATGGCAATTTAGGAAATAATTTTTATAAATTTAAAGAGAATTTTGCTAAACTTTTTGGAGATAATATTCAACCTGAAAGTAACTATAAAGTGGTAGATGGGGTAATCGAATTAAGTATTACTTTAATTTAAAAATTAGTTTATAATAAAAAACAGACACTGCAAATATGCAATGTCTGTTTTTTCTTTATTGTTTAGTTTATTATTCTTTAGTTCTTGTTTTGCATTTTGTTGATAATAACTTTTCTCCAACATTCACAAAATCAGCAGCACATTTAAAACATTTGTTATAACTGCAGTCAGTGCTGTTACATTTAATAAGAGTATCTTCATTATCTGAATAGTTAAATTCACTTGATACTTCCATATTGACAAATTCTTGTTCAATTACTCCGTTTTCCCTTTTTATTCTAGTAATACAATTACCTCTTTTATCAATATTAACTACACCTGCTTTGCAATGAAACCCTTCATTAAACTCGCAGTTGCTTGTTGTACATTTTAGTCCTTTCATAATTTCCTCCTATAAGTAATGCCGTTTTAATTAGTATTTACGAATATTTTGCAATTATTCATTAAAAGTTGTGCTAAAATAAACTTATTTAAATTACCCCCTCTTTTTGCTTGCTATCCTTATAAATATTTGCTAAAATACTGAATGGTGTGTATTGGATACAAAAATATATGCTGATTTTATGAGTTTGGGGAAATTATGAATTTACAATTTATCAAACAATTAAGCCGTAGTAGTAATAAAGTCTGTCTTGCAAAATGCGAAAACGGAATGTTGGTTGTGCTTAAAAAGTATAAGGATTCTGCTACATTAAAAATAGAGACTACAATTTTAAATCAATTGTCAGTTACTGGTTACGCACCTAAGATACTCGAGTTAGGTGATGATTATATTATTTATGAGTATATTGAAGGCGATTTATTAAAAGATAAATTTTTGTTTTATACAATGAGCGACAATATAGACGGACTTATAAGACTTGCAAACGAACTTTCTATATTTTTACAAATTTTTTATTCTTTGGCTGATGGGTATATAGTAAAAGATATAAATTTTGATAATTTTATTATAAAAGATGGCAGGTGCTATGGCATTGATTATGATAGTGCTGAAGAGGGAATGCAATATGTAGATATCGCTGGCATAGTGGCTTATGCAGTATCCAATTGTGCAGGTAATATATATTCTTCTTTTCCATTTATTATGCAAATACTTAAAAATTTTAGATACAAAATGATAGATATTATTAATGATGTAAGAAGTAGTTTGAAAGAAAGTAAAAAAATTATTAATATTGATAGTGTACTTAGCGATTTATTGCTAATAGACGAAAATAAATTTGATAAATTTTTGCAAAAATAATTGTAAACATATTGAAAAATAATTTTTTATGTGTTACAATATTATTATATTATAATTATATATTAAAAATAATCTTAAGACATATTTTATATGCAAATAGTAAATTGATTTATATTATAATTATAAATTGATTTGGTAAGTGCAGTAAAAGTCTTAAATGATGGGGCATCTGGTATTGTGTTTTTAGATTAATAGGAGAAAGTATGAAGTTTTGTGAAAGATTAACTCAACTGAGAAAGGAAAAAGGTTTTAATCAACAATATGTTGCTGGGTATATGGGTGTTACTCAGGTTAGTATCAGCAATTGGGAAAGAGGGTTTAAAGAGCCTAATTTTCAAGCACTTATTGATTTAGCAAGTTTGTTTGATGTATCAAGTGATTATTTGCTAGGTATATCCGATAAACGAAAATAAAATTTTATTTTTACATATTTATTAAAAATTGAATATAATATTTATTAATATGTAAGAGGATAGGGGATAAATGGTTATTATTAAAAATGTAAATTTTAGCACTTTTGGCAATTGTTTGGAAATATCAAACGGCAAAGTTGTACTTCGCGTGACAACGGATATTGGACCACGTATTATTTATTATGGTACAACTGACGAAGATAATATGATGCATACTGACGATAAAGGTTTAAATATACGTCCTAGTGAGTTTTTAGATAAAAATTATGGTAAAGGTGAGGCTTGGAGAATTTATGGTGGTCACAGACTTTGGAAATCTCCTGAAGACGAGTCAAGTTATCAACCAGACCATAATAAAGTTGATGTAAAATTGCTTGCAAATGGTGCAGAGTTTTTTAGTGGTAACGACATGGTAACTGGCATAGGCAAAACAATAAAAGTTACTATGGCAGACAGCGGCGATGTTACTATTGAACACATTTTTTATAATTGTGGAGATAAACCTCTTAATGTTGCATTATGGGCATTATCTGTTATGAATAAAAATGGTATTGCAGTAATTCCAATGTCAAAAGAAGATACAGGATTACTTGCTAATCGTAATTTGGTAATTTGGCCTTATACTGATGTTATAGATGACAGACTTCAAATTAAACAAAACTATATTAGTATGAGACAAGACCCTAATTGTAAAGGCCCTATGAAAATTGGTACTTTAAATACAGAAGGTATTGCATACTATATTAGAAATGATAAATTAGTAGAAAAAATATATCCAAAAGCAAAACGAGATGGCAATTATGTTGATTACTCTTGTTCAACTGAACTTTACACTTGTAAGGATTTTATAGAAGTTGAAAGTTTGTCTGAACTACAAGATATACCAGTAGGAGGTATTGCTACTCATACTGAGGTGTGGAAGTTACATATTGCAGATAAATTATACAATGATATAAAGGCAATGATAAATGAAAAATAAAGTTAAATTGATAGTAACGCTAGCGGTTTTATTAACGCTAGCCTTACTTGCCTTAACGGGGTGCACAACTACAATTAGAGATTATAAACTAGATGACATTGGGCTAATTACTATTTCCGATGCCATAGAAGATAGTTTGGAGTCTTGTGTAGTGGTAGAAGTTATGCAAAGCGGTCAAACTTATTATTATTCTGTTGGTGTTGCTGTAAATGAAAATACTATTATTTGTCCAAAACAAACAATGCCAGCAAATAGTCTTTCAACAACAAACCATTTTTTACCATCTAATTTGTATTCTATAAAAGGCAGACTTTATGAAAAAACAGGTAGATTTAATTTAGAATATTCAAAATCTATTAATTCTTTGCTAGAATATGATGCTGCGTTTTGGGTATTTCAGGTAACAGATACAAATGTAAAATTAACTCCTGTAAAATTTGCACAAACAAAAGAAAATAATGACATAATTGCTTTGGGTGAAATGTTGTTTGGAGTTGAAATTCTATTGCCAAGTTATAAGGTTTGGGAGGATACTGCAAGAGAAAATATTCCAACTTCTGAATATTTAAAAGTTATATCTGCAATGGTTTCCTCAAAAAGTATGCAAATTGGTACTTATGGCCCATCTCAATTAAAAGATGTGCTTAAAGAAATATCTTTTACTACACAAGGTTATTTTAATAAGTCAGATTATGATACATATATGTCTGGTTGGAATGTATTACATTATTATTCTTCACTTGGCAATGTTTCCAATTATGCGCTTACAAATAATATGTTGTTTAATAAAAATGGTGAGTTTGTAGGTTTAAATTATTTGAAACGAGTTGATGAAGGAGAAAAAAATGGGCAGGTTGTTATAGGAATAGGATATGCGTGCAAAAGCAATAGTATAAAAACCATTTTGGAGTCAGTAGGAGTTGAGGTGACAATATGAAAAGAAAAAGTATTGTTTTAATTTTAGTATTAATTTTATCAATTTTGTGCATTACGGCTACTGGTTGCTTTACAAAAAATGTTACAGAAGAAGTCAATGTTGCAAATAATAACTTTGCATTTGAAAAAGTGGTTGGCGAGGTTATAAATTCTACTGTTACAATAACTTGCGTAACAGATAATGGTACATCAGGTGGGGCAGGAGTAGTCGTGTCAAGCGAAGGTCATATATTGACAAATTATCACGTTATAAGTGGCGCAAGGTCAGTTACAGTTAGGTTTGCAGATGCTGAAGAATCTGAATATTCAGGTCTTGCATACAATGCAGATATTGTTAGCGAAATAAAAGATGGCTCTGCTTATACAAACATGGATTTGGCATTAATAAAAATTAGAGGCAGTTTATCTACTAAATTCAAACCTGTTAAAATAAAAACAGAGCAAGTTAAATGGGGCGAGTATGGTGTTATTATTGGTAACCCAAAGCAAGTTGGTAGTTTATGTGCTCATGCAATGGTATCTAACCCTTCAAGATTAATGGAACATAAAGTTAAAGTAGTTCATAAGACTGAATTTATTACACTTGATGCTCCTGTCAATCCGGGTAATAGTGGCGGTGGATTTTTTGATTCTAACGGCAAGTTAGCAGGTATTGTTACATTAAGACAATATGATGATAGTGAGGCAAATAAGAATGTTGTTTTTGGTATTGCTTTTGCAATGCCAGCAAACACTGTAAATAAATATCTTCAAAGGTATGGTATAAACTTATAATAACCAAAAACCTTTCAAAAATCGTAGGTAAATACAAAATATTGCTTTATTTAAAACGCAAAAAGGATAAATATGTTTATTGCAATTGGTGGCGGCAGTTTAAGAGAAATGACTAGTGTAAATGACTATATAGTATCTGAACTTGAGTATATACGCGAAAAATATCAAAGAAAGCCTAAGATATTGTTTTTGCCACAAGCAAGTTTTGAGTCAAAGCCGTATGTCAATTCTTTTACAAGAGAGTTTGGTACAAGGCTAAAATGCAAAACTACAGTTGGTCTTTGGGCAAATGGTGAAATGGATTTTGAACACATAAAAAACAAATTTGATATAGTTGATGCTATTTATATTGGTGGTGGCAGATACGATATACTTTTGCAAGAATTTGAAAAGATGGGGATAGGTGACCTACTTATTGATTTTTACAAAAAAGGCGGACTTGTTATTGGCAATAGTGCTGGTGCTATGATAATGTTTGAAAAAGTAGTGTCAGATTACAAAATAATGGCAGGTATAAGCAATAGTTACGAAGTTGCAGATGGTTATGGATTAATTAAAGGCTGTTTTTGCCCACATTCAAATGAGCAAAGTAGGTTAGAATTTATTAAATCTCAAGATTTAAATTGTATATTGCTTAAAGAAAATGAGTATTTGAAATTTGAATAAAATTGTACTATAAAATATTAAAGCGATTTATATCGCTTTTTTAATGGCAAAAATTATTAGGAGTAAAGTTAATTATGGCTAAAATAATTGGGGTAGACAAAGGCAGTGTTGCAGACCAACTTGGCATAAAAGTTGGTGATATTTTGCTTGCCTTTGATGGCAATCCTGTACAAGATATTTTAGACTATCATTATTATGACGGAATGGAAGAGTTTGTTATGTCCGTTGAGTGTGGTGATGAAATAATTGATTTTGAAATAGAAAAAGACTTTGATGAAAGTCTTGGAATGGAACTGGACGAGAGTATGGAATTAGTGCCTATTAGGTGCAAAAATAAGTGCAAATTTTGTTTTGTGGACCAGTTGCCATGTGGTATGAGAGATACTTTATATGTTAAAGATGATGATTATAGGTTATCCTTTATTTCAGGTAATTACATAACCTTAACCAATGTGTTTGAAGAAGAATTAAAACGTATAGTAAGGTTACATTTATCACCGCTTTATATATCTGTTCATGCTACAGATACTAATATTAAAAAGCAGTTGGTTACAAATCCAGAAGGTGCAAAAACATTTGAAAAAATCAAATTTTTGGTGCAAAACGGGATAGAAATTAATACACAAATAGTAATGTGTCCTAACGAAAATGATAGTCAAGTATTGATAAAAACATTGGAAGACTTAAATAGCCTAAGACCTAATTTAAAAACTGTTGCTGTTGTGCCAGTAGGTCTTACAAAATATAGAGATAACCTTTATCCATTAAGTTTGGTAGATAAACAAAAAGCGACTGAAACTATTGAAATAATAAACAATATAAATAATAAATATGGTGTATTTGTTTATCCGTCTGACGAATTTTATATTAAGGCACAATTACCTTTGCCTAAGTATGAGGAATATGGTGATTTTGAGCAAATAGAAAATGGTGTTGGGCTAGTTAGAAGTTTTGAGTATGAAGTGGATATTGCTTTAGAGGATTTAAAAAAATGTAAGTCAAAAGCAAAAGTCAGTTTAATTACAGGTCAGTCATTTGGTGATTTTTTAGTAGAGTATTGTAAAAAAATAGAAAACAAACTAAAAGGACTACAAACAGATGTAATCAAAATTGAAAATGAGTTTTTTGGAAAATCAATAACTGTTGCTGGTTTGATTACTGCGGGAGATATAATAAAACAATGTAAAGGTAAATTACACAAAAATGTAATAATACCAAACACAATGTTAAGGGAATTTACTACTACCTTTCTTGATGGAATGAGTACAAAACAGTTGGAAAAAGAATTGGGAGTTAAACTACATGTTTGCTGTGGTGGTAGTCATTTAGTGGAAATTATAGCAAATTTATAAGATAAAGTGGACATTGAATTTAAATTTATGTAAATTCAATTTTGGAGGAGATATGGCAAAACCGTTAGTTGCGATAGTGGGAAGACCTAATGTGGGTAAATCTACATTTTTTAATAAAGTAGTTGGTAAGAGGGTTTCCATTGTAGAAGATAAACCGGGTGTTACAAGAGATAGATTATACTATGACACTGAATGGTGTGGTTATAATTTTACAATGATAGATACTGGTGGTATAGAACTTAAAAGTGATGATGCAATGTGGAAACACATTAAGTCTCAAGCAGAAATTGCAGTTGACGTTGCAGATGTTATTTTGTTGTTTGTTGACGGAAAACAAGGGATTATATCTGATGATATAGATATTGCACATTTTTTAAGAAAGAGTAAAAAGCCAGTTGTTTTGGCTGTAAATAAATTGGATAATAACGAGGTAGAAAAAACTTATGAGTTTTATGAGTTAGGTTTAGGTGACCCATATCCTGTATCTGCCGAACAAGGTAAAGGTATTGGCGATTTGTTAGATGCAGTTTGTGAATACCTGCCAAAAATCGATACTAATTTGGATAGTGAAGTAATAAATATTGCAGTAGTTGGCAAACCTAATGCTGGCAAAAGTAGCCTTGTAAACAGACTTTTGGGGTATGACAGAGTGATAGTAAGTAATGTTGCAGGAACTACTAGAGATGCTATAGATACTGCTTTTGTATATGAAGGACAAAAGTATAATTTAATAGACACTGCGGGAATAAGAAGAAAACGCAGTATTGACGAAAGTGTAGAAAGTTATAGTGTTATGAGAAGTTTAGCCGCTATAAGAAGAGCAGATGTTTGTTTGGTGGTTATTGACTCTAAGGAAGAGTTGAGCGAACAAGATATTCGTATTTGTGGTTATGTGCATGAGCAAGGCAAACCTTCTGTTATTGTAATGAATAAATGGGATATAGTTGAAAAAGATACTCATACCATAAATAAATATAATGCAAGACTTGTAGAACAATTGAAGTTTATGGATTATTTTGATGCTATTTATGTTAGTGCAAAAACTGGACAAAGAACAGATAAAATTATGAAGGAAGTAAACTTTGTTTATGGCGAGGCTTGCAAACGTATTACAACTGGTGTGCTAAATGATATTGTACAAGATGCTGTAAGTTTGGTAGAACCTCCTGCACATAATGGCAAAAGATTAAAAGTATTTTTTGTTACTCAAAGTAGTAGTAATCCACCAACTTTTGTATTTTTTGTAAATGATACAGAATTGTTGCATTTTTCATACAAAAGATATTTGGAAAATTGCTTAAGAAAAGCATTTGAATTTAAAGGTACACCTATTAGGTTAGTTTTCCGCAACAAAAATGAGGAAGATAATTTTGTATAATAACATTATTTTACCTTAGTCATATAATTTTATTGTAAGCAAATTTTTATAGTTATAAAATTGTTTGTTTGCTTATAGTAAATATAATAAAAATTAATTATTTGTTTATTTATATTAATTGACTAATTTAATTATTGTATGCTAAAATAGGAAAAACGGAGGTTGTATATGATTTATCGTGACAAAACAAAAGACTTTTTGGAAAACGAACTTGCAAAAGAAAAAGCAATATATGAGGATATTTTAAAACAAAATATTAAAATTGATATTTCTAGAGGTAAGCCTTGCAAAGAACAACTTGATTTATCAATGGAAATGTTAAATATGATAAATAGTGTAGATGACTTGCCACAAGAAGGTGCAGATATTCGTAACTACGGCGGTATTGAAGGACTTCAAGGTATGCGCGAGTTGTTTGGTGAAATGCTTGGAGTTAAGGCAGAAAATGTGCTTGTTGGTGGTAATAGTAGCCTTAATATGATGTATGACACTATTCAAAGATGTATGCAATTTGGTTTAAATGGCAGCACTCCTTGGAACAAACTTGATAAAGTTAAGTTTTTGTGCCCAGCACCAGGTTATGACAGACATTTTAGTTTGACTGCTGTTTTTGGTATAGAATTAATTACTATCCCTATGGATGAAAATGGCCCTATTATGGAAGTTGTAGAAAGTTTGGTTGCAAACGATGAGGCAATCAAAGGTATTTGGTGTGTGCCAAAATATTCTAACCCTACAGGTATTGTTTTTAGTGACGAAGTTGTGGATAGACTTGCTAAAATGCCTACTAAAGCAAACGATTTTAGAATTTTTTGGGATAACGCTTATGTTGTTCACGATTTATATGAAGGTACTGTGCCACTAAAAAATATTTATACTGCTTGCGTTGCTCATGGTAACCCTAACAGAGTATTTATTTTTGCTAGTACTTCAAAAATAACTTTCCCAGGGGCAGGTGTTGCTTGCTTTGCATCATCAGAGGAAAACTTGAAAGATGCTTTAAAAACAATGAAATTCCAAACAATTGGTCCAGATAAAATTAATCAATACTTACACTTAAAATTCCTAAAAAATATGGACGGTGTGCGTGCAATTATGAAAAAACATGCCACTATAATTAGACCTAAGTTTGATACAATTTTAAATGTTTTGGAAGATGAGTTTGGCGAAAATAGTGATATTGCTAACTGGAGTAATCCTAAGGGTGGATATTTTATCAGTTACAATGTATTAAATGGTTGTGCTAAAAAAGTTTACGAACTTTGCAAAAATGCTGGTTTAGTAATTACTACTGTTGGAGATACTTTCCCTTATGGTAAAGACGATAATGATAGTAATATCCGTATAGCACCAACATTTACAAATACAAACCAATTAGATACTGCTTGCAAAATTTTAGTTTGCAGCACAAAAATTGCTTGTATTGAAAAATTGATTAACGAAAAATAATAATTATTGTTATATAGATAAAAGGGCATTTAATAAAAATGCTCTTTTATTTTTTAATAAAATTGGTAACAAATTTAAAAAATTTACATATAATAATATAGATTAAAGTATTTTGTAATAAGTAAATATAAAAAGTTAAAATTTTAAAAAAAATTAAAGAAAATACTTGACAAAGTCATTTATATTTATTATACTATGTGAGTACAAAACAAATTTGCCTTAATAGCTCAGTCGGTAGAGCATTCGGCTGTTAACCGAAGTGTCACAGGTTCGAGTCCTGTTTGAGGCGCCAACAACAACCCAATTCGAATAGAATTGGGTTGTTTTGTTTTTTTATATCTTGATTTATATAATTAATTATGATATAATTATTATAGAAATATTACAAGACAACATATTGTACATTTATTGCCGTTCTTATGATTATATTTAAAAAGTATGCGCTGGTAATTATTTGCATTTATTTGGTTTGTAAATATATTATTGCAAGGAGGGTAAATAAATGTTTAAACTAAAAAATGTTGTAAAAGAATATACCTCAAAGTCTGGCAAGGTGGTTGCTTTAAATAATATCAATTTGACTTTGCAAGATACAGGTTTTGTGTTTTTGCTTGGCAAATCAGGATGTGGTAAATCTACATTTTTAAATGTTTTAAGTGGTTTAGATAAAGTAACTTCAGGAGATATTGAAGTGAATGGCGAAAACTTGAAAGATTTTTCACCAAAAGCCCTTGATGATTATCGTAATCGTAGTGTTGGCTTTGTTTTTCAGGAGTATAATTTAATTGAAGAATATTCTGTTTATGAAAATGTTGCAATTAGTTTAAGTTTGCGTAGAGAAAATAACATAGATGAAAAAGTATCTGAGGCACTAACTTTAGTTGGACTTGCAGGATATGAAAAACGTAAAATAAGTGAACTTTCTGGTGGACAAAAACAACGAATTGCTATAGCAAGAGCAATTGTTGCTAATGTAGAAGTGTTATTTGCAGATGAACCTACAGGGAACTTGGATAGTGTTTCATCAAAAGAAATTTTTGAAATATTGCAAAAGTTATCTAAAAAATTTCTTGTATTTACCGTAACTCACGATGCTGAAAATGCTAAGCAATATGGTGATAGAATAATAACAATGTCAGATGGTGTGATAGTGTCTGATGAGATAATAAATGAAATTCCGGAAGCAAATGTTGTTTACAATAAAAATAAACAAGTTAACAAAAGAGGTATAAATCTATTAAGTTTAACCAAATTAAGTTTTATAAATATTTGGAAGAAAAAGTGGAGGTTGCTTGTGACAACTGTACTCTTTTTCTTTACCTTAACAATGTTTGGTATAGCAATTTCTGCTTTTAGGTATGATGAAGTAAACACAATGCTTGCAGCATGTTATGAAAATAATTTGGACGAATTTAAGTTTCAAAAAAATGAGACAGAACTAAATAAAAAATCTTTTAGCCAAAGTGAATTAAAAAAGTTACAGGAACAATTCCCTAACCATAAATTCGATTTTTTGTATGATATTCAATATATGAGAGGGTTAGATATTGAAGGACTTAGTATATATGGTTATAGTGATAGTCCGATAGCAGTTATTAACAACGATATTGTAAAACGATATGGTTACGAATTAAGTTATGGAAAACTTCCAACAAAAGCCGGTGAGATATGTTTATCAAAGTATATGGTTAGAGAGATTTTGGAAAATAAACTTATTAAAGGTGTTACCGACTATGATACTTTGTGTGAAACAAATATTAAAGTAAAAATATATCCAGATATTTCTTTTAAAGTAGTAGGTGTTTTAGATACTAAAATTGATGATTTATATAAAAGTCTTGATATGGCACAGCATATTCAAGAAGCCTCGTTTACCGAAGAAGTTGAAGGTTCTTACACAGCCGCTATTATGGTAAGTGAAGATTTTTTGAAAGACTGCTATTTGAGTGACGATTATTCTTGTAATTCAACCTATCAATATTATACATACAATAGTGGGTTAACTCAAAACAAGCAGTCATTGCAAAAACCAATATATAGTGAAGGTTATGCTAAATTGGCAACAGAACAAAATGGTATTTTTGGTGAGATTTTGTATAAACGAGGCAAATCAAGTTTGGCAGAAAATGAGGTTATTGTACCATATAAAGTTATAAGTGAAATGGCAAAATTGACATTGTCTAAAAATCAAGTTTCCAATAATGAAATATTAAATTTAATGAATTCAACAAATTTAACTTTACGAAATGTACAAGTTGAATATGATGGCAATAGTAACTTTAAATATTTTAATATAGTTGGATTTTATACCAATAACAACAGAGAAGAAATAATTGTTAGCAATGATTTTTTAACAAATACCAAACAAGCACATGGTGTTACACATATTATTACAAAACTATCAGGCAAAAGAGCAACAGACTATGATTTAGCAGAATATCTTTTTGTTGGTGCGGGTAGTGAAGAAATGAGAGTTAATGGTATGGTGTGGAAAGAGATTTGGAATAGTACTATTGCAAGCAGTTACAATAAAGACCTTGGGTTATATGGCACTATAGCAGCAGGAATATTTTCAATATTAATGATGGCAAACTTTATTGTTACCTCAATAAATAACAATAAAAAGCAAATAGGCATTTTGCGTGCCTTAGGTATGCGTACAATTGGTGTTCTTTATATTTTTATGTTAGAAGCATTGCTTGTTGGCTTGTTATCTTTTGCTTTGTCTGTTGCAAGCCTTTATATTGCAGTAGCAATAACTGGTTTTTATAAAGGATATGCTGTTACAATTCAACAACTTTTTATAACACCTGTAGAGATTTTATCAATGTTTGGGCTAAGTATAGCAATTTGTGTTTTTGCTAGCATAATTCCAATATTAAAAAAGGCTAGAGTTCAACCTATAAATTTAATTAAAGATTTAAATTGAAATAATTAGTAGATAATCTGGGAAAATTTAAATATTAGTAATAAGAAATTATTAAAATAGAAAAACAGGTTAAAACTTTCGTTTTAACCTGTTTTTTAATTATATTTTTAAAAAAGATGTTTAAATCTATTTGCTATAATCTTATTTGGATAATTTGGTGTAGCATTAATTTTAAATTGTTTTTTTGTTAGATATTGCAAGATTTTTTAATTTATGGTAAAATATATTTATTAATTTACTTAGGGAGTTATTATGAGATTATCTGAATTTGGAATTAATAAGACTACTGAAAATTTGCCTGAAAGTATTTTTAATGTTTTTAATCAAATTACAACTAAAAATATTGATTTGCTTGAGTGGGATATTGATGGGCTTGTTTTTGAAAAAGATTTTATTAGGGAACAAATGTACATATCCAATACTGCAAGTGAAAAAGAACTTGCAAATTCTATGCGTAATATTGCTGTAAAGATGGTTGGTTTAAATAATGTGACTATTGATGGAATGGGTAATAATATCTTGTTTAATAATCGTTGCGTGCAGTTTGCTTTATTAGAATGTGAAAATATTATTTTTAAAAACTTTGTAATTGATTACGAACATCCAACTGTTGCGGAATTTACTGTTGTAGGCAAAGGTTTTGGATATGTTGATATTGTAATAAATCAAGATACATTGTTTGAGATAAAACATAGTAAGTTAAAGTTTTTATCTGATGATAAAAGCCGTTGTGTTATTCAAGAATGTAATCCTAAAACTGGAATTACTCGCCGTGTTGATAGCGTTTCTTACATTAACCATAGTATTTTTAATAATAAAAGATGTAAAAAGTTGGATGGTAATATAGTACGCGTTTATACTATGTTAAAGGTTTTTGATATAGGAAATATTTATCAATTAAACTGGGCCAGACGTGACGGAACATGCTTTTTTATGGATAAATGTAGTAATGTTAAAATTGAAAACTGTAAATTTAAATATATGCATGGAATGGGTGTGTTAGGACAATTGTGCGAAAATATAACAATTGAAAATACTGATTTTGTGCCAAATAAGGAACATAGTAGAACTACAGTTTCATTTGCAGACATTATGCACTTTGTAAATTGTAAAGGTGTTATGAGTGTTAAAAATGTTAAAGCAGATGGAACAAGAGATGATGTCATTAATAATCATGGCATACATTTTAAAATAGTTAATGTAAATGGTAATAATGTACAATGTAAATTTGCTCATCCTCAGGCTTATGGCTTTAATTGTTTTTTTGAAGATGATGAAATTGAGTTTATTGACTCTGCAACATTGCTACCAGTAGGTAGTGCAAAAGTTAAGACTTCAAATATGATTAATCCAAGAATTATACAAATTGAATTGAGTGATATTGAGGATAAAAGTAGCATAAAAGTTGGAGATGTAATTGAAAATGTAACTTGGACAGCATCTTTGGTTGTGGATAATCTTGAAACATTTAATGTGCCAACAAGAGGTATTTTGGTAACAACTAGAAAACCGGTGATTATAAAAAATTGCGTTTTTCATAAATGCTATATGCCATCAATACATATTTCTGACGATGCAAAAAGTTGGTATGAAAGCGGATATTGTAGAGATGTGTTAATAGAAAATAATGTATTTGATAACTGCTTGGACTATGCAATTAGCATATACCCAGAAAATGTAGGGGATAAGGCGGTTCACAAAAACATTAGCATAATAAATAATAAGATAATTTCTGATAATGGCAAAATTATGACTGCAAAATGCTCAGAAAATGTGGTTTTTGAGAAAAATGAAATAGTTACAGATAAAAAAATAGATGTAAAATTGAATAATTTGGAAAATTCAAAGATTAATTTATAAAAATAATTATTTATATTATTTACAAATTGACAAAATTAGTGTATAATCATTTGTAGAATAATTAACTATTTGAGGTAATATTCTATTGTAGTATTGTGATTATTCTATTTATACTAAAAAATAATTTTTACGATATAAGGAGAAAAGTATTTTGGCTAAAGTTATAATAAATAAAGCCTTGTGCAAAAGTTGTGGACTTTGCGTAACAGCATGTCCTAAAAAAATTTTGAGCATTAGTACTACTGATATGAACAACAAAGGCTATTTTGTTGTCGAAGTTGTGGATATGGATAAGTGTATTGGTTGTGCTTTTTGTGCAACTATGTGTCCTGATTGTGTTATAGAGGTGGAGAAATAATGGAAGAGAAAGTTTTGATGAAAGGCAATGAGGCTATTGCCGAGGCCGCTATTCGTGGTGGTTGTAGAGCATTTTTTGGTTATCCTATCACTCCGCAAAATGAAATACCTGAGTATATGTCAGCACGTATGCCTGAAGTAGGTGGTGTGTTTATTCAGTCAGAAAGCGAAGTGGCAGCAATTAATATGGTTTATGGTGCAGGTGGTACTGGTGTTAGAGCAATGACAAGTAGTTCATCACCTGGTATTTCGCTAAAACAAGAAGGTATTAGTTACATTTGTGGTGCAGAAATACCTTGTGTTATTGTTAATATGGTAAGAAGTGGTCCGGGACTTGGCGGCATACAACCCGCTCAATGTGACTATTTTCAGGCAGTAAAAGGCGGTGGGCATGGTGACTATAAAATGTTAGTTTATGGACCAAACAGTGTTCAAGAGTGTATGGATTTAATGTACAATGCTTTTGATAAAGCCTTTGAGTATCGTGTGCCTGTTATGATTTTGGGTGATGGTATGTTAGGTCAAATTATGGAGCCAGTACTTTTGCCTCCTATGAAAGATATGACAAAAGATATTCGTCCTGACTGGGCAACTGATGGTACTAGATATGGTAAAGAGCACAGAGTTATCAACTCTCTTTATATTCAACCAGATGAACTTGAGGCAATTAACCACAAGTTGTTTGCAAAATATGATTTGATGGCTGAAAAAGAAACTATGTGTGAAGAATATTTGTGTGATGACGCAGAAATTATTTTGACAGCCTATGGTACTGTTGCACGTATTGTAAAAAGTGCTGTTGATATGTTGCGTGAGATGGGACATAAAGTTGGATTAATAAGACCTATTACTTTATTCCCATTCCCAACTGCTAATTATGAAAGATTAGCATCTCTTCCTCAAGTTAAGGAATTTATGTCTATAGAACTATCTATGGGACAAATGATAGAAGATGTTAAACTTAGTGTAAATGGTAAAAAACCTGTTGAATTTTATGGCAGATGTGGTGGTAATGTTATGACTGCAGAAGATATAGTTGCTAGAGTTTTGAAGGAGGAAAAGTAATATGAAAAAAGTTTTTGAAAAACCAAAAATGTTGACTGATGTTCCTTTTCATTATTGCCCAGGTTGTTCACATGGTATAGTACATAGACTAGTTGCAAATGCAATTGACAAATTAAATGCAGAAAAAGTTATCGGTGTTGCACCAGTGGGTTGTGCAGTTTTTGCTTATGATTATTTTAATTGTGATATGCAAGAGGCAGCACATGGTAGAGCACCAGCGGTTGCAACTGGTATAAAAAGAACTAACCCAGATGCAATAGTTTTTGCTTATCAAGGCGATGGCGACTTAGCAAGTATTGGTATGGCAGAAATCGTTCATGCTGCAGCAAGAAGTGAAAACTTTACAGTAATATTTATTAACAATGCTATTTATGGTATGACTGGTGGACAAATGGCACCAACAACTATGATAGGACAAAAAGCAACTACTTGCCAACAAGGTAGAAGTGTGGAACTTAATGGTTACCCAATACATGTGTCTGAAATGTTAGCACAATTGCAAGGTCCTTGTTATATTGAAAGAGTTTCTACTCATGATGTAAAGCATGTTAAACAAGCGGAAAAGGCAATTGAAAAAGCCTTCCGTAACCAAGCAGAGGGCAGAGGCTTTAGTTTAATAGAAGTATTATCTTCTTGCCCAACTAACTGGGGTAAATCTCCTCTTGATGCTATGAAATGGGTTGAGGAAGAAATGTGTAAAATATATCCTCTTGGAGTATTTAAAGACACTACAAAGGAGGAAAAATAATGGATAAGATTATTATTGCCGGTTTTGGTGGACAAGGTGTATTGTCATTAGGTCAATTTATTGCTTATTCTGCAATGTATGAAGGTAAAGAAGTTTCTTGGTTACCGTCTTATGGTCCGGAAATGCGTGGTGGTACTGCAAATTGTAGTGTTTGTGTGGATAGTAAACCTATTGCATCTCCTATTATTGCTGTTCCTGATACTTTGATAGCAATGAATAAACCAAGTTTGGATAAGTTTGTAAATAGTGTTAGAGCAGGTGGTACTATTATTGTAAATAGTTCATTGATTACAGATAAAGTTAATAGAAATGATGTAAAAATTATTTATGTTGATGCAAATAAAATTGCACTAGAGGCTCAAAACCCAAAGGCTGCTAACCTAGTAATTTTTGGTTCGTATGTAAAGCATAGTGGTTCTTTAGATAAGGAAAATGCAATAAACACAATAAGCAAAATCTTTGCTAAAAAACCAAAGTTTATACCTTCAAATATCAAGGCTTTTGAATTAGGTTTTGCTTTAGATTAAAATTTAAAAATAAAAAACAAGACAATTTTGTCTTGTTTTTTTGTTTGCCAATTTAACATTATTATTTTATAAAATTTATAAAAATCATTCCGAAAATCGTGACTAATTATTTGTTTGGGATATAATTTTCAAATATAAAATTATCCGAAAAGTCAAGTGCAGTTTTGTAACTTTGCTTATCAATAATAGTACGGCTTATGATGTATGAATAAGGATTACTATACAAAAAGTCATCTAAATATTTGTTTGGCAGATTATTAATATCACAAATAATAAAATCTGGTTTTATAAGTTTAAACTTGTTTGTGTTAGCAAAAAGTATAGCATTATAAACAAATTTAGAAGATATTTTTTTAAGGATTACTCCGCAAGGATAATCTTTTTTTGTTTTTTTAATATAGTAGTACATAGCATAACTTGTTGCCACAATTGCAGTGTTGCCTTTATAAAAAGCAAGTTGCTTGGATAGTTCTGTAATAATTTTTTTATAGTTGTTATTTGATGGTATCCTAAATATTATGCCAACTTTGCCATTTGTTAATTTTAACACATCGTTAAGCAAAGGGACTTTATTTTCTGTATTTAGTAGTTTCAAATTTTCGGTATCGTCATAAGACAAAGTTTCTATTCTTTTGTGAGAATTAAGTAGCATAACAGATTTTTTATTGTCAATAACAACTAATTGTTGGTCTTTGGTAAGACTGATATTTAAACATAAATTATATCCGTCCTCAACTGCTTTAGTTATTGCCGGAATAGAATTTTCTGCTATTTGATTATTGTCAAATAACCCTTTATTACAAATTGGATAGTTTTTTAACCAAGAATATTTCATATTAGACCTTTTTTTGTTTAATAATTATAGTATAATGTTATTTTTGCTTAAAGTCAATATGATTAGTCATAAAATAGCCTAAAATAATTGATATTTTGCAAATTTTATTATACAATATAAATGTATTTGTTAAATATTATAAATTTTTATATAATTTTAATTATAAATTTTAGTGTGGAGGACAAAATTTTGTCAAGACAAGAACATATCCGAAATTTTTGTATAGTTGCGCACATTGACCATGGTAAAAGTACTCTTGCAGACCGTATTATGGATGTTACTGAAACGGTTAGTAAACGTGACCAAAAGCAACAACTTTTAGATAGTATGGATATTGAAAGGGAAAGAGGTATAACTATTAAGTTGACACCTGTTAAAATGAAGTACAACTATAAAGGTGAGGACTATTATCTTAATTTAATTGATACTCCGGGACATGTTGACTTTACTTACGAAGTTTCTCGTTCGCTTGCTGCTTGTGAGGGGGCTATACTTATTGTTGATGCTTCACAAGGTATTGAGGCACAAACTTTAACCAATGTATATCTTGCGCTTGATAATGATTTGGAAATTTTGCCTGTAATTAATAAAATTGATTTGCCATCTGCAAGACCAGAAGAGGCAAAACAAGAAATAGAAGATGTTATTGGACTTGATGCAACTGATGTGCCTTTGGTAAGTGCAAAAGAAGGTATTAATATTGAAAAGGTAATTGAACAAGTTATTGAAAAACTACCTCATCCTATGGGTGATGAGGATAAACCTTTAAAAGCACTTATTTTTGATAGTGTATATGATAGTTATAAGGGTGCAATATCTTTAATTAGAGTTTTTGACGGAAAAGTTAAGGCTGGTACAAAAATTAAAATGTTTGCAACTGGCAAAACTTATGACGTTACTGAAGTAGGCATATTTAACCCAAAAATGATAGAGGTTGACGAACTTATGGCTGGTGATGTTGGATATTTGTGTGCGTCTATCAAAAATGTAAGCGATACTAAAGTTGGTGATACTATAACATTAGCAAATGGCGGTACAAATGAACCACTACCGGGCTATAAAAATGTTATGCCAATGGTATATAGTGGTATTTATCCAGCAGATGGTGCAAAATATGGTGACTTAAAAGATGCTCTTGAAAAATTACAATTAAACGATGCTTCGCTTTTGTATGAACCAGAAGTTTCTGTTGCTTTAGGCTTTGGTTTTAGATGTGGCTTTTTGGGTCTTTTGCACATGGAGATTATACAGGAAAGGTTAGAGAGAGAGTTTGATTTGGATATTATAACCACAGCACCTTCTGTTTCTTACCATGTCGTAAAAACTGATGGAAGTATGGTAGAAGTGGAAAATCCAACTAATCTTCCACCTCAGTCAGAGATAGACTATATGGAAGAGCCTATTGTAAAAGCCTTTTTGTATACACCTCCTGAATATGTTGGTACAATTATGGAACTATGTCAGGACAAAAGAGGAGTGCATATTGATATGACTTATCTTGATACTACAAGGGTAAGGATAGAATACGAAATTCCACTAAATGAAATTGTGTATGACTTTTTTGATTCCTTAAAATCTAGAACAAAAGGCTATGCAAGTTTTGATTATGAAATAGCAGGATATAGACAAAGTAACTTAGTCAAACTTGATATTATGCTTAATGGTGAAATATGTGATGCTTTAAGCCTTATCGTTCATAGAGATAAAGCATATTCCAGAGGAAGAAGTATAGCGGAAAAACTAAAAGAAGTAATACCAAGACAAATGTTTGAAATACCTATACAAGCAAGTGTTGGGTCTAAAGTAATTGCTAGGGAAACTGTAAAAGCAATGAGAAAGGACGTGCTTGCAAAATGTTATGGTGGTGACATAACAAGAAAGAAAAAGTTGCTTGAAAAACAAAAAGAAGGTAAAAAACGTATGCGTCAAGTAGGTACTGTACAAGTTCCATCTGAAGCATTTATGACTATATTAAAGTTTGATAAATAATAAAAAATCTTTTAAAAATCGCTACTAAATAGATAAAATATTAAAGTAAGAGAATAATATGAAAAAGTTGTCCATATATATCCATATACCTTTTTGCAAAAGTAAGTGTGCATATTGTGATTTTGTTTCCTTTAAATGTAATGAGGAGTCAGTAAAAAAATATGTGCAAAGTTTAATTGCAGAAATAAATAATTTTGATAGTAGCGGTTATGTGGTTGACAGCATATTTTTTGGTGGTGGCACACCAACTTACTTATCAGAAGAGTTGTTCGAAAGCATTGTAAATTGCATTAACAAAAATTTTAAACTAGATTTAAAAGAGTTTACAGTGGAAGGTAACCCGGATAGTTACACTAAAACAAAAGTAGAACTTTATAAAAGTTTAGGGGTAACTAGATTAAGTGTTGGGGTACAAAGTTTAAATGACAAAGTTTTATCCTGCATAGGTAGAGTTCACAATTCTGCTAAAGCAATAGAAGGTTTGAATATGCTTGTAAACAGCGGACTTGATGTAAATTGTGATATGATGATAGGACTGCCTAATCAAACTTTGAATATAGTAAAAAATGATTTAAAACAAGTTATCGCGTGTGGAGTAAAATCTGTTTCCTGTTATTCTTTGATTTTGGAAGAAGATACACCACTATATAAAAATGTGCAGACAGGTAAAATAGTTTTGCCTAATGAAGATTTGACTGTTGATATGTATGATTTGGCAGTAAAAACTCTTCAAAAATCGGGATTAAATAGATATGAAATATCTAATTTTGGCAAACCTTGTTTGCATAATATAGGGTATTGGAAATTAAAAGAGTATATTGGATTTGGGCTTTCGGCACATAGTTTTATTGGTAATACTAGATTTTATAATACTAGCAATTTTGATAACTATATTAATGGCTCTGAAAGAATGGTGGAAGAAGTTTTAACATTGGAGAATATGCGAAAAGAATATGCTATGTTATCTTTAAGAATGGACGAAGGCATTATTATAGAAGATTATGTTAAGTTGTTTGGCATAGATGGTTTAAACAAACTATTTGAGGAAATAGATAATAATATACAATATTATAATGTATCTAAAAATAATATTGCAATTAAACCAGAGTTTATTTATATGTCAAATAGTTTAATTGCAGAATTGATTTAAAAGTAAAATGTATTAAAAATTTTTATTAACATATTGATTTAATTTTTATTTTATACTACAATAATATAGATAAGATATAAAAACTTATTATCTTATGGAGAAGTTATGAGAAAAAAGTATGTAATAGTTATTACAAGTTTAATTATAATACTTATTTTGTCTATGGGACTAGTTGGATGCATACCATCTAGACCAGATAAGTTTGTTGTAAGATTATTGGCTTCTGAAAAATGGGGAATTATCTCAATAAACGACAAAGGGGTGGAAACAAGTGTAATTGCAAGAAACGGCAATATGAGAATGGATATAGGTGCAAAAGGCTCTACTTGTTTGGTAGCAGGAAAAAATGCTATTGAAATGTATAGATTTGAAAATGAGGTTTGGACTTATGAAATTATTAAAAAAGCAGACCAAGTTGAATTGCTAAGGAAAGAAATTTTAAATAGTAATGTTATTGATTCTAATGTAGTAGATGGTCTTGATTTAAAATATGTGCGTGATGATTTTGAAACAAAATATGAAAAAATTGATGGCAAATGGTATGAAAGAAACACTATGCCGGCAAGTTTATATGTAAAAGGTAGTAGTTTGGTATACGAAAAAAATAATAAAATTGTTAAATATATTATTGATTATAAAATAGATTTGCCTCCTGAGGCTAAACAAGCAAAAAAAGATTATTTAAATAGATAAATATAATATAGTATAAATAAAGTAGCGGCATTTATTGCCGCTATTTTTGCTTTTATTAACCAATTTTTTGGTGCTTTAAATGTAAAATTTTAAGAAAAATAAAAAAAATTTGCATAAACTATTGACAAAACGATATAATAGAGTATAATAAGAATTAGCAGTCAAGGTATGAGAGTGCTAGCAGTCAAATATAAATGTTGATAGGAGGGGTTATGAAAATTAGTGAAAGAAAACAAAAGATATTATAGTATGATGAAAGGGAAAAAAAGCCACAAA
>OFGX01000281.1_pt1 | contig 42333 bp, 37 predicted proteins | sample 1521831 | NCBI WGS metagenome assembly OFGX01 (sample SAMEA3504080, study PRJEB24116) | mouse gut metagenome | biome: mouse gut; feature: mouse-associated habitat; material: faeces | place: Denmark | collected 2011 | reverse complement strand
CCTAGCAAGGACAAAAAGACTACGCCGAATGGCAACAATCACAACTGAATAAACAATCGAATAATAAAGAGTCCCGATAAATTGTATAGGGATAGCCGTTGAAAAAAACGGAATAAGGAAAACCGCCGAAGTGAGCGGTATATAAATGAAAGAGATAACCTAATAAGTTAGGTAGCCGTATATAGATGAAGATTAAACGGCAACCACCGATAGAACATTTTTCTCTATCGGCGGTTTTTTAATATTATAATTTTTCAAAATTCAACGGTAAACTTACTGCCTTCGCCGAGCTTGCTTTCAACGCTGATTTTCCAACCGGATTTTTGGCATATCTTTTTTACAACGGCAAGTCCCAAACCGAAGCCGCCGTTTTTGCCGTTATGCGATTTATCCACCGTGAAGAAACGGGAAAACACTTTGCTCATATTTTCTTCGGCAATGCCGATTCCCGTATCTTCAACCGCAAATCCGCGATAGTTAAGCGTAACCGTAATACTGCCGCCGTCCTTATTGTATTTAATGGCGTTGCGCACTAAATTGCCGAATATTTCGCTCAACCGTTCGTGCCTGCTCATCACGATTACGTTGTCGTCTATTCTTTCTATGATTTCAATATTTCTCTTGTCCGCCTCGGGTTTCAGCGCGGAAATTGTTTCTCTTGCAAGCGTGGAAAAATCCACCTCGTAAGGGGGTAAATCGTCATTGTCGATTTCGCTGTAATTAATAATGCAAGCAATAAGATTTGTAAGTCGTTCACTCTGCGTAAGTATGGTTTTATATGCCGTTTTCGTTTGGCTTTCGGTCATACCGCCCGCGTTCAAAAGTTCGGCGTATCCGTGAATAGACGTAAGCGGCGTATTCATTTCGTGCGTAACGTTGGAAATAAATTCGTCCTTTGAAACGCGCGCTTTTTCGACAAGTTCCTTTTCCGCCTGTATCTCGCTCATTTGCCTTTGAATATTGCGGTTGCGCTCGTTTAGAATATCTGCTACGGGTTGCAATTCGGAATATTTGCTCGTAACCTGCGAATTGTTCGCGGCGTCGTTTGCAAGTTTTTTAACGGGCGTTATGATGATATGCATGGAAACGAACGCGGTTACCGCGCACAGAAACAGCATAACGCCTGCAAAGGAGGCAATAATCGGCAAGGTTTTTACAAAGATCATCCAATCGCTGTCGGTAAAAACGGCAACGCGAACGAGATACTTCCCGTCGAAATTTCTACAATAATAGATCATATTTTGCCCGAGCGTGGAACTCGAACGCACGCCGTAGCCGCTCTTTCCGCTAACGATCGCGTCGATTACTTCCGTTCGGTCGGCGTGATTTTTCTCGGGATTTTCGGCATGACTGTCGGCTATAACATTGCCCTGCGCGTCCATAAACGTAACTCTTGCGCCGTTCAGCCGTTCCGAATAGTCTTTTGCACCGTCTGCGTTCAACGGATATGCGCTCTCGTCGAATTCGTTCATATACACATAGAGATACTTAAAGCCGTTGTTGACCGAGAAATTGTAATAGCTCGTAGAAGATAATATCCCGAAGGTCAAAACGCAAAAGAGCATGATTCCGAGTGATAAAATCCAAATTCTCCATTTCATAAAATTGCTCCTTCTTATTACGGCGCAAGCAAAACCGCGCTTTTGCGCTAGCGCACTCAATTTGTCGCTTGCGACCTCAGCGGTGTGAATGCCCGCAATTATATAATTGTTTGCCCTGAAAATTGCGGGCAGAGCGGCAGAGCCGCTAAAACTCACGGAATTTTTATTTCGCAGAATAGAAATAAAAATTCGTGAATTAAAGTTTGTATCCCACACCGAATACCGTTTCGATTTTCACACCCAACTTACGAAGACGAGCGACGTGATTGTCGAGCGTTCGCGTTTCGCCTACGTCATAACCCCAAACTTCGATTAAAAGTTTTTCACGGGATAAAACTTTGCCGTGATTTTCCATAAAATATTTTAACAGCTCAAATTCTTTATGGTTGAGTGATACTTCTTCGCCGTCGATTTTGCAGATGAAAGTTTCCGAGTTAAGCGTAAGATTGCCTACCGACAAAACGCTTTGCTGCTGCTTGCCGCGAAGTCGTGCGTTTACTCTTGCCGTAAGTTCCAATACGGAAAAAGGCTTTGCGATATAATCGTCCGCACCCATATTCAGACCGTTTACTTTATCTTCTTCTTTGGAAAGGGCGGAAAGCATAATGCAGCTTACGGACGGATATTTTTCTTTTATGAATTTAAGCGCGTCAAGTCCGCTTCCGTCGGGTAACATGATATCGAGAAGCGCAACGTCCGGCTGTTCCTTGTTCAGAGCGTCGATAAAGGATTTTAAGGTTGAAAACGCCTTAAACTGTAATCCGTTCATTTCCAAAGCAACCTTAATAAGTCCGCAAATGCTTGTATCGTCCTCTAAAATAAATACTTTGCCTTTCATAAAATCACCTTACCTATATTATATCATTTTTCATCTATTATATCATTTTACATCTGATAAATAAAGTGTTTAGAATATGCTACTTGTAATAAAAACGTAAAATTAACCGAACCTGCCATTGATATAATCGTCCGTTTTTTTGTTCTGCGGATGAGCAAACAACTTTTTAGTTTCGTCCATTTCTATCATTTCACCCAAAAGAAAGTACGCCGTATAATCGGCAATTCTGAAAGCCTGTTGCATATTGTGCGTTACCATAATGATAGTCATATTCTTTTTGAGTTCCATACACAATTCTTCGATTTTACCCGTCGATATGGGATCGAGTGCGCTCGTCGGCTCGTCCATTAAAAGGATTTGCGGTTCAACGGACAGCGCACGGGCAATACAGAGCCTTTGCTGTTGACCACCCGAAAGTCCGAGCGCGGATTTATTTAATCTGTCTTTTACTTCGTCCCACATAGCTGCGCCCTTCAAAGAATTTTCAACTATTCCGTCGAGTTCGCTTTTCGAACGTATTCCGAACGTGCGCGGTCCGTATGTAATATTGTCGTAAACGCTCATCGCAAGCGGGTTTGGGCGTTGAAATACCATACCTACGTTTTTGCGAAGACGGGATAAATCTGTCTTGCGGGAATATATGTCCGTATCGCCGACCTTGATTTCACCCGTGATTTTACAGCCTTCGATTAAATCGTTCATTCTATTAAGCGATTTTATGAGCGTGGATTTGCCGCAACCGCTCGGACCGATTAAAGCAGTGAGTTTATTTTTCGGAAAATCCATATAAATGCTTTTTAACGCGTGAAACGAGCCGTAGTATAAATTCATTTCCTTGACGGAAACGGCAATATCGCCGCTTAAATCAAATTGCTCTATAATGTGTTTTTTCATATTTTTTTACCTCACAAAAATTTACGGCTATTCTGCGCCGCAAATTTTTCGTGAATTTCAGGGCGTTGCCCACTTTGCGAAATTTTTAAATGCAAACCATAATATAATTTCGCAAATTCACCTATTGAGACGCAAGTATGCGCAAATTGGGTGCGCTTGCAAAAAATGTGATTTTTGCGCGCGCCGTTTATTTATTTTAAATTTTTTCTCCTGTTAAACAGCCATTCCACTAACGAAACAAGTAAATTCAGTATGATAACGAATATAAGCAAAATGCTCGCCGTAGCGTAGGCTTCGTTTACTTGCAAGCCGTTACTCATAAACTTCCATACGAGAACGGCGAAACTTGCCGCACTGTCTCCGTAGCCTTGCGGAACAAAAGCGGATGCCGAACCGACCGTAAATATGAGAGCCGCGCTTTCGTTTACGATTCGTCCGATAGAAAGGATTATCGACGTTATTATTCCCGTAATTGCCTGCGGCAGAACGACGACGAAAATCGTCCGCAGTTTTCCCGCGCCGAGAGCGTAACTTGCTTCACGCATACTGTCGGGCACTTCCGATAAACTTTGTTCGGTGCTGCGTATAATCGTAGGCAAAATGATAAGAGCCAAAGTAATACCGCCCGCCCAAAGAGAATAACCCATATTCATACCGATTACAAAGAATACCATACCGAACAATCCGAATATTATCGACGGAATACCGGCAAGCGTATCTACGAACAGACATATCACTTTAACAAAAACGCTTCCTTTCTTTGCATACTCGTTCAAAAAGATTGCTGCGCCTACACCGAGCGGCAAAGCGATTAAAAGGGCAAGACCTATTAGCATTGTAGTTGATACAAAAGCCGGCGCAAGCGTCGTGTGTGCGTTACCGCTTTCCCCGAACATAAAATCCAAACTCAAATGCGGAAAACCTTTTACGAATACAAATATAACGATAAATGCGAGAACGAACGCAACCAGCAAAGAAATAACCCAAGAGATTATCCATAGCGCGTCGCAAGCACTACCCGTGCGACGATAGCTTTTTAACGTTTCTTTCTGATCGCTTTCTCTCAATCTACGAGAGAAGAATTTATTGCCGCCCTTGCTGTCCTTTTTTACAGCCATAAGGCAAAGATTAAGTATGAGTATAAAAATAAGCAATACGAACCCGGCGGCAATAAGCGCAGACTGTTCGGACGGCGTTGCATAACCCCAATTCTGTACGATATTGCTTGTGAGCGTGGTAAACGGCACGAACGCACCGAACGGATAACCCGAACCGTTACCCACTATCATCTGAACAGCCATTGTTTCGCCGATTGCCCGACCTATGCCGAGTATGATTGCCGATATAATTCCGCTCTTTGCGGCGGGCAGTAAAACTTTCCATACGGCTTGATTTTTGGAACAACCGAGTGCGAGCGCGCCTTCGTAGTAGTGCATAGGTACGGCTTCCAAGCTGTTTTTGGTAATTGACGTAATCGTCGGCAAAATCATAACCGAAAGAATAAGCGTGCAAGCGAGTAGTCCAAAGCCCGCATTGTTCGGATGAAATATGTCTACCAAAAGCGGCATTAAAAACTTATAGCCGAACAATCCGTACACGATAGACGGAATACCCGCAAGCAAATTTACTATCTGCGTATATATCTTTTTCAGTCGTTTAGGGCAATAAAATACAAGCCAAATCGCCGTAAATACAGCAAGCGTACCGCCGAGCAGTACGGCGCATACGGTAAGAAAGAACGTGCCGACAATCATTCGCCATATTCCAAAAGTTTCCGATTTTACCGACCATTCAGAGCCGAAAATAAACTTGAAAAAACCTATATCACGGAAAGCGGGTATGCTTGCATAAAGCAAATAACCGATAATCGTAAACACGGCAAGAATGGAAAATGCCGCAAGGGCTATAAATATTGCCTTTGCGATATTTTCCTTTGAAAAAAACTTTGCCGTTTTAATCTTTGTAAGCGCAGTCATATTACTTTACCGAAATATAACCTGCACCCGCAATAACCGTTTGAGCTTCACTACTGAAAATATAGTCGTAAAAGCCCTGTGCCGCCGCAGACAGTGTTCCGTTTTCTTTGAGTACGATTACAAAAGGACGTTGCAACGCATAAGTATTATTCATAATATTTTCCACCGTGCAAGCAACGCCGTCTAAACTTACCTCTTTAACCGTACTTTTCAGACTGCCGTAAGATATGTAGCCTATGCTGTTTGTCGAGCCTTTTATCGCTTCGATTACGTTACCCGTTTCGGCAAGCGTGGCAACGCTCGTAGCGTAACCGTTTTCGATTTTCAAAAGCTCGTCGAACGCCGTGCGAGTTCCGCTTGACGCATCCCTTCCGATTGCCGCCGTAATAGAAGTGTCGGGAATTGACGTACCGTTTTCGTAGAGAGCTTTAACGTCCGCTTTGCTTACGTCCGTAACCGAACAATCTTTATTGACAATAAGAGCAATGCCGTCCATACAAAGCGTATAGCCTTTCACACCCGTTTCGCTTGATTTTAATTCGCGCGAAGACATACCAAAGTCGTTTAAGCCGTTTTGCGTGTCGCTTATGCCCGCGCCGGACGAAGACATATTTACCGTAATTCTTACGTCGTGCATTTTTTCGTATTCCGCCGCAAGTTTTTCCATTATAGGGGTAACTGATGACGAACCCGAAACGGTTATACTTTCCTTTTTGCTACCGCAACCGCCGAGCACAGCCATAGAACCGCATATTGCCGTAATACACAATGCGCTCATTAAAATTTTTGTCAGTTTCTTCATTTTTTGTTTCTCCTTGAAATTTTATTTTTGTCGCTTGACAAGTATAGAATAGCAAGAAGAAGTAACAAAATTAGTCAGTCAGTTGCAATAAAAATGTAAAAAACAAGACTTCGATTTGAAAGCCTGTACTTTATTTATTGTGTTTTCGCTATTAACCTTAAAATAAATATTATTCCCGTTTTAACTGCTATAATTGTGTTCGGATAATTAACAGTCGGGTCACCACAAAAACATAAAACGAACTTTCTTTTTATAGAAAGTTCGTTTTGTTTTTTTAATTTTATAATTGTTAAATATCGGTTTTTGTAGGTTTAGCGGACTCATTTTTTGTTATGTCCTTTTCTGCTTTAGGCTGTTGTTCAATTAGTCTGCACTCGCTAATTTCTTTACTATAACGTTTTAAAATCTTTTTATAAAGAAAAATAAATTGGTCTGCATAGTTTGGATTATGATATTTTCTTTTATATTCTATAATATCTTGTACACCTTCAAATAGTTTTACAATGCTATAGCCTGACGCAGTATCAAATACCCACATAGGCAAATAATGTTTGCTTTGCAACAACCCCCACATTTGGAAAAAATTAATTTCCAATGAAGCAACTTTTTCAAGTTCCTCTTTAGTAAAATCTCCGCCTAAGTTTTTTACCACATCATTAAAATTTTCTGTTTCTATTGATATTCCGTTTGTCATTTTTAAATCGCGATAACTATAAATTAGTTTACGTGCACTAGAGTGTTCCACTGTGTCACCAGTATAAAAGTATTCCCTAACATTATCTAAAGTTGCACTAAAAATAGAAGATATTCCCATTATTAAACTTGATAGACCTGTAATAATAGCAATTGCACCAACTATTCTGTTTATCATATCTGCACTATCAAATTTTATCATTAAAAATATTAAAACACCTAAAATTATGGAACTTACTGCCGTAATTGTAGAAAAAATTATTGTATTTTTAGTTGAACGTTTCATTATGTACCTCTTTTAATTTTTTATTAACTCTTTTGCAGGACACCCTACATAAATTTTATTACCTTGCAAATTTTTAACAACAACTGCACCAGCACCTATTGTTACCCATTCACCAACACACACATTGTTTTTAGCAGTAGACCCAACACCAAAAAATACACCTTCTCCAACAGTCACTGTACCTGCCAATGCTGTTTTTACTGATATATGGCAATAATTTGCTATAGTACAATCATGTTCTACAACAGCACATGTGTTGATTATACATTGATTACCAATTGTTGCAAAAGCATTAATGACTACATTAGGCATAATCAAATTGCCAAATCCTATGTCAGCATATTTAGAGATAATGGCAGACTTGTGAATAATATTAACATATTGCAAATTTGGATATTTTGTTACAATGTTTTTCCTCATCTGGTTGCTACCTATTGCGATAAAATAATTATATTTACTATAATTTTTTATATCTTCTACATTTTTATATACAGGTTTTCCTAAATGTACTTTACTATCGCCAGACATTGCAATATACGCAACAACATTATATCCATTCTCTTCAGCCATATCTGTAACAATTTTACTATGACCTCCAACCCCAAAAAGGATTATATCTTTCATTTGTACTTCTCTCCGCTTTTTTGTACATTTATTATACCATAACAACCAAATAATTGCAAGATGGAAATTATTATAAATGTACTATTACAATGAATTTTATAAATTTTAACTTTTTACACATTTGTTTTCAAAAAAAACGAACCATTAGTTTTAATATAATAGTTCGTTTTTAAATATATTAATTAAATTAAAATGGTTAATATACAATTGCGTCTGTCATAGTGTATTCTTCCAAAGATTTTTCTTTTACTTGAATACAAATGTATTTAAGAGGTGTATTAACTTTTGCAAAAAATTGTCTTTTTGCTGCTGGTGAAATACGTAGCCAGTCACCTGCTTTTAAACATATTTTTTCATCATCTATTACAACACTTCCCTCTCCCTCAATTATTGCATAAATCTCTTCATTTTTTTTATGAGAATGTACAAAAGGGACATTTGTTCCTTGAGGCAAAATATTTATACTTATTTCCGCCCCTGTTAATCCTAATTGTTCATGTAATTCTACACGATTTTGTTGCTCTACATTAATTTTATTATAATTTTTCATATTAGTAACCTCCAAAATTTGATTAACTAGAGTATAACAGACAAAAAATCATAATGCAATATAGTTACAATTCTATTATTGGGTAATAGATTTGTAACTAAGTTACTATTTTAAACTATTGTATTGACAACATATTTACAATTTGTTATTATAAAACAAAAAAGGAGTTTATTATGCTAACTAAAGACGAATTACCAAAATGCCCTGTCGCAACAACTATACAATTAATTGGAAACAAATGGAAACTATTTATAATACAACAATTATTAAATGGTCCTCACCGTTTTACAGAATTACTGAATAATATTTGCGGTATATCAAAAAAAGTATTAACTGACAATTTGCGCTCTTTGGAAGAAGATAATATAATAATTAGAGAAGTTTTTGCAGAAGTTCCCCCAAAAGTTATTTATTCCCTATCTAGTATCGGAAAATCTTTACTACCAATTATTGATGAGATGGCAAATTGGGGTAATAATTATAAAAACGAACTTTAAAATGCAATGATTTTTCATATTTAGCCTGAATTATGCCAAAATCTGACAAAATTTTCAGGCTATTACCATTTTTTGGTAATTTTATATATAAATTAGTAATCATTATTACTTTTTACATAAATTTTTCTTTAAATATTATATCAATATTAATTTTGAATATTTAACTATATAATAATAACTAAAAGTTTTTGATAGTTCACAAATGGTATAAAATTAAGTAAAATATTTAAAAAATATGATAGAAAAATTTTACATAAAATTTTACTTAAATACTATATCTTGTGGTTAAAATTGCGTTTTACATAAAATTGACCACAATATATAGTTTTTTCCTCTTGACAAGGTATGCTATTTGTTGTATACTAAATGAGCAATATTACTTAGACATTAGAAGGAGAAAAATTTATGATTAAAAGCATTGTTAAACGTGATGGCAGAAAAGTTCCATTCAATTTGCAAAAAATTGCTGATGCTATTTTTAAAGCAGCAGCATCTGTAGGTGGTAGTGACCACGATACTGCTCTTGAACTTGCAGTAGAGGCATGTGAATTTTTAGAAAAACAAGGTAATACTACTCCAACTGTGGAAGAAATTCAAAACGCAGTTGAAAAAACTTTAATTGAAAAAGGTCATGCTCAAACTGCTAAAAATTATATCTTGTACAGAGCAAATCGTACAAGAGCAAGAGAAATGAAAACTTCTCTTATGGAAATTTATAAGGACCTTACATTTAAAGATGCCAAAGATAATGATATTAAAAGAGAAAATGCAAATATTGATGGCGATACTGCTATGGGCACAATGCTTAAATATGGTAGCGAGGGTGCAAAACAATTTAACAAACTATTTGTACTTCGTCCAGAACATGCTAAAGCACATGATGAAGGTGACATACATATTCATGACTTAGACTTTTTAACTTTGACAGAAACTTGTTGTCAAATAGATTTGATTAAATTATTTAAAGGTGGTTTTTGTACTGGTCACGGATTTTTAAGAGAGCCTAATGACATAGCATCATATTCTGCTCTTGCAGCAATTGCTATTCAGTCAAACCAAAATGACCAACACGGCGGACAAAGTATTCCTAACTTTGAGTATGCTATGGCAATTGGTGTTGCTAAATCATACAAAAAGATTTATAAGAAAAACTTGATTAAAGCATTGGATATTTATGAAATTGAAAATCCTGAAGAAGTTTCTAATAATATCACTAACGAACTTAGCGAAAAAGGTATTGTTCCAGCACTAGAACAAGATGCTTATATGATAGAAGAGGCAAAAATCCTTGCAAAAATCGGTATTAATGACGAATTAATTAAGAAAATTCAAAAGTTTACTAAAAAATATTCTGAACAAGAAATTGACCGTGCAACTTACCAAGCAATGGAAGCCTTTGTACATAACTTGAATACAATGCACTCAAGAGCAGGTGCACAAATACCTTTTAGTAGTATTAACTATGGTACTGATACAACTCCAGAAGGTAGACTTGTTATTAAAAACATTATGCTTGCAACTGACGCAGGTTTAGGTAATGGTGAAACAGCCATCTTCCCTATACATATCTTTAAAGTTAAAGAAGGTATTAACTATAATAAAAAAGACCCTAACTATGATTTGTTTAAACTTGCAATGAAAGTATCTGCAAAAAGGTTGTTCCCTAACTTCTCATTTATTGATGCTCCATTTAACTTGCAATACTACAAAGAGGGTGACTACAGAACAGAAATTGCTTACATGGGTTGCCGTACAAGAGTTGCTGGTAACGTTTATGACAAAGATAGAGAAATTGTTACTCAAAGAGGTAACTTGTCATTTACATCTATCAACCTTCCAAGACTTGGTATTCTTGCAAAAGGTGATATGAACAAATTTTACGAAATGCTTGATGAAAAATTGAATTTGGTTGCTGACCAATTAATGGACAGATACAAAATTCAAGCAAAGAAAAGAGTTAAGAACTATCCTTTCCTAATGGGTCAAGGTGTATGGCTTGATAGTGATAAACTAGACTATGAAGATGAAATAGGCGAAATTTTAAAACATGGTACTTTGTCTATTGGCTTTATTGGACTTGCAGAGTGCTTAGTTGCTCTTACTGGTAAACACCATGGTGAAGATGAAAATTGCCGCAAACTAGGTTTGGAAATTATTAAGCACATGAGAGACTTTACTGATAGACTTTGCGAAGAAACTCACTTTAACTACTCTGTTATTGCAACTCCTGCAGAAGGCTTATCTGGTAGATTTGTAAGAATTGATGCTAAAAAATTTGGCAAAATGAAAGGTATTACAGACAGAGAATATTATACAAACTCTTTCCACGTACCAGTTTACTACAACATTGCTGCACTTGATAAAATTAAAATTGAAGCACCATACCATGCTTTAACAAATGGTGGACACATCAGTTACATTGAACTTGATGGTGACCCACTAAAGAACCTTGATGCTTTTGAAGCATGCGTTCGTTGTATGAAAGAGGCAGGTATTGGATATGGTTCTATTAACCACCCTATTGATAGAGACCCTGTTTGTGGTTACAATGGTATAATTGATAATGTTTGTCCTAAGTGCGGAAGAAAAGAAGGCGACGGCAAACAAAACTTTGAAAGAATACGTAGAATAACTGGTTATTTAGTAGGTACAGTTGATAGGTTTAATAACGCAAAACGTGCTGAAGTTAATGACAGGGTAAAACACCATGTATAAACTAAGAATTGCAGGTTTGGTTAATGACTCAATAGTGGATGGCCCTGGTATGAGACTTACAGTTTTTTGCCAAGGCTGCCCTCATAACTGCAAAGGTTGTCATAATAAACATACTCATGACTTTAAAGGCGGTTATGATATAGATATTGATGACATTGTAACAAAAGCAAAAAACAATAAAATTTTAAGCGGTGTAACTTTTAGTGGTGGTGAGCCTATGTGCCAACCAAAAGCATTTTTGGAACTTGCTAAAAAAATTAAAGCGGAAACTGACTTAAATATTATTTGTTATACTGGCTACACTATTGAAGAATTGCAAGCAATGAATAATCCTGATATAAATGAATTACTTGATATATGTGACTGGCTAATTGATGGAAAATTTGTTGAGGAATTAAAAGACTTAACTCTTGCTTTTAGAGGTAGTTCTAACCAACGTATTATTGAACTTAAAAACAATACTATTGAATGGACAAGATAAATTAAAATGATAACAAACAAAAAAACGAGAATTTAATTCTCGTTTTTTGCTTTTTAATTTTAACATTTTATAAAACTTTATTTATATACCACTATAAATATTAAATAATTATATTCTATAATTCAATTTTTCTGGAGTTTGTATTTTTCTGTATTTAGTCTTTTTAATAATAGGTACTCTATCTATCTCCAAATAATCGTTACTTAAATTGCCATAAGAATCTATTGCATAAATTTTAATATTATAAAAACCTCTTGGCAAATTATAAAGCAAAATTTTTTGTTCCTTTTTATCACTATCAATACCCATATAAAAATCACTAAAGTATAATTGTTCTATTGTATCATTAACTATAACTTTATAACTATGAACAATATCATCTGAAACAGGAGTATCAAATATAATTTTAGTCATATCATTTATAAGTTTATATCTTATTTGCTTATTTTCAAAACTTATTGGTTTTATCTCTTTTGGTTTATTATCCTTAAATGGATATAACTGCCATAACTTATCTTCTTTTAAAAATACATTTCTTTTTAAATCTACCCTGTGTGCAAAAACATTACCATTATCAAAATCTAGTATATACCCCATTGGATAATTGTAAGCCATTGGTGGAATTGTGCCATTTTCTTTCCCCATTTCTAACTCTATGTAAGAAACGGACTGAGTTGATAATGCTGTATATTTTCCAACATAAATACTTCTTTCGTCCAAAATAGAATAGTGCGAATGACCAGCAAAGTTTATTATATTATCATATTTAGAAAAAATATCCTCAAGTGAAGTATCCCCCCAGTCTTCACTGCCGTATACAGAATTTTTTGGGGAATTATGAGTTGTAATAAATATTGGCTTATCTTTATTGTCTTCCAACGCAATTTTGATATTATCTTCTAGCCAGTTATGCAAATCAACATAAGCACTAAACATACTACTATTATTGGGTGATACACCTAAAAAATGATACCCATTTACAACATAATGAGTTAAAGGCGGCACTGCTAGCATATCTTCAAATAGTTTTCTGCAATGTTTTTCGCCTAAAAAACTATAGTAATCATGGTTACCCATAATATACTGAATTATTGGCAAATCTTTACCATACACTGAGTGAAAACATTGTAAAAACCTTTTATACGCATACTTTGAAGCCTTATTGCAAATGTCGCCTGCAAAAATTATCATATTGCAATGATTTGCTTTAAATGTTTGCAAGGCACTAACTAAGTTACTCTCAAAGGTAGTTTTGTCTTTCCAAAACAATGGTGTTATCTGTGAGTCAGACATTATTCCGATTTTTAAATTGTCTACATTAAAATATTTAATTTGATTCATTTTTTACACCATTTCTCTTTTCATTTAATTCATTAAGTATATTCTTTCTTTTTTGTTTATCGTAATCGTAAAAGAAGATAGGAATCATTGACAATAAAAAACTTATACCAGGCACAATAGTCATTAAAGCATAAAAGCCATCAAGTGTAAATTGTGACTGAGGTAATGGTTCACCAACCACAATAGGCTCAACAAATTGAAAAATAATTAAACCTAAAGCAAGACCAATAAAGCCAACGGCATTGTTAAATTTAGTAACAAAACTATTTAAACTAAAACACATACCTTCCATTCTTTCGCCAGTTTTCCATTCCAGATAATCTAAACTATCCCCTACCATTGGATATGGCAATACATTATATGCACCTAGTCCAAGTCCGCCTATAGTCAAAAAAGGAAAAGATACATAAACATTAACCTTATAAATTAAAAATGCTATAGTAAACCCTAATCCACCAACAATCGCAAAAATCAATGAAGTAGTTTTATAACCAATTTTTTTGTATACATAAGGAGTTAATAAAATACCTCCAAACATACCACTTCCGATTATTACATATAGAATTAGCAAAATACTACCTGAGCCAAGACTACCAATATGTACAACATAGTTTGCAACATATATTATAACTGGCATTATCAAATACCTTGGTGAGGCTATCATTGACATTAAAAATGTTAATAACATTGGCTTGTTTTTGCCAGCAATTTTAATAATTTGTTTAATTTTATACTTTTCTGTCTTGGTTGTAAATCTTTCCTTTGCGTTTTTAAATAACAACATATATCCAACAAAAGCCATAACACCAGACAAAATTGCTAGTATCAAATACAACCATTTTTCAGGGATAAATGATTCCATTATAGGTAAAATACCTATAGGCAACAAACCACCAATTGTGCCGACAGTTACATAAAAAGATAACAATGATGCTCTTTCTTCACTATTTGGTGTTGATACACTCATAAGTCCCATAGCAGGAACATCAACCAAAGTATATGACATACCATACAACAAATAAATAACTGTAGCATAAATCATTTTAAATAAATTATTAGCATCACCAATTGGTACAAACAACAAAATAGAAGTTGTCAAAATACAAAACGCACCAATAAATATATGCGGTCTCATTTTGCCATGTTTTGAATTAGTTTTTTCTATTATTAATCCCATTATAGGGTCATTTAACGCATCCCATACTCTTGCAATAATCATAAGGCACATTACAAAACTTGCAGATAATATTGCAATATCTGTAAAAAAATACATTAAATATGACTGCGTAACTGCAGCAAGCATATATGACGCAGATGCTGCAAATCCGTATGATGCTTTTTCTTTTTTTGTTATATATTTGTCCATATTTCTCCTTTGTAAAAACTAATATTTAGACAAAATGTTTATAGTAAACATCATAAGATTTATCTATTTCTTTTAATTCCTTAAAACTATCTATTTCTACAATATCTTCTTCTTTACATTCTCTTACAAATACTTTGTAATTATTTTTACAATATTCTAGTGCAACTTGGTCCCAATATCTTTCTTTTCCGCCCGGCATACCAAAAACTTTAGGTATATCCTCACTCAACTTTTGTCCAGATTCCTTATCCCAATAAGATATGCCAACCCATTGATAACAATTTTTACCGCCTACACTTATATTATCTATCTGCAAGTTAGCGCCTTTTGTCATTAAACACCAGTCATCAGTAACCTCTTTATAAATACCTAAATAATTGTTGGCATATTGATATTTAGTAATTAGTTTATCATTTTTTAACACTAAATCACCATCTAAAATATAAGAATTGGCAAAAAAATCTTTTACTAGCATTGCGCTTGTAATATTATTGCCCTCATTAAACATATTGTTATCAAAAAACTTGATATTAGGATATTTTTTTAATAATACATCAAAGCATTCTCCCAAATACCCTCTTACAACAAATATTTCTTGTATACCAACTTTAACTACTGCATCAAGCATAGTTTCAATAATTCTTTTGCCATGTACTTTGACTAATGGCTTAGGTGTATTTAGTGTGACAGGCAACATTCTTGAGCCAAAACCTGCAGCAATAAATATTGCCCTTTTTACTCTAAATGGCTCTAAAACATCATAACCTTCTTTTGTTAATTTCATATCTTTTATGTATCCACTTTCTGTCAATTGCTTTAAGTATTTATTTATTAATCCAAGAGAAAGTCCCAATCTTTCACTTAATAATCTTTGAGTATAATTATATTCATTTTTTTCTATTTCGCTCAAAATTAAAAACTCATTTTTGCTAATCATTTTAAACTGCCTTTATGTTCATTTTTTAATATACTATCATAAAAAATGAACATTGTCAAATAATACTATTTATCAAAGATAAAAATAAAAACTTTTATGTTTTAAAACTTTTTAACACAAAAACAAAAAGGAGGTTGAAAAATCAAACCTCTTTTCTGTTTTAATTTGTTATAATAATATTTAATTATTTATTTTCAAATTTACCTATACTTCCGTCATTGCATTGTACTACATAAGTACCTGTATTATAATCCCAGTTTTCATCTTTTTGAATTGCTTTCCATTGTTCCATAGTGCCATCAAAAGTAATTTTGTTTAACAGAACACAGTTTGCAAAGGCTCCAGCGCCAATACTTCGTATATTTGTGGTAAGTTTTATTTCTGTAATATTACTTTTATTTGCAAGTGCATTATCAGCAATGGCTACTATATTATAAATATTTTGATTATAATTTATTGTAGCATTTATATTTGCAACTGAGCCATTAACAAATTCTGTTTCAATTAAAATTGCCTCTAAAAGTTCTTCATTTATACCAAGCAAAGTAACTCCTACTTCTACAAACTTATATCCATCTTCTGTAGTGTCATTACCATTGCAATTCCAAATTACTGGTCTATTAGAATCATTCCATTTATTTCCCCAGCCTTCTAGTTGTTGTGACATTTCACATTTAATAATTAATTTTGAACAGCCACTAAAAGCATAATCCTCTATCCTTGTTATTGTTGATGGAATAGTTATATATCTAATACCACTGCAGCCACCTAACATATAAGCACTTATTGTAGTTAAATTTTTAGGAATTTCAAATTCTGTCAAAGATACGCAGTCCTCAAAAGCACCAACTCCTATTTCCTTAATACTTAAACCATTTAAACCCCAAACAATATCAAACAAATTACTGCATTTTGCAAAAGCATAATCACCTATTGTTGTTATTGTAGAAACAATATCTATACCAGTTATATCTTCATAGTAATAAAAAGCATAATCTTCAATTGCTGTTACTTTATAAATTTGTCCTTCATAAGCAACTTGTGTATTTAGATTTATATCTTTTACAATTCTAGGTTGTTTAGCAATGATAGCCTCGCCATTTTTTATACCATATTTTATTGGGTCATGTTTTTCTCGCCTGTCAACAAAATAAATATATCCATCTTCTGCCACATTATTGTTTTTGCTGTCCCATACAATTGGGAATTTACTAAACTGATTAATTTCCCAGTCTATAATCCAACCAGCAGGTTTACTTTTTGTTTCTGCATTAATGGTAATTCCGTAACAGCCTTCAAATACTCTTTCTTCTATAGTAGTAACACTCAAAGGAATTGTAATTTCTGCAAGCCCCTCACAACCTGAAAAAGCGCCTTTTTTAATAGTTGTAATTGTTTTTGGAACAAATATACTTAATATATTTTTCATTCCCGCAAAAACACTTTCCTCAATTACAGTAACCGGCTTACCCTTATAATATTCACTTATTACAACATTCTTTTCAATACTTTCAACATCACTACTTATTCCACTAACAGCATAAGAGTTACCATCTCTATTTAAAGAATAAACTAAACCTTCTGTACCTTTTTTGAAAGCGCAAATAATACACTCATTATTGGCATAACTATGTACTACTGAACTATGTGACTTATCGCAAATGTCACCACACAAATACCAATGATTTACATCATCATACTTAATAATATGCTCGTGCTTAAAATTACATTCTGTACATACTAAATCACTATTGAATTTATGTGCGTTTTTATTTTTAACATAACCGCAAGCCACACACTCTGACCAATGGTCTTTTTCATCAGTTTTGCTTACAAAAGTATGCTCGTCAAAACTATCATTTTCCTTGCAGTTTTTCTTAGTACATTCATGCCAATGATAATTTTCGTCTGTTTCCCATTCAGACTTCCACTCGTGATTATGTTTGCAAGCAACAAGACTTACACACATAGTACACAACAAAATTATTATAGCAAATATGACAAATATTTTCTTTTTCATATTATCCCTCTAATATAACTTTTACAACTACATTTTAACATATTATAATTAATAAGTCAATTTTTATTTTTTATATTAACCATATCCTTCCAAAAAAAATACCTATCTGTATGAGGCAGGTATTTTTTTGCGTTATTCATTTATTTTATCATTATTTTCATTTACTTGACTATCGCTTATATCAATAGTCTCACCAACTGTTTCTTGGGCTACAACTGCACATTGTTTGTCGTTTTTACCTTTTTTAGTAGCGATTTTCGCACGTATTTTAGTAAAAATATCATTGTTTGTTGGTGGCTTTCTTGTAATTGCAATAAGTAGTGATGGCAACACAAACAAAATCAAAATTGCACTTATAATAGCACCTCTACCAATTAATAATGTTACTTGACTAATAATTGCATTTGTAGTTATTGCACACACTGCTAAGCACAACGCACCTAATATTGTTGCTGATGTCAAAATAGACAATGTACTATCTTTTGCAGCCTTGTAACAAGCCTGTTTAACAGGCATTGTTGCCATATTTCGTTTAAATTTAGTTGCAAGCAATATTGCATAATCTACTGTCGCGCCCATTTGTACACTGCTAATAATTATATAAGCCATAAAGTTAACTGGTACTGCCATAATAAAGTTTAAGGCTAAGTTAATAAATATACCAAACTCTACTACTCCCATAAGCGCCAAAGAGTATTTTGCACTTCGTATAGATAACATTAAAATAATAAATATTATTATTGCACTTATTGCGGAAACTAAGGCAAAATCCTTTGGGGTTACTACTGATAAATCGTTTACCGCTTGCGCCATACCAGTAATATAGTACTTATCACCAAAATATTTTTTAAGTGTTCCCCTTACACTATCCAGCAATATACCTTCTTCAACAGACTCTGATTCCGTTTCTATCATAATAGTATAAAGCACATACCCTTGATTAGCATAAGCCTTAAGAGGTGAATTGTTAATATATGACAACATTCTTATAGCATAAGACAAATCTTCTGCCATATCCTCTGGTGCTAGTGCGTAAATACTACTTACAACATTTACATTATCAATTTTCTTTAAATCATCTATAAAATCTAAATGCACTTTACCTTTATCATTAGGGGCACAAATTAATATGCTATTACCCATTACCTCTACAACTTGTTGCACTTCTGAAAGTTCAGATTTATCCTTATCCATTTTCATATAAGAATAAGAAATACTTAGTCCACAATAAATCATAGGGATTAGTGCAATTAATGCAATAGCAAGCATCGGTTTGCGACCTTTTATAGCAACTTCTGCTGACTTTTGGAACTTAGGCAGATTCACAGGATGCTCTAGTTTTGCTGTAGTTTTAGAAGTAAATAACATTAAGCAAGGTTGCAAGAACAACACTGTTAGCATTGACATTAGTACACCTTTTGCCAAAACAAGTCCTAAGTCTGCACCAATACCAAATTGCATAAATACCAAAGCAATAAATCCACCAACAGTTGTTAGTGCTGAAGCACATACAGTTGACAATGTTTTTGGTATTGCTCTAACCATTGCTGTTCTGTCATCAAAGCACTTGCGTCGCTCTTCCCTAAACGCATGCATAAGGAAAATTGAATAATCCATAGACAAAGCAAGTTGAAGTATAGCGGAGGTTGCAAATGTAATTACCGAAACATCACCCAAAATAATATTGCTGCCCATATTCAAAAAGATACTAATTGCAAGTGTAGTAAGCAAAATTACTGGTTCAAAAAAACTAGTGGTTGTTAAAACCAAAACCAAAATAGCAATTATACAAGCAACTATCAAAAAATATGGCATTTCTTTTACTACAGTACCCAATAAATTAGTGGATATTTCTGCACTGCCACCTACAGCATAGTCCAAACCATATTCAGCAATTATTTTTTAGTTTGCTTTAAAATACTGCTTGCCTCATTAGTACTTGATGCAACTGACATTTGTACCATTATAGTATAAATATCTTCTTTAGGGCAAAACAATTTTTTAACATCGGGATTATTTTTTATTTGGTTTACAAGTTCGTCTACATTTATATGGATATTACCAACATTTAACTCTCCATTCTCATCACCCATCTCTGCAAAATTATCCAAAGTTCCATACCAAGTAATACCATTTTCTCTAACACCTTCCAACTTTTGCATTTTTTCGGTTATCTCTTTCATTTGCTCTTTTGTAGCACCTTTTACAGCAACAATAGCATCACTTTCCATATCAAAAGTCTTTTTTAAAAAAGCATAACCCTCTGAAGTTGTCATATCGTCTGGCAAATAGGATATTATGTCCGAATTTATTGGCACAAAAAACAAGCATACTAAGGAAATGATAGTTAGTACTAAAAAAGCAATGCTAATCCAAAGTTTATTTTTAACTATAAAATTAGAAAACTTTTCCATATACTATCCCCTTTATATACTTGTTTTTTTTAAATATCCATTAAAAATCGCTACTAAACCAATTTTTAATACCAAATTCAATTGTTTTTTAACTGCAAAAATTATCTCCTGTTAAATTTGTTTTGCAACTTAAGCAATAAGTCCTCAACATTTTGTTCTGGCTTTTTAGGCTTATTATTTTTATAATTATTACCTTTATTATTGCCTTTAAAATCTTTATTTCTATTTTTATCTTTTCTATCCTGAAGTTTAGGGTCTTTAACGGTACTCTCTGACTTAGGTTTTGCGTTGCTAGCGCCTTTTATTGTAAGACTAATTCTGTTTTTAGCAGGGTCAACACCAATAACTTTTACTGTAACAATATCACCTACTGTTAAAGCATCTGATGGGTGTTTGATATAGTCATTACTTATTTCACTAATATGCACTAGACCATCTTGATGTACACCAATATCTACAAAGGCACCAAAGTCAATAACGTTTCTTACAGTACCAACAATTTCCATACCCTCTTTTAAGTTAGATATATCCATTAAATCATCACGCAAAATAGGCTTTGGCAAACTATCACGAATATCTCTACCTGGCTTTTTGATTTCCTCAATAATATCCTCAAGAGTTGGCATACCAATATTTAATTCATTTGCAAGTTTTGACTTGCCATAATTATTAATTTTTTCTTCAAAATCTGCTAAGTTACCGCTTGTTACATCTTTTTCTGTCAAATTAAATTTAGCAAGTAATGCCCTAGTTGCCTCATAAGATTCAGGGTGTACTGAAGTATTGTCAAGAGCCTCTGCTCCATCTGTAATTCTCAAAAATCCTGCACATTGCTCATAAGCCTTAGGTCCAAGTTTAGGCACTTTTAACAATTGCTCTCTGCTTGTAAATGGCTTTGATTTTCTGTACTCAACGATATTTTTAGCAATGGCTAAATTAAGTCCTGATACAAAAGACAATAGTTTATAAGATGCAGTATTCAAATCTACACCTACACTGTTAACACAGTCTTCTACAACACCTTCAAGCACCTCAGTAAGTCTCTTTTGTGGCATATCATGTTGATATTGTCCAACACCTATGCTCTTAACATCAATTTTTATAAGTTCTGCAAGTGGGTCTTGTAATCTTCTACCAATACTTACTGCACTTCTTAAAGATACATCATATTCAGGGAATTCCTCTGCACCCAATTCGCTGGCACTATAAACTGATGCGCCTGCCTCATTTACAACCATATATTGCAAAGGTCTATCCAACTTCTTTATCAAGTTTGCAACAAATATCTCTGTTTCCTTACTTGCAGTACCATTACCAATAGAAATTACCTCTACACTATGCGCCTTTATTAAAGCAGTAAGTTTTTCTTCTGCCTCTTCCACTCTGCTTTGTGGTGGAGTAGGGTGTACAACACCAGTTGCTAGTACATTACCATTTTCGTCTAGTACAGCAACTTTACAACCTGTTCTGTATGCAGGGTCCAAAGCCAATACAACTTTATTTTTTAGTGGAGGTTGCATTAAAAGAGGTTTTAAGTTTGTCTCAAACATTTTAATAGCACCTTCGTTTGCATTGTCTGTCAAATCATTTCTAATCTCTCTTTCAATTGAAGAGAAAATTAATCTGTCATAACTATCCTCTACTGCCTCAAGCATTAAGTTAGTAAATAAGCAGTCAGTATGTACATATTTTGTATTAATTGTGGTCAAAGCAGTTTCTTTATCAAGTTTTAAAGATACTTTTAGGCAGTCTTCTTTTTCGCCACGATTAATAGCCAAAACTCTGTGAGAAGGTATTGCTTTGATTTTTTCAGTATAATCTTTATACATGCCAAAAATACTTCCCTTTTCAACATCTTTCTCCTCATCAAGTGTTGTGCAAATATCACCAATACCTACAAACAACTCTCTTAAATCCTTACGTATTTCTGCGTCATCACTTATTCTTTCAGCAACAATATCTTTTGCTCCGTCTATAGCCTCTTTAATATTGTTTACACCTTTTTCTTCATTTACAAATGGAGTGGCAATTGCAACGACATCACCATCTTTAAGGTCGCTCATAATTATATCTGCAAGAGGCTCCAATCCTTTTTCAATAGCAACAGATGCTCTAGTTTTTTTCTTTTTCTTGTATGGACGATAAATATCCTCTACTTCTGTCATTGTTTCTGCCTTATCAACTGCAAAAGCAAGTTCCTCTGTCCATTTACCTTGAGATTCTATACTATTTTTAACCTCTTCCTTTCTCTTTTCCAAATTTCTTAAATAAGTTAAGCGGTCGGCAAACTTACGTAATGTTTGGTCATCACAAGTACCATGCATTTCCTTACGGTAACGTGCAATAAATGGTATTGTACAACCTTCATCAATAAGTTTGATGATATTATCGCTATACTCCTGTTTTAATTGAAATTCTTCGGCTAATCTTTCGCTGATTATCATAAAATTTGCTCCTTTTCTTTTAATTTATTATAATCTACTTTACCAATTGCTGTAAGAGGCAACTCTTTCACACATTCTATTACTTTTGGTAAAGAATATTTCATTAAATTTGTTGTAATTAATATTTTAATTTTTTGCTCTATCATCTCTGAATACTCGTATCCATCTTTCATAGTAACAAATAATTTTATATATGGTTTACCTTTCTTTTCAAAATCAACAGCACAACACCTGTCAATTTCTTGTATATTTTCGCCAACCAAATACTCTATTTCATTAGGAAAAACATTCATTCCACTAATTTTTATCATTCTTTTTATTCTGTCAACAAAAAACAAATGCCCGCTTTCTTCCAAATATCCATAGTCTCCAGTTGCAAGCCATTTTGTGCCATCACTATCTTCAAACAAAACCTTGTTTGTGGTTTGACTATCCTTATAATATCCTGTCATTAAGTTATCACCAGAAAGGCAGATTTCTCCACGAACACCATAGTCCAACTTGTTTTTATCATTATCTACAATACAAACTTTTATATCCCCTAAAGGTTTTCCAACTGAGCCTACTTTGCTACATTCTTCAACATTAACATTGCATACACCTGCCTCAGTTAAACCATATCCCTCACACAACCTACAATTAGAATTGTATTTTTTCATAAGGTTATCAAAATTTTGTTTAATCTCTTGTTTTAGTTTATCACCACCGCAATAGCAGTACTTCATTTTTTTAAGATATTTGCCACCAAAACTTTTGATTTTTACTAATTTATCATACATAGATGGCACACCTGTCATATATGTAGGTTTTTCCTTTTTAATCAACCTTGCAAGTGACTTTGGCTTAAATACTGGCACTAAAATACATCTACCACCAGCAGTAAGTGTTGAGTGCATACATACCCCTAACCCAAATATATGAAACATTGGCAGTACCATTAGCATACTTTCGCCTTTTAAAACTTCATCACCAATTAATGTGCGTATACTATAACTACATTCATTTACAGCACGATTAGGTAGCATTGCTGTTTTGGGAACACCTGTTGTGCCACCGGAGTGTATATATGCCGCTATTTCCTCACCAATACCATGATAATGTGCGCGATTAGGTGCAACTTTTGTTTGGTTTTTTATAAAACTACTAAAAAATAGTGTTTTTGTATTGTTTTTAATATTTGGCTTTTTTCTAACCATCCAAATATTGTAACCTAGTTTATAAATATTTTTAAGGTAATCAGACGGACGGCAAATAATTGTAGTGCTATTTAAACTATCTAGTACTGCTCTATTTTTTTGATAAAACAAATCAAGCACAAATACAACTTTGCTGCCTAGCATAGTCACCATTTCGCCCAGTGCTTTTGGCGGAACTAAAGGGTGAATTAAATTAACCGCTACACCCAATTTATTTGCAGCATAAAATATTATAATAGCATTTGGGATATTTGGCAAGCATAACGCAATATTGTCACCCACAGTTAATCCCAATTGATACAAAGCATTTGCGACAATATCTACTTGATAAAAAAAAGTATTAGAAGATATGCGATTATTATAGTAAGAAATAAGTGGTCTGTTATCCCCTTTATCCCTTGCTTTTAAATATTCATACATACTAAAATCATTAGATAATTTCATACTCTTCTCTTTTATATAAATATATATAGAATTATAGCACTTATTTTTACTATTGTAAATAGTTTTTATCAATTATAATAAATTTTACAATTGCCATTACAAAATATATACTTATAAAAAATTAGTAATTTTTATAGCGACTAAACCCGGTTAAAAACAAAAAAATCACAAATAGTACCGATTTTTAACTGGTTATTTGTGATTTTTAATTTTTATAAATTTATTTTAATTTTTATGCAATTTATATCACTTATAAAACTTTTGACAAAAAAGTCTTTAATCTTTCATTTTGTGGATTGTCAAATAATTCTTTAGGTGAATTATCTTCTACAATTTTTCCACCATCCATAAATAGTACTCTTGTTGCTACCTCTTTTGCAAAGCCCATCTCGTGAGTGACTATTACCATTGTCATACCCTCGTCAGCAAGTTGTTTGATAAGTTCTAGCACTTCACCAACCATTTCTGGGTCAAGTGCTGAAGTAGGCTCATCAAATAGCATAACTTCTGGTTTCATAGCAAGTGCTCTTACAATTGCTATCCTTTGTTTTTGTCCACCAGATAAAGTATTAGGGTAAGCAGTTGCTTTTTCCTCTAAACCTATTCTTTCTAGCAATTGTTTAGCATATTCGTCTATTTCCTGTTTTCTTGCTTTTTTATACTCTGCTACTGCTTTTTTGTCTATTTCCTTATTTGCAAATTTTTCTTTTATCTCTTTACCTAAATATTCAAGAGGTGCAAAAGTAATATTTTCCATTACTGTCATGTGTGGGAACAAATTAAAATGTTGAAATACCATTCCCATATTTTTACGAATAGAGTTTTCATTTGCTTTGCTAACCAAACTATTAAACTTATAGTCAGCAACTCTTATTGTCATATAAAACTTTTTATCAAAAGTTTGTTGGTCTTGCAACAATTCACTATCCACACCTAATAATTCTACAACTAGACTTTTAATATTTGCAATATCATAAGTTTCAACTTTAAGTTGTTTGTCTGTTTGTTTAAAAAATACTGAATTTAATTCTTGCTGTAAAATCTCGCATTTTGCTTTATTGATATTTTCTTTTACTTCAATATCAAACTCAATTTCTCTTTTTAATTCGTCACGTAAAACAGTATAATCTTTTATTCTTTTTTCTATATCTGCTAATTTTTTTGCTTTTTTGTTATCTGTGCTTTCATTTATTTTAGCCGACTTTTCTATTGCCTTACCTATTTTTTTATCAAATCTAGATATTTTATAATTTTTAAACTTTTTAGATAATGGTGATAAAATAGGATAATAAGTTATTTCCTTATCTTTAAAATAAATATGTCCTAAAGTAGGTTTTTCAAGCAAATTTAAACATCTTAAAAATGTTGACTTACCACTACCAGATGGTCCGATAACAGCAACTTTTTCACCTTGTTTAATATCTATATCAATACCATCCAATACTACAAGGCTACCAAAATGTTTGTGTAAATTTTTAACGTTTATCACTTCTTGACAACCTCCTTTCAATAAATTTCATTAGTTGAGTTAAAGCAATAACTATGACCAAATAAAATATTGCTGCTATGATTAATGGGATAAAGTATTCGGCAGTCGCTTTACCAATATTATTTGCTGCTTTTGTCAAATCAACTATAGCAATTCCTCCTACAATGGCGGTTTCTTTAATAAGAGCAATAAATTCATTTCCAAGAGGTGGAATAGAATTTTTAAGTGCTTGTGGAATAATTATTTTTGCCATAGTTTTACCATAACTAACACCTAAAGAACGTCCCGCTTCCATTTGACCTTTATCTACAGATAATATACCTGCGCGGAATATTTCCGCAACATACGCACCGCTGTTAATACCAAAAGCAATAGCCGCTACAATAACAGGTTCACCAGACGCAAAAACAATAAAATACATTATTGATAATTGCAACATCATTGGAATGCCTCTGATTAGAGTTACATATAAATTACAAATTTTATCAAGTATAGTCAATTTTCCAGTATTTATATGTACATTTTTAATCACTGCTATAGATAATCCAATTAATACACCTATTAAAATAGCCAATAGAGACATGACTAATGTATTAGCCATGCCCTTTAGATACAATTGCCATCTATCTTCAGCAATAAGTGATTCATAAAACAATTCACTTATTGATTTACCACAAATCAAAATTGTGCTACTCATTAAAAACTCCTATTTATTTTACCAATTGCATTGCTACCGCCTCATCAATAATAACAGCCGCAATTCTTCCTGCTTTTAAATCTAAAAAGGCTTGCATTACTTGTGAATAATCTTTAATTTTTTTAATTTTCTTGTCGTTCTCTGCAGTTTTATTATACTCTTCGGCTATATCTTGCCCAGTTGTACCTGCTTGAACACCAATATTCAAACCTGCCAATTGGTCAAGCGTTTTATAACCATTTTCTTTACTAGAAATAATTGCTTGATAAGTTGTAATATAAGGTGTTGCAAAATCAACTTTTTCTTTTCTTGCAGGTTTAATAGTAATACCTGCTGCCCCAATATAGTTTACTGCTTCTTCTTTATTTTCTCCCAACTCTAAGAATATTGAGTCAAATTCAGTATCTTTAATTGCCAATTTATAGTTATTATCTTCACAGAATTGAATCATTAAATCTACATCCAAACCTACATATCCTTGAACAGAACCTTTACCTGAACCACTATATTCGTATGGAGCAAAACCTGCTTCTGTAACCATTGTTATAGTTTTTCCTGTATTATCAGATAAAATACTTGCATCAACTGGAGTTTGTGTACCTTCTCCTTTATCGCCTTCATGGTATTCCAAAGATTTATTTATAAGAGTTTTAGTTTCCTCTTTAGCAAAAAAAGCATTAATTTGTGCTAACAAAGTTGAGTTGCCTTTTTGCACACAAAAAGCATACATTTCTTCTTGGCCTTCAGCCCTATTTACAACAGCCTCTGTAAATTCATACTTAGTACATCCTGCCAAAATTGCTGTTGCAACCACAGCAGTAACTATTACCATAATTGCAATAAATAATGTTTTTAATTTTTTCATTTTTATATCCTCTCAAAATTTTGTTTGTTATTTTGTATATTCATTCTAACACTAGATTATACAAAAAGCAAGTAAAACGTGAATACTTATTGTATAAATATTAAAATTTTTGTATTTTTTGCCAATTTTTATTAATAAAAATCTATAATTGAATAAATTTTATACATTTTTACATTTTGTTACTGAAAATTCGCCTTGTTTAATGGTAACTTCGCCATCTATTACTTTATTAGTTATGCAATTTATACAATTATTTATAGTTGTTTGCTTATTTTCATTGCTATTATTGTATATAAATTGAATATTTTGCATATTATCAGCACTTTTTCGTATAATATACAACATTCCATTATCTGAAAAAATGTCCATTGTACCACTAAATGCCTTTTTGTATTTTGCACGGATTTTTCCTAATGTTTTATAATGGTCTAATAAATCAGTATCCATATTATTCCAAGGGAATGGTCTGCGGTTAATAGGGTCTTCATATCCCTCCAAACCTACCTCATCGCCATAAAAAATTGTTGGCATACCTGGCAGTGCATACAAAATTGCTGTTGCAAGTTTTAAATTGGTTTTTGCGTTATCTTTTACTTCCTTTGGTAGTCTTATATGTAACCTGTTTTCCTTAGTTGTACCAGAAATATCATAGTTACTCATTGTGTTTATTGCTCTTACAGTATCATGCGTACCCAAAAAATTCATACAACAATTTAACGCACACAATGGATAATTTTCATAAATAGTCATTATATTGTTTACAAATGAATTAATATCTTTGTTCCAAATAAAATCTATTATAGCATTTTTAAATGGATAATTCATAACACCATCCAACTGACTACCTTGCAAATATGGTCTTCTTTTACTATATGCAATTTTTGTAGAAGCATCTTCCCACACCTCACCTATCACTATTGCATTTTTGTCTATGCTTTTTACTCTTTTTCTTATATCGTTTACAAATTCTATATCCAATTCGTCAACAACATCAAGTCTCCAACCAGCAAGTCCAAACTTTGTCCATTTATCCAAAACTCCGTTTTCGCCCAAAATAAATTGTCTGTATGCCTCATTGTTTTTATTTACTGTAGGAGTAACAGTTATCCCCCACCAACAACCATACTCATCTGGATAGTTGATAAAATAATACCAGTCATAATATGGTGATTTAATACCTTGGTATGCACCAAAAGAGTCATATTTACCTAATTTATTAAAATACCTACTATCGCTACCGGTATGATTAAAAACACCATCTAACATTATGCCAATGCCTTTTTCCTTTGCTTTTGCAACTAGCCTTAAAAGGGAATTATCATCACCTAATAATTCGTCTATGCACATATAATCGCCAGTATCGTACCTGTGGTTAGAACTTGACTTAAAGATAGGAGATAAGTATATCATAGTAACACCCAAATCTTTAAGGTAATCTAATTTGTCAACAATACCTTGCAAATTACCGCCATAAAAGTCATTTGCACGAAAAACACCATCACTATCAATTATGGTAACATCTTCGTCCCAATTTTTTAGCACTCCATCTTTATCCCAAATACAAGCCTTGTCAATTCCTTTGTTAAATCTATCCACAAATATTTGATAAATAACTCCGCCATTTTGTACAGATGGTGCAAACCCCTCTTCACTATAAATAGTAAGGCTAAAAGGCTCTCCATTTTGCAATAGTTCGCCATACTCATTTTTTCCAAACACAAAACTTCCTAACTCGGTATTTGTTACAAACTTATACCAATACAACCCTGCATCATTTATTGTTATTTTTAAATTAAAAACAGAAGTTGCATCTTTAGAACTTGCATAATTCATTTGATAATAGCAGTCTTCTTCGCCATCTTTTGTTAGCACCAAATAAACACTTTCAACAAATATTCCATCTTTAGCCTCAAGTGTAAAGTCTATTTGTTTGCCACAAACTACTGCGCCAAAAGGTTTTTTATATTTTAAATCTCTGCTATTATAATAAAAAATCATGATACATTCCTTTTATTTGTTATTAAATTTTTAGTGTTACTTAATTGTATTAAAGCCATTAATTTAAATTAAAACAACTCTTAAAAATAGTCAAAAATCGTTATTAGTTACGATTTTTGACGCGTTTTTTAATTTTTTCTTAATTGTTTTCTTTTTCTGTCCAACAATAACCTGCGTTTTTAATTGTTAGCAAATGGTTAGCAAGACCACCTTGTTCTAACACCTTGCGCAATTTACTTATATACACTTCTACAACAGAAAAAGTAGTTTCACTCTCAAATCCCCACACTCTATTAAACAAAGTGTTTTTAGACAAAATAATTTCCTTATGTCTGATTAAATACTCAAACAATTCATACATTTTGGCAACAATATTAATGCTTTCACCATTAATTTTTACAGTCTTTTCATAAAAATTAACTTGCAGACTTTTAAAATCATAAATATTTACACCAAAATCTTTATAATACCTACGCAAAATAGAACCAACTACAGCGATTAGTTCATTTTCGTTGTAATCATAAATCATAAAACTATCTGCACCACTATTTAACAAATCAATTTTTGTATCTACATCATTTTCGTTAGATAAAATTATTAATGGAACAGAATTTTCTTGCCTTAATTTGATAATCAAATTTTTGGTTGCATTTTTTATACCAGTATGTCCCAAAATTATCATATCATATTTATTTGCAATGCCTAACTCAAGTCCTCTTTCCAAATCAAAAGCGGACTCACACTCACTGCCACCACCATATTCGGATAGCAGTTTAGCAATTTTGTGGTTTTTATCCTCATTTTGTTCCACAATTAAAAATTTCATAATTTCCCTGCCCCTCTTGCTTTCTTTAAATTAGTATTTGTAATAATTTTTAATTGTACTAACTAAATAAAATTTTTTACAATTCTATTAATTAACTTTTTACTTTTATACTTTCTATAATTTCTATTATTGTCTTTGTCTTATTACCTCAAAAGCAACTATTCCAGTTGCAACTGAAGCATTTAATGAATTTACATTCCCTTTCATAGGAATACTAATAACCTCATCACATAGTTTACGTGTTAATGGCTTAACTCCGTTGCCTTCACTACCAATTACTATTGCCAAATCGCACTGCATATTTATATTATAAAGTGTTTTGCCATCCGCCTCTGCACAAACTACTTTTACAAAATCTTCTTTCAAATCACGAATTACATCATTTATATTTGTAACCATAGCAACTTTGACATAATTACTAGCACCGCTGGATATTTTTACAACAGTATCTGTTATGGAGCAAGCCCTATGTTTAGGAAGTATTACACCATGTGCGCCACTGCAGTCTGCTACTCTTAAAATACTACCTACATTATGTGGGTCTTCTACACCATCTAGTATAAGCAAAAACAAATTTTCGCCTTTACTTTTTGCAAATTGTTTCATTTCTTCTATAGTAGAATATTTAAAATCTTGTGCAATTGCAATAAAACCTTGATGCCTTTTAGTTTCACTTATTCTATCAAGATTAATTTTATCATAAAAATTAAATCTTATTCCTTTTTCCTTTGCAAGACCAACTACATTTTCGCTATCGTGTATACCTTTTTGAACTTTTAGTTCGGATATAGTAACCCCGCTTTTTATAGCCTCTTTTACAGCATTTTTGCCTTCAATAATCATACAGACTGCCTTTTCCATTGATATGGAATACTTTTATTCATTATTTTTTGCTATTTAAAATCTTTTTAATTAACACCAAATCAACTAACAACTATTTAATTTCTTTTAAATTTTTATTTTGATAAGTTGTAAATCGTATTGTATAACCATTTGTCTCTACTGGTTCACTCTCAAAAACAAGTTCAAAATCATTGTTGTTATCAAGATTTTCAAAAAACGTATCCGCACCACCAATTGCATCTACTTTAGTTACCAATACCTCATTGCAGTATGGCAACAATTCTTTGTATATGCTTGCACCACCTATAACAAAAACATTATTAGTATCGTATTTTTTTAATTCCTCAAACAAATCGCTTAATGATTTAACTATAACACAGTCATTGCGGCTGGCTGTGCGAGATAATACTATATTTACTCTATTTTTTAGCGGCAACCCATTTGGAAAAGATTTTAATGTGTTATTGCCCATTACAACAACATTGTTAATAGTTGTCTCTCTAAAAAATTTCATATCCGCAGGAATGGAAAACATTAATTCGTTATTTTTTCCAATTCCCCATTCTTTGTCTACATGTAATATTGCTTTCATCTATTATCCTTATTCTGCAACTGGTATTTGATATTTTTTATCATTGCAATTATAATCAGTAAGTTTAAAACTATCCACTGTAAAATCATAAAAGTTTTTAATACTTTTATCTACTTCTAGTTTTGGTGCAGCAAATTGTTTTTGAGCAATTATATCCTCAACCATAGGAATATGCCTATCATAAATATGTGCATCGGCTATAACATGAACTAATTCGCCTACTTTAAGCCCAGATACTTGTGCAAGCATAATTAGCAAAATGGAATACTGAACAACATTCCAGTTATTTGCAGTAAGCATATCGTTAGAACGTTGATTTAAAATACCATTTAAAGTATCACCTGAAACATTAAATGTCATTGAATAAGCACAAGGATACAAATTCATTTCATGCAAATCTGCAAAATTGTAAATATTTGTCATTATTCTTCGACTTGAAGGGTTATGTTTTAAATCATAAAGTACTCTGTCTACTTGGTCAAATTCACCCTCGCGGTATTTATGTTTTATGCCCAATTGATAGCCGTAGGCTTTGCCTATTGAGCCATTTTCATCTGCCCATTGATTCCAAATTTTTGAGTTTAAATCTTTTACATTGTTGCTTTTCTTTTGCCATATCCACAAAAGTTCATCAACGCAAGACTTGAAAAAAGTTTTTCGTACAGTCAAAATAGGGAACTCTTCGCTCAAATTATATCTATTTACTATACCAAATTTTTTTACAGTATGTGCGGGTGTGCCATCACTCCATTTTGGACGCACTGGTAAATCTGTATCCCATACTCCATTATTCAAAATATCTTTCATATTTTGAATAAATATTTCATCAGCCTTGCTCATATTAACTCCTCAAATTTCATTTTATATTTATTTAGTAATGTTTGCTTTTAAATTAAAAATTATTTAATTTTTCTATAATCTCAAACAACTCTTCTAATCTTTCGTTTTTTCCTAAAAGATATAAATAACCAATCACTGCCTCAAAACCACTTGCTTTTTTGTAATCTGCCACACTAGCATTTTTTGCCATAGTATTCATGTGTGTGTTCCGTGCTCTTTTAAACACAGCAATTTCTTCTTCAGTCAAAATACTCATTATTTCATCCATATACTTTGCTTGTGCAGATGCTTTGATTTGCTCTGACTGCAACTTGTGCAATTCCCCTGCTTTTGCTGTAGATGTTGATGCAAGTTTTGTACGCACCATTAATTGCTGTACACTATCTCCAACAAATGCCAAAACCAATGGATTTAATGATAATATTTCCTTTTCGGTCAAAAATTCTTTTGCTATTGGTAAATATCCTTTCATTATCAGTCCTTTAAATAATTAAGACTATATTTTAATCTTCTAACACTCTCGTCTTTACCAAGTAAATCTGCCATTTCTGTAGCCCCACCCGGAGTCATTTGCGCACCTGTTAAAGCAAGTCTTATTGTTAAAAATACCTGTCCTTTTTTGTATCCGCCATCTTCAATAATTTTAGCAATGATACTTTGTAAGTTTTCCTCGCTATAATCATTAGTTTTTTCAAACTCAGGGATACATTTTTCCAAAATTTCTATAGCAATTTGCTTGTCCATTTTGTTCTTTTTGTTTTCATATAGTTCTTTATCATATCCCTCAAATTCTTCCAAAAAGTCTATTTTTGATGGGATATCGCTTAAAATCTCTACCCTTGGAATCAATAGTTTAGCAAGTTTATAATAATCATATTTGCCAGCAACTTTGCTTTTTGCAAAAAATGGTAATGCAAGAGTTACAAACTCCTCTTCAGTTAATTCCTTAATATACTGGCTATTAAGCCATTTCATTTTACCCTCGTCCAAAATACTACCGCTTTTGCTAATGCCTTTAACATCAAAAGCATCCATTAGTTCTGCCATAGTCATTTTTTCCCTATTGTCAGAAGGTGCCCAGCCTAGCAAAGCAATATAATTGACAATTGCTGGTATTAAATATCCTTTTTCCAAAAAATCTTCAAAGTTGGCATCGCCATGTCTTTTTGAAAGTTTATGAGTAGCATCTCTCATAATAGGTGGTAGATGCATATACTCAGGTCTCTCCCAACCGAACGCATCATACATTAAATTGTATTTTGGAGTGCTAGACAAATACTCCATACCACGTATTACGTGAGTAATTTTCATTAAATGGTCATCAACTACATTTGCAAAATTGTATGTAGGCATTCCATCACTTTTTATTAAAATACCATCTTCCATATCCGCATTTGGCACAGATATTTCTCCAAATACCATATCGTTATATGAGGATACACCTTCTGTTGGTATATTTTGTCTTATAACATAAGGCACACCACTATCTAGTTTATCTTGCACTTCTTTAGCAGATAAATTTAAGCAATGTTTGTCATATTTTTTTATTCCATTATCGCCTGCGAGACTATCTAATCTTTCCTTATCGCAAAAACAATAATATGCTCCACCTAATTCCACAAGTTTTTTAGCATACTCTAAATAAATAGGTTTTCTTTCACTTTGAATATATGGTCCAACACCACCATCTTTATCAGGTCCTTCGTCATGCTCTATACCTGCTTTTTTTAGTGTATTGTATATAATTTCAACTGCACCTTCAACATATCTTTCTTGGTCTGTATCTTCTATTCTTAAAATAAACTTGCCATTATTTTTTTTAGCAAACAAATATCCATAAAGACAAGTTCTTAAATTACCAACATGCATAAAACCTGTAGGACTTGGTGCAAATCGTGTTCTTACTTCCATATTAATTTATTACTCCTTAAATCTGCTATATTTTAAGTTTTAAACAATATAAAACCTTACGAAAATCGTTATTATTCTATTTTTTAATATTTAACATCTCTAATTCTGCCACGCGTTAATTCAAACTTACCATTACTTAATTGGTCAAGTAATCCTGTTTGCCTAAATGAAAAATATCCACTTTTTGCAATTATTATATGGTCATTAAAATTAATACCTAGCATTGTTAAAGTTAAATATAATTGTTCTGTCAAATTTTTATCTGCAACACTAGGTGTTACATTGTTTGATGGATGATTATGTACCAATATAACTTTGCTTGCCTCATTTCTTAAAGCAATGTCTGCAATTTCTCTAACATTACAAAAAGATTCGTTAACAACACCTTTGTTTAATACAACTCTTTTAATAAGTCTACCAGAATTATCACCTAGTAACATGTGTATTTCTTCTTTTGGCAAAGTATCCATTATTGGGCGCATAAGATTTAAGCAGTCTTCAATATTGTTGATATAAACTTCGTCAAAACCTTTTCTGTAATATCTTCTGCTTACATCACTTAAACTATGTAAAAATATTGCCATATTGTAACTTACACCTTTTACTTTTTGTAATCTTTCAATAGGCTGGTCAAACACTTTACTTATACTTCCAAATTCTTCAAGTATCCTATGTGCAAGTTCGTTTGTATCTTTTCTTGGCACAACAGCATACAATAAAAATTCTAAAACTTCATGGTCTTGCAAACTATCTATACCATATTGTTCTATTCTTTTTCTCATCCTGTCTCTATGTCCGTCATGAACTGCCATAATATCACCTACAAACATATTTTTTTACTATTTTTTTTAATAATACAAAATTATTATATCACCTTTAAAAATTTTTGGCAATATTTTAGATAACTTTATTAAAATTAGTTCTCATTTATATATTTATAGTATATACTAATAATTATAAAGGTAATTTTAAAATAAAATTTAAAACTGGAGTATATATGAAATATTTTGACGAATATATTAAAGCAACTTCTGAACTTATAAAAATTAATAGTGTGGAAAGTAATAATATAGACGGCAAGCCTTTTGGCATAGGTGTGGACGACTGCTTAAAAAAGGCTTTGGCTACTGCCGAAAAGTTAGGGTTTAAAACTTTTTATGGCAATGGCTATTATGGATATGCTGAAATTGGCGAAGGTGACGAACTTCTTGGTATATTAGGACATTTAGACACAGTGCCTATTGGCAATGACTGGGATATCCCTGCTTTGGGTGGGGACATTATTGATGGCTATTTGTGTGGTCGCGGTGTGCTTGATGATAAAGGTCCAATTATGGCAACATTGTTTGCTACAAAGGAGTTAATTGATAGCGGTTTTGTACCTAACAAAAGGATACGAATTATATTTGGTTGTGATGAAGAATCTGGCTGGAAATGTATAGATAAATATTGTGAGCAAGAAGAAATACCTACAATTGCTTTTACTCCAGACGGAGATTTTCCTGTAATAAACTGCGAAAAAGGTGTTGCTTACTTTAATGTGCACCTTAAAAAACCTAAATATTTGCAGAGTATTCAAGGTGGCGAACGTGCAAATATGGTTATGGATAAAGTACAATGCACACTTTGCGATGAAATAATAGATATTTTGCCTAAAAATAACGAATATGGTGTGGTTATTGAGGGAAATACCCTAACCGCTTATGGTAAATCTGCACATGGTTCTTCCCCTCACTTAGGCGATAATGCGCTTTGGAAAATAGTTAAACTTTTAAGCCAAAATGACACAAGTGCAAAAAATCTTGCAAACATTATTTGCAATACAGATGGCTCTAACTACAATATTAAGTGCGAAGATGAAATAAGTGGTGCTCTAACAATTAATATTGGCACAATATGCTCTGATAACGAAAATATAACATTTAGCCTAGATATAAGACACCCACTTTGTATCACTCGCGAACAATTATACGAAAAACTATGCGAAACATTTAGTTTTGGCACTGTTGAATACGGATTTTTCCATAATCCGCTATACATTGCACCAGACCACCCACTTTGCACAAAATTACTAAATGCGTATGAAGAAGTTACAGGTGAAAAACTTAAACCTATAACAATTGGTGGCGGAACTTATGCTCGTGCACTGCCATTGGCTGTTGCTTTTGGTCCAATTTTTCCGAATCAAGAATCTACAATACACCAAAAAAATGAAAGAGCAAAACTTACTGATTTAGAAAAAATGTATAAAATTTATTTAAAAGCAATTGAAGAATTGACAAAATAATTATATAAATAAAAATTTTTAATTATAAAAACAAAAATAGCGGCAAACCCGCTATTTTTTATTTTGATTAATTATAGTGCACCACGTACTTTGTGAGGGATATAAAATTTTTCAAGCAATTTAATATCCTCTAAGGTTAAAGTTAAATCTTGTGCTTTTACAACATCTTGCAAATTTTGGATTTTTGTTGCACCAACTATTGGCGATGCAACACCTTTTGCATACTGCCACGCAATTGCTATTTGAGACATTGAAACCTCATACTTTTGAGCAAGCAAATGTACTTGTTTTGTTATTTCATAGTCTTGTTCTTTTGTATTGTCATATTTACTAATTGCTACTTTATCTGTAGCACTGCGTTTGCTGTCCGAAAACCATTCTAGCCTAGATAATCTTCCTGCTGCAAGTGGTGAATATGGTGTTAGAGATACTCCATATTGCTTGCAAACTGGGATAAGTTCTCTTTCATCTTCACGATACAATAAATTGTAATGATTTTGCATACTTACAAACTTTGTAAAACCATTTTTGTCAGCACACTCTTGCATATTATGGAATTGATACCCATACATTGCTGACGCACCAAGCGCCCTAACTTTTCCGCATTTTACTAAATTATGCAAAGCCTCCATTGTTTCCTCTATAGGTGTTGAATAATCAAACCTGTGAATAATATACAAATCCACATAATCAGTACCTAATCTTTTAAGTGACAAATCAATTTCTCTATTAATGGCATTTTTGCTTAACTTGCCCTCGTTAAAATACACTTTAGTTGCAATTATTGCATCCTCACGTTTAACATATTTTTTAATTGCTTTGCCTAAATACTCCTCGCTTGTGCCGTTTGAATATTGGTTTGCAGTATCAAAAAAGTTAATACCCAAATCAAGTGCACATTTGATCATTTTGTTGGTATCTTCTTGCTCTAATGTCCACTCATGAAAATCTGAAGATGGTTTTCCAAAACTCATGCCACCAACACAAATACGCGAAACATTTAAATCTGAACTGCCAAGTTTAATATATTGCATAAAATTCCCCTTTATATTTACATTATATTGTAAAATTAAAAGCCGAAAAACTATTTCGGCTTTTAATTTTGATATTAATAATAAAAATTATTGTCCTCTTTCTTCCATTTTGATTTTTATTTCATCACAGTTGATACCAACAATTGGCTCGCCTAAATCTTCAGATAATTTAGCAATTAAATCATAGTTCATATAATTTTCTACTGAGCGAACGATAGCATCTGCTCTTTTTGCTGGATTACCAGATTTAAAAATACCGCTACCAACAAACACACCCTCTGCTCCTAAATGTCTCATAAGCACTGCATCTGCTGGAGTTGCAACACCACCTGCTGAAAAGTTAGGAACTGGCAATTTACCATTTTCGTGAACAAACTTAATCAAATCATAAGGAACTTGAAGTTGTTTTGCCTCTTCATATAACTCGTCAGGACTCATAGCCTTAACTGCTCTCATTTGTGCTTGCATTGCTCTCATGTGTCTAACTGCTTGAACAACATCACCAGTACCAGCCTCGCCCTTTGTTCTTATCATACTAGCACCTTCTTGAATACGACGAAGAGCCTCGCCCAAATTTCTTGCACCGCAAACAAATGGTGCTTTAAAAGCCATTTTATCAACATGGTAAACATCATCTGCAGGAGTTAAAACTTCACTTTCGTCAATAAAGTCAATATCCATAGCCTCAAGTAATCTAGCCTCAATAAAATGTCCAATTCTACATTTAGCCATTACTGGAATTTTTACAGCCTTTTGAATTTCTCTAATCATTTTAGGGTCACTCATACGGCTAACACCGCCCTCTCTTCTGATATCAGCAGGAACTCTTTCCAAAGCCATAACAGCACCAGCACCAGCAGCCTCTGCGATTTTTGCTTGTTCTACAGTAGTAACATCCATAATTACTTTACCTTTCAAACTTTCTGCAATTGGATTATTAATCTTGTACATATATGTAATCTCCTTTTAAGGTAAACTTTCATTTTAGACATTATAACACATTTTTTTTTTAGTTACAAGCAATAAAAAATAATTAAATCAAAATTTTATTTTTTATCTGCCATAAAATTTAGTTATATTGCTTTTACACAACTTAAAAAAATTTAAGTCTTTTAAGAATAATAAAAGACATTCTTATCATAATTTGCTAAAATATCTTATATTTCAATTTAATAAAAGGAGTTTTTATATGACAATAGTGGAAGCAACGGCACAAAGGACAATAAATTTAATGAAAAAATATAACCTAACTCAAAAAATGTTTGAAGAAAAATCAAAGTTACCTCACCGAAGTATGAACAAATTACTTTTACGCAAATATAAGGATATTAACGTTAAACTATTGCACAAAATTGCAAATGGTTTTAACTTATCTATTTACCAGTTTATTGATGACGAATTGTTTGATATGTCTAATATAGAATATAAGGATAATAAAAAATAAAATAAGGATAAAAAAGTTGCCTATTATGGCAACTTTTGTTTTTTGGTTTTTATTATTTTAATATAGATTTTTCCACAGCCTTTTTATAACCATCAGAGCCACGATGCACGCATTTTGACACTCTGCTTAAAGTTGCAGAAGAAATACCTGTTGCAGATATAACTTCGTTATAAGTCATACCATCTAGCAAAAGTTTAGCGGCTCTTAATCTTTGAGCCATTTGCTCTACTTCTTTATAAGTGCACAAGTCCTCAAACAAAGCCTTGCACTCCTCAACAGTTTCTATATCTGCTATTGCCTTATACAAATCTGGCAAAAATTCTTCATAATTAGACATACATTACCCCCTTATGCCTTTAGTATTTTATCCATAAAGTCTTTTGTTCTTTGCTCTTTTGGATTATCAATAACTTCTTTAGCATCACCATACTCCAAAATTTTACCGCCATCAAGGAATATTACTTTGTCAGCAACTTCTCTTGCAAACATAATTTCGTGAGTAACAATAAGCATAGTAGTGCCACTATCTCTAAGCCCACTAATAACTTTTAGCACTTCACCAGTAAGTTCTGGGTCCAAAGCAGAAGTTGGCTCATCAAAACACAAAATTTCAGGTGACATACACAAGGCTCTTGCTATTGCAACCCTTTGTTTTTGTCCACCACTTATCTCACAAGGATAAGCATCTGCCTTATCTAATAGCCCAACTTTTGATAGTTGTTCTTTGGCAAGTTCTACTGCTGTTTGCCTGTCCATTTGCTTTACTAGCATTGGCGCCATAATAATGTTTTCAATAACTGTTTTGTGAGGGAAAAGATTAAAGTCCTGAAAAACAAGCCCCATTTTTAAAGCCTTTTCTCTTAAAACATTATCTGTAGGATAAATACTAACATTCATTTCTGCAAGTGGAGTGCCATACTCGTCTGTAGGGATATATTTTTTAAAATATTCTTTTTTATAAACCATTTCTACAGGAACTTTAGCAAAAAACTTTATCTTTTTTCTTCCGTATTCCTCAACTGTTTGAACTAACTTAAGTTTAAAACCATTACCACAAGGTATTTTTTGCACAAACTTAAATGTTGGCTTTACTGGTTTTAATTCAGAAGTAACAATTTCTTCCCCACCAATACTAATACTACCGCTTTGTGCTCTTTCCAAAAAAGTTAGACATCTTAAAAGTGTAGATTTACCACCACCACTTGAGCCAATTATAGCAACAACTTCACCTTTTTTCATACTAAAACTAATATTTTTTAGTACATGATTTAAGCCAAATGATTTGTTTAAATCTTTTATTTCCAAAACATTATCAGAATTATTTTTATCTTCAGTAACTGTTTCCTCTATCATTAAATCAGAGGTTTTATTTAAATCTTCGTTTTGCAAACTATTTTCCATAACCCCTCCTTATCTGTACCTATTAGTACGTTTTTCCAATTTAGAAAAAATGATAGTTAAAATACCTACAAATGCCAAATAGAATAATGCTGTTGCAAAGAATGGAGCCAAATATCCGCTATTCAAAAAATCTTCGCCTACAAAAATCAACTCTGACAAACCAATAATTTTTGCAAGTGATGTATCTTTTACTAAAGTAATAATCTCATTACTCATTGGTGGCAAAATATTTTTGTAAATTTGTGGCATTGCAACCTTTACAAAAGTTTGACTTTTTGTCATTCCCAAAACCTGACATGCCTCATACTGACCTTTTGGTACGGCTTCCATTCCGCCTTTAAAAATAACAGAAAAATAACATGCATAATTTACTGAAAAAGCAATTAATACTGCAATAAATTCTTGACGGATACTAAATCCCCAATTCAAAAGTCCTGGGACATAATAAACAACTATGATTTGCAACATTAACGGAGTACCTCTTATTATCCAAATAAAAGCATCCATTAAAAACTTAACTGGTTTAAATTTGCATTTTTGTAAAAAAGCAAACAATAGTCCCAAAGGCAAAGCAACGGCAAGGGTAGCAATAAATATTGCTACCGACATGCCGAAACCTTCAAATAATTCTATAAACACTTGTTGTACATTCATACTTATCCTTGTTTTATTTATCCAATTCAATGCCCATTGGTGCATTAACTGTATAACCGATTACAACTTTCTTTTTGTTTTTCAACTCGTTTTTCCACTCGTCGCCTTTCAAACTTGATGTCCAAGTCATTTTTACTTTTCTGTCAGACAAACCATATTTTTCTGCAACTTGACTATAAGTAGTATCTTGTAATTCAACTAACTTAGTGTTGATAAAGTCAATTAATTTTTCATTGCCTTTCTTTGCTGCTACACCATACTCTTCTCTTATTTGCTCATAGTCACTTATTGTTACTATCTTTAAATCAGTATAACTACCATCTTTTTGATTTAGCAAATAACCAGCCATTGTTGAGTCAATTATTGCTACGTCTGACTGACCAGATTTTACTTCTATCAAAGCATCTATTTGTGCTGAGATTTCTTTAATATTAATATTGATATTTTTGTTATCTTTAATATCTTGTGCTGTTTCTTCACCTGCTGAACCATCTTCTACAGCAACTTTCTTACCAGCCAAATCTGCAAGTTTAGTATATTTAGAAGCATTTTCGCCTTTAACTACAACTGCTTGCTCATTTGTTAGATATGGGATAGATATTTGCATTGTCTCTTTTCTGTCATCAGTAATTGTTAATCCATTCCAAACCAAATCAATTTTTCCTGAATTTAACTCAATTTCTTTTTTAGACCAGTCAATTTTACGAGTTACAACCTCAATACCCTCTTTTTCAAAAATTGCTTTTGCTAGGTCAATATCAAAACCACTTACTTCTTTAGGGTTACATGCAACAAGACCTATAATTGTTACAATAGCAAGTGCTATAACTGCTACTATTGTTAAAATTCTCTTTTTCATTTTTGTTACTCCTTTTTTTCTTGCTTATCGCAAGTTTGTTGTTTTGTTTATGTTACTATTATACTTTAGTGCACTAAAGTTGTAAAGTGTTTTTAAGCAATTCCCTGGATTTTTGCCAATACTTTACTATGCTAAAGCGCAATTACACAATAATACCGTTTTTTTGTTACCTTTATTCAGACAAAAAAGTGCTGATTTTAACACTTTTGATAGTTTGCAATATATTTGTATAAACTAAAATAAAAATCTATTTGCATAATTTTATCTTAAACATAACGATTAAAAAATAATAAATAACAATTTAAACTATATCAAAACCCTCAAAAAAGCCATATTTATCAATATGTATAATAAAAAATAACATTTCTATTTACATTAATGATATATAAAGTTTGATAGTTTTTACATTTTTATTGTTTTGTGTTTAGTAATTATTTAAAAAAATTAAAAAATTTTATTAAATTTTACTTGACC
>OFGX01000272.1_pt1 | contig 43726 bp, 47 predicted proteins | sample 1521831 | NCBI WGS metagenome assembly OFGX01 (sample SAMEA3504080, study PRJEB24116) | mouse gut metagenome | biome: mouse gut; feature: mouse-associated habitat; material: faeces | place: Denmark | collected 2011 | reverse complement strand
CCGCAGACGGCACAGAGGGCGTGAAAGAGGCCATTGTGCAGACGGTTGCCGAAGCGGGGCCGAATGCCTGTCCGCCGCTGGTGGTGGGTGTAGGCATCGGCGGGACGTTTGAAAAAGCGGCTTTGCTGGCAAAAGAGGCTCTGACGCGTGAAACGGGTGCGCCTTCCGAACTGCCGCATGTCTGTGCGCTGGAGGCGGAACTTTTGGAACGCATCAACGCCCTGCAAATCGGCCCTGCCGGACTGGGCGGCAATGCCACTGCGCTTGCGGTGCATATCAATACTTATGCGACGCATATTGCCGGGCTGCCGTTGGCTGTCAACCTCTGCTGTCATGTCAACCGGCATGCCAGCCGTGTACTTTGAAAGGGGGCAGGAACATGGAAAAGCATATCAGGCTGCCGTTGACACAGGAGGACATTGGCGGACTTCGGGCAGGAGATTATGTATATCTGACGGGCGAGCTTTATACCGCGCGGGACGCGGCACATAAAAGGATGGCGGAAACGCTGGATGCGGGCGGCACACTCCCGTTTGAAATCGCAGGACAGACCATTTACTATATGGGGCCTTCTCCCGCAAGGCAGGGGCATGTCATTGGCTCCGCCGGACCGACAACCGCCAGCCGCATGGATAAATACACGCCGCGTCTGCTGGATCTGGGCATGAAAGGCATGGTTGGGAAAGGGCGGCGTTCGCCGGAGGTCATTGCCGCCATGCGCAGAAATCAGGCAGTATATTTTGCCGCTGTCGGCGGGGCGGGCGCGCTCCTTTCCAAATGTATCAAAAAAGCCGAAACCGTCGCTTATGAGGATTTGGGAACAGAGGCAGTACGGCGTCTTGTGGTGGAGGAATTTCCCGTTATTGTCGTAATTGACGCAGAGGGAACGGATTTGTACGGAAATTTATCCGGCTGATTGAAAAATTTCTGAAATTTTGCGGCCTGTTATGGCCGCTTTTTTTGATTTCAGGTCTGCCTTGAAGCCCATCCGCATAAGCTATTAGCAGGAAATCTATGGGAGGGATTCGTTTTGGCGGAAGAAAAAAAGAGGGGCGGGCACCATACTTTGATGATGGAGGAACGTGAAAAGTTGCAGATTGGCGGTGTTCTGGAGGTGATATCCTTTGACGAGGAGGGCGTAATGATGGAAACCACCTGCGGACTGCTTGTGCTGAAAGGTGCGGAACTGCACATTGGCAAGCTGGATTTGGAGGAGGGGGAGGTCACGGTCAATGGTACGATTGACAGCATTGACTACTCTGACGGCTCTGCTGTCGGCGGCAGGACGCATCCGCTTCTCGGAAAGCTGTTCCGTTGATAGGGGGCGCGGCAAATGATATTATCTCTGCATGAACAGGCGCGGATGTTTCTGCTCTGCATCGCGTTGGGCGGCGGCATGGGGCTTTTATATGACTGTCTGCGTGTGTTTCGCCACAGCCTGCACCATAAGCGATTCTGGGTACAGGCGGAGGACGCGCTTTTCTGGCTGACCGCTGTTTTTTTGGTGTTCGGGGTTCTTCTGCGTGCCAATTCGGGCGAGGTGCGTTTTTTTTCGCTGTTCGGGCTGTTCGGCGGCATGGGGCTGTATTTTCTGACGCTCAGCCACTGGGTCGTCGCCGTCAGCGACAGCGTGATACGGCTTATCAAGTATCTGGTGCGCCTTTTTTTTCGTATCCTTTTTACGCCGTTCCGCCTGCTTTTCCTCCCTTTTCGGAAACCTCTGCGGAAATTTGGCGGCTTTTGCGAAAGCTGGCAAAAAAAACTGTTGCAAAGCGCGCGGGTTTATGTGAAAATGAATAAGAGGCGTTTTCGGCGGGATTGGAAAATACTGCGCCGGAGATAACAGAAGGAATGGGGCTTATGCATGGCGAAAAAAGAAAACAAGAAAAATAAAGGTACAAGACCATCTTCCGTATTTCTGCGGGTGTTTATGGCGTTGTTTATCTGTACGGTGGTAGTCGGTGTGGGGAACCAGGCGAACCGTTATCAGGAACTGCTGGAGGAAAAAGCTGCTCTGCAAAATGAGATTGACGCGGAACAGGAGCGGAAAATAGAGTTTGAAAAGCGGCAGGATTATTATAACAGCGATGTTTATATCGAACAGATGGCGCGGGAATACCTTGGCATGGTGAAGCCGAACGAGGTTCTTTACATCAACCGCGGCGAATGATTATTTTGTGCCGGAATTTTGAAAAATTTGTGAAAAAATGCTTGACATACTCTGGCCTTTCCGCTATACTGAATAGGCAGATTTGAGGCGGAGTAGCTCAGTTGGCGAGAGCATGCGGTTCATACCCGCAGTGTCGGGGGTTCAAGTCCCTTCCTCGCTACTGGCTGAGGGTCTGAAAATATTGAGAATTCAATGTTTTCGGGCCTTTTTACATTTTTCAGAAATATTTACACTTTTAAATAATTATTTGTCTTCTTCTATCTCCATCTCCCCGGTGAAAAACTCCAGTGCACTCAACCTGCGTCTATCCTCTCCGCAAATAAAATGGGACTGTATTGAAAACATCACAAAGCCTTAGATATTTTCAAAACAGCCCCTTTCTTTGTATTAACGGCACGATTTCAGGCAATTGCCTGCCCTATTCTCTCACTTACTTCCTGGTAACTATGTTCTTTATCGTTTAAGTCTTTAATTTCTTCCACAATTTGATAATCTTTAAAGACAAGAATTCTTCTTGCTAAGGTTACCATTTCGGGCATATCGGACGAAATAAGAATCACTGTCTTGCCCTCTTCTTTCGCAAGTTTCCAGATAAGTTCATGAATATGACGTTTTACACCAACATCAACGCCGACGGAAGGCTCGTCTATGATAAGGATGTCGCTGCCGGTGAGCAGCCATTTCCCAAGGGAAACTTTCTGTTGATTGCCGCCGGAAAGTGTTTCAATGACAGTATCCTGCGACGGGGTTTTAATCTCCATTTTATGAATCATTGATTCTGTTAAATCTCTTCCCTTTTTAAACGAAAGTTTGCCAAAATGTCCCCGAATCAGATGTAAATTTGTAAGTAACATATTATCTTGTACGGAAAATGGAAGTATTAATCCTTCTTCTTTGCGGTTCTCACTGACGTAACTTAACCCATATTTATAAACAGCGTCAGAAACACTGCAGATTTGAGCTTTTTCGCCGTGTATATAAATTTCTCCGGTATCTCTTTGATCCGCACCGATAAGAAGTCTGGCAAGCTCTGTCCGGCCTGCGCCGACCAGGCCGTAAAATCCGAGAATTTCTCCCTTGTACGCTTTGAAATTAATATTTTCAAACATACCTGATTTTCCAATATTTCTGGCTTCCAGTACAACTTCGTCCTTAATATCCAGTTCTCCCATATAATTAACATTTTCTTCCCGTCCAATCATCATTTTGATTAATTCCTGACGGGATATATCCCGAATAGAACTATTTCCTGTAACCGCTCCGTCTCTGAGAACCGTTACGCAGTCGCAAAGTCCCATTACCTCTTCAATTTTATGAGATACAAATATCAGGCACTTTCCTTCATCCCGAAGCTTCCGGCATAATGTAAATAATTTTTCCGCTTCATGTTCTGTCAGTGAACTGGTCGGTTCATCCAGCAAAATATATTTTGCTTTTGCAGATAATGCTTTTGCAATCTGAATCAACTGTTTTTGGGCAGCTGTCATATTTGCAATAATATCTGTAGGATTTACATCCAGCCCTACTAAATCTAAATATTTTTTTGCAATCCCGTTTATTTTTTTCCAGTCAACATGCCCCCATTTATTTGCGAATTTATCCAGCTTATCCAGAACAATATTTTCAGCTACCGAAGATTGGGGAATAACCTGGATTTCCTGATGTACCATACTGATGTTATGATCAATGGAATCCTGATAGTTTTTAAATGTCACCCTCTCTCCGTCCGCAAAAATATCTCCTGTTTCCGGAATATAAATCCCTGTCATTACTTTCATTAACGTAGATTTGCCTGCACCGTTTTCGCCCATAAGAGCATGAATGGTTCCCTCCTTAAATTTCACGGAAATATTATCCAGCGCCTTTACGCCAGGAAATTCTTTGCTGATGTTACGTATTTCCAACATAAAAAGCTCCACCTCTCATTCCGGATACAGGCTTACGGTTTTACCAGGTATTTTGTAGTAAGCTCTTCCGTAATTGTTTTAGTAAGCGTATCCAGGTCATCTTTATAAGTATCTAAATTGTCTTTTGTAACAAGAACGACGCCGGAATCTACCAGGAACTGATTATCAGCTGCCATATATCCCTCAGATGCCATGTAATACAGCACGGCGCAGGAAACGTATCCGTGTGCATCTACGTTCTGAGCCATAGTTCCATAGACAATACCATCCTCAATTCCTTTCATTACGTCATCTGCGGTGTCGATGCAGATTAAATAAATGGGATCCGCATTTTTATTTCTTGCATAATAGTCATAAAGCACCTGAACCGCCGCAGAAGAGGAGCCCGTTCCGGTACAGACAATACCATTGATTTTTCCTTCATTTGCACTCAAAGCGGAAGAAATTTTTGCAACGCCTTCGTCAATACTGTTAATATCAGCAATTTCCTGTATTAATTCCACACCGTCATGTTCCGCAATGCATCTGTTTACTCCGTCACGCCTTTTTAATGTATTGCTATCGGTAAGAACCTCCAAAACATTTAAGATATTACCTTTGCCGCCCATTGCGTCAATAACCACATCACACGCCGTATAAGCCGCTGCTTCCGTATCACTTGCCACACAAAGCATTTCCGAGCCAACACTTGTGCTTGCACCATAGCTTACCACATTAACATTCTGGCTCACAAGCTCGTCAAACAGCCCGGCAGCCCCTTCTGTGGCCGGAAACGAAGTAATATTCGTATATCCGTCCGCAACCATGGAACGGATGCTGGAGTCCATGGTGGCCTGTTCCGTATCACCGTAAATCACACGTACATCTACGCCATAGTCTTTGCCAAACTGTTCGGCAGCCTTTCCCACGGAATCCGTATACTGATTGCTCCCCGGTGCATACCAGCCAATTTTTACTTCTTTTTCCTCAGAAACTGCGTCCATTTCCGTCTCAGGCTCCGCTGCTTCCGGTTCTGATAACTGTTTCTCCGAACCGCAGCCTGTGAATAGCCCCATAAAAACCATAATGATAACAATCATACTAATTATAAAACGAATACTTTTTCTCTGCATAATACTTCCTCCTTTTTCTAAATCAATCTACGGTTTACTCTTTGTAAGCTGTTCCATGCGGAATTGATGACGGCGTTTTGCTGCGGTAATTCTTTGAGAAATAACTCCTATAGAACATGCCACCAAAAGGATCATTCCTAAATATGTCTGCTCGAAATAAACATTTGCATCCATTAAAACCAATCCGTTCTTGATAATCACAATCAAAAATCCAGCGATAGCAAGTCCGACGGGATTAATGACGCCTCCTTTCAGGCCTGTCCCTCCAATTACTGCTACTGCAAAAGAATACAACATCCAGTCAGCCCCTGTAGACGGCTGTCCCGAGCCATTCATAGACACCGTACACACTGCCGCAATACCCGCAAACACTCCTGATAAGATATTTGCAATAAATATCATCTGATTTGTCTTGACTGCTGCCATTTTTGCGGCAAACTCATTTCCGCCGGTCGCAAGCAGCCTTCTGCCAACAGTAGTAAAGCGGAATACATACCATACAATCATTAAGATTCCGATAACCAGAAGTGTAATATATGGAATCCCCAGTAAAGAGCCGCGGCCAAATGCAGTATAGTTTGGAGATAATACCGTATATGGAAACCCTTTGGAGATTCCCGTAACCAATCCTTTAAAAATGAACTGTGTAGAAAGTGTGGCAACAAATGCACTCAGGCCGAGCTTTGTAATAATCACACCATTCATCGCTCCGCAAAGCATGCTGACTAAAACAGCCAGAAAAGTCGCTTCTATTCCTCCTATTCCCAAATTCTGCATACAGTATCCGGCCGTAACTACCGACATTGCTCCTATATATCCTATACACAAGCTGGTTCCCCCAACCATCATAACCATTGCCTGCGACAGAGCGATCAGCACATATACTGCTGCCGTACGCATAATGTTGTACATATTATAGGCTGAAAAGAAATTTTCTGATGAGACGGCAAATATCAAGCTCAGAAAGAGCGTTGCTATCAGTACGGGAACCTCCGAGCGTCTCAAAAATCTCATATTACTTTTTTCTGCCATTTATAAATTTCCTCCTACTGTTTTAGTTCCATAATATCCTCTCAGGATATTACTGTTGACAAGTCACAAAATCGGGGATCCCTAACTGCTCATTGATTGCGCCGCACAGCTTGTGCATTGTGTCATCTGACTGTGTTTCATTTCCAAAAGAATTTGTCTCAAGTCCCAATCGATGATATTTTTCCATTCCCAGAAAATTATATTTTAATAAACAATAATTTCTGACCGCAGGGTATAATGATTTGGCAAAGACCGCAGTCCTCAGCAAATTCTCCATTGTGTCATTTACTCCGGGAACCAGGGGCGTCCGGATAAGAATTTCCGTGTTATATTTTGCAAGACTTTGAATATTACTCAGTATCCTTTCATTTCCTGCTCCCGTATATCGGAAATGTTCTTTTGCATCCATATGCTTCACGTCAATGTAAAAGATATCTACCCATTTAAGAACTTTTTCAAAACTTTTCATCGGCACATTTCCTGCTGTTTCTATAACAACATGTATCCCTTCTTCTTTACACCGCTTAGCTGTTTCCGCTACAAATTCAGGATTTAATAAACATTCTCCGCCGGAAAATGTAACTCCTCCTTCCGATTTTTTATAGTAATGTTTATCCTTTTTTATCACCGAAAGTAATTCATCCGAAGAATAATATCTGCCGCATAATTGTATTGCCTCCGTAGGACACAAATCCGCACATGTACCGCATCCCTTACAGCCTTCTGAAAGGAACCGTTTTTTTCCGTTTTCCGGAATATGATGCTCAGGACATACGGCTATACATCTTCCGCAGAAAATACATTTTTCTTCATATACCATCAGCCTGGGGCGTGCTTCAAATCCTTCCGGATTATGACACCATTAGCAGCGCATATTACATCCGCTGAGGTAAATCACCGTTCGTATTCCCGGACCATCGTTTAAGGACCCCTGTGTAATACTAAAAACATTGGCAGTTAATTTCATTCATTTCCCTCCTTTCTCAATCCACCAAAGTTTTCGTATATACCCTAACCCGCTCCGATACGGCAAAAGCGTCAAAGAACTTTATGTTTTGTTCTTCCTATAATATGATCCTGCATGGGCCTTTCCAGCAAATTAAATTTCTGACTGAATCCGGACACCCTTACTGCAAGATTATTATGAAACTCCGGATGCTTCTGAGCATCCAGCATCATATACGAAAGTTCATTAATTGCATCCTTTCCTTCCCTGTCACATCCGCCAATACAGGATTGTTGCACATCATAATCCCGATAGATCTTAATCCATAAACAGCATATCAGTTCAAACGCCTCGTCTTTTGTAATTCTTCCCTCTTCCATGTCTTTTTTATAATAGGGATATAAAATTTGATCCAATCTTCCCAGGGAGTTCGCATTAATTCCGTCTTCCCAGGTATTAAACACATGTGCAAAAAACAAGCTCTGCAGCGCCTCATGAAAAGTTTCCGCCGGATATTTCGGTACTTTTCTGCAAATTGCGGCTATTTTTTTTAATTCATCCCTTCTTTCGGATGTACAATCGGTTTGCCCCGCCATTTTCATGGCCTCGTCTGCATAGCGCTGTCCTACGACGCCGGCTGCCTTACATAACATTTTCATAGCTTCATACATATCCGATATCCCGTTGATTTTTTCCGCAGCTTCTATATCTTTCAGCAATCCGTCAAATCCCTTTTTTAATACCTTCTCATATCCTATGATTGTATGATTATCAGACATGCAGCGGCCTATTGCCGCCCACTCATCATCCATTTCCAATTCCTGTTTTGAAAAATCTTTTAAAAAGGCAAATTGCCCGTCAAATACTTTTACGTCATGAGTTGCATTGTAATTCCAGGCATGCCGATCATACTGCCAGAATTTTAAGACCTCATCATGATGTTCCAAATATTCCTGAAATTGTTCCTTCGTAAATCCTGCTTCTAATACAAGCTCCAAATCTTCAGCAGTATCTTTAGGCGTCCAAAATTCCGGATAAGGAGTATCCGCATAGTTATATCCTACAAGCAGTTCTCCTTCTTGTATTACCACCATGGAATTCATCATAACGTTTTCCATTCCTGAAGCAATTCGGGTATGTCCTTCTCCACCTCCTTTCTGAAGATGCTTCCAGATTCCTTCTTCAAACAGAATGGCATGTTGGGCTACAATTTTCCTGTTGCACGTCTTTTCACTTACTGCTCTTTCTCTTAAAATATTGCATCGGGCCGATATACGCATCCTCTGTTTTCTCCTTTCTCCATACTCGATATGGTACAATCCGTTTTTTTTCTTAAATTCTCTCGGCAAACATCCGAATTCCTTCAAAAATGCTTTATTAAACCCGCTTTGTGTTTCATATCCATACTTCATTGCGATATCCACAATTTTTACTCCGTCCAAAACCTCCATAGCAGCTAACTGCATGCGCTGATGTCGGATGTACTCGCAGAATACCGTGCCCGTGAACCGATGGAATAAATCGCTGAAATACCATGGTGAATATCCAAAATGCTCTGCAAGATTTGCAGCAGTCAGCGCTTCCCCTACATGCTCATTTATATATTTTAAAACACTATACATGCCTCTCCTCCATACGACTTATCATTATAATAGTTTAATTTTAAAAGTAATTTCTACTCCATATTTGCGATGTTTAAGTTTACATAACATTCATTTTAATGACAAAAAGTGGGCATCGGGAAAATAAGACATCAGCCATTTCCGCCTTATTTTCCGACACCCTTTTTATGTCATGAATATTTAACTTTTATTATGCCTTTGCTACTATAATCATTCCGCCTTTCTTCGCAAAACCGGTATCCCGCAATTCCTTAACAGCCGCACAGCCTCCCCCTTTCATAAACGGAGCTGTAAACCAATCCTGATTGCCTCCTAAGGCACCGTCAATACGAATATAATCTAATTCCTGTTTCATAAAATCCTGTTTCCTTATATTCCAAAATTTCAAATCTCGCTTGTCAGAATACTACGGCATCTCCGCGTTCCATATTTAAATGATATCCCCATGCTTTCATATTTTGGGCCAGAATACCTAACCCTTCCGCTGCCTCCGCTCCCTCACTGAGCTTATTATCATAGAGGCTGTACTGCTCCCGCTTCTTCTCCGGGGACAAATTGGGCATCACCACATTGGCTCCCGCCGCAATCCCTCTCTCCCTGCCGTCAGGCTCCAGGGTTCCCAGGGCTGTTGTTGCGGGAATCAACGCTTTCGGAAGCAAAACCCGAATAACGGACAGCAAACGGAGAGTCAGCTCCACACTTCCTGCCGTCTCCTTAGCAAACCTTGTATTCCGGTGGGGGATGAACGGGCCAATCCCTACCATTTCCGGCTGAAGCTCCTTCAAAAATATCAGATCCCGGCTGAGCTCCTTATAAGTCTGTCCCGGGCTTCCCACCATGAATCCGGCTCCTGTCTGAAAGCCCAGATTTTTCAATTCATGAAGACATTGCTTTCTCGCCGCCAGGCTCATGGAGGCCGGGTGCAGACATCCGTAATGAGCTTCGTCCGCCGTTTCATGGCGAAGCAGGTAGCGATCCGCTCCCGCCTCCCGAAGCCTCCGGTAGCTTTCGGCTGAACGTTCTCCCACAGACAGCGTAAGGGCACAGTCGGGATAAGCCTCCTTTATCCGGAAAATCAGATCAGCAAGCCGTTCATCCGTAAAAAAGGGATCCTCTCCTCCCTGCAGAACAAAGGTACGAAACCCCAGCTGCCGGCCGTTTTCACAGCACTTCAGGATCTCCTCCGCTGTAAGACGATATCTCACCGCCCTATCGTTCTCCCGGTTGATTCCGCAGTAATAACAGCCGTTTTTACAATAATTTGTGAATTCTATCAATCCCCGGACATAAACCTTATTCCCATAGTACTGCTTCCGAAGCGCCACGGCTTCCGTCCGCAGATATTCCGCTGCCGCCGGTTCCTCCATGCGGGTCAGAAGCTCCTCGTACTCTTTTTCATTTGCCAGCTTATGCTCTCTTACAAAGCGTTCTACAAGATCTGTCATTTTATCCTCTATCCATGTAAATAACGCGGAAAGCTCCGCCCATACATAATTCTCATTTCACATAGACAGACAGGGAAATCCCTTATGTGTAGCTCCCGGATTCCCCTGCACTGAATTTTCTGCCGTATTCGCTGTATATGGCTCGGCGGCTTTTATTTTCCGGCCTTATCCTCCGTCTGCTTCTGACGGACCGTTCTTGCCTGAATCTCTTCGGAAATATCCGCAATAAAGGCTTCCAGCTTCTTCTGGCCCTCATCCCCCACAAAGCGGCTGCGGACGGACACCAGACCTTCCTCGGCCTCCTTCTGGCCCACCACCAGCATATAAGGAATCTTCTGCATCTGGGCCATGCGGATCTTATAGCCAATTTTCTCATCCTGACCGTCCAGCTCCGCGCGGATTCCGGCCCCGTTAAGGGCTTCCATCACCTTCCCTGCATACTCCATATGCTTTTCGGAGATGGGCAGCACCTTCACCTGCACCGGCGCCAGCCAGGTGGGAAATGCGCCTGCAAAATGCTCAATGAGAATTCCGATAAACCGCTCAATAGAGCCAAAGGCCACACGGTGAATCATAATCGGACGGTGCTTTTCTCCATCCGCACCGATGTATTCCAGTTCAAAGCGCTGAGGAAGCTGGAAGTCGAGCTGAATCGTACCGCACTGCCAGGTCCTTCCAATAGCATCTACCAGATGAAAGTCTATCTTCGGTCCGTAAAATGCGCCGTCGCCTTCATTAACCACGTAATTAAGGCCCAGCTCATCCAGAGCCGCCCGAAGGCCCTCGGTAGCCATCTCCCAGTCTTCATCGCTTCCCATGCTGTCCTCCGGTCTTGTAGACAGCTCCACATGATACTCAAAGCCAAAGAGGGTATAAACCTCGTTGATAAGCTTTGCCACACCCACGATCTCGTCTTTGATCTGCTCCGGTGTCATAAAAATATGGGCATCGTCCTGGGTAAAGCAGCGCACCCGCATCAGGCCGTGAAGCTGACCTGACTTCTCATGACGGTGTACCAGACCCAGCTCACCCACACGCATGGGGAGATCGCGGTAGGAACGGGGCTCCGCCGCATAAACCAGAATTCCTCCCGGACAGTTCATGGGCTTCACCGCATAGTCCTGCTCGTCAATGACAGTGGTGTACATATTATTTTTGTAATGATCCCAGTGGCCGGAGGTCTCCCACAGACTGCGGTTCAGAATGATCGGCGTTGCAATCTCCACATAACCGGCCTTCTTGTGAATCTCCCTCCAATAATCCAGCAGGGTATTCTTAAGCGTCATGCCCTTAGGCAGGAAAAACGGGAATCCCGGGCCTGCTTCATGCATCATAAAGAGCCCGAGCTCTCTGCCAAGCTTACGGTGGTCGCGCTTCTTGGCCTCCTCCAGCATGGTCAGATAAGCCTCCAGCTCGTCCTTCCTGGCAAATGCGGTCGCATAGATACGGGTCAGCATCTTATTGTGCTCATCCCCTCTCCAGTAAGCGCCTGCAATGCTGGTCAGCTTGTAAGCCTTGCCTACATCCTTCGTGCTTCTAAGATGAGGGCCTGCGCAGAGATCCGTGAATTCTCCCTGCTTATAGAAGCTGATCTCGGCATCCTCCGGAAGATCGGAGATAAGCTCCTCCTTGTAAGGCTCCTCCTTCTCCCTGGCCCAGGCAAGAGCCTCCTCTCTGGGAAGCGTAAAGCGCTCCACCGGGAGAGCCTCCTTTACAATCTTTTTCATCTCACTCTCGATTTTTTCCAGATCCTCCGCGGTAATAGGTTCTTCAAAATCAATGTCATAATAGAAGCCGTCCGCCACGGAAGGACCGATTGCCAGCTTGGCGGAAGGATACAGGCGCTTTACCGCCTGAGCCATTACATGGCTGGCCGTGTGACGCAGGGTGGAAAGCCCCTTCTCGTCTTTGGCCGTAAGAATGTTCAGCTCGCAGTCCTGCTCTACCGGCATTCTCAGATCCACCGCCTCGCCGTCCACTTCCCCGGCACAGGCAGCTCTTGCCAACCCCTCACTGATGTCAAGAGCAATTTCATAAACGGATTTACTTTCCGCGTACTCCTTTATGGAGCCATCCTTTAAGGTAACTTTCATCATTTTTCTCTCCTCTATTTGTCTTTTTGATTTCCGGCCACAAAAAAACCCTCTCTGCCAGTTCTGACAGAAAGGGACGATCATTCTTATCGCGGTTCCACCCTGTTTGTTTTGATTGCTCAAAACCACTCATGGACGATAACGGAGTCACCGGACCGGATTGGGGTCACTCGGAGGTAGTTTTCGGTACGGACCGTCGGATTCGCTTCGGTCCTCTGCTTCCCGATGAGGATACTTCCAGCAAACATATCCCTCTCTGGCATCTTCCACAGCCTACTCGTCTCTTCTACGTATTTACCCTATGTGTTTTTCTTTAGGCTTATTATAACATTCAAAATCGGTTTGTCAACCGAAACCTTTCTGTCTTTTCATTCTTCTTACCTTTGCGCGCTCTTTTCGGCTGTTCTTATAGAAAGGATGCCGTTGCCGTTCACGGAACAACAGCAACAGGACGCCTCAGGCTGAGACATCCCGTTTATAATCCTTTATTTTTCCGCATCAGACCGCTCTTTCAGCCGGCCTCCCAAAACTTGGAACAAGACTCCGGCGCCCAGGATTCCCGCCAAATAAATTTTTCCGGCCGTACCGGATACAAAAGGCAGGAGATATCCTATGAGAGGAATGGACAGCTCCACCCTGCCAATCACATTATGATAGGCGATGGGAAGCATGTCATTATCCGCATTGGCATCACCTTTGGTCAAAAGCTCCTGATCCTCCTGGTCATTCCCTACCGTCCTGTGGGTTATAATTGTTGCGGAATCGTGCCCTCCGTAAAATACAATCACTTCTCCAACCGCTATCTCCCGGGGGGAAACCTGCTTTGCGTAAACTGCGCTGCCCACCGGAATCGCAGGCTCCATACTGCCGCTGACAATTCCGTAGATCTCATATCCCAGCAGACGCGGAACCGTCAATGGCAGGCAGAGCAGTATAACCAGCAGAATCAGAGCCATTCCAAAGCTGTTGCAAAGAAATGCCGGCCAGTTATGATTTTTCTTATCCTTCACCGGTTTACTCAATGGTCGTTCCCTCATTTTTGCGGCGCTTTCTCCACTGAAAACCCATTAAAATCAGTGCAGCTGCAGCGGCTGCTCCAATGATAATAGAAGCGCCGTAGACAAAGCTTCCCTCGGAATTGATGATAAGCTCCTTGAAATTAGCCAGAGGCACGCTCTCATCATCCAGGTCCTGGAGTGCACTCGGGGCCTGGGGGACCTCTTCATCCTGTATATCTTCGGCTCCGCCGTCCGCACCGGCATCCGCATCCCCGGCTGCAGCACCGTCTCCTTCACCGGGAAGGACTGTTACTCCGCCGGGAACAAGAATGGTATTGCCGCCCTCATCAATCACGATCTCCGTCGCAGTACCGCCTGCTCCCTGCCTGTATACAAAGGTAAAGACATTCTCTGACTCATCCTCAACCAGCGTTTTAGTCAGATTGTAGGCCTGCGGCTCATAGCCTGCCACATAGACAAAAGCTACGACCGGTTTATCGCCCACATTTCCGTAAAAGGTACTGCTGGGAACAAGTTCATTGCCGTCCTCGTCCTCATAGTTCACCCGGTAGGCTACCATCTTTCCTTTCACGCCGTAGGCCGCAACAAAGTCCTGATCTCCCGTTACCGTAATTGCGGAGCTCGATACCTGGCTTGCCGTATTATTATCGCGGCCGCTCTGCCGGATTCCCTTGACATAATACTTGCTGTCTTCCGGAAGCACCACCTTGTTGTTGTAATCAAAGGTTATCTTATCACCATACTTCAAGTTTGATACCCGAATCATGGAATCACTCTGCTCTATCTTTGCGGAATCGCTGACCGTAAGGCCGCCAGACCGAAATGTTCCCTGATTGCCGGCATAAAAAGTCACCGTATAGGTATAAGGCTCCTGCGTTTCCTCCGGCTTTGGAAGATCCCCGGCTGCCTGGCTTTTGGCTCCGCTTACGGTAAATGCCATGCAAAAAGCCGCAAATCCAATCAGAAATTTATAGAATCCGTTCTTCATGTGTCTTCGCCTCCCTTTTGCCTGCGCAGGCTTACAGCTGCCAGCCCTACAAAGCCCAGTCCAAACAGCAGCGACAGCAGAGACCAGAGTAAAATCTGATTCTGATCGCCTGTCTGTACGCTTCCCACCGTATAAATCCGATCCGAATCCCGGCGGCTTCTTGTTGTGGTGGTACTGCCCGTCTGTTCAACTGCAAAATTCATCTGAAGCTTTGCCATGGTATTCTGATACGTATTGCCGTGTGTCTCGCCGTCCAATGCCACATTAAGGGAAATGGAAGCTTTTTCTTTGCTGTCTAACTGCTCCAGAAAAAAGAAATCCTTCAAACTGTCCGTAGCCTGGTGGAGCCCCTCGCTACGGGCCGCTCTGCCGTCCCGCTCACCGCCTATGCTTTCGCTGCTGTAAAGCGTCTCTTCCTGTCCCTTGCTGTTCTTATATGTCAGAGTATAGGCGTACGCACTTCCGTTTGCCACGTCCTGACTGTCCTCCAGGCTCTGTAAAACCTCGTTGGTCATATACCAGTCCGTGCCGTTCGTACCCTTATTTTCCAGACGGATATTAATGGTAACACTGTCTCCGGGCTGCAGCTTTGATATTTCATCCGTGATATCGGAAGCCTTGAAATTGCTTTCCATCTTTTCGCCGGTGAACTGCACATACCAGCCATTGCCGCCAACATAGTCTTCTGCACAGACATTCAGCGTACTTCCTGCCGCCAGAAGCAATATGAGAAACAGACTGCAAATCTTCTTACTCATCGCGCTCTACCTCCGTCCCTTTCAGGTTCAGGCTTCCGTCCTCATTTACGGACACTTCAATTCCCCAGGCGCTCTTAATGGCATCCTCGGCATTGTGTGTCTGCACTGCATCCACATCTACTGCCAGACGGAACCGGATCCCGTCATAATCATTAACCAAACCTGCGCCGTCCTGGCCTTCGGACTCCGCCTCTGCAACTGCTTCATCAATACGCAGGAAATCGGAAAACTCCGGTGTCTCCGCCCCTACCGGAAGGATCTTGGTGTAATACAGCACGATACGCTCCCGGGTGGATGCCTCCATATCCTGAACCCAGCCCTGGCTTCTCAAAAGATTCAAGTCGATAAAGTCAGGAGACAGATCTGTCAGCTTTCCCTCCGTTCCGTCCTTTTCCCAGTACCGGTAAATCATAACGCGCACATATTCCTCAATGGTTCCGCTGTTTCTGACGCTTAAGCGCTCCTCGTAGCCTTTTCCCAAAATCAGCTTCTCATCCACTCCAAGCATCCCTGTCAAAAGCTCTCCGTTGGGATCTCCGTCCCATTTATCTCCGCTCCCCGTGTAATTCCGGGCACTGACAATGTCGTCGTTTTCAATCAGAGTTACACCGATGTTATCCATCTTAAGCTGCGCCGAATAGTTCTCACTGTAATAGGTCAGAGCCGCCTGGCTGCTTCCGGCCACGCTTCCAAGCAGAAGAAGGACTGCGGCGCCAAACAGAAATATGGTTCTATAATTCTTTTTTTTCACCTCTTAAGCCTCCTCTCCGCCTGACTGCTTCCCGTCTTCCCAACACTCCGTGTAGGGCAGGGGCTTACCCTCGTCATCATAGCGTACCCGTGTACACTCCTGAATCACAATTACGTTAAAGCTCTGGAGCAGCTCCTCTGTCCGGGCATCCACGGCCTCCGTGCCCTCCGGCAGGGAGTCTCCCGTGATTCCTTCGGTTTTTTGAAGAAGCGCTTTCAGCGCTTCGGCATCAATGCTGATCTCCAACAGCTTTGTCCGTTCCGCCGGGCCTACAATGCCGGTAAAATACCAGAAGCCGTCCTGGCCTTCCACCCATTCTCCGGCAAGCTCTTCTCCCTCATCCGCGCCCTGCTGATAAGTAAGCTTAATCAGCTCTCCGGCAAAAGCTTTCACGCGGACATAACAAGGCACCTCTCCCGTATTCCCAACTCTTATTTTCTTTTTACCCTCATATTCCTCTTCAAGCTCCGTCTCCGGATTCTTCACTTCCACGGCCATACCGCCGCCGGCGGAAACATAGGTGGTGAAATATGCCAGTGATTTCCCTGCCGACGCCCACGGAAGAAGCAGCAGGGCCAGCGCGGCCAGAAGTATGGTGCAATTATTCCGCAGCATTTTCATTCTCATGTTCCTGCTCCTCCTCTACTCCCTGGCTGTCCGCAACCTGATTCTTCACAATCTTTTTCCAGGTCCAGCCATGTGCGTTTGACGTGGAATCAAACTGATTCACAACACCGGTTCCAAAGTGTTTCCCGTTGTAGTCATTGGTAAAGCTTACTTCCGCTGACTGTTCCGTTCCGTCATCAGCCTTTCTGGGCGGAATCTCCACCACCTGTGTCTTCTCCCCTGCTGTCAGTTCATAGGCTGCTCCGCTATAGATCTCAGTCACCGTAACCTTTGCTCCTACGGGAATCTTCTCGATTAAAATCGATTCCGTTCCTGCCTTGGTCATATCAAGCTGAACTACATTGCTGTATACGGTTTCGTTATCTTTTACCGCTTCCACCTGGAAAATAAACATTGCATCACCTTTATCCGCGTGATAATTCTCCAGTTTTTTTGTAATCCGCAAAGCTCCGTAGCGCGCCTGTCTTTCGGGCTTTAAGTTTACTGTTACATCATATACCCATTCTTCTCCGACCGCATCCCGGTTGGGAAGTGCAATCAGATATGGCTGAAAGAGATATTCATATGCTCCTGTCTGCACCTTATCCGTCCATACCAGATACATACCGGCAGGCAGATTTGAAACCGTACCACTTCCATCTGTTACCGAAATGGTTTGATCCGCTTCACCAGGCTCCGCCGCAGGTTCTTTTTGTTCCTCCGCCGCCTCTCTCTCATTTCGAAGGCCCATAGTCTTTGCAGCTTTCTGCGCCAGATCTTCCCAGGCAGCAGCCGTACTGCCGCCCTCATCCATAATCTTCTCCAGATCCTGCTCCAGGCTCTCAAACCGTTCCACGGTCTTATGCCGTCCGGTTCCGGTTATCGTCGCTATCTGGTACAATTTTACCGTAATTTCGGCTTTTTTCAGATCCTCTGCATATTCTTCATCACTCCCGGCCGCATCCACGGTAAGTGAACACGTCTTATCAGTTTCTTCGACCTTCTGTGCAAAAAGATTCATCTGAGGCGATGCCAGGGTCAGACAGAGTGCGGCCGCCAGCACGGCCCGCAACCAGCCTCTTTTTCCGCACCTCGTTCTCATATCTCCATTCCCTCCTTCATTATCTTCTGCGACGGCGAACCAGCAGCCAGACTGTCATCAACAGCAGCACAGGCGCCATCAATATCCATGTTATCAGCATCGGCTTCATCTGCATGGCATCCGCCGCCACTCCGGCAGGAGAGGCTTCCGACAGATTGCCAATCCGATGTCCCCGTACCAGCAGCCGGTGGCTGTTTACCCCGTAGGGCGTACAGGTTACCAGTGTGCAGTAATCCATCCCGTCCTCCAGGCTCAGATCCTCCAGCTCCTCCGGAAGCACGATGCGGATCTGATCCACCTCATAGGCCAGGCTCTTATCCAGCACCCGGAGCACAAATACGTCGCCCTCCTTTAATTGATCCAGATCCGTAAACAGTCTGGCCGAAGGCAGCCCCCGATGTCCGGAAAGTACACAATGGGTTCCCGGCCCGCCTGTGGGCATTGAGGTTCCTTCTATATGGCCTGCCGCAACCCGCAGCACCTCCTCATCCACTCCATGGTAAATAGGAAGGTAACAGTTAATTGAGGCTATTTCGATATAGCCCATAATCCCGTCTCCGGCCACATTGAGCAGCTGCTCGTATTCCTCATGCTCTTCCTCCGTAAAATGGTAGCGGTTGGCTTTGCTCCGCAGAGAGCTATTATACTGTTCCGCTTCCATCCACAGCTCCTCACAGGCCATATCGTCCAATTCCCCGACACTTTTTGTATAATCGGCAATAGCCTGTGACTGCCGAACCCTGTTCCAGTAATCACTGACGCCAGGATACAGCAGCAAGGACACGCCTGCAAGCAGGATCCCTATTAAAATGATGGTTGACAAATGTTTTTTCATGCAGGATTCTCCTTGCTGCTGTATGCCCGGGAGGCCTGCGGCCCCCCTGACAAACAGTTTATTTCTTATTTCTCATCATTCATGCGTTTCTTCACAATCAGGAGGGTTCCGGCGCCAAGCACCATAATTCCGCCCAATACATAGAAGATAGTGGTCCCTCTGCCTCCGGCTTCCGGCAGCTTATAGGAGCTTCGGTTGATAAAGGTAACGCTGTCCATATCTTCTTGCAGACTTCCTTCTGCCTCCGCCTGTTCCGTTTCTTCCGTCTGTTCATCCGTAACAGCCAGAATTAATTCCGGACCTGCAATATAGGAGATATAGTAGCCATCCGTAGAGGTTTCCGCAACCTTCCATGTTACGCCGTAAGGCAGTCCTTTGATGATCAGCGTCTCATCGGCTTTCAATGTAATCTCAGCCTTTCCGCCCTGGAAAGTAATCTCCTCCGGCTGTTCCGGCATCTCCGGTTCGGAGGGGGTAGCCTCCGGCAAGGACGTTCCGATCCGCTCGACTTGATATGTGCCGTCTACCTTAACCGCATCATTGCTGCCGGTCAGTGTTATCTCAAAGGTAAATGTCATCTCCTTACTGTTACCGCCGGATGCCAGCTTGCGAATTGCAAGGTCATGGAGCAGGGTATTTTGGAATACCGGTGCTTTATCTGCTGCCGTAACCAGTTTTCCATCCTTATAAACCCGGCCAATCTCAGCCTTAACCTCCGCTCCGCTACGTGTTACCAAAACCTCCACAACGTATGCACTCTCGTCATACTGTGTCGCTGCCGAACGGGAGGTTTCTTCCGCTGTCTCCCCGGACAATGCCTTCTGCAGAAGCTCTTCCATTTCCTCGGAGGCGGTGATTTCCGTAATTCTGTAATAGAAGGTCTGTTCTCCCTCTTTCAAATTCCGCGCCAAGTAAGAGAGCTTGAATTCTGCCGTTTCCTGTGCGCTTTCAGCCGGAGTATCTCCCTTCAAAGTAATGGAAATGCTTTGATTTGTACCTGCCTCTCCTTCGGGCAGCGCCTCTCCGTCCGCATTGCCTACCTGTTCCAGGCGGAAGCCGTAAGTATGGCTTTCTCCGTTCGGATTACTTAACAGCTTTCGAATCGGAATCGGCAAGGATATACCCTGTGTGGAGTTGGTCACTGTTATGGATATCTTCGTTTCATCCTCATCGTAAATACTGATTATGCCGCTTACATACTGCCCCTTTTCAGAATCAAGAATCTGGGACAGATCTTTGGGGCTTTCATACTCAACCGTATAGCCGTCTGCTGATTCCGATGTTTCCTGAACCGTGTATTTTGTTCCGGCCAGAATATTCTCGAGCAGTGCTGTTTCACCGGCTTTTAGTTTGATCACACCCGCTTCTTCAACAGCTCTTTCGACTGTCGAAGCTTCCGAATCTTCCGTTGCCGGAACAGTTACCTGATATGGCGTGCCGGCTTTCAGCAGTTCACCGTCCAGTGTCACCTCAAAGCTGAATTCACTGTCCGCAGCATCTTCGATTCCGTTATTATCCAGCTCCTTGGTAATTTTCAGTTTGCCCAGCTTTTCGGTCGTTACCTTATTGTCAAAGGTAAAGAAAGTATTCCCATCCAGTGCATAATAGACATCTGTCTCCATTCCTATAAATGACTTTTCACCTACTATCACTTCACCGCGCTTTGTAGTTGACTGGCCTGAAGCAGTGATTGTTCCATATTGCTCGATTAGTGCACTGTCAAACAGCTCTCGGATGTAATATCCGTTATTTACTACGGAAATATCCGGGAATACCGCATACTCTCCGGCCTTTAAAGTGATGATACCGCCCGGGCCGGCCTTAGCGTCCCTTTGTTTTGAGTAACATCCGTCTTCATGCAAATGGCCTTCTGACGTATCTTCGCTGCACTGAAGCTTCATTACATTATAAGATGTGCCTTCTTTCACAAACAGCTTCTCAGCTTCCGGCGCCGGTTTCTTACCATCTCCGTCCGCTTCCAGAACCTGGAACATGAAATCCGGATTACCCAGCAGTTCCTCTACTTCTTCGTTGTCCACACTCAGCTCTTTCCCAACTGCCAGTGTATTCTTCTTCAGAAGCGGGAAGTTGAAGTTCATTCGGCATACGCCCGAACCGGCCCCGCGCTCCATATAGTAGAATTTGAAGTTGTGAGCCGAATTGTCCTTAAATGTAGTATAGTTTCCACTTGCATCTGTTTTCAGCATCCGATCCAGAGTCGCCTTAATCTGCTCTCCTGTCTTTCCCTGAGCCTCAAGCGCTCTTCTAATAGCATCTTCAAAAGATTCCGTAACATTGGCCGTTGTGCTTACATCTCCGTTATCCTTAACCAAATCATAGTAGTGAATCTTTCCGTTTACAAAATCAAGTGTACCTCCTACATGACGGTGGATGCCCGACAGATTCATAAACATCATTCCGTCTACATATACCCACACATCGTCGTCACCGGTAAAGTAGAATTCCATGGGTATATCACCTGTTGTACCTGTAAGGCCGTTAGCAGGCTGCCTGAAATTCATCTCCATGGTCATGCCAAAGAAGAAGTTTGTTGCCTCATCATAGTCGATAGAATATATTTTTTCTAATTCTTCAGACGTCCAATCGATTTTCGGTATGCCAACCGCTTTAAAATATGCATTTATCGCATCTGTACCGCCCCATGTTTTTCCATCAAACTTTTTATCCATGGCAGCAACAAATTCTTCCAGTTTTTGGCTGAGTATCAAGTAATCGTCGCCTAATCCAAGCGCATTTTCCTCTGCCTTTACCTTGGCCGTTGCGGCTATAGTCAGGAAATAATCCCTGTCAATTTCACTTGCATTCAACGTTTGAGTCCGAATACTGTTAAACGGAAGGAAATTGCCAAAGGGGTACATCATGTAATTTGAAGAAATCAGAGCGTCATATACTATGAACCGGTTGTTGCCGTCAAACTCCGCATGATTTTCACGGCTGTTAAAGGTATACGCTCCCGTTTCTTCATTGTGCCGGAACAAGCCGTCAAGCCCGTCTCCGTTTTTCCGTGTTGCATAGCTGCTGCTGCTAAACAAATAATCAAGGCTGGTTCCGTCGGATAGCTGCGGATAACCATTTTCACTCAGGTTCGGAGACATTGGATTTGTGGTTCCATTTAATCCGCTTAAGGGCTTATCAGCGCCGTCCGGATGCATTGCATTGATACTGCCTCCCTTATTTACCAGGCTTCGTTCGGGCACCTTCAGATCACTTGTAATGTTATTTCCAAAATTATAGGAAGTTCCCCATGGGTAATTGTCCAAATTAATCTCGTTTAATGTACCTCCATCCTGCTGGAAGCCCGGATACTTCTTATCGCTTCTGTAAAGATCGTTGATATTAGTACCATAATCATACAGATTGATCTCAATCAGTTCCGCTGTGCTTGCCACATCTTTTGCAATCGGTACATCGTTATTTCTGGGTTCCTTAGGTCCTATCATCTCAGAGCCGATGGCAACCGTACCAAAACCGGATGGGCTGGAATCCAAAATAAGATCCTTAAAGGACGGTACTTTTAAATTAAATTCTACGTAATCCCCTTTTTCGATATCTTCTATAAAGGGTTCTGTATTCGGATTGCTATTTATAAACAAAATACAGCCGTCTTTAGGTATTTCTTTTTCATTCTTTGATTGTCCACTGCCAGCCGGGTATATTTCACTAATAACATATTTACCGGTTTCTTCGTCTTCCGATTCTTCCGGTTCCACTACAAAACCAACACAGTATGCAAAGGTTACGGACGGATATGTCGTACACACATCCTTCACCTTTTTGTTATCGCCATGTACCAAATAACAGCCGGTGTCCACACCCCCCATGCAATTAACTGCATATATTGTCCATTCTTTTGTATCACTCACTAAAGACATCTCTGAACTTTCCCAGAGCCAGCTCAGCTCTATAAGCTTCTGCGCATTTGCCACATACTGCTGTAGTTCATCCAATTCTTCGTAATAATTGTATACGGTTCCCGCTTCAAAAGCTGTCTCCACATAATACGCTTCGTAGCCTTCCTCATCCCCTGCCGCATCATAAGCTTCAAGCTGGGCTCCCAGCTCCTCATAAGTGGGCAGCTCCTCGATCATCCGGGCTACCATAAGAATTCTTTCTCTGTCTTCCTCGGATACCTCCGGACTGATATAACATTCAAAGATATGGGTATGCTCTTCCAAGCCGCAAGCCAAAACGCGCTCTCCGGCCTCATTTTCCTCGTAACACTTATCATCATGGATATGTGACTTCAATCCGCAGTAAGTGATTCCTATATTACATTCATCTGTATGTATATGCTCTTCCAGACCGCAGATCATACCTTCCTCATAACAGTCTTCCGTATGCTCATGTTCCTGAAAGCACTCTTCTCCGTGGGTATGCTCCCCAATCTCCGGCAAATCGCAGACCAGTCTGCGTTCTCCGTCCGGATTCTCCTCATAGCAGCCGTCACCGTGTTCATGAAGAATCACTTCCTCTTCTCCGCAGACAAGCTCTTTTACCACGCCGCGGCAAGCCTCCGTGTGGGTATGAGAGTCGAGCTTCTCCTCCTGGCCGCAGGTCAGTTCCCGTTCTGTAGTATAGCAGGAATCGTCATGCTGATGTCCGCCACCCTCTTCCTGGCCGCAGGTCTGCTCCTTTACGGTCTCATAGCAGGAGTCGTCATGCGTATGCTCCTCCCCTTCCTCAGTTCCGCAAATCAGTTTCTGCTCTTCGGTATAGCACTCATCCCCATGAGTATGGCCTTCGCTCTCTTCCTGACCGCAGGTCATCTCACTGTGCTCCGTATAGCAGGCATCCGTATGGGCATGACTCTCCGACTCCTCCTGGCCGCAGACATAACCGCTGTCATTGATCCGGTAGCAGTTCTCCGTATGCTCATGCTCCTCTGCCTCGGAAAGGGGACAGATCAGTTCTCCGTTCTCATAGCAGGCATCCGTATGGGCATGAACCGCAAAATCCACATAACCGCAGACGATCTCTCCGTCTCCACCATAACACCCGTCCGTATGCTCATGCAGTTCCTCCGCAAAGGTACAGTGAAGCTCTGTGGTGATCGGTTCTTTCGTGTCATCCCCTGCTCCTACTTTGCCGCAGATCAAAGCCTGACCGTAGCATGCATCAGTATGCATATGTTCTTCCAATCCGCACGAAGCCTGCCCTTCCATGGTCAAAGCCGGTCTGAGCATCGCATACCCCGTTACAACCACAACGCCTGCGCCCAACACGGCCAGGACCTTTCTCCAACGCTTGTTTTTTCCCTGTTCACGCAGAAATTTTCCTGCTTTCTTCCACATCGAAGACTCCATAAGAAATGCCTCCTTTTTTTATTGCAACTCACTGTTATCTAACTGTGCCAAAAGCCTTTAAGGGCCAGACACGAAACACAAGCTTTCCTATCAGCTGCTCCTCGGACACACAGCCCACGGCCGTGCTCCGACTGTCCACGGAAACGCTTCTGTGATCGCCCATAACGAAGATACGGTTATCCGGAACCTGGTAGGGCAGCTTAATATCACATTCGCCTACATCCCGTTCCGCCAGATAAGGTTCATCCAGCAGTATATCGTTCACATATACATTTCCTTCTTTATCTATATCCACCCATTCACCCGGCATGGCTATGACACGTTTAACAAGAATCTTATTATTATAGTAAAATGCCACTACATCTCCCTGCTTTACGTCCGCAGCCTTCACGGTGGCGACCACATCGCCGTCATACAATGCCGGGTTCATACTTGCTCCGTTTATCTGAAGCACCGGCATCAGCAAAGTGGCTATCAGAACGGCTACGGCCGCTATCACCGCCAGCGTGCCGGCTGTACTTGTCAGCACACGTTTATACCGGTTTTGATACTTTACTCTTTTCAGCTCTTCCTCCAGCTCGGAGAGCTCCGGCACCGTTGTTATTGTCTTCTTATTCTTCATAACTTTCCTCGCCGCCGTCGTCCGCTTTCTGTTGGGGAGAATTCAGCATCCGCTCGCAGCGTCTGCGCGTCTCCTCTTCCAGTATCCGGCACTGTTCACGCGCTTCCTCCTCCAGCCTCCGGCGTTCCTCCTGAGCGCTGTTCAGTATTACCTCCGCGCCTCTTCTGGCCTTTTCCAGAATCTCATCCGCCTTCTTCTTGTTCTCTTCCTCCCACTGAGCATACTGCCTTTGCTGACGCTCACTCAGTTCTCTGATGTTTTCCATATACTGGGCTGAGGCTGCCTCCGCCGCCTCAAAAACTCCGTTTAATGCCAAAGCCGCTTCCGCTATGGAGCCGGCCTCATTCACGACAAGCTTCCGTTCCTCGAGACGGGCCTCCGCCTCGGCCAGACGCTCCCTGACTTCCTCCAGCTCCCTGCCCTGAGCCACCATAAGCTCCAAAAGCTGGGAACGCCCCAGTTTCTTTAAGTCTTTCCCTGTCATATCCGCTCCTCATTCTGATTCCAGCTCTCCTCCGGCGACGCTTCCGTACTGTCAATCAGCTTTAAAAGCTCAAGGGCGCTGCGGAAAGGTACTGTCTGATTCTTTTCCGCCCAGGTCACCTGTCCCTGCCAGCTCGCATTCTGACGATACTGGATCCGCACTACGAAGGTGGCTTTCTCGCCTTGATGTCTGTTCATATCGTCTTCTTTTACCACGGCTGCCTTTTCTCCTTCCCGGGCCATTATTTTCCTTTTTTCCAAAGCCGGCTCCCCCTGAGGATGCTTCTCCGAAAACTGCCGCTGAAACCTGCGGCTTTCTATGGACGGTTGGGGATAACCGAGCCAGTCATAAAACTGATCCATACGGTTTAAAAGCTCACCCGCATTTCGGAAGTCTACCGGCTCCTCTGCATATCTTGTATAAAATCTGCCGCTGCAGTCACTGCCTTCAAATCGGTCACAGCAGACCCGAATGACACTTCCTGCCGCCAAGCTTACATATGTCTTATTCATACGCACACACCTCTGGTTATTTTTATTCTACCTCCTACCCCGTTAAGAGCCCCATTAAAAAAACTTCTTTTTTGATCAAAAAAGGAAGCTCATCTGAGCTTCCTTTCCATCATCTCCCGGTTGACCGCATAGGTCAGCGCCGTTTCTTTTGTAATTTTCTGTTCCTGGTAAAGCTTCAGGATGTCGCTGTCCATGGTCCTCATCCCGGCTTCGCCGCCGGAGTAAATAACATTGTCCATTTGATGGACCTTACCCTCCCGAATCATATTTTGAATGGCCGGATTCACAATCATAATCTCAAATACCGGCGCCAGTCCTCCGCCAATCATCGGCAGAAGCCTCTGGGATACTACGGCGCGCAGTACCATGGAAAGCTGTACCCGAACCTGCGCCTGCTGCCCTGCCGGAAATACATCTACAATTCGATCTATGGTCTTGGCCGCCCCCACCGTATGCAGCGTGGATAACAGCAGTTCTCCCGTCTCAGCGGCTGTCATAGCCGTCTGAATGGTCTCAAAATCGCGCATTTCTCCCAAAAGAATCACATCCGGCGTCTGCCTGAGCGCCGCTCTTAAGGCGCTTGCATAGCTTTCCGTATCCAGCTCGATCTCCCTCTGGCTTACCAGACACTTCCCATGAGAATGGATATACTCAATGGGATCCTCAATGGTAATGATATGGCCGCTTCGCTCCTGGTTGATGCGGTCAATCAGGCAGGCCAGCGTGGTCGTTTTGCCGCTTCCAGCCGGACCGGTAACCAGAATCATACCATTCTGCTGCCGGTACAGATCCATGATCGCATCCGGAATATTCATCTCCTTGCTGTCCGGAAGGCCAAAGGTCACAATTCTGAGAACCGCTGCCAGTGAGCTTCTCTGTTTATAAGCATTGCAGCGGAAACGTCCCGCTCCCTTGACTGAGAAAGAAAAATCGTCATCTCCCTTCTTTAAAAGCTCCTCCATACTTCTGCCGCCTAACTGGTAAATCTGCTCTAACAGCTCCCGGGAGGCATCGGGCATCACCCGCTCGGAGGTAATGGGAAAAATCTCTCCCCCTCTCTTTAAGCTTACGGGAGAGCCCGGAATCAGAAAGATGTCCGATCCCCCCATATCCAATCCTGTTTTCAATATTTCCTGTATCTGTACTGCCATCTCACATTCCTCCATCCCATATATCAATTCCCGGATCCGGATTCCAATCCATCGTATTCACAAGCCGCTGCCAGAGAACACGGAAGCGCTTATTACTCCCGTCCTCCTCTCTGTGCTCCACTATCAAAAGAAGCTGCTGTACCTCCTGCACATCCGTCTTAAGCTCCCACAATCCCTGTTCCGGAATCTCCGCCCGCCCGGCCAGAAGATCCCCGTCCAGCACGGCCAGCTGTTTCTGGAGCTCTCCCTCGGCTTTGTAATAGGCCGCCGCCGTATCCGCCGCTTTCTTGCTCATCCCTGCGTCCGTCACCGCCGACACCAAAGATAAAACGCCGAAGGTGGTAAAGGCCAGTACCATAACAATCAGCAGAACGGAAGCCATTCCGACACCTGCGCCCTTGTTTCCCTTACCCATATGCCAAATTTTCCCCTCTTCCTTCTACTTTTCCGCCTGATACCGGGATGTTGCAAGCTCCACCTGTATCTTCTGATCCCGCAGTCCGATGACCTGCACCCGGATATGGTACAGACTGCCTGCCTCCGTTTCCTCCGTCCAAAGCTCCGAACGCATTTCATAGGCTTCCTGTCCGTCCCCCGCAAGCTCCAGCTCTCCGGTACAGCTCATCAGAAAGGTTCGTGCATCTCCCGATTCTCCGGCCGTCTCCTTCCAGCCGTCCTCCGGGGTGAAAACCGCTTCCGGCTCCCCGGGATTTTCCTTCCACCTCTCGATCACATCCTGAGCCTTTAATAAGCCCAGAGTCTGTGCTCTGCTCTCCTCGCTTGTGAAATGCGCCTTTACAAAAACCTGCACCAGTATCACGGACGACAGAGCAAAAAAGAGAAGCACCAAAATCAACTCTACGAGCGCCGGATTTCTATTTCCCCTTTGATTCATAGTGTTTTCCCTTCTATATATAAATGGAGGCTGCGCTCCTTCCCTTCCGAATCCACGGAGTGCAGGATCAGATTACCTTCCCTTGTAACTTCAATCCGGAAATCCCGGACCTCTACGATCTTTTCCCCCATTTCCGGAATCAGTTCCATATCAGCTGACTGATAAAGCTCTCTTAAAGCTCCGTCATGATAGAAGATACGTGTTTCATAGCCCTCTGTCAGCGTCTCCAAAACAAGCACTTCCATCCCATCCTCTTCCTCCAGGCGAAGGGTTCCTGAAAACCGGGTACTCATGCGAATCTTATTGGCCACATAGGAAAAAGCCGCCCGGGTCTGTGTATTCTCCCGGCCCGTAGACACGACATTCCGGTATACCCTTGCTCCCACTACTACCAGCAGCAGAGAAAAGAGAGCAAAAATTCCATACACAATAAGCATCAGAAGCCCGTTTACCCTGTTTGTCCGTTCCTTCATGATTTATCTCCATCTTCGCCCAGGGCTATAATCTTCACCCGGGGCTTTACATTATCCGCAAATATCTCATAGCTGACGGCATACCGGTCAAAGTCAACCTGAATCCCGTAATTTTCAATCAGATAACGGATACTTTCCGGATATCGCCCCTCCATGGCATAGCAGTTCACAACCGCCTGATTCACAGCCTCCTCCAGCAGCTCCTGCTGTTCGCGCCGGGTCGTCTCCTCCATCCGCTTACTGCCTGCCGCCAACACAGCAACGCCCACAAGAAGCAGCGCCGGAACCAGCAGCCAGGAACTAAAACGCTTTCGTTTTCTTCGATACAAATGCATAGGCCGCTCCTTTTACTCTAAGAGTACTTCCTAACCAATGGACATCATAATCCCCGCCAGCGGCAACATAACCGACAGTAGAATCCCGCCGATTATCACGGTTAAAACACTTACCAGCGCCGGCTCCACCCAGGATACCATTTTATGTATGCCTTCATCCACCTCTGTCTCATATATCCGGGAAAGCCGCTTCATAACCTGATCCATCTGTCCGGCCTCCGATCCTACCCGTATCATCCGCCGATGAAGCGGTTCAAATAAGCCTGTCTTTTCCACGGCTTCGGGAAAATCCCGATCCTTCTCCATCAGCTCGCCGCATCTTTTTACCCGCTTCCTGTTGCGCTCGTCGGAAATCAAATCCGGAATCAGCTCCAGAGCCTGTTCCAGACTGTAGCCGCTTTCCAGGACCATAGCGCTTACCTCCGCAAATCTCCCGGCCGCCTGCTTATCCAAAAGTCTCCGCACAGGCGGAAGCATGCGGCTTGCCTTCACAAGCAGATTTCTTCCCCCCATATGCCACATAAGGTATAAAGCCAGCACAAGTGCAAGAAAAACCGCCGCCGCAATCAGCACAATCCTTCCCATTACCGCACCGCCGGACAAAACGGCCGCCTCTGTTCCTCCAAGGCCCGTTCCCAAACTTAAAAAGACTTCGGTAAAGACAGGAAGCACCCTGACAACCAGCACGCCGATCACTGCGGTCATCAGCACCACCAGTAGCAGCGGATAGGCTACTGCGCTGCGTATGGACGCCTGGAGCCGGTCCTCTCTCTCATAATAGCCGCTCAGAGATTCCAGCACATTATCCAGTTCTCCCGCCGACTCTCCAATCCGGACCATATAAACCATATAGGCAGGGAAAAAACCGGCATTCTTTACGCCCTCATATAGGGTTCCTCCCTCCTGCACGCCTTCGTAGATTTTCTCAAAGGCCGAACCATACGAGGTCTCCCTGTAATTCCGGTATAACAGCTCCATCCCGTCATACAGGGGAATTCCTGCCTTGAGCATCATAGCCGCCTGCTGACAAAACAGAGAGACCTCCGCTGCCGGCAGACTTTTTACCTTCTTCTGTTGTTCCATCCTTACCATTCACTCCCCTCTAGTATTCCCGTTCCTGTGTGTAATCCTTTTCCGTATGGCCCGAGGACGGACCAAAGGTGGCATCCATCCAAATCCATTCCCCGTCCACATAAGCCTGATTCCAGGCATGGTACAGATTCTCCGGCTGTACGTATCCAATCACCAGCCGCACCGGAATATCCTGCGCCCGGAGCATAGCTGCCACAAGCGCGGAATAGTCAAAACAAATACCCTTGCGCTCCTCCAGCGTGGCATCCACATCCGGAAGATAGCCCTTCTGCACCGTGGCCGCTTTCTCGTAGTCATAGGTGAGCAGGTTCACCACATAATCGTAGATACGCTCCACCTTTTCCTGATCTGAGGTTAGATTCATGCATAAATCATAGGACAGCCTGACGGCATTTTTATCGTTGGTATACCAGATATACTGACTCGGATACAAAAACACCCTATCCGTATCCGGCATCTCCACTTCTATATCCGCATAATAAACAGGCGTGTATGAGCTTCCCTCCACCTGCTGGAATACCTGAACCTTGTAGATTCCGTTTCCCATCTGAAGAGGATATACTTCATATTCCTCCTCCTGGTTTAAATCATAAGTATAAATTTCTTCGTTTAAGCTTACCTGGGTCTTTAAACGGGTATCGGAGGACATCCCTTTTACCATAATATACCCGTCCTCCGTATGGCTTGCATCGATTGTGACGCCATTCCCTTCGTACACAACTGTTCCGGATGCCTCCGGAACCGCTATTTCTATGGTCCCTGTGTAAAGCGAACCCGGTTCAACAACCTGAAAACTCCCCTGTGCCTCAGACACAGGACTTTTGGCTTCCACTTCCTGCATATTCTGAAGCGTCTCCCCCGGTACGGGTACTTCGGAAGCAGTCTTCCGGCAGCCTGTCAGACAACACAGGCTTAACGCCAGAAACGCCAGCCAGGTCCTCAAGTCCATTCTTCTCCTCCCATCCGTTTTCCAATACTTTTCCATCTCTCCGGCTAAAACACACCGGATTCTGTATCTGTCATTTGAATAATTGATGCCATGCGGTAGCTGATATGTACCCGTCTGCTTCCTTCCTTTTTCCGAAAGCAGGCATCTATACGATTGGTGGCAATGGAACATTCCTCTTTGCGGATTCCGGTAAGGATTACCAGATATTGGCTTAGGTTATAGCAGGTATAGACATCCCCTCTGCGCAAAGCCTCCTTTATGGAGGACGACAGCTTTTGAGAAAGCTCCTTCCTTTGCTGAATTCCCTTCCCCTGGCGCTCGTCATAGAGGGTACACAAAAGAAGATAGACTGACTGCCCGGAACGCTCCATAAGGCGTACCATCATACGATAGGTGTCCACAAAGCTGGGATAGGAACAAAAATAAGCCCCTTTTTCCCCGCCGTCTTCTCGGAGGGTCTCCTGAATTCGATTAAAATCCGCCGTATTAAGCCGCACCTGACTGCTCATACGCCGGAAGTACTCCAGCATGCGCTCTGAAGGCGGCATATTCAGCTCATTATAGTACAGCTCCGTAGTTTTTTCATACAGCGCAATTGCTTCCATAGGCCGTCCCAGATTCATCAGGCACTCCATCTGCCAGGTCTGCCACTCGTCAAAGGGATACAGAGAGGCCGCCCGACTGGCAAGCTCCAAAAGCTCCGTATATTCCCCGCGCTCCTTCATCTGCCCGCACACTTCCTCCAGGGCTGAAAAATACAGATTCTGCAAATGAACTGCTTCTACCACCACCCATGCGTCCACGGTCAGCGCCGGCAGAAATGTTCCCGTATAATCATAGCACGCTTTTTTCAAAAGCTCAAGTCTTGCCTCACCTTTTTGTTGTTCCGCCTGACGGATATGCTCTTCAAAGCGCCTGGCATCCACCTCAACGGGAAAAGAGCTGTCAAAATAGTAACGTCCGTTCTCCGTGCGGATGTACATCTCCTTTGGCAGCTCTGTTTTTTGCAGCATTTTCCTTAAATGAAATATATTCACGCGCAGATTATTTGCCCGGTCTCCCTCCATATCTCCGTCAAATAGCCGCTCCATAAGCCCCAGCCTGGATATCCCCTGAGGCCCGGCATTCAAAAGAAGCTGCAAAAGCTGCATTACCTTTGTCGTCTGATTTTTTCCCAATTGCAGCTGCTTTCCACAATAGGTCATCGTGAAGCCGCCTAACATCTGAACCTTCAGAACCTCTTCACTCTCCACGCTTTACCCCTCCCCCCGGAAGCTTTTCACGTCCTATGTTATGTATACCGACGAAAATCGCCGAATCATTTTACAATTTCACTAATCTTTGTCATTCTTTTCTGAAAATATGTTCTTTTACATCAAAGTCAGCTTTACCATTATAGCATATAATAAATTAAAATAAAATCAAATAATCTATTTTTGGTATAATATTTTAATGTGATTTGTACAAATTTCACCTGCCTGCTTCCTTTGCTTTGAAATATCTTTGGATATTTCTTTTTGAGCAAAAAAATCCCCGCCGCGTCACCGCAGCGGGGATTTCACTAAAGGGGAGGATATAAGTAATTCGTTTCTCTTTTGTCTAATTCTATTATGACCCGTTATTCCGGCTTTATACAAAAAAGTTGAAAATTTCTATACTTCTTTTTAAAGATATGTTATCTTAGAAGCAACAGCGGAATCTGCTCTTGGCAGCTTTTGTCCGGGGCATGAATCCCATTTACTCTTTCACGCTGTCAGGCGACCCCCGCAAGATAACAGGAGGCATCCCATGTTAAAAAAACTCAAACGCATCCTTGCCCTCACAGGCGCTCTGCTGTTAGCAGGCATGTATCTTATCACTTTTGTTCTCGCCTTCACGGACCCCACGGCCTCCAAGGACTGGCTCAAAGCCTCTCTTGTATGTACCGTTGTGATTCCCTGCTTTCTCTATGCCTACATTCTTGTATACCGGTATCTGAAAAAATAATCTGCTATTTCTTTTCTGTCACTACCGTGTCAAACCGGTAAGCGGAAAGCACCAGCCCTGCAAGAACGGCGCTGCCCGTGATGCTGACGAATCCCTCCGACACAAAGGGCAGATTGCCGAACATACCGAATCGGTGTCCAAAATTCCCCAGGACATAAAGCAGGCCCTGGACGCTGAGAGCCAGGCTTCCCCCAAGGGCTGCCAGCCTTCCCAGACGGTTGCGGATTTGAAATGCTGTTGCAAACAAAAGCCCATACATGGAAAAAACCGCCAAAAGCAAAATTCCGGCCGGTATCCGCCCGTATTTCATAAACCAGCGGAAAATCCAATAATTTTTCCCATAGCTCTGCGGAACCACATCATCCAAAAATATTGAAAAGTCCGCTTCCTGGTACTGCATCTTATACTCCGCATATTCCTTAAGCGTCTGAGTGCCTCCGCTCCATTCCCCGGGGCCGTCCTTATAGTACCATTCGGAAGTGCGGTAGCGAATCAGCTCTTGTCTGCTGAGCTTCGGTTCTCCCACCCATTCCGATCTTTTTAAAAGCTCCTGGACCAGCAAATCATTATAGCTGTCCGTCCAGGCATTGTATGCATATTCCCGCGGATGAAAAAACAGATCCAGACTTTCTGAAATCATTTTCTTCTGAGGAAGCGCCCATAAAAGGAGCGCCGACAGAAAGAAGATTCCTACGGATAAGAATCCTTTTCTTTTGTCAATATCCGCATATTCCTTTCCTACCATATAAAGCATTATGCCAAGGCCGGAAACAAGCAGAGCCAGGACGGAAGTGTAGGTATATGTTTTCCAAATAAACTGTGAGTTGTTTACCCAAAGTAAAAATACCAGAAATGCCCCCGTAGCAGATAAAGCCGTAAGCCACCGATGCCTTCCATGATAGAGCAGCACTGCCATAACCGGAACCGCTGCCTGAAAAATAAGGAATATAACCGTAGGGCTGAATATCCGGCATGGATTAAACAACATTACGGGACTTGATATCATAACGTCTTCAAAAAGACGGCGGCCTGCCTCTGAGTGAATCAGCATATAGAACCCACCCAGAGCCGTAAACAATACGGTCAGCTTTCCCGCATGTTTCAGCAAGAGCGGGTAACCGTACCGCATGGAGAGCACAAGTACCAACAGGCCCCACAGTATACATATATTTTCGCTTCCTCCAAATCCTCCGTACTGCTGCCGGTTTCCCGCCGCTGCTAATGCCGTAAGTATGAGGATCGCTGTCAATAGAGGCTTTGCGATTCGAAGATGATGGGTCTCATTCATCTGAATCCCAATCACCGAGGCGTCTCCCATGTCACGGATGGCTTTCTCATATGCCTCGTCCTCCTCGATGCCATATTCCATATAGATCTCCGCCTTATCCTCCACGTGAGCGCGCAGCTCTTCATTTACCGCCGCATGAATGGGCTTGTAGGCGATCTGTTCATCCACATCCTCCAGAAAATGATTTAACCGTTCCTGCTGCTCAGAGCGCAAGGGACACACCTCCTGTCATTATGCTGCGGATCGCATTCTCATAGACTTCCCACTCCTCCTGCTTTTGCCGAAGCAGCTTTCCTCCCTTTTTTGTGAGACGATAATACTTCCGCTTCCGTCCTGTCTCGGCCTGGCTCTCATAGCTCTCCACCGCCTCCTGCTCCTCTAAGGAATGCAGAATCGGGTAAAGCGTTCCCTCCTTAAGAGAAAATACCTGGTTGCTCCGCTCTTCCAGCTTTCGAATCATCTGATATCCATACATATCCTCTTCCTCCAGAAGCTTCAGAAGAAGCATGGCCGTGCTCATCGCCATCATCCTTTTATCCATAAGAATCACCTGTCCTTTCTTTCCACTTAGGCTTGAACTTCATTAGAAAATACTATTTTCCGCTCTGTCCCTTCTTCTTGCTATGCTTTGATCTCTTATGCCTTGATTTCCTATGCATAGACTTTCTATGTATTTATAATACCTCCATAATCTAGGTATGTCAAGAAATGATTGACACTTATTCCAAATTAATGGCTTCCGATTTTTATTTCCCATATGAATCATGACTCTGTTTATGCCGGATTCAATAAAGTTATATCTGCTTTTCCTGTTCACATCAATTAATAACAGCCCCCATGAAATCACCCCGCGGAATCGTGGAGTGCGAACAGTAACAAAAAAGTGAGTGTGATGCCTATGAATGCCTTTTACGGTCTTGCAGGATAAACAGGAAAACCGTATAATGAAAGGAGAACAAATTGAAAATCAAAATAAGCAAAATATTCCGTTTCCGAAAACGGGCCAACCGAAAGTACAAGGATGAACTGTTTCGGTTTATTCCCGCGAGCAACGAGCCAAACGGACATGCTGGCATGTCCATTTGGCGACTGCCGCGAGGGTCAAATATCCCGTAGCTTGCTGCGGGGTATTTGACTTTCCATGATAAAAGGGATCTGCTGTCTCTTTATAACGCCGTCAACGGCACGAATTACCAAGATCCGGAAGACCTGGAAATTAACACTCTGGAAAATGTCATTTATATGAAAATGAAAAATGATCTTTCCTTTCTGGTGGGTGCTTCCATGAATCTTTATGAGCATCAGAGTACGTGGAACCCAAATATGCCTCTGCGCGGGCTGCTGTATTTTGCGGAGCTGTATGAGCGGTACATCAACAGCAACGGGTATCGTCTGTCCGGGAATACATGTATTCCTCTGCCATTTCCTAATTACATTGTATTTTACAATGGCTTGGAGAGAGAGGCGGAGCGGATGGAGCTTCGGCTATCGGAGGCATTTGAATCCGGGCGGGAGGGATGTGAGCCGGCTCTGGAATGTCGTGCCCTTGTCCTGAACATTAACAGCGGACATAACCGTGAATTAATGGAGAAATGCCAAAGGCTGCAGGAATATGCGGAGTTTATAGGAGAAATCCGCAGGAATCTTCAAAGAGGGATGGAGTTGGAGAAGGCCTTAGGACAGGCTATCGATCACTGTCTGGCACATGGAATACTGACGGACATTTTGCGGAGAAGTCAGGCGGAGGTGCGTAGAATGTTGTTGGAAGAATATGACGAGAAGGCGGAACGGGAATATCTGCGGAAGGAAGCCATTGAGGAAGGCATTGAGCAAGGTATGATACTTGGAAGCTTTGGAATACTGGCCTCTCTGGTAGATGACGGAACTCTGTCCGTGGAGCAGGCGGCGAAACGTGCGGAGGATAAACAGGAAGAGTTCCTTACATGGTATCAGGAACAGAAAAAAGAGAAAAAATAAACATTTAAAAACAAAAACGGAGGACAAACTATGCTATTCATCGAATACCCAAAATGCACCACATGTCAAAAGGCAAAAAAATGGCTGGAGGCCAACCACATTGAATTTGAGGATCGCCATATCGTAGAGCAGAATCCTACGGAAGAAGAGCTGAAAATCTGGATCAAGGAAAGCGGCCTGCCCCTCAAGCGCTTTTTCAACACCAGCGGCATGAAGTACCGGGAGCTGGGGCTGAAAGACAAGCTGGAAACTATGAGCGAGGAAGAGCAGATACGGCTGCTTGCCACAGACGGCATGCTCGTAAAACGCCCTCTGATCATCGGGAAAAGAATCCTTACGGGATTCCGCGAAAAAGAGTGGACAGAGGCGCTTCTGTAGCCTGCCCTGCCGCTGCCCGGCTGAACGGATACTGTGCAAAATATATAAACCTTCAAAAGAAAGGCTGCCAATATTGACAAAAATTACAATTAATGGCACAATAGAGGAAGAAAAAAGATAAATGCATTCCTGGCGCAGACGAAAGAAATCCCAGGAATGCAAGGAATTCTGCAGGAGGTATAAGTATGGATCAATATGGAATGATTCGGGAAATTCTGGAGAAAAGCACCTACACAGTAGCTATGTGCGGCACAGACATGATGAAGGAATCGGGAATGCAGAGTATGCGCGCCCCTGAGATTTCATATAAGGTAGAGAGGGAGTACGGCTATTCCCCGGAAGAGATCTTTTCCTCCGTATTCTACACCAACCGCACGGAGACATTCTTTAAGTATTATAAGAAAGAGATGCTGGAGCCTACCTTGGAGCCAAGCGAAGGATTTACCGCCCTTGCGGAGCTGGAGCGGAAAGGACAGCTTCAATATTCCATTACCAATAACGTTTACGATCTGCCGGAGAGGGCCGGATGCAAGAATGTTCTGAATCTTCACGGAACGATTTTTGACAACGAGTGTCCGCGGTGCGGAAAGAAGTATCCGATGGAGTACATACGAGACGCAAAAAAGATCCCCCTGTGTGAAAAGTGCCAGATTCCCGTGCGGCCCAAGGTCATGCTGTTCGGAGAGCAGGTAGACAATCAGCTGATGACCCATGCGGTCAATGAGATTTCCAAGGCGGATGTGCTGCTGCTTCTCGGCACAACCTTCAGTTCCGGGCTCTGCGACCAGTACGTCAAGTACTTTGAGGGAAGCAGTCTGATTTTGATAAACGGTCAGGAGCACTTTATGGATGAAAAGGCGGACGTGATTCTTCATGAAGAGGTAAAAACCGCATTGCCGAAGATTGTCTGGCCGGAAGGAAAAAAAGCATAAGTAAGGACTTCCCTTGTGCCGGCATATCCGTTCGGCGAGGGTCTGCCCTATTTTATCGGGCGCTGCCGTTAGGGTCAAATACCATGCAGCTTGCTGCGGAGATTTGCCCCTGGCGGCAGTCCTTTATATGTATCCCCAATTTATAGGAAAGATACTTCATCACAGCAAAAAGGAGAACAAATCATATGAAATTACTGGAAGAACGCATTTTGCATGAGGGAATTGTCATTGGGCAGGATATCCTTAAGGTAGATGGATTTATCAACCATCAGGTAGACATAGAGTTGATGGAAGCACTTGGAAAAGACATGGCGGAGCATTTTGCAGGACAGGGTGTCACCAAAGTATTTACCATCGAATCCTCCGGAATTGCACCTGCCCTGTTTACGGCAAAATACATGAATGTTCCTGTGGTAATACTGAAAAAACAGGTGTCAAAAAATCTGGGGACCGAGGTATGGCAGACAGAAGTATCTTCCTATACAAAGGACATTTCCTATGAACTGACTCTTGCGAAAAATTACATTTCGGATACGGACCATATTCTGATTATAGACGATTTTCTGGCCAACGGCGAGGCGGCCACAGGAGCGGTGCGTCTTATCCGCAAGGCCCATGCCACCATAGCGGGCGTAGGCGTCCTCATAGAAAAAGCCTTCCAGCCCGGACGGACAAAGCTGGAGAGCCAGGGGATCACCGTATACGCCCAGGCAAGTATTCGGGCCTTTGAAAACGGACAGGCAGTATTTTAAAGAAGATTACAAATAACACCCACGCCAATCAGCGAAGCACCGGCGTGACAGGGAATTGCAATCGAAGATTAACCAGAGAAAGAAGGAAAACCAATCAAATGAAAATAGCTTCATGGGGACTGGAAAAGCGGGATCTGCCGCGGCTGTTCACAGCCATCGCGGGAATGTTCGTCTTTTCCATCGGAATCAATATCTTTGTAGTTCCGGCAGAGCTTTACAACGGAGGTGTACTCGGAATCAGCCAGATTCTACGGACCCTCTTAATTCGCTACGCGCACTTAAGCTTCGGCAGCGTAGACGTTGCCGGCCTTATCAACCTTTTATTCAATATCCCGCTGTTCTTTCTGGCTTACCGTTCCATCAGCCGGGGGTTCTTTGTACGCACCCTGATCTGTGTTATCAGCCAGACCATGTTCCTCACCGTCATTCCCATACCGGCTGTTCCCCTGGTAGAAGATACCCTGACAGCCAGCCTCATCGGAGGAATCGTAACAGGAGCCGGAATCGGCCTCGCCCTCAAAAACGGCGGCTCCAGCGGCGGTATGGACATCCTGGGCGTCTACTTCACCAAGCGCCGTCAGGATTTCAGCGTAGGCCGTCTTTCTCTCACGGTAAACCTGTTTATCTACCTGGCCTGCGCCCTGCTGTTTGACATCACCCTGGTCATCTACTGCATCATCTACACCGCAGTAAGCACCCTGATTATGGATCGCACCCATAGCCAGAACATCAGCACCGAGGTGTTCATTTTCACCAAAGAAAACCCGGAGCAGATTATGACTTATATCCTGAAAGAGCTGATCCGGGGGGCTACCTACTGGGAAGCCAAAGGCGGCTACACCGAGGAAACCACCAACATTATATTTACCGTAATCTCCAAGCACGAGCTTACCGCCCTCAAGCGCAGGCTCCGTGTCCTGGACCCTCAGGCCTTCGTCGTAAGCAAAGAGCATGTAGGCATAGAGGGCAAATTTGTGAAACATCTGTAGAGCGTGTTTGAAAATTATTTTCTGACAGATTTGTATCACAATTTGTGGGAGATTTGAGCCAAATGAAGGGCGCATATAGGCTATGCAGCTTGAATTTGGCTCAAAGATACCGCAAATTGGGGCGTGCAGGCAGCGGGAATGAACTTGTGAAACACGTTCCGGCAGCCCATTATCTTCCATTGAGCGCAAATTGGCAGTCAATACTTTTTGTGAAATATTTCCAATCGATTTTTTCAATTCGCCAAAACGTTTTGTACCTTCCGGCAGATTGCGGATAATAAGAACCTTCCAGAGGCCGCTGATCAGCATTAAAGTAGTTTCTACCGGTGATTTATGCTCTAAGAGACTTGTTAATTCACTGATTTTTCGGTGATAGGCAAGGACAGCTTAGAGCATATTTTCATTCAAGGAGGTCTGTGCTATGGCAAAAACCAAGATTGCGCTGCTGTACGAGAGGTTGAGCCGCGACGACGAATTAAATGGGGAGAGTTTTTCAATCCAGAACCAAAAAATCATGCTGGAGGACTTCGCCCGCCGGAATGGGTATCTCCGTTTCAAGCACTTCACGGATGAAAGGATTATATTAGGAACAAGTCAGGAAGTGCTTGCCCCACAAGGCTTTCCTGATTTGGTCCTAATTTTTATTTGGCCCGAAATCAACGGGTCATATGGGAGGCTGATAAGGAAATGTGTAGAATTATCACCGTTGCCAATCAGAAGGGCGGCGTAACCAAGACCACAATCTGCCAGCATTTATCCTATTTACTGGCCGAACAGGGGCGGCGTGTCCTCTGTGTAGATTTCGACCCGCAGATCAATCTGACCTCCACGCTTCTTCCTGATGGACAAGCTGTAGGAATGGACATCAGCGGCGTCATGGCCTGCCTGCTGGAGGACCAGGATCTGCCCGTTCCCAGCAGCTACATCCAGCGGTGCGGCAAAGCAGACCTGATCCCCGGCAGCAAAAACCTGGGTAAACTGGAGACCAGCCTGCTTACGGAAATGGGGACGGAACGCTTTTTGCAGGAGATCCTTTCCCCGCTCCGCGCGCACTACGATTACATCCTCATTGATACCAACCGGGCCGCCAGCCCCCTTATGACCAATGCCCTGACAGCGGCGGACAGTGTGCTTGTTCCCATCTGCCCGGAGTTCTACTCCACAGAGGGTCTGAGCGATCTGATTGCCAGCGTCTTGAAAAACAGGCGGCGGTTAAATCCCCATATCCAATTTGAGAGGATTGTCTTTTCCCGCTGCAACCTGCGGACAAACCTTTACCGCACTACGCGGGCCAATGTGGAAACTGCGTTTCGGGGAGAAATCCGGGTGTTCAAAACGGCAATTCCCGATACGGTAAAGGTTGGGGACGCTATCAGCCGGGGCTTGACAGTGATGGAGTATGCCCCTGAATCCAAGGCCAGCAGCGCATACCGGGCCTTTGCAAAGGAGGTGCTTGCAAGTGAAACGGAACGCGCCCCCGCCGAAGGGTGTACGATCCATGTCCTCTCTGACAGCGGAGTGCGCCGGGTTGGATAGCGGCCCGGAGCAGGAAATCACGAAAAAAGGTGTTCGGCTGGTGTTTATTGCCTTTGCCCGAATCCGCCAGTTCCAAGGCCACCCTTTTCGGCTCTACACCGGGGAGCGGTTTTCCGATATGGTGGAAAGCATCCGGCAAAATGGGATACTCATGCCGCTGATCGTCCGCCGCATTTTCGGAGACCCGGCACACGATTATGAAATGCTCTCCGGACACAATCGTATGAACGCGGGACAGTCCGTCGGCCTGGAGGGGGCGTGGTGCGTTGTAAAGGAGGGGCTGTCTGACGCGGAGGCAATGATGTATGTGATCGAGACCAATCTGCTTCAGCGGTCCTTCAGTGATCTGCTCCCCAGCGAAAAAGCGGCTGTGCTGGCGCTCCGCTATTCGGAAATGTTCTCACAGGGAAAGCGGAATGACATTCAGCGTGAGCTGGAGGCCCTGGAGTGTGGCGATACTTGTGGAAGTGACTTCCACAAGTGTGCCGATGAAACTTGTGGAAGCGACTTCCACAAGTCCAGGAACCGGGATGTTCTGGGCGAGGACTACGCCCTGACCGGGCGGCAGGTAGCAACCTATCTGCGGATCAATCGTCTATGTGACGGGCTCAAACTTCGGTTAGACGAAAAGCTACTGACCCAAGCGTCCGCTGTTTCCCTCTCCTATCTGAACGGCCCTGACCAACTGGCGGTCCATGCCGCGCTGCTCCGCTATCAGCGCAAGCCGGTTGACACGCAAATGGCGGCGGTGCGAAAACTGGCGGAGTCTGGTCCGCTTACAGAACACAGTATCATGGGCATCCTTCAAAATAAAGGATCGTCTCCGCCCAAAGCGCTCAGCATCCAATCGGCGGTCTATACCCCCTATTTTGCTTCAGGAACGCCCAAAAAGGAAATTGAGCGTGTGATTGGGGAAGCATTGGCGCTCTATTTCAGCCAGCCAAGGGAGGAATCCGCATGACAGTTACAACGCCCATTACGCTGCCCGACTGCCCCGCCGCGCTTCAATCAATGGTATGGGAAAAGCAGAGTGAGGACGACAGTGAAATACTTTCCATCACGCGGACAGAGAGCACCCCTTTCAAAGACAAAAGCATCGTGTCGATCCAGTACCGGGTCATCATGAACCGCCTAAACCTGATAACCGTTCTGCATTGTCAGGTGGATGGGGTTTTGAAGGACAAAGTGTTTGTCAATTCGCTGATTTGGGGCGATGTTCTGGAGATCATCCGAACAGCCCCGGATGGCTCATCCCTGGCGGAGCTGCGGCAGGCAGTCCCGCCGCAAACCAGAAAGCTCTTATCCCTATAGCCAATTCCATTACAGCTTGGTCCCTGTGCGGTTTCCGCACAGGGACCGGGCTTTTCTTTTGCCAAAAATGAGGAGGTGTTGAGCATGACAGAACAACTTACGAAGCGGCGGCCAGATCCCTTTGACGGCTCCGCCGGCGCCCGGCTGTGCAGAATGGGCCTGCTGACCGCAGCCGGAGATGTAGAGGAAGCCGCCATGCAGGTATGTACCCATATTTTTGCGGCTTCTTTTTTTGATGATTTGTGCGACGTATATGCGGATCAGGCGCAGATGCTCAGAATTATGGATGCGTTCCGCGAGCTGGCGGAGCGCAAAGACCCCCAGCGCATTTTCCTGCTGCTGTCCCTGCAATACGACGGGCTGTGCAAGCCGCTGCCCGATCCCGTCTGGTGGCTGGCAGGATACCCTCCGGCGCTGACCCGGTTCTCCCTGGGCTTCGCCGCTTGCCTGCTTCATCTGATGGCGGACATGGAGAAAAACAAAAAGGAGGACGACCTTGGTGAAATTATGGATCACAGCTCCCAATGACGGGACGCCGCCGCTCTATGCCTTTCTGGACACGCTGGAGGAAAAGCAGCGGCAGAAAATATTTTCCCTGCTGGCCCTGCTGCTGCAAACACCGGAGGCTGCCATGCGGGAGCCGTATGTCAAACACTTTGGAATCGAGCGTTATCGGGCGCTCTATGAGCTACGGGCCAAAAGCCGGAATCTGGTCCGCATCACCTTTACGCTGAGGGAAAACGGCGACCTTCTGTTCCTGATCCCTTTTATCAAGCGGCACCGGCGGGATACGATGCAGGCGCTGGATGCCTCGTTGCGCCTGCTGGCGCAATGCAGGGATGGTTCATGCTCCATTCAGGAGCTGTCCATAAAATCTTACACCAATGGAGGAAACGCAACATGAAAATCAAATTGATCCTATCAGGAATCCTGCTGGCACTCTCCGCGCTGGCAATCGCTTTTTGGAGAGGACGGTGGCGTAAGGTATGAAACGGATTATTGCGCTTTTTGCGCTGCTGGCTCTGCTTACCGTATCCGCGTCCGCCGCCTACATTCCGGAGGATGTGCTTACGGAGAACAGGGACGGCAGGCAGTTGGTCATCAAAACCTACACGCTGTCCCCCCAAGACGACCCGGCGGATCTGGTTCAGCCGCCTTTTGATCTTGACGGATTCCACTATGAGCATATGGAAACGGTCAAGGAGGATCTGACGTTTCAGGACGCCCGGCAGCACACCGAGACGGTTACGCTGGAGACCTCTACAGACGGCCTGGCGGCAATCCTGGCGGAACTGTCTCCATCCATGGAGTACGCAAAAGACGGGTATACCGGCGTTCTTATGCTGGATCATACCACGCTGAAAACAGAGGCGTCCGGCTATACCACCAAGACCTACACCATCAGCGATACCCGCCAGTACACCGGTCTGGACCGCAACGACCCATCCTATGTCCCCGCCACTGTGGTGAAAAACGGCACTACGCTCTCCCTCAGCAATATCACTTGGAATACGACCGGAACGGGGATCTACGGCGATACCCTGCTGCCCACATCCTACACCGCCACCGCGACCTATACCGCCAGCGGAAGTCGCAAAGCGGCGACAGGCTATGTGACGACGGCGAGTTACACTGGCGAGATCACAGCGGAAGGGGTGCAGTCGGTACGGTATACCGTTACCTATCTGGGCGCCCCTATCGAGGGAGCTACGCCTGAAGCAAAAGAAGGCGTCTCCATTTTCCCATGGGTCATCATTCTTCTGACGCTCACCGCACTGGCGGGAGGAGGCGCGGCGGCGTTTCTTTTCCTGCGGCCCAACGCTGTGATCTACGCGATGAACGCGAAGGGCGTGGCCTACAAACGGCTGGGGGCGCAGCGCCTTACGGTCCGCAAGCCCAAGCTGGACTTTACCAGGTTGCGGGAGTATCCGGCGGCGGAGGCCAGCGTGGAGTTGAAACGGCAGGTGGCCCACAAGCTGTCCGGCTGCCTTGTCACCATTCAGCTCTATGACGGAACGCGCACCCACCTGGTAGAGTGGAACGACGGTATGGACAGCTACTGGTTCGCGGTCAAAGACGACGACAAGGAGGAAAACGAAACATGAGGAAAATGAACAGATTTTGGGGGTTGGTCCTGACAGCGGCAGCGATGCTGTCTCTGGCGGTTCCTGTCCATGCGGCGGACTATTCGTTTACCACAACCGCGCCGCAGGATTACTATGGCGATACCTCCTATGAGGAGGTCTACGGCTCGCAGTATAATTACGGCGGCCCCAATGTGGTGGATTTTCTGGCCCCCCGGGCGGGGGGCGCCCCCGCCGCCCCCGAGCCGTCCCCGCCGGAGCCCCCCATAC
>OFGX01000263.1_pt1 | contig 44935 bp, 37 predicted proteins | sample 1521831 | NCBI WGS metagenome assembly OFGX01 (sample SAMEA3504080, study PRJEB24116) | mouse gut metagenome | biome: mouse gut; feature: mouse-associated habitat; material: faeces | place: Denmark | collected 2011 | reverse complement strand
GAAGGGCAGTCTGGTTGACAGGCTTGCTGCGCTGGATGTGGGATTTGAGCAGCTCTATGCCAAGGTGGCGGAGGAACTGCAGGACAACAGGCAGCGGTATGCAGGTCAGATCAAGGTACTGCAGCAGCTGATCGGGGAGGTCACAGATACCAGCGTGCTCATCCAGGCTCAGGAGGCGCGCAATAAGGCTTTGATCGAGGAGTATTTCCGAAAGGCCCGGGAGGGAGTCTGCATGGGACGGAGATCCACCCAGGCGGCCAGGAACTATTATAAAACCATGAGTAAATCGGCTGGGCCGGTGTCCATTTATCTGGACAGCAAAAAGTAGCAGGGATAGAGCGGAAGATTCCGTAGCTTAGGCTACGGAATTTTTGATTATGATCTTAAAAGTAAAAAAATATCGGTGAGGCTAAATTAATTGCCGGGTGCGTCCGATATATAGTCTAAGTGTGTTGATATCAAAAGGGCTGTGAGAAATATACTCACGGCAGGTCAACAGAATGAAAAGCAAGATGCGGCTGACCGTCAAATGGAAGCGGCAGTTATTCAAGGAGGAATAGGAATATGGGAATGGTAGTAAAACATAATCTGACGGCAATGAATTCAAACAGAATGCTGGGTCTGACAACCACTTCTCAGGCGAAAGCCACAGAGAAGCTGTCTTCCGGCTACAAGATCAACCGTGCGGCAGACGATGCGGCAGGGCTTGCCATCTCCGAGAAGATGAGGAAGCAGATTCGCGGCCTGACCCAGGCTTCCGCCAACGCCCAGGACGGCATCAGCGCAGTGCAGACTGCAGAGGGCGCTCTGACCGAAGTGCATGACATGCTGCAGAGAATGAACGAGCTGGCAGTAAAGGCCGCCAATGGAACCATGTCCGAGAGCGACAGGGACGCTATCCAGAGCGAGGTTGACCAGCTGGTAACGGAAATTGACCGTGTGTCCAATACCACCAAGTTCAACGAGACCTATCTGCTGAAGGGAACATCCAGCAGTGGGGCAGCCGGGAGTTTGACCTTTATAAACGCAAATACGGCGATAGGTAGCACGCAGGGTATAACTGGCTTCAATTCGACAACGGGAACTGCCTCTATAAATGTTAAAACAGGCGCAACTCTTGCTGGTATGGCCACAGGAAAAGCGTTTGAGGTGGGCACTACAATTTATTTTCTGGTTGAAACAGCGACAGCCGGCACAAGCCCTGCGAAAGTGGCAGAGGCGAACAAGACTGGCACCAAAAAGGCCTTTACCAGCATGGATTCCCTGATGGCGGCAATCAAGCGCGACCATAGTGCGGACATCAAGACGGTATCCTCTGTGAACAATGGTGGTACAATCAGTCTTAAGGTTGAAACTTTCGCAGACATGAACAGCGCTATCGATTTCAGCCTGCATGTAGGAGCCGACTCCTCCGATGACAACAAAATCAACCTGAACATCTCCCAGATGAGCGCAAGAGGCCTGGGAATCAATGGTCTGACCATCACTGGCGATGATGATGACAATGCTACTGCTGCCATTGATGTAGTTGCCGATGCTCTTGCCAAGGTATCTGGTCAGCGTGCCACCCTGGGTGCAGTCCAGAACCGTCTGGAGCACACCATCGCCAACCTGGACAATGTAGTGGAGAACACCACCGCTGCAGAGTCCGCTGTCCGCGATACAGATATGGCTACCCAGATGGTGACCTACTCCAACAACCAGATCCTGGCACAGGCTGGCCAGGCGATGCTGGCACAGTCCAACCAGGCGAACCAGGGCGTTCTGTCTCTGTTAGGCTAATTTCAGGCTGTAGGTTAAGTGAAAAACGAATTTCCGTACGGAATAGATTTCTACGGTGCAAAACCGAAATTCCCTATGGAAAAACTATACGGTGCAGGATATTCCTGCACCGTGTTTTTATTCCTTGTGTTTTTCCCATATTGCCATTATAATGGATATGATGGGGTGAAGTAACGGTTCGGCGACATGTCTGAACTGTTACAGGAGAAAGGGGCCAGCGCAAGTGGGAAACTATCTGAATGCCAGAACAGCATATGACGCCTACCGCAGGGAATGCGGCAGTCCCTATTTTGTGGACAAATCCCGTCTGCTGGACGAGCTGATTCAGAGGATGGAGACCACCGCCAATTATATCTGCATCACCAGGCCCCGGCGGTTCGGCAAGTCCGTGGCGGCGAATATGATCGCCTGTTTTTTCTCAAGAGAATGCAGGGCAGAGGATATCTTCGACAGACTGCGCATCGCCCAGACGGATTCTTACCGGAGCAATGTGGGAAAGCATGACGTTATCTTCATCTCTTTCAATGAGCTGCCAAGAAAATGCAGAAACTATGAGGAATACATTGACAGGATTTCAGACAGGCTGCTTGAGGATTTGCGGAATGCATATCCGAAAGCGGGCATCCATGAAAAAGATGCGGTGTGGGACGCGCTTCTTTCCGTGTACCAGGCATATGATTCCAAGCGCTTTATCTTTGTCCTGGACGAGTGGGATTTTATCTTCCACAGGAATTTCGTCACAGACAGGGACAAGGCGGACTACATTGATTTCCTGAGCAACCTGCTGAAAGGGAAAGCCTATGTCTCCCTGGCCTATATGACCGGGATTCTGCCCATTGCGAAGTATTCCAGCGGCTCGGAGCTGAACATGTTCCTGGAGTATTCCATGACGGCCAGGGAAAAGTTCGGTGAATATTTCGGGTTCACGGAGGAGGAGACGGATGACCTGTATCAGAGGTACCTTGTGCTTGAAGCCAGCCCAAAGGTGAGCCGGGAGGGGCTGCGGTTCTGGTATGACGGTTATCAGACCGCGTCCGGTAAAAGGCTGTACAATCCGTGCTCAGTGGTAGGGGCATTGAGCGATAACCAATTGGGAAGCTATTGGACCAGCAGCGGGCCCTATGACGAGATTTTTTATTATATTGGGGCAAACGTGGATGCTGTGAGGGACAGCCTGGCATTTATGGTATCCGGCACTCCGGTACCGGCAAAGGTGCAGGAATATGCGGCCACGTCCATGAGGCTGTCCACAAGGGACGAGATTTTTTCCGCCATGGTGGTTTATGGCTTCCTTAGTTATGAAAATGGCTGCGTACGGATTCCCAATAAGGAGCTGATGGAAAAATTTGACGATATGCTGCTGAAAGAGCCGTCTTTGGGGTATGTGAATCGGCTGGCTGAGATATCCTCTCAGATGCTGCGGGCGACGCTGGGGGCCGACACCGATAAAATGTCGGAGATTCTGGAATTTGCCCATAATACGGAGACTCCGCTTCTGGCATATAATCATGAAGCGGAATTGACGGCAATCGTGAACCTGGTATATCTTGCGGCAAGGGATTCCTACCGGATAGAGCGGGAGGACAAGGCCGGAACGGGATATGTGGACTTCATCTTTTATCCGGAGACGGACAGTAGGGCGGACGGCATTGTTTTGGAGCTGAAAGTAGGGCATACCCCGGAAGAGGCGCTGCGGCAGATTCGGGACAGGAAATATGCGCTGAAATTCGAGGGGAAAATAGGGGAAAAGCGTCAATATGCCGGCCGCATCCTGGGGGTGGGCATTGCCTATGACAGGGATACAAAGGTACATTCCTGTAAGGTGGAGGTATTGCGGGACGCGTTGAAGACGGATAGGTAGCTTATATAATTAGGAAGATTATATAACATAGAAAGGAATGGAAAAACATGGGCAAGCAGATTCTTTTGACCATATCGATTTTGGTCTCCAACCGTCCGGACACTGTGAGGAAGTGTCTGGATTCCATAAAGCCTTTATTGGAGGAAGTCCCCTCGGAGCTGATTCTGGTGGATACGGGCTGCGGGGAGCAGGTCAGGGGCATCATTGAGGAGTACACAGACAATATCATTGATTTCGAGTGGTGCAGGGACTTTGCCAAGGCGCGGAACGCCGGGCTGAAGAAGGCGAAGGGGAAGTGGTTCCTGTTCCTGGACGATGATGAGTGGTTTGAGGATACGGAGGAGATCATTGCGTTCTTCCGCTCGGGGGAGTACAGGAATTATGGGTTCGCGGTGTATACCCAGCGCAATTACCTGGATCTGGAGGGAAGCGTATTCAGCGACCTGCTGGTGGGGCGCATGACGAAGCTGGAGCCGGATGTGAAGTTCATCTACAGCATCCACGAGTGTTTCAACAGGGTCAAGGGCAAGACGAAGAAATTCCAGGCCTATGTGCATCATTACGGCTACGCCTATCGGACGCCCAAGGATGCCCGCGCCCATTCCCTGCGGAATATCAGCCTGCTTCTGGAGGAGCACAAGGCAGACCCGGGCAACATGAAGCATACCCTGCAGCTGGCCCAGGAGTACAATGCCATTGAGGAGTACAGCAAGTCCCTGGAGATGTCCATGGATGGCATCGGGCTGTTCCGGCAGGGGAAGATAGATAATGAGTATTTTCTCGCTTCCCTTTTTGCCAATGAGATCAATTGCTATATGGAGCTGTACCGCTATGATGAGGCCATCGAGAAAGGGGAGCGGTACCTGCGGGAAGAGAAAGCGGACAAGATGGTGAAGGCCATGATTGCCGGAGACCTGGCGGTGGCGTACATGGAGCGGGGCGAGCTGGAGAAAGCTCTGAAGAACGCGGAATATTACTGGAAGATTTACCAGGATTACCTTGTGGATGACGAATCTTTCCTGGGCTTCGAGACCACGATCACCAATAAATGCTTTGAACAGCGCAACCGCAGCATCGTCCTGGGGAACGGGATGCGGGCGGCCATCGAATCGGGGAAGGCGGAGGTGGCGGAGAGGTGGTTCCGGAGCTTTGACTGGAAGGAGCCGCAGCTTTTCGTGAACAATGAGATGCTCAAGTCCCTGATAGAGCGGATGCCGCAGGCAGAGGGGGAAGAGCGGGAGATTTATAGAAAGATGTGCGATGTGCTCCTGGAACGGGAGGAGCTGGAGGGCTTTCTGGTGCAGACCATATCGGACTGCTGCAAGAAGCCGGAGGATTTTACGGAGCGGATCAGGACGCTTTCCGTCTATGGGGATTTGAAGTCGAAGCATTGGTTCTTCAGGCTGGCGGAGATCGTGACGGCGGCTTTCCTGCCGGAGGCGGGAAACGGGAAAGATCCGGCGGAGGAGGTGCCTGCGGCTCCAAGGCTTTCCGGGGAGGTTGCGGATCTGGCGGCCTGTGTGTGGGAGCGGCCCGAGCAGAGCATCTATGCGGTGAAGACGTACTCCATGCTGGAAGCTGTGGAGCGGCTGGGGGGAGATAACCGTGAGATTTTGGAGGCAGTGCCTTTTTACCGCTGGAAGAAAGGGATGGAGAAGTATTTCGAGAAGTTCTCCTGGGAGGAAGCGGACTGGTGGAATGAGCGGTTTACGGCTATCCTGGAGGAGGGGAGCGCGCGTTTGCGGGTGTGGAAGGGGCTCTACAGTCTGGCCGGCGCCGTCAGGGAAGGGGGACGCTGGGAGAAGGAAGGGCTGGGGAGAGCCATGGAGTCCGGGCAGGTTTCTCCGGGAGCCGGGGGTCTGCCGGGAGCGGGGAAAGGGCTTCCCGGGGACGGAGACGGGGCAGAGGAGTCAAAGGCAGGAGAAAAAGCGATCCGTTTTATCATGGAAAAGCTGGGTGAGTATGCCGCCTGTCAGAAGGCGCTGTGCGAGAGCATCTATCAGGGGGAGGTGATCGCCCGGAAGCCTGACATGCTGCCGGAAGAATATCAGGGGGCATATCTGATCTCTGATTTCCTGAGGTTGGCGGAAGCGGGAGAGTACGGCGGGGCAGTGACTGCGATCAGGCAGGTGAGGAAGCTGCTGCCGGGGCTGGACAAGGTGGTAAAGCCCTGTCTGCAGTGGATAGACGGGGAACTGAAGCGGCAGGAGCAGGAATCCCGCCAGGCGGCTGGGGAGTTCCAGGTTCTGGCCAGGCAGATCAAGGCCAGGCTCCGGGCATTCATGGACGCCGGGCAGCATGAAGCGGCGCTGGCCGTGGCCAGGCAGATGGAGCCTTTGCTGCCGGGAGATGAGGAGATCCGGCGGATTATCGAGAAGCTGGGCTGAGGCGGATAGCCGGATGGCATGGGAAGACAGGGGCGGCATAAGTGATTGGGAGGAAGACATGATACAGCATAGCGAAAGGCGGTATACATCGGAGGATTACTGGAAGCTGCCGGAGGGGAAGCGGGCGGAATTGATAGACGGGAAATTTTACGATATGGCGCCGCCCGGTTTTGTGCATCAGAAGCTGGTGGCCAAGCTTACCAGGGTAATCGGTAATCATGTGGAGGCAAAGGGCGGCGGCTGTGAGGTCATGCCAGCGCCCTTTGCCGTGAACCTGAACGCGGACGATGAGAAGTGGGTGGAGCCTGATATCAGCGTGATCTGCGATAGAGAGAAGCTGTCGGAGCGGGGCTGCGAAGGGGCGCCGGATTTTGTCATAGAGGTGGTCTCGCCCTCCAGCAGGAAGATGGACTACGCAAAGAAGACTGTCCTGTATTTGGATGCGGGCGTTCGGGAATATTGGATCGTGGATCCTCTAAAGGGGCGGACTACGGTATATCGGTTTGAAGAGGATGTAGCGCCGATTATATTCCCTTTTGGGGAGGATATCACGGTGGGGATATACGGAGATTTGGAAATCAATATGGGGAAGCTGCTGGAGTGAGGGGGCTTGCCCGCCGCCGGGAATAGGCTGATGCCGTCTGGCTTTATGGGGGCTCCGGGTAGGGATTGGGGAGCAAGAGGCTTCGGGCGTGACGCTGGATGGGTGTTGGGAAGACAGGGGCTCCGGGCGTGACGCTGGATATGGATTGGGAAGCAAGAGATGCCAGGCGGGACGCAGGAAGGATGAGACAGGAGAAATGGCATGAGACGGGAACAGAAAAGGCAGGTTCAGGAGTTCGTGGAATTGCTGAGCCAGGCGCATGAGGAGATCAAGAAGGAAATCGAACGGAAGGATCCGGCAGCGGCCATGGGGCTGCTGGCTCAGTGTCAGGAAGGCGCTATCCAAATGGGGAGCCTGATCGAGGCGACGGAAGGGGAGGGTGCCCCGACGATAGCGCTGCTGGAATCCTACTGCGAACTGGTCTATGAGATATACGGAGAACTGGGACGGACGATGGGAGAGCCGTTGTTAGAGGAACCCGGAGAGGATGGGGGGCATGCCGCAGGCGGCGCCGCTGCTGCTGTGCGTGCAAATGCTGTCATGGGCGGCGCCAAAGCCTATAAGAAGCTCCGGGCGGCTCTGCTGCGGATAGAGGGCAGCATCCGACATGATATCAAGGTGCGGCTGGAGATCGCCTTTCTCCCTTACAAAGCGTCCATGTGGGACTCGCTGGAGAGCGTCTGGCGGGCAGCGGAGGAGGATCCGGACTGTGACGCCTATGTGGTGCCCATTCCTTATTATGACCGGAAGGGGGACGGTACGCTGGGGGCATACCATTATGAGGGGAAGGACTTCCCGGCGGATGTGCCGATCGTCTATTTTGAAAATTACCGTCTGGAGGACAGGAGGCCGGACATTGTATATATCCATAACCCTTATGACCAGGGAAATTTCGTCACTACGGTAGATCCCCGGTTCTATTCTGGTGAGATAAAGAAATATGCTGATAAATTGGTATATATACCTTATTATACAACTACCGGGGGCATGGCTGAGTCCCAGGCGAGATGTTATGGGTATTACAATGCGGACTATATTGTGATCCAGGCGGAAAAGTACCGCAAGTTTTTCGCGCCGGAGCTGCCGGAGGGCAAGTTCCTGGCGTTCGGGTCGCCGAAGTTTGACAGGGTGATCCGGATGTGCGCCCGGCCGGGGGCTTTGCCGGAAGCCTGGAAGGACAGGATGGCAGGCCGGAAGGTGTTCTTTTACAACACCAGCATCAATGGGCTGCTGGCGGATACGCCCAGATTCCTGAAGAAGATGGCGTATGTGTTCCGCTGCTTTCAGGGCAGGGAGGATGTGTGCCTGCTGTGGCGGCCTCATCCCCTTTTGGAATCTACATTGGATTCTCTGCGGCCGGAGTATAGGGCGAGTTACGATAAGCTGAAGAAGTTCTTTCTGGAACATGATCTGGGGATTTATGACGATACGCCGGATATCACGGAGACGGTCTCCCACTGCGATGTCTATCTGGGGGACGCGGCCACATCCGTCACTTCCCTGTTCGGCATGGCAGGGAAGCCGCTGTTCATTTTCAATAATTATATTGACAGCGCGCCAGGGGAGGAAGATTGGCGGGGGGAGATTGTCAGGGGATTCCAGGCATATAGAGAGGACGAATGGATGGTCACCCAGGGGAATAAATTGTATCGGTCTCCGGGGAATGATTACAGATATGAATATTACTGTGATTTGTCCGCTTATGCTGCCGGAGGATATTATACAAGGGCGTTCGGGATGGACGGGAAGGTGTACGTCTGTCCCGGGAATGCCCAGGATATCCTGGTGGTGGGGGACGGCAGGATACAGAGACGCATTCCGCTGGAGCGCCATATAGAGCAGTACGGCGCTTTTGCGGGGGCATGGAGGATTGGAGATTGTCTGTTTCTGATTCCCATGCAGTATCCCGCCATCGTCAGATATGACACGAGAAGCGACAAAGTGGATTATATCAAAGGCTATAATGATGTCTTCGTAAATTGTACCAACGGCATCTGGCGGGTGGGGGGAAGCTGTGTGTGGAAAGGGTTCCTGCTGCTGGCCTCCCCCGTGGACGACCGCATCCTGGCCATAGACGGCAATACCGGAAAGGCAGGGCTGCTGGTCACAGGCGTTGAGATGTCGGGCGGATGTCTGAGCTTAATTCCCGAGGGAGGGTATCTATGGATGCTCCCTTTCTCCGGGAGAAAGGTGACCAGGTGGGATCCCCAGAGCGGAAAAGCCAGGGTATATGACAGGCTCCCGGAGGGTTTCCGGTGCAGGGAGCTTCCCAGGGGGCATGAGAGCGCGGAGCGCCCTTTCAGCGGGATCGCATTCGGCAGAGGGCATGTCTATCTTTCCCCGTTCTGGGGGAACATGTTCGTGCGCCTTGACCGGGAGACCGGGGAAACGGAGGAATGGAGACCGCCATTCCCGGTGCCGGACAAGGAGAGGAACGGGTACTTCGTGGTGGGGAGCCGGGGGGTTTTTCTGCCGGAATCGGAAAGTGGCACATGCCATTATTTCTCAGGGTTTGACCGCAGGCTGTATGATGTGGATCCGGATGAGGGGGCATATCGGGAAATCGCGGTGGATTTCCACAGGGAGGAGCTGTCTGCCCATGCGGCGGGATTTTCGGAGGAATCGGACTGGATGCAGTATGCCTGTGCGGAGAGCGCCTTCAACTCCCTGGAGGATCTGCTGGAGGGCAATATCAGCGGAAATGCCTTCCACAGGGAAAGGCAGCTCAGGGCATATGGGAGAATCGCGGCGAACAATGACGGGACATGCGGGGAGAAGGTGCACCGGTTCCTGTGCAGGAGCCTGGGGCTGTAAAAAGAAGCCTCAGCGGCCAGACCGGCCATGTCCGCCTGGCGCGGCTGTCTGTCTGGACAGAGAGCCATGTTCCATGTGGGAAATCCATGGGAAGCCGGCTTCCTTGGGGGCAGTGTTTTGGCAGGGGACTGGGCGAAGGAGATTTTATATCATCAGACAGGAAAGCAGATGGAGAAGCAGTATGACAAAGGTGATTACGTACGGGACATTCGACCTCTTTCACGAGGGGCATTACCGCCTGTTGAAAAGGGCGAAAGCCCTGGGGGATTATCTGATAGTGGGGGTGACCACGGAAGCCTACGACAAGACCAGAGGGAAGCTGAATGTAGTGGATTCTCTGGTGACCCGGATCGAGAACATCAAGAAGACAGGCTTCGCGGATGAAATCATCATAGAGGAGACGGAGGGACAGAAGTTCAACGATATCAAAAGGCTGGGCATCGACATCTTCACCGTGGGATCCGACTGGACGGGCTGCTTCGACTATCTGAAAGACTACTGTAAAGTAGTATATCTGGAGCGGACAAAGAACATCTCCAGCACCATGCTGCGGGAGCAGAACAGCCATATCCAGAGGGTGGGCATCATAGGGACGGGCAGGATTGCGGCAAGGTTCATGCCGGAGGCGAAGCTGGTCAGCGGCATCAGCGCCCAGGGGGTGTATAATCCTCACCGTGACAGCGCGGCCAGGTTCGCCGAAAGATGGGAAATCGAGGCCTATGGGGACTTGGAAGAATTCTTCGAGATGGTGGATGTGGTGTATGTGGCATCGCCCCACGAGACCCACTATGGATATATCAAAGCGGCTCTGGCGCATGGGAAGCATGTCCTCTGTGAAAAGCCCATGGTGCTGGAGCGGGCCCAGGCGGAGGAATTGTTCCGGTGTGCGAAGGAGCGGGGGCTGATCCTCTTCGAGGGAATCAAGACGGCGTACTGTCCGGGGTTCCAGAAGCTGCTGGGGATTGCCTGCAGCGGCAGCATAGGCAGCATCCGGAATGTGGAGGCATGCTTCACGAAGCTGGAGGCCGCCGATACCAGGGAACTGACGGACAGAAAGTATGGGGGGAGCTTCACGGAGCTGGGGAGCTACTGTATGCTGCCGATCCTGAAGCTGTTGGGGAAGGAGTATGAGGAGATCCGCTTTGAGTCCGTCGACGGGGAGAACGGCCTGGATTTGTTCACGAAGGTCTCCCTGAGGTATCCCAACGGGGTGGCCACGGCTACCTGCGGCCTGGGAGTCAAGTCGGAGGGGCGGCTTCTGATCGCGGGCACCAAGGGGTACATCGTGGCGGAGGCGCCCTGGTGGAAGACCACTTATTTCGAGGTGCACCACGAGAATCCGGGGGATGTGCAGAAGTATTCGGAGATCTTCCTGGGGGACGGGCTGCGGTATGAAATCAGCGATTTCCTGTCCATGATCAACGGCGCGGAGAAGCATAATTTTAAGCTGACGAGAGGGGAGTCCGTGGCGCTGGCGGGGATGATGGAGGGGTTCCTCCGGCAGGCGGGACGGTAGAATGGGGGAAAGACGGTAGATGATTCGGCTGTGCAGAGCGCTTTTCGCGGGGCTGGCCGTTTGCGCCAGTGTTGAAGAAAAGGGGGCTGTGAACCGCATTTTCTGCTTCAACTGAGGAATGATGTATGGTAAAATGAAAGTATGCATACGATGTGGGCGAAACGGACGTCCGGAAAGTTTCCGGGGAAGAGGTGCTGACAGAGGTGTGAGTGATCGGGATATTTCTGTGGCTGAGGCAGGGGGAAGAGCGTTTGGGCAGAGAATTCAATACCACAGGCCGATGCTATCCGCAGCGGCATTACATGGTGGACATGGAAAGACAGTTGGAACGACTGGAGCAGATGGTGGAGCGGGGGGAGTATTTTTGCGTCAATAGGGGGCGGCAGTATGGGAAGACTACAGTTCTGTCTCTTCTGAAGAGACGGCTGGAAGGCCGCTATCTTGTGTTTTTCGTCAGCTTTGAGGGAATTGGGGAAGCGCCCTTTGCATCGGCAGAGACGTTGGCGTATACGCTTCTCGAGCTGTTTGGGGACAATATCGATTATGGAGAGGCAAAGCTGGCATCCGAAGCCGTGAGGGAGCTGATTGGAGAGACGCTGAGTTCCTGCAGGGAGGAAAAGCTGTCTGTCCTGAAACTGTCAAAGATAGTCTCGCGGCTCTGTACCGTTTCCGGCAAAGCGGTGGTGCTGCTGATAGACGAGGTGGATAAGGCGGCAAATTATAGTGCGTTTATGGAACTTCTGGGCATGTTCAGGGATAAATATCTGAAAAGGCCGGAACGCCCTACGTTCCGGTCAGTGATTCTGGCCAGCGTATACGATATCAAGAATCTGAAACGGAAGCTGCGCCCGCAGGAGTCCCACCAGTATAACAGCCCTTGGAATATTGCTGCGGATTTTGACGTCAGTATGGAGTTCGACAGGGCGGATATTGCCGGAATGCTGGAGGGATACAGGACAGACTATTGTGTCGGGATGGATATCCAGACTATGGCGAAGATGCTGTATGATTACACTTCGGGATACCCGTTTTTGGTAAGTCGCCTGTGCAAGCTGTTGGATGAAAAAGTGGCGGGGACAGAAGGGTTTCCGGACAGAAACGCAGCCTGGACGAAAGAAGGATTCCAGGAGGCATTGCGCCTGCTCCTGGCCGAGGCAAACACGCTCTTTGACGATTTGCGTAAGAAGCTGGCTGATTATCCAGGCCTGCGCAGAATGCTGTACGAGCTTTTGTATGAGGGGAAGTCATTCCCCTATAATACGGATGATGAGATACTGGACGTCGCCCGGATGTTCGGATATATCAGGGAATATGAGGGGAAGGTCATGGTGTCCAACCGGATTTTTGAGACCCGGCTGTATAATCTGTTTGTGTCGGAGGAACGGATTCACAGCGCCATATATACGGAGGGCTCCAGGGATAAGGGACAGTTTGTCCGGAATGGGCGGCTGGATATGAAGCGGATCCTGGAGCGGTTCTGCGTGCATTTTACGGAGCTGTACGGAGGCAGCGAGGAAAGGTTTCTGGAAAAGTCGGGACGGAAATTTTTTCTGTTCTATCTGAAGCCGATTATAAATGGGACTGGGAATTATTATGTGGAAGCCAGCACCCGGGACGAGGGGCGGACGGATGTGGTTATAGATTATCTGGGGGAGCAGTATGTGGTGGAGCTGAAGATTTGGCGGGGGAATGCCTATCATGAACGGGGTGAACGGCAGCTGCTCCAGTATCTGGAGGGGTATCAGTTGGAGAAAGGGTATATGCTGAGTTTTAATTTTAACAAAAAGAAGGAAGTCGGGGTGAAGGAGATACAGCTGGGGGAGCGGGTTTTGGTGGAGGCGGTTGTGTGAGGAAGCGGGCGAAGAGAAGCAGGCGTGAGGGAGGAGGAAGATTTTTATGAAAATATGGGCACACAGGGGATGCAGCCTGATGTATCCGGAGAACACGCTGCTGGCCTTTGAGAAGGCGGCGGAGCTCAAAGGGCTGACGGGAATCGAGCTGGATATCCAGCTGACGAAGGACGGATACCTGGCGGTATGCCATGACGAGAAGGTGGACAGAACCACGGACGGAAGGGGGATGCTCCGGGATTTTACGCTGGCGGAGCTGAAGGAGCTGAGGATTGACGCGGGAGAAGGACGGGTAGAGCGGATCCCCACCATGGAGGAGGTGCTGGATCTCCTGGAGCCGCGGCTGAGAGAGGGCTTGCAGATCAATATCGAGCTGAAGAACAGCATGCTTCCCTATGAGGGCATGGAGGAGAAGATCATCGGACTGATCCGGGAGAGAGGGCTGCAGGAGCATATCGTCTATTCCTCCTTCAGCGCGTTGTCTCTGGAGAAAGTCCGCAGACTGGAGCCCGGGGCACGGATCGGTATGCTGGACGGCAAGATATCGGACTGCCTGTACAAGCTGAAGGGCGGCTGCGGCGCCGATGATCTGCATCCGAGTATGTACGGGATAGATCTTCCCCCTGAGAAGTTTGCGGGCTTCAGGGTGCGGGCCTGGGGCGGAGGACGGCTGTATCCGGAGAAGCCTACAGGGAACAGGCTGGATCTGGCGGCGCTGGAGAGGAAGGGGATTACGGATGTGTTTTTGAATGAGCCGGAGGCGTACTGTGTTGAGGAGTGAGGGGGACGGCAGGAAGGATTTCCGGATGGGGCAGCATGGAGGGAGACAGGGAGGGATGAGATCCTGAGGAAGAAATTCGGAAGAAAATTCCAGTTTGGCAGAGGTAAAGGATTTGGGACAAAAGGCCGATATAGGGATTAGGATAGTGCGGTATTGTCCTGTGGAAGGAATGAGCGTTTCAATGAATATTGGGGCATGGAAGCAAGGAACGGATTGCATGGAAGCAAGGAAGTGTCGGAACCTATTGTTGCTTGTGCGATGATGGGTTTTTTTATAAGTGGATTTTAAGGTATATATATATTATTATATAAGAATGAGCCGGTTAAGGACGGGTACATAACAAAGGCAGAACGGAGACGGATACAGTGAATTATGCAATCATACTTGCCGCCGGGGTAGGCCAGCGTATGCGCAACAGCGGACTGCCCAAGCAGTTTCTGAAACTGATGGGCAAGCCCATTATTGTCTATACACTGGAAAAATTTGAAGAGTGCAGGGAAATCGACAGCATAATCGTCGTCTGCCATGGAAGCTACGTGGAGCACATGAACAGCCTGATCGCGCTGTACCGCATCAGCAAGGCGGGCAAGGTAATCGTTGGGGGCAGCGACAGGCAGAACAGCTTACAGAAAGGGCTGGAAACAGTGGTGGAAGAGGGCGGGAAAGAGGATGATATCGTAGTGATACATGACGGCGTAAGGCCGCTGGTGGATTTGTCCATCCTTCATGAGAACATACGCATTGCCCGGCAGCATGGCTGTGCCGTCACAGTGCACCCGGTGACGGAGACTGTGGTGATAACGGATGCGGAGGATGCCGGCATGGATGATTTTAAAAAAAGGGAAGATACCTATTCCATGACGTCGCCCCAGACGTTCCGGCTGGGCAGGATCCTAGATGCATATGAGAAGACAGAACTGTCGGAGAAAGGCTCTGTCCCCCTGCTGGATGCGGCCATGGTGTACGCCCGGGCGGGGGGCGAGGTTCATTTGGTGAAAGAACAGGGCGTGAACCTGAAAATCACCACGCCGGAAGATTATTACTTTTTAAAGGCCATGCTGGAGCTGGAGGAAAACAAATTCGTGTTCGGCCTGTGAAAGAGACAGGCGATATTGCCGGATTCGATTGGAAAGCAAAATCTGCGGGATGCGACGTGAGGAGTGAGACCATGGTGGAACAGAGGGATATAGATATCATAATGAATAATCCCATAGACTGGGAGAGGTTCAGAAATAAGACGGTTCTGGTCACGGGAGCTACCGGAAGGCTTGGAATGTATCTTGTAGAGGCTGTCAGTAAAGCCGATATTGACTGGAACCTTAATGTCACGATCATCGCGCTGGCAAGAAATGGGAAGAAGCTGGAGAGAGTGTTCGGTGAATCCTTAAAACTGCCCAATGTCCATGCACTGGTACAGGACATCACGGAACCGATCAGATGGGACGGGGCTGTGCATTACATTTTTCACACGGCAGGGGCGGCCAGTCCAATGGATTTCACGAATGAGCCGGTGGATACGCTCTGGGGGCATCTACAGGGGACGCGGAACGTACTGGAGCTTGCCAAAGAGAAGAAAAGCGAGAAGGTTCTTTATGTATCTACCGTCGAAATATATGGTGAGTGGAAGCGGGAAGAGGGGATTCGGGAGGATGACATGGGGGCTCTCCACTGTGACGGAGCCAGAGCCTGTTATCCTGAGGCAAAGCGTATGTGCGAGACTATGTTGGCATCTTATGAGGCGCAGTGCGGCATCCCCTATGTGGGAGTCCGGCTCTGCCATACGTTCGGCCCGGGGATATCCCTGGAGGACGGGCGGGCGTTTTCGGAGTTCCTCCGGAATGTGATAAAGGGAGAGGACATCGTGCTGCAGTCGGACGGCAGCGCGGTGCGCACCTACACTTATGTGGCGGATGCCATCGGCGGGATGCTGCTGGCATTTACGAAAGGAAGAGAACATTATTACAATATTGCGAACTTAGATAATCTAATCAGCATCCGGGATTTGGCGGAACTGATTGCCGGGCTGGATGCCAGGGGCAGGGTGAAGGTGCGGTATGCCAGCCAGGAGGAGCAGAAGCTGCAGTATCTGCCTTTTAAGCTGGGCATCATGAACGTGGACAGGATCATGGGTATAGGTTGGCATCCGCAGGTGGGGCTGGAGGACGCGTTCCGGTATACGCTGGAATCCTTTCAGCAGAGGAGCGGGAGCTGAGGAAGTTGAGGAAGAGGAAAGGCGGGGGCAGGGATAAACGAGGAAGAGCGGTACATACAAAAAAGAATATGGAAGGCGAGAGTCCAGAGCATCCCTTTTTATCTCTGCAGAATCTTTCCCATTCGCCGGAAGAAAATCGTCTTCTGCTGTATCGAGGGAACCACGGGTTATACCTGCAACCCCAAATATATCGCGGAAGAGTTTATCCGCCGGAACGAGGGGTATGAGCTGGTATGGCTGGTGAACGATGTGGCGAAGGGGTTTCCGGAGGAGATAAAGGTTGTCCGCAACACCTTGTGGAACAGGGCATATCAGCTGTCCACGGCGCGTTTTTGGATAGACAACAGCAGAAAGCAGCTGGAGGCCAGGAAGCGCAGAGGGCAGATCTACATTCAGACCTGGCATGCGAAGCTGGGGTTCAAGCCCACCTGCCTGGACAGGGGAAAATCCTTTTCCAGGATTGCGTATCTGGTCAGCAAGCACGATTCGGACATGATAGATTATGTGCTGTCCAACTCAAAGTGGTACGATGACACGCTTCCCACAGGGATGATTTATAACGGGCCGGTACTACGGACAGGTTCGCCGCGGTGCGACATCCTGGTCAATGACAGGACTGTGGCAAGGAAGAAAGTAAGGGAAGCCTATTATCTGGAAAAGGACGCGAAGATACTCATGTATGCGCCCACGTTCCGAGGAGGAAGCCAGGGGACGGACAGGGCCATTGCGGTAAACCAGGAATTCCCGGAGTTCGGGCGGCTGCTGGGGGCACTGGAGAAAAGGTTCGGCGGGACATGGTATCTGTTCCTGCGGCTGCATCCCCAGCTGGTGGCCCGGAACATGGACAAGGGAGAGGAAGACGGCGGGACGGAGGAAAGGCATTCCGATGGCAGAAAGAAAAGAATCGTGGATGTGAGCCGTGTGGACGATATGTATGAGATATTGGCCGGATGCGATGCCTTTATGACGGATTATTCCAGCGCGGCCTTTGATGCGGCCGTGATGAAGATACCGGTGTTCTTGTATGCGGATGATTATGGGGCATATGAGGCGGAGCGGGGGAGGCTTTTGTGGGATTTGAGGGAGCTGCCGTTTCCGCTGGCGCTGGAGGACGAGGAGCTGGAGAGACGAATTCTGGGATTTGATGAGAGGTTGTATTTGGATAAACTGGATGCGCTGTTCCGGGAGACGGAGACGGTTGAGGACGGCAGGGCTGCGGGGAGGGTGGCGGACTTTATGCGGCAGCCTTGTTAAGAATGGAGACATTTCATTGTCATGAATTGGGTAAGAACAGTTCGTTTTGGTGCATGCAGCCTTGGGGCTGCCACGTGAAAAGCGGACGAAAACATTTCGCGGCATCCGAGTGGACGGTGACAAGGTCTACATTTATATCAGCGTGAAAGAATTGGCTGGTTGACATCGTGTGTATCAGTGTCATATAATAAAGCCATGATGTGAGCATGATGGAAAGGAAAGGCGGTGTATAGTGATGTCTGTATTGCAGGAGCAGGCAGTTCGAATGATAAGCGGATTATCTGACGATAATGTAAGCTTTCTGATTGAGATTATACGCAGGCTTATGCCGCAGGCAGCCCATGTTGTAGAGGTGGAAGCGGAGGAAGAGGAAAGTAGTTCGGCATTTCGCAGGCTGGAGGCGGCAAGGGCAGAGATTTGGCAATACCTGCCAAAAGATTTTGACTCAGACAAAGAGTTAGAGGAAGCAAGGGCAGAGAGATATGGTGATATTGATTGATACAAATGTGATTATCGATTACCTTATAACGAGAGAGCCGTTTTATAAGGCGGCTTTAGGAGTAATAGAGAGATGAGCGGATGGCAGACTGTCTGGATATATCGCTTTTCATTCTGTATCGAATCTTTGGTATATCTTACGCAAGGTGCCGGAAGATAAGCGAAGGGAATGGCTGGGAGACATCTGCAGCATTTTGAAGGTGGCAGGCGCCAGCCATAGGGAAGTGGTCAGGGCAATTGAAATGGAAGAGTTTAAGGATTTTGAAGATTGCCTGCAGGACAGATGTGCAAAAGGGATAGGAGCTAAATATATCATCACAAGAAATAAAGTGGATTTTTCTGGGTCAGAAGTTCCGGCCATTTTGCCCGAAGACTTTCTGGAAGAATTGCTTTAATGGACAGGGGTTCGCTTTCAGCCAAAATGAGTATATTTTGGCATAAAAAAAGCAACCGCGATACCCAAGTTTAAGTTGCTTTTCTGATAATATACCTATGATAAAGGCGAACCGTTGATTTATGGGCAGCACATTTTACAGGAATATTGTAACATTGGTGGTTGGTATCAAGGCGGAAATTTATTGTGTTGGAGAGTCTTATTGATTTATATCATTTTGTCGTTTAAAGTATATATATAATATTATATAAATGGGCAGCGTTGTCATATGAAAGAAAAATACCAGGGTGAAATTGAAAATTTTATAAAGAAGTTTGGAGAATATCAAAGTGCCCATATTGTTTTGTACGGTATTGGAAGATATACGGCTACGCTGCTGGAAGGGCTTCGGGGCTTTCACATTGTAGGACTTATGGATAAGGATCCGGCCAATATTGGAAAGATTATGTTCGGAGTCCCTGTCATGGATAAGTCAACGGCTGAAAAAATAGCCGACATGATTATTATAAACACTGCAGAGACATATTGGAATGTGATTTATAACCGCATCAGCGATATGACGGTTCCCATTTACTATTTGAATGGTGAAAAGGCAGAGCAGAAAGAAGATATTTCAACAGAGAATCCATATAGAGATTTATCCTATGCAGAATTGCTTCTGGAGATTGAAAAAGCTGAAATCGTTTCCTTCGATTTTTTTGATACGCTCTTCCTGCGGAGTGTGTGCAATCCACAGGACATATTCCGGCTGATAGAAAACGAGTTTGGCATTCCGTTCCTCCAGGTGCGTAATAATGCAAAAAAATATTTGAGGGATAATTATTCTCTAGATGAGCTTTATCGGCAGATGGAATTGCTGGAGAAGATGCCCCGCGGGCAGTGGGAAACCATTAAGGCAAGGGAAACCGAATTAGAGAAAGAGCTGCTCATTCCCAGAGAGTGTATGCTGTTTTGTCTAAAAAGCTTGTTGGAACAGGGAAAAGAGGTCTATATTATCAGTGATATGTATCTTCCGATGCCTTTTTATATGGATGCTCTCAAGAAATATGGAATTGCTGTATCGGATAACCATATGTTGCTATCCAATGAAAGAGATGCCAATAAGAAAGACGGGACCTTGTGGTATTATTATTCGAAAGATATCGTGAAGGGAAAACATGCATTACACATAGGTGATAATCTTCAGGCAGACAATGAAAAACCAAAAGAATACGGTATAAGGACATATTTGGCTCCAAGTGTATGGGATATGTTTTTGAAGTCATCCTTAAGGAGAGTTGCCCCGGATGTAAGCAGCATATTTGCGGTGACAGTGATGGGGTGTGTACTACAGAAGTTTTTTGGTAATCCTTATGTTTTTCAGGATAAAGACAGCACGGTAACCATAAACAGCAACTCTGAGATGGGCTATTGTGTATTTGGGCCGGTTATATTAACTTTTTTGCTGTGGGCAAGGGAGCAGAGGGAAGAATCTGGTATCCAAAAGCTGGTATTTATGGCGCGAGACGGCTACTTTCTGAAAGAAGATTTTGAGTATTTATGTGAGCTCCTGGGAGAGAAGAGTGAGTGCTGTTATATAGGGATATCGAGACAGCTCGCCATGGCGGCTTCTGTAGATACGAGACAGGATTTGTTGGAATATGTGCATATGCCGTATACGGGCGGAACAGAGGAAATGCTGGAAGACAGATTTGGAGTAAAAAGCGCCTATAAGGCAGGGGATTGGACAGGGGAAGAACTGATTTCTGATTATTTACCGGATATAGAGAGGAATTTAAAAGAACTGAGAGAAAATTATTTAACGTATTTGAAAGAATTTGAACTGGATAATGAATGCGCTGTAATTGATATCGGATATTATGGAAATAACCAGAAATATTTAAATAAGCTGTTGAAAACCGAGATGCAGGGCTATTATTTTAACGCGAATCTCTCGGAGAAAAATGAGAATAGCAGATGCCAGAACATGAGGGCATGTTTTCAGCGCGAGGAGGATTCTGCGGGAGAAAACAGTCATGTTTTAAAGCAGCAGATATATCTGGAAAGCTTTTTAACAGCCCCATACGGCATGATAAAGGCAATAGATGCGCAAGGCAATTTTGTATGTGCACTATCAGGCGGAAACCAAAGGCATTTTGATGATAAACAAGAAATAAATGAGGGTGTAAAGCAATTTATTTCCGATTATATAAGCCGATTCGGAACATTTCAGCTCCATCCGGATACAGACTTTGTTGATAAGTTTTATGGACATTGCTTTGGCGGACACATGGAGTTTGGGGATGCGGTGAAAGAGAGTTTTTATAATGATAATGCGATGATGAATCGGATAGAATCGATGGTGTTTTATTGATTTATGGATGTTCGGGCTAAGAAGACGGGAGCGGAGTCAAATGCGGAGCGATTTAGGAAAGCTGACAGAAGACTGGAACGATATACGAAGCGTTGTTCTATATGGGGCGGGAATTGTAGGGGGTATCTGCAAGACTCTGTTTGAACGAGTGGATTTGGATATCCCGTTTGTGATTGACCGTGACAAGAAAAAGCAGGGGACAAAATGGAAAGGTGTTCCAATTATTTCGTATGAGGAGGCAGAACCGAGGCTGAGTGGACAGAAGATTGTAGTGATGGCTGGACATGTAGCCTATGGAGATATTACCCGATTCCTGAATGAGCAGGGGCTTGTGGAATTTGAGGATTTCTGCAATGTGGGACATTTTATGTCGGAATGGCTGTGGTCTGCGAAGCAGATGAATTGTGTGTTCCATGTGGATATGACGATTACCACAAAGTGTACTTTAAACTGCAGACATTGTAATTTGTTCATTCCTTATCATAAAGAGCATATTCATTTTTCTTTCGAGGAAATGAAGAAGACGATAGATTTGTTTTTTGAGCGGATAGATTTCGTGACCTACTTTGGATTAATCGGAGGGGAGACTTTCTTAAACCCGGATTTGGAGAAGTTTATCATCTATCTGGGGGAGAATTATCGGCAGCAGATAGGGAGGATAACGGTGATAACAAATGGCACGGTAACTCCGGCGGAATCGTTGCTGCAGGTTATTAAAAAGTATGATATGTATCTGAGTATCAGCGACTATACGAGTAGGGTTCCGTATGATAAGAAGATAGATTCGCTGGTGGAAAAGGCGAAAGAATATGGGATAGATTACTATCGGAATTCTTCTATTGTATGGACAGACTTTGGATTCCCAGAGCGCCCATTCAAAAGGACACCGGAACAGTTGGAGGAACATTTACGGAGCTGCAGACCGAACTGGAACGCTTTGCAGCAGGGGAGATTCTATTATTGTAATGTTTCTTGGTGTGCGGAGCAGAGCGGACATTTTAAGCTGCAAAGCGAAGATTATATAGAACTTGGGAAGATTCGCCCTAATGATAAAACTGCATGTAGGAAGATTGTCGAACTTAGCAGGGGGACGAGCAGTTTTTGTAGGATATGCGGAGGCTGTGGGGCAGATAATACGAATTATGTGGTGACTGGGGAGCAAATGGAGAGAAAGTAAGAAATTTTTTGCAGGGGTGAATGGATGTTTTATGGTGAATTTATTCGAGAAGTAGAAGAGCTGAAGGAAAAAACGGATGGATTATATATCTATGGCGCTGGACTGCGCGGTAAGGAATTGTGCCATATTTTAACTCGCAATCATATTCAGATAGAGGGTTTCATTACCACTCAGGCACAGGCAGCAGCAAAAGCAATAGGCTTCCCGATTGTTACTGCCAGTACAGTGATGCATGATAATATTGGGATTATCATTGGGTTAGGGGATATTTATACAAAAGAGGTGACGGAATACCTCAGAGAGCAGGGGGTAGATTTTAACCGGGTGGTAGATGGCGGAAGATATATTTCGCAAGACAGGGGCTCCAAAGATTTGCAGGATAATCCTACGGTTGAGATTACGACTGTGATAGGATGTAAAGTAAATTGTAGGTATTGCCCCCAGAATGTGCTGCTGAGACGGTACTTTGAGAAAGATAAAGACAGAAAACGAGCAATGTCTTTGGAAGATTTTAAAGTATTTTTACGGCATACGCCAGATAAATGTGATTTCATGTTTGCGGGAATGTCAGAGCCGTATTTGAATCCGGATTGTACGGAAATGCTGAAGCTGGCCTGCGATGCAGGGAAGAATGTTTCTTTGTATACAACTTTAGAGGGTATTACGCAGAATGATGTAGATGAGATTTTAAAACTGCCTTTTCAATTTGTAGGATTGCATGTGGCAGACGAAAAGAATTTTGCAAAGATTACAATTTCGGAAGAATATTATGAAATTGTGGAGCGGATGATTAACGCAACAAAGCCAAACGGTGAGCCATTCATTAATGATATGAGCGCGCAGGCAGCACCTATTCCAAGAATACTGGAAATGTGTAAAGGAAAATATGAGGTTTTGATATCTCTTCAGGATAGGGCAGGGAATCTGGAAGGAGGCGAGCTTGCAGGGCGCGAGCGTTTGTTGACGAAGGAAAGGATTACTTGTTGCTTTAGCGGGCCGAAGCTCAATAACCATGTGGTATTGCCGGATGGAACATTGCTTTTGTGTAATATGGACTATGGCATGCAGCATGTTTTGGGGAATCTATTGCTGGAGAGTTATGATGAAATCAGAAAAGGGGTAGAGATGAAGAAAGTATTTGCAGGGATAGCAGGAAATTCGGATATAGATTTATTGTGCAGGAAATGTTTGTTTGCGATGGTGGAAAGATAAAAGGAAAAGCATGGGAATAATAGATAGAAGTCAAGTAAAAGAAATATATGGATTATTAGGGGACAAATTATCCAAAAACATTTTCTCAAACCGGCTAATGTATAGTCTGACAGATGATATGTGGTGTATTAGAAATGTGATTTGTAGCATTAAAAAGGAAAAGAATTTTATGAGAGATTGAAAGCCAGTACGCAGGTAAATGTCATATTCGGAGCAGGAAGTTTTGGGAAGAGAATTGCTCGGGTATATAATGTTATCAAATTTGAGTGTTTTGCTGATAATAAGTGTGCTGGACAAACGAGATATTAGAACAGTTGTTGGAGGAAGGCTTTAAAAATGTGAATATCATTAATATTGGAATGTAATATGAGAAGCTAAGTCATCTACAATATTTTGATTTACCTCAGCTAGAGGATAGAAAAGAGTTTTATTTGAGGCATTATTCATTTGGTGATGTTGAGACGGTATTGTATGCGCTATAAATATTGGAGAGTATAGGTATCAATTAAGCAGAAAGATTACATGGAAAGGAATATAATATCTTGCTGGTATAGACATTATGGGAAGAAAAATGAGAGTTTTTATAACAGGTGTAGCAGGTTTTTTAGGAAGCCATTTAGCAGATGCAATGTTAAAAGCGGGACATGAGGTAATTGGATGTGACAATTTAATTGGTGGGTATCTGGATAATGTTCCGGATGGTGTAGAGTTTTATCAGGTTGATTGCCAATATTTAAATACAATGAATAAGCTGATGAAAGGGACAGATATTGTATATCATACAGCATGTACAGCTTATGAAGGCCTGAGTGTTTTTTCACCTAATCTTGTCTGTCAGAACACATATCAAATCACGGCATCAGTCGCTTCTGCTGCTGTAGCGCAAGGAGTGAAGAGGTTTGTTTATTGTTCAAGTATGGCAAGATACGGCGTACAAGAGGTAGTACCATTTACTGAGGACTTGATACCAAAACCGCAGGATCCGTATGGGATATCAAAGCTAGCAGCAGAAAATCTATTACGCTGTCTTTCAGAGGTGCATGGTATGGAATTGGTCATTGCAGTACCTCATAACATTATCGGGCCGCGTCAAAAATATGATGATCCCTACCGCAACGTAGCATCTATCATGATAAATCTTATGTTGCAGGGAAGACAGCCAATCATATATGGAGATGGATCTCAGAAAAGATGCTTTTCATTCATACATGATGATATCTCTTGTTTAAACGCGATTGCCTTTCAAGATAATGTAGTCGGAGAGGTTATCAATATTGGCCCGGATGAGGAATTTGTAACAATTAATGATTTGGCTACGGAGATAGCAAGTATTTTGAATTTTAAACTAGATCCGATATATGTTCCTGGACGTCCTCAGGAGGTGAAACTGGCAACATGCTCTGCAGATAAGGCAAGAGGACTTTTAGGATACCATACAGAGTATTCCTTGAGAGATGGGCTGTGTGAAATGATAGAATATATTCAGAGTAGGGGAACAAAAAAATTCAGATACCATTTAGATGTAGAAATCATTAATAATAAGACACCAAAAACATGGACTGATAAAATGTTTTAAAAATGTTGCTATTAAGAGCAATAAGGTAGAAAGGAAGAATAGTAGATAAGGTGATTGCAGTAGTTATTCCCAGCCACACGAAGTCTTTAAAATATAATGAAATAGTCTCGTTGAAGCAAGTGAGAAAGGTTTTGGGTAATTTTGATATATATTTTTTACTGCCTGATTCTTTAGAAATTGACTATGGATGTAGTGATATAGTGGAAAAAAGATATCCTGATGAGAACTTTGCGTCCACTCGGGAATATAATAAATTCATGCTGAATCCATCTTTCTATCAGGACTTTTGTTTTTATGAATATATCCTGGTTTATCAATTAGATGCTTTCGTTTTTAAGGACAATTTGAAAGAATTTTGTGATTTAGGGTATGACTATATTGGGGCTCCATGGATAGAAGGGGTATACTTCCGGAAAAGTTCAAAAGAAAGTATGTGGTATGTCGGAAATGGTGGTTTATCTTTACGTAAGGTAAGTAGCTTTATAAAGTGGACGGAATCAATACGATACAATTCATATATCAACTATATTAATGAGGATTTGCTGATTGCGGCATATGGCTCTCCGATTCTTGATATTGCGCCTATGGATGTTGCAGCATCTTTTTCCATTGAAACAGAATTTGATAGGTGTATGCAATTGACAAAAGGGCATCTTCCTTTTGGATGCCATGCATGGGAGCGTTATACCTTTTACTTGTGGAAGAAACTAATTGAGGAACAGGGATATACGGTAGAAACACCTGATAAGCATGTTTTAGAGGCCATTGATTTTACCAAAGCAATGAATGCCTTCTGCAATAAATTATATAGTAAGGATGAAATGGAACATTTAATGCCTGTAACTTATTACAACAACATAGAAGGCGTATATATATGGGGAACGGGATTGTGGGGAATTTCATTGATGTACAAATTGGAGGAGAGTGGTATTAAGATAGCTGGTTTTATTGATAATGACATGAGCCGATGCGGAAAGCGTATACAATCTTATAAAATTATGAGTTTTAAAGAATTGGATAACTTTAAAAAAACAATAATTGTTGCTATTAAAAATAAAGTAAATCAGGTTGAACAACAGTTACAAGGATTTGGTTATAAAAAAAGCGAAAATTATACAACAGTTCAATATATGATAGACGAAATAAAAGTGTTGTAATGAAGTAGATATTTGGGGTAAATAGATATCTGTGTGGAATAAAGCAAGGGGGAATAAGATGCAAAAGATATATATATGTCATCAATATTATGCGCCAAATCATTTTCAGGCATTATACGAATGTGCGAATATCTATGGATTTGAAGCGGAAAATCTTATCGTATTAAACCCTATGTCGGCCGTAAAGCATAGGCAGATGTTGATTGAACAAAAAGGGCTGAAAACAGCTGACGAATGGTATACCAACAATTCTGTGGCTCAGGGGAGATTATGGCTTTTAAGAGATGAAATAGTCGTGGTTGGTCTGGCACCATATGATAGATTGTTTGCTCAATATCAGGAGGTATTAAAGAGAAATCATAGTATATATATGACATCATGGGCAGATTGGCATACGGATTATGTCCCTTATCCATATCCTGATAATAAAGCGGGATTTATGGAAACTTTAGAAAAGTGCATTGATGGAGTTGCTTGTATATCCCACAAGACAGAAAGGGAGATATCTAATTGGAAAGAGTTTACCCAAGTTGTAAATCATGCTGTTAAAGTAGATGATTATGTGAAGAAGAATAATTTTGTGAGGAGCGGAAAATATATTTTTCTAGGGCAGTTAATAGAGCGTAAAAATTTCCGCATAGTTCTTGATTATATGAAGAGACACCCTAAAAAAGATATTAGTATAGATTTTGTAGGGGATGGTGTTCTGAGAGATGCGATTGAGGAATATGCGTCAAAAGATAAAAGAGTACATTTATTAGGTTATTTAAGTTCTGATGAAATCAAAGTTCGCTTGCATGAATACGATTATTTAATATTACCGAGCAGGGAGGAACTATTTGGAATTGTCTTGCTAGAAGCTATGGCATGTGGTGTGCCATGTATTGTTTCAGATGCTGTTGGCCCCAGTGAAATTATTGCACATGATAAGACAGGAATTATGTTTTCTTTGACAGATGTGAAAAGTTTTGATTTCGCTATGGAGTACAGCATAGCACTAGATGATGATAAATATAAATGCATGTGTAATGCCGTACTAAAAGAAAGTATAAGGTATGATGTAAGTGAAGTGATAAAAAAATGGATATCATTAATAAAACAAGTATGTAGTGATAGCTCGATGTCAGTTAAAAACAAAATGTTATAGATGATTATAAATAAAGACACTAATTTTGAGAGGATAATCAATAGTGATTGTAGTTAAGATTACAGATGGATTAGGTAACCAAATGTTTCAATACGCTTACGCAAAGTTTTTGGAAGTGAAACTGTCAAAAAAAGTTTATTTGGATATCAGTGATATTAATAAACTAAGAGAACATAATCAGCAAGCTCAGAAATGGAATAGACTATGTGACAAAAGAGAATATAAATTAAATAGTTTTTCAATTTCCTTACCAATTATTGATGAGCAAAAAGCTTATGAAATGAGCAGGCAGACAAATAGCAAATACAAATTTATAAATTATTGCGATTTGCTTCGTCTATTGCCTATTGTATACTTACGCGAGACAGATTATAGAGAAGTTGGTGTAAAATTTACAAAATATCAGGATTACTATATAGAGGGTTATTTTTTTGATAAAAGATATAGTGAAACCATAGGAAATATTCTAAAAAGAGAATTTAGACCAAAAGAAAAGATGCAAATACCAGAAGAGATGACTCGTATACTAAAAACAAAAGAAACGGTATCACTACATATACGAAGAGGAGATTTTTTAAGAGTAGGGAGAAATATAAGTGAAGATAAGTATTACGAGAAAGCCATACAATATTTAAAAAATAGACTTGGAGATATTGTTTTATTCATTTTTTCGGATGATATAGAATGGGTTAAGGCGAATAAGAAATTTGAAGAAGAACATTTTTTCATAAGTGATAAAGGATTTTCTGACAACCAAGAATTATTTATGATGAGTTTATGTAGGCACAATATCACTGCAAATAGTACATTTAGTTATTGGGGAGCATGGCTAAATAGTAATAAGGAAAAGGTGGTGATATCACCAAAGGGGTGGAAGAAAAAAATAATTCCAGAATCATGGTTCTTGCTATAGGAAAGGGAAGATATGAAAAATTTATTTTTAAAGTTAGCATTGATTTTATGCGGATTTTTAGTAGGAGTTATTTTTATGGTATATCGCTGTGGATACATTTTAGAGGGACAAAAAGGGAGAGAAAAGAAGTTTCACAGTTTTTTTAATCTTTTGGATAGGTGGTTAGAATGCAAAGAAAATGGAAATCAATTTTCTGAGTATTTTCATGAGAATAATATTAAATCAGTGGCAATATATAGGATGGGTAAACTTGGAAGTCATTTGAAGTATGAATTGAATAAAGGGGGAATTTCGATTTCTTATGTGATAGATGAAATGGAAGATTTTATTTACGACCAGGAGATACATTATAATATTCAAGAAAAACTGCCCTTGGTAGATGCAGTAATCGTAACATCTGTCGATGAGTTTGAGGAAGTTAAGAATAAAATATTGAAAAATAATAAGTTCTTAAGGGTTATTTCTATGGAAGACATTACAGATTACTTTAAGCCTGCCTGATACGAAAAATTAGCTGGATAGAGAGTAGATAATTAAGTAGGGTGATAAAATGAAAAAGATTTTGATATGGGGAACAGGGAAAATAGGAGAAAGTGTATATGAGCAGGGAATTAACGGAACTATTATAGGATTTATTGAGACTTATAGAGGGGTTTGTAGGTTCAAAGATTTGCCTGTATATCAGGTGACAACAGATAAGTTGCCGAACTATGATTATATTATTGTTGCTAATACGCATACGATAGAAGTATATAGTTATATCAACAGCAGTAATTTGGACTTGGATAAAATAATATTTTTGTGTTATTGTCCCTTGATTAATCAGAGTGAAAAGATTGATATGATAGAAGAAGTGCTTGGATATAAGGTGTTTCAGCGGTATTGTACGGAATACAGATTGCTTGAGAAGTCATTTTATGCGGAGGACAAAAAGTTATATTCTCAGTTAAATAAGAGAAAACAATTTGAGATTCAGGATGAGTTATGCTGGCCAGTTATGAAGGATAAATATGGAAGTGCAGGAACCATACATAATTATTTTGGGCAGGATCTCTGGGCAGCCTGTTTGATACACAGAGTAATGCCACAAACACATTATGACATTGGGTCAAGATTAGATGGTTTCATCGCACATATTTTAGCTATGGGAATCCCAGTCAAGATGATTGATATCAGACCTTTTCCTAAGAAGATTACGGGATTGGAAACGATAGTTGATGATGCGACTTATTTGAGGCAATTTGAGGATAATAGTGTGGAAAGTTTATCGGCACTGTGTTCTTTAGAGCATTTTGGTCTGGGAAGGTATGGAGACCCCATAGATCCAGAGGCATGTTTTAAATGTTTTAAAGCAATCCAGAGCAAGCTAAAGAAAGGGGGCCATTTATATTTGTCAGTCCCAGTAGGAAGGGAGCGCTTGGAATTTAATGCACACAGAATATTTTTTGCCAGTACGATTATCGACCAGTTTTCCTTTTTAAAATTAGAGGAATATGCCTGTGTTTCCCAAGGTGAGATAGAACATGATGTGGAGATACATAAGTATGATGATGATTTCCACAATGGTGAATGGCGGTATGGATTGTTTCACTTTATAAAATGATAGGGGAAAGAAAAGATGATTGATAACAAGATAAAAAACAAAAAAAAAGCAATAATATATGGTCTAGGGAATTGCTGGAAACAATATGCTGAAAGATTGCTGAATGATTTTGATATAGTATACTGTTCGGATCAAAATGATAGACAGGCTGAAAACCGTAAGGGCATTGAATATATAATACCTTCAGACATTTCAACTAAGGAGTATGACATATTGATTTTATGCAATTATTCTTTTGGCATGAGGGAAGAGTTAATATTGCAATATGAATTTAAACCTGAAAAATTGGTATATTGCTTGGAGTTGTATGGAAGAGCAGAAACAAGTCCTGGAGAGAAACTTGCAGACAACATAAATGATTTGACTATTATTATACCTACTTATAATAGAAAACAGCGGTTGGAAAAAACTTTAAATTTGTTAAATATACAGACAAATCAAAATTTTAAGGTAATTATTTTGGACGACAAATCAGATTATGATGTGGATGAAATAGTAAGCAAATATGAATGTGGGTTTGCGTCGAGGATTAGGACAGAAAAAAATATAGGCAATCTTGGACTGGCAAGTAATACAGCAATGGCTTTTACAAAAGTGGAGGAGGGATGGATATGGACATTAGCTGATGATGATATACCATCTATCTATGCAGTTGAACTTGTACATCAGGAGATTGAAAATTCTACTGAGGTGGGCATTATCTTGTTCTCTATACAAGATATGGGAAAATATCTGGACGAGGCATATATAGAGTTTAGCAAACTAAGTGAAATGTTGTCTTTCTACCAAGATGTTATGAATGAGGAAAATAGTAGCGGTGTAGGTGGAGATTTCATTTTTTTTTCCAATAAGGTCTTTAATATGAGATATGTCAAAAAGTATTTGAAGGAGGTATTTGTTTATTCATATACAACAATTCCACAAAATATGCCAATTTTATTTGGTTTAGATAATGAAGATTTAAAGCTTCGGATAAGTAATAAAAAAATAGTATCATATTCCCCGCCGGATGGTGACCATTGGAACTGGCTTGACAATGGATTAGGAATGACTATTTTGGCTGATTTGCCATTACATATTACAGAGAATGAAAAAAGTATCCTTTATAGATTATGCATGCTAAACTATCTTAGTGTGATTCAGGCTGCATCAACTGAAGATGAAAAAACAGCATATGAAAAATTAGAGAAAATGTTCTACCGTTTATATCAATATTTTCTTTCAGAAGAGCAGAAAAAAGAATATTTAGACAAGATGCGAAGGCTAAAAAGATAGGATTGGTTAAGATGAAAAAGTCAGTTGCGGATATAAGCCTAGTACAATATCTAAGTAAAAAATTATTGAATAGAAAAGTTTTTATTTGGGGAACCGGAAAGTATTCCCCAAAAGGAGAATCTTTATTAGAACGATTGAATATTACTGAGTGGGATTATATTGACAAAGCCGAGATGAAGCAAAAAAGTGGTTATAAAAACAGAAAGGTATATTCTATTCATGAGGCTCTGCAGGTAAAGGGATGTTATATTTGCATTGCGGTACTTTATTCTGATTCATTGGCAAAAGAGCTTGAGGAGAATGGACTAAAAGAACTTGATGACTTTGTCTCTGTAACCAGATGGGAATTGTATGACTATTTCTTTAGAAGTTTTGGGGGGGTATCTTATTCTAAGTTTAGCCCCAAAATCCACATTAGAAATTTTGGTGAACCTGGGTACGCATTTTCCGTCTGCTGTGAAGGGTATAGTAAAAGAAATTCTATCTTAGTTTACTCTTTTGGGATAGGAGAGAATATAAGTTTCAGTCAGGAATTGTCCAATGAATATAGTCAGGCAGAAATACATGCATTTGACCCAACGCCTAAAGCAATCAAATTTATGAAAGAATACGATAAGAAAAAATTTCCTCATTTTCAGTTTTATGAATTTGGATTGGCAGATGTTGATGGGATGCAGAAGTTTTATTTACCTAAAGATAAGAATTGTGTTTCTGGATCGGCACGATACAATTATTCTGTAAATGAGAATGACTATATCCAGGTTCCAATGTATACATTGAAAAGAATTTTGGATATGTTGGGACATAATCATATTGATTTGTTGAAGATGGATATTGAAGGTTCTGAATTTACAGTGCTTCCGCAGATATTAAAAAGCCGAATTTCTATTGAACAAATATGTGTAGAGCTGCACGATAGATTGATGGAGGATGGAGCGAAAGAAAGGGAAAGGCTTTTAGAGTTATTGTATAGAAATGGCTACGCATTGATTTGTATGTCTGAAACGGAAGAAGAACTGACATTTGTGAGAAAGGATAAGTTAATGTGTTTCCAATAACAAAGGTAAAGAGATGAAAAAGCGCGTTCTATTAGTGTTTGGGACACGTCCTGAAGCAATTAAAATGTGTCCCATAGTGAAAGAACTGAAAAAAAGAAACGGACTGGATATAAAACTTTGTGCGACAGGCCAGCATAAGGAAATGCTGATGCAGGTATTGGACGTGTTTGGTGAAGAGCCGGATTATAATTTGAAAGTTATGAGAAAGGTTCAGAACCTTAGTGATACGACAACCCTGCTGTTAGGGAAGATGAGCAAGCTGCTACAGGAAATAAAGCCGGATATCGTTTTGGTACATGGAGATACTTTATCTGCTTTTGTGACAGCGCTGGCTTGTTACTATGCCAGGATACCGGTTGCACATGTGGAGGCCGGACTTAGAACATATGATATTATGTCTCCGTATCCAGAAGAATTTAACAGACAGGCGGTAGATGCCATATCTTGGCTTATGTTTGCACCCACAGGGCTTGCCGCGGAAAATCTGAAGAGAGAGGGCAGGAAGGCAGAAAATATATTTGTAACAGGCAATACCGTGATTGATGCGCTTTCCACAACGATTTCCAATCAATATAAAAGTGAGCTACTGGATTGGGCGGGAGATGACAGGCTGATTTTACTGACCGCACACAGACGGGAAAATATTGGTTCGGCGATGGAAAATATTTTTAGAGCAGTAAAAACTATTGTAAACGAAATAATGGGTATAAAAGTAGTATATCCTGTGCACCTCAACCCTGAGGTAAAGAGTATTGCGGACAGTATACTGAAAGAGGATGAGAGAATCAGACTGATAGAGCCTTTAGATGTGGTGGATTTCCACAATCTGATGAATAGAGCATATGTAATTGTGACGGACAGTGGTGGGATTCAGGAGGAAGCGCCGGCATTGGGAAAACCGGTATTAGTTGTCAGAGATACAACCGAGCGGCCGGAAGGGGTAGAAGCCGGTACATTAAAACTTGTAGGTACAGAAAGACAGAATATAGAAAGAGAATTGAGGAAGATATTGGAGGATGAACAGGAATACTTAAAGATGGCAAAGGCAGTAAATCCATATGGAGACGGACATGCTTCGGAAAAAATAGCAGATGTGCTGGAAAGAAGGCTGGGGGTTGGAAATGCTGGTTAATGTTGTGGGTTTAGGATATATAGGTTTGCCGACTGCACTGATGATGGCTGAAAGCGGCATACAGGTTGTGGGAACAGATAAAAGCTTAGATAAAATAAATATGCTGCAGAACAATCAATTGACCTTTGGCGAAGAAGGGATTTCAGAACTTTTTGCCGGAGCGGTTGCAAAAGGGATAAAATTTACATCTGATTATGTGGAGGCCGATATATATGTCATAGCAGTGCCGACACCATTCAATAAAATAAGCAAGAAAGTTGTGGCAGACTATCTAGTTGCAGCGGTAGAGGCTGTGGTGAAAGTATGCCGGAAGGATTCTGTTATTGTAGTTGAATCAACCATTTCTCCAGGGACAATAGACAGATTTGTTCGTCCCATTGTAAATAGGGTCAATTGCCAAAAAGGATACAGGATTGAACTGGCACATGCACCAGAGCGCATTATTCCGGGCAAAATGATTAGGGAGCTTCGAAATAACAATAGAACGATAGGAGCTGACAGAGGGGATACTGCCGAAAAAATAAGGAGCATCTATGCAAGATTTTGCAAAGGGCAGATTGTGCTGACAGATATAAAAACGGCAGAAATGTCAAAGGTGGTAGAGAATGCATACAGGGATGTAAATATAGCGTATGCCAATGAGCTGGTAAAGATATGTAAGGAAGCAGATACTGACGTTTATGAAATAATCAAAATTGCGAATATGCATCCAAGGGTAAATATTTTGTCACCGGGCCCCGGGGTTGGGGGGCATTGCATATCTGTGGATCCATGGTTTTTGGTGGGGGATTACCCTGGACTCTCTAATATCATTTTAGCGGCCAGAAGGATTAATGATTCCATGCCTGAATATGTGCTGGAAAGAATCAATGTCATTATGGAGGAAAACGGAATTGCAGAGTTAGGACGTGTGGGTCTATATGGTTTAACATATAAGGAAAATGTAGATGATGTAAGAGAGAGCCCCACATTGCAGTTGCTGGACTGCATGAGGAAACATTTAGCGCGGGGGATAAAAGTATATGATCCATATGTCAAAAATATAATTGTTCCAAATCAATGCCTGGACTTTGAAGAGTTCCTTTCGGAAATAGATTTGTTGGTAGTAATGGTAGCACATGAGCATCTTATCAGAAATCAGAATATGGTGAAGGGTAAAGTGGTTTTTGACACCAAAAATGTCTTGAGCGAGACAGATGCTTATAAACTTTAGGAGATTAATATGATAGGATTGGCATTTTTTGTATATAAGAGACCTGAATGTACGGGAAGGGTCATAGAGAGCATCAAGAAAAACAATTTTGAGAAAATCTACATTTTTCAGGATGGATTGAAAAATGAGAAGGACAGAGAACAATGGGAAGAAGTGTCTGCCATGGTAAAGGCAATTGATTTTACAGATACAGAAATTCATATATCAGATAGAAACAAAGGCCTAGCAGACTCTATTGTAGAAGGCATGGATTATGTGTTTGAAAGACATGAGACAGCTATTGCCTTAGAGGATGATGCTTTGCTGAGTCAAGACTATAAAGACTTTATGACAGCATGCTTCACTAGGTATAAAAATGATAAAAAAATAATGGGAGTCAGTGGCGGGAATCATGTGGAAGTAGCAGAGGATTATCCATATGACGTGTGCTTTTTATATCGGATGAGCAGCTTGGGGTTTGGAACATGGAGGGATAGATGGGCGGGCTTTGAGAGAAACCCAAAGACTTTAACAGGGATTCTAAAGGACAGGGAAAAGAGCAAAGTGCTTGAGCTGGCAGGGGATTTGAAACATTATGTTACTGAGTCTATTCAGAATAAAATCGATACATGGGCAACATATTGGGCATTATACCAGATCGATTCACAGCGCTATCATATAGCGCCTAAGAGAAATCTGGCAACAGACATAGGGAGGGACGGAAGTGGGACAAATTCTACTGTGGCGACACACCGATATGAGGTGCCGCTGAGTACGAAAAGCGGTGTATGGAAATTCCCAAAAGATATTTATTTAGACGAAAGAATCACACAGGATGTCAAGCATCTATTTTCATCAGGAGATGCTGAAAATAGATACAGGAATTATTATGATGTTTTAAATAAGTGGTTGAGCACAAAGATGAGAGGTGGCTCGCTTGAACCCTATTTTGATGACAGAAATATACATGAGGTTTATATATATGGAACGGCGGATATTGCCGGACATTTATATGAAGATATTCATGAAAAAATTGTAATAAAAGGTTTTATTGTAGAAGCAAAAACAATGAAGACATTTAAAGGGATGGAAGTATATGACATGAGTGATGATGTGGATTTGGAGAATATTCCCATTGTAATTACTCCCTCCCACTCCAGCGATGTTATACAATATATTTTTAAGAAAAACAAGATTGAGAATCCGATTATCTCAATAAATGATATTGTGGATTACGTAGTTGAAAGATATGGTAGGTAGTGTCATGGATATCGTTGAACTAAGGAAGCTATTAGTCTCAGACAATTACATATGTTTTACGGCTGACCTGGATTGGGCAGCGGAGCATGCAATAGAAAATTTGCTGAAAGCTTTTGAAATAAATGATATAAAGCCAACAGTATTTTTGACACATTACAGCAAAGTAATTGAAAAATATAGAGATAAAATAGACATAGGCATACATCCCAATTTCATACATCCCAGCAGCCAGGGGAAGACACAGGATGAAATAGTGGACTATTGCAGGCGGCTTGCGCCAGAGACAGAAGTGTTCAGAAGCCATAAGTGGTATGGGGATAATGACATATATGATAAGCTATGGAATAGCGGCTTCAGATATGAATCAAATCTTTGTACAGATATGGATGAGACAGAACCTTTTATACATAGGTCGGGAATGGTGAGTTTTCCTGTGTTTTTAGAAGATGGCGCATATATAATTAAAAACCGGAAATTGGACTTTGAAAATGTAAGGGAGAAGTTTGAAAAAAACGGTTTGAAAGTCGTGAACATTCATCCAATGCATTATGCACTGAATACCCCCTATTTTTCTTATACAAGAGAGATAAAGGACAGGCTAACCAGAGAGGAATGGAACAATTTGCAACCTGAAGACTTGAAAAAACTATCTTATAAAGGGGTAGGAATTAGAAGTTTTATAGAGGATTTATTTCAATTCAGTAAGGATGGTTCCGCCAAAGTTATCACTTTAAAGCAGATGTATGAAATGTTGTCCTTGTAAGAGTATGAGGAGGAAAAGCATGAAAGAGGAATTTCTTGAGTATATTCGACAGGTCTCTCGGAACCGCAAGGTTGGTATCTGGGGAACTGGAAAAAAGTCAGGCGAAGCTGTAAAGGCAGCGGAGAATGCAGGAATAGAAATTAATGCCTTTATCGATAATGACGAAAGCAGATGGCAGAGTCTTTTTAATAATAAATTAGTATTGTCTCCGGCAGAGATTTCCAAAGAGTGGTATATCTTAATCGGTGTCGGTTATTGTCCGCACATTATATCCCAGCTTAGTGACATGGGGTTTGTAGAAGGGGAGGATTTTATCGCTGTTTTGGAAGAGGGATTTTATACGGCATTGCATAAGCATAAAGATGCCCCAAAGGTTCCAGAAGTTACCACAGAGGTATTGAGAAATATTACGAGTGAAATAATACGCCGAATTCCTTATGAATATATAGCATGGTTCGATGAAGAAAAATTTGACGAATTCGAGGAAAAATTTGATGTTTCTATCCTGTACAATAAAAAGTATAGTAGACGATATAGAAGAAAGCTGATGGAACACTTTTTCGCTTATCAATTTATAAAACAGATGAATTGGAGTGAACAGGATATATTTGTTGATATGGCAGGAGGAAGCAGTCCTTTTGCAAAATATTTGCGCGAACAGGAGCATATACGGGCATATTCACTTGATATATGCGAAAGTCGATATCATTATTTAGATTACTATATACAGGGAAATGGGGCACACACAGTTTTTCAGGATGGTTCTGTAACAGCGGTTTCAATACAATCATCGTTTGAGGCTTTTTCGGGTGACTTGGATATGAAGATTGTAAAAGAAATTGCAAGAATATTAAAGTCGGGCGGAAAGGCATTTATTTGCCCTTTATACTTACACGAAAAGCAGTTATCCATGGTATCTCCAAGTTGTTATGGAATGGGGCTGGCAGATGAAAATAGTCTTGAGGTCATTAGGACAGACTGCAGGGACGCCTTGCCTATGAGCAGATATTATAGTGTCGAGGGTTTGGAAGAACGACTATTAGGAAGGGCCAAACAATGGGGATTGGTTTATAAGATATATATTTTGCCGGATGATATTGTTGAAAAGGATGAGTTCGTCTATTTGAAATACATTCTTGAGCTGCAAAAGGAATAAACAATTATATAAGTGTTATGTGCAATACTGAATCCTGAAACAATTGGCAGAAAATGAAACGATAGATTTGGCTTGCTTGAATATATAGGCGGGAGACGGCTTTATGAAAAGAGCTTTTGGTATAGTTTTTTTGGCAATAACGGCATTTATGTCAGGAAAAATATTTGGCAAAATGTGTTTGGCTGATAAAATATCTTCATTAGATAAAAGATATAATCGATGTCAATCCAGAATAAGAACACTTGACTTATGGCTGCGACAAAAACAGGCTAATGGCCAGATACAGGATTTTTTTCTGAGAAATAATTTTATGGAAATTGCCATTTATGGAATGGATTATCTGGGTGAGTATTTATTGCAGGATTTGCAGGAAACTCGGATAATAGTTAAATATGCCATAGATAAAAACGCAGACAAAATCGTCTGTGGAATTAAGACAGTGAAGCCAGATGCGGAGTTGGAAAGGGTGGATGCGATTATAGTGTCAGCCGTTTATCACTTTGAGGATATTCGAAAACTAATATCTTCAAAGATTGACTGTCCGATTATATCATTGGATGACGTTCTTGGAAATCTGTAAAAATTTTATGTGAAAATGGGATATTTGAGTGCTATATAAACGGATGTGTAAAGCTCAGAATAATGGCGAGGGATTGGCGTTATGCATAAGGAATATATTATTTATGACCCTTTTTGGGGATTAAATGCATATATAGAAAATATGAAGAAGTGCTGGGGCGAGTTATATAAGGTGGTATCTTTTTCCTATGTAGAGGATAATATCTGCATGCTGTTAAATACAAAGGCCATCATTTTGAACTGGATAGAATGTGATTTAAGCAGGAAGAAGATGAAACAATTAGTGTGGTTCAAGATGTTGGGTATAAAGATAATATGGGTGTTTCATAATCGTATACCACATGATTCGAGCGACAATATACGGGAGATTGAGAAAACAAGAAAGAAAATGGGGTTTATCGCAAAAATCAGTGATGTTATTATTTTGCATTCATACAGTAGTTGGAGGTATTTAAAAGAGTATACAGTTAATGGGGATAAGGCATTTTATATTCCTCATGTAGATTATATGCGGCAAGTCCAATGGGCAAGGGATGTACAACGTGGAGACCAGGATGATTTTAAATTTGTATTTCAGGGTGCCATTTCCCCATACAAAAATCTAGAGTTACTTGTGAAAGTATTTCGAGAATTAAACTTGCCCAATTGCCAATTGCATATAATCGGGAAGCCATGTAGCACAGAATACGCTGAAAAAATAAGTAGATTAAGTGTAGGGGCAAAAATATATTTGAAATGGGAATGGATTTCCGACTATGCAGTAGGTCAGGAAATCCAAAAAGGAGACGTAATGGTACTGCCGTATGATTTGAAAAGCAGTATGAACTCGGGAGCAATGATAGCGGCATTTTCAAATAAGAGAACGGTCATTGTCTGTGCAAATGCTATGGCGCAGGATTTTAGGGAGGAGGATTTTCTTTATATTTATGATTACTCAAATCAAGAGAGCCATTACTGTCAATTAAAAGCGGCAATGAAACTGGCCTATGAGAATGGCGTAGCGGTTAACCGAGCGAAAGGCGAAAAAGCATTTGAATATATCCGAAGACACAACAGTGAGGAAATTGTCGTCAAAAGGTTAAAGAAGATGGTAAAAGAGAGATTATAAAATTGCATGTTTCGTCAGGGGAAACATTTGGGGAGATATTGTATGTTAAAATATAAGTATAAACAAATATGGCTGATAGGGGCAATAGTAGGATTTGGTATTGGCCTGTTGCCTGCAATAGTGAAAGTGAGGAAACAATTAAGCAATGAAAGAAGGAAAGCTGATAAATACCTGGAATTATATAAAGTGATGGGGCAGTGGATAGAAGCGGCACAGAACGAACAGTTCATGGCTGAGTGGCTAAGGCAAAATAAATACACAACTGTGGGGATATATGGGATGTCCTTAATAGGAGAGCGCTTATACGTAGAGTTAATGGATAGGGGAATACAGGTAGCATATGGCATTGACAGGTTATCAAGAGATTATCTGGATGGAATAAAAGTGTATAAACCTGATGCGGAATTGCCTCAGGTAGATGCGATTATTGTGACTGCTGTTTCTGAGTATAAGGAAATCGAAGAGCAGCTGGAGAAAAAAGTGAAATGTCCTGTTTTATCATTTCGGGATATTTTAGATGAGCTTTTGATACAATAGATTAGCGTGCAGGTGGGAAATGTGGATAAGATAAGAAATTTAGAGAAAGTTACGGTGATACTGGTAAACTATAATGGGAGAAAGTATCTGAAGAACTGCATTGACAGTCTTATGGGACAGACATATTCCAATATGTCTGTTCTGGTAGTTGATAATAATTCGGAAGATGATTCGGTAAGATTTCTTAGAGAGAATTACCCGGAAATTGATATTATTTCCTGTACTAAAAATTATGGATTTGCAAAGGCAAATAACATTGGTATTAGGAGGGCTGCTGAGCATGGAGCGGATTACGTAATGCTATTAAATGTGGATACATCAGTAGATTCTCGATTGCTTGAGTGTCTTATGAGGGAAGCAGGAAACAATGTGATAGCAGTGCCGACAATATATTCCGATAAGAGATATATGAAAATATGGTATGCAGGCGGTGAAATAGACTATGCAAATGGCGATTCCTACCATATTACGCAGCGCAGAGGGAATACGGTACAGGAAGTAAGTTTTGCATGTGGTTGCTGTATGTTGATTCATAAAAAGATTATAGACAGAGTCGGGGTGTTGGATGAAAAATATTACTTATATTATGAAGACACCGATTGGAGCATAAGATTTAAGGAAGCGAACATCAAGATAAACTATGTCCCACAGGCGAAAATGTGGCATAGAATAGGTGGCAGCGGTGGAAAAAAAGGCAGGCTAATAAAAACATATTATTTAACGAGAAACCAATTATATTTAATAAAGAAACATCAAGACTGTATAAAAATGAGCATTTTTAAGAAAACAATGCAGGTAGTAAGAAATAGTTTTTCGCGGGAAACAGACAAACAGAAAAGAAAATATATCTGGTTAGGATTAAGGGATTTTTATGCTGGAAAGACAGGAAGGCTTTGAGTGGATGACAGGGCGATGAAAAACAAGTTAAAGCTAATAATCTGGGGAGCAGGAAGAAACCTGGAAAAAAATATTCACAGGATTTGCTTAGATAATATCTGTTGTCTGATTGATTGTGATACAGAAAAACAGAGGCATGGGCTATGTGGAATAAATGTATATGCCCCAGAAAAATTGTCCGAACTAGAATATGACTATATTGTCATTTCGTCAGAACTATATTTTAATGAAATTGCTGGGCTGCTGTTGTTTACATATGGAGTCGAGTGTAAGAAAATTCTGCATTGGAAAGGCTTTCTGGAGGAAGAGAGAATTGGGGAAGCTGCATTGCGAAACAGCGCAAAAGCTTTTTGCTCGAACTACGGAATCTGCAGTGTATTAGATGTAGGGGGAATCCTTGAAAGAAACAGCTTTTGGAATGTGGGGCATGAACTCGACATGGATTTGATGGCCTTAGATAATACTATATATGGTTTTATAAAGAATAGATATCGAAAAGCTAGTATAGATGTGGGTGATTTGTCAGAAGATTATGATATATTAATCAGCGGAAGTGTTGACGTTGCTGAGAAATGGGAACAGATATTAAGGAAAAGCCATCATGCAATTCTGCCATTCAATAGCCTATATAAAATAATACCGAATGGAATTTCGGCAGAAAATGTAGATGTTTTTAATTACCAGGGAGTGCATGTGGCAGGAATCTGCAATAAGAAAAAAGACGTAAAAATATATCAGGTGACACATAAAAAATTCAATCCTGTCAATGGGAATCCTTATGAGCCAATTCATGCTGGAAGGCAGGGGAAAGCAGACTTAGGATATCTTGGAGACGCGGTAGGCGATAATATATCTGTACTTAATGATAAAATCAATGAATGCACTGCTTTGTATTGGATATGGAAGAATGATAAGACGGAATATGTAGGCCTGAACCACTACAGGAGACTATTCCGTTCTGCTGTAAACAGAGAATGGATGCTGCAGGACTTTGAGGTGCAGGTCTTATTGGAGCAGTATGATATTATTGTTGCTGAGGCATATGATACTGGGAGATTATCGGTGCTGGAATCTATGAGGTATCAGGTGTGCGCGGAGGCGTTGGATAGTACATATAATGTGCTTCAAGATATCTTCCAGAAAAGAAAAAAGGAAGATTGCCGGGCATTCCAATATGTCATGAACGGCTATATGCTGTATCCTTGTAATATGTTCATTACTTCAAGAAAAATAATGGAAGAATATTGTGAATGGCTTTTTCCAATCTTATTAGAAATGGTCGAAAAGGTGGAGATAAAGGAAAAATGGGATGATTACAGTAAACGCATACTGGGATTTTTTGCGGAACGTCTCTTAACGGTCTGGATTGTGCAGCATGATTATAAGATAAAAGAATTGCCAATTCTGTTCCTTGATAAAACAAATTAATGGGAAGAAAATAGGATGAAAAATAAGGACATTAGGATTTCTGTAATCGTTACGATACATAATGCAGAAAAATATCTAAGAGAATGCTTGGACAGTGCGCTGGCTCAAACGTTCACAGACATAGAGATTCTATGTATAGATGGCGGCAGCTTGGATAGTTCTCCCCAGATTTTGGAGGAATATGCCAGAAAAGATGGAAGAATCCGGATAATAAACGATTCGAATACCAGCTATGGGCATAAAGTGAATCGAGGAGTCCAGGAAGCGAGAGGGGAATATATATCTGTCTTGGAATCGGATGATATGTATGAGCCTTTTATGCTGGAGAAGCTTTATGAGGTAGCGGAACAGTATTCACCGGATTTTGTGAATGCAGATTATACGTGTTTTTTTGAGATAAATGGGAAAAGGTTTCAGGAAATTACGAAAATGTACCCGAAAAGTGACTATAATCGCCTGATGGAGAATCAAAAGCATCCGGAAGAGTTTGGAGTTATACCACGGTATTGGACAGGGATTTTCAAAAAGGCTTTTTTGGAGCGCGATGAGATATGGCTGAACGAGTCGGCAGGGGCATCCTATCAGGATATGTCATTTCGTTTTCTGACGAGTGTTCTGGCACAGACTTCCTACCATTTAGATTTGCCTGTATATCTATACCGGACGGACAACCCGGATTCGTCTATGCATGACTGCAAAAAAACTGTTGTGATAGCGGAGGAACATGATTTCCTCCATCATGAGCTAAAAAAACGCGATATAAAGAATAAATATATATGGCATAACGCATATCAGTGGAAGTATCTTGATTTTCGCGGCAATATGCGTTATTTACAGGAGCCATACCGGCAAGAATTGTTTCAACGATATCAAGAGGAATTGAAAAAAGACAGGAAAGTTTTAGATTCATTTGCGGATATGGGATGGATGAAGGAAGTGGCGGAAATGATATCAGAACCTCCGGAAAAGATTGCTTATCGAATTGAACAGGAATCCGCTTCCATAGTAAAGCACAATGATTATTTAAGCAGATTTCTGAATCGGATTACCGGCCTGCCGAAAGGACAAAATGTAGTCTTGTTTGGGTGTGGAAGAATGGGCATGGCTGCGCTAAAGTATCTGCAGGCTGCAGAGTGCAGGATTGCCTGTCTGACAGACAATGCGGAAGCATTATGGGATACAGAGAAATGGGGGTATCAAGTCTTGGAGCCCAAGGATGCTGTACAGGTGTATGGGAATGCTTTTTATGTTGTAGCAAATAAAAACAGCGCAGATGGGATGATAAGACAGCTATCGGACATGGGAGTTCCTGAAAAAATGATATATAAGTATTGATAAATAATTTCTGAAATTTAAGAGAGCTTATATCGTGTCAGGAAGCTAAAAAACCAATAGACACCCCTCACAGAATATGCTAAACTTTCCGTAAACACATTTTTCATTCCAGGAGGGCGCAGCATGGCAAGGACAGTCGGTATCGGACATCAGGATTTCTCGCAGCTGATTCAAAATAATCTTTTTTATGTGGACAAAACAGGATTCATCAAAGAATGGTGGGAGAATAGAGATGTCGTCACCCTGATTACCCGCCCCAGACGCTTCGGCAAGACCCTGAACATGAGCATGCTGGAACAGTTCTTTTCCCTGGAATATGCAGACCGGGGCGACCTGTTCCAGGGGCTTGCCATCTGGGAGGAAGAATCATCTGACAGGAAGAATCCCCCAGAAAGGGAAAATCCCCAGAAAGGAGAAAATCCCCTTCCAGGAGATTACAAATACAGGAACCTACAGGGGACATACCCCGTTATCAGCCTTTCCTTTGCGAATGTAAAGGAGATATCCTTTTCCAACGCCAGGAAAAAGATATGCCAGATAATCACGAACCTGTACAATAAGTACGATTATCTGCTGGAAGGCGATGGCCTGAACGCGGATGAAAAGGGAAGGTTCCGCAAGGTATCTGCGGAAATGGAGGATTACATCGCCTCCGACTCCCTGAACGCCCTGTCGAACTATCTTTCGCGGTATTATGGAAAGAAAGTCATCATTTTGCTGGACGAATATGATACGCCCATGCAGGAGGCATATGTGCATGGCTACTGGCGGGAGATGGTGGACTTCATCAGGACATTCTTCAACGCGACGTTCAAGACGAATCCTTATCTTGACCGGGCAATCATGACAGGGATTACAAGAGTTAGTAAGGAATCCATTTTTTCAGACTTAAACAATCTGGCGGTTGTGACCACCACATCTGATATGTATGCGGACAGCTTCGGATTCACAGAGGAAGAAGTGGCAGCCTCATTGAGAGAATATGGGCTTGGGGACAAAATGGCAGAGGTCAGATACTGGTATGATGGATTTGTTTTTGGAGAAAGACGGGACATTTATAATCCTTGGTCTATCCTGAATTATCTGAAGACGGGAAATTTGGGCACCTACTGGGCCAACACCAGTTCCAACAGCCTTGTGGGGAAATTGATTCGGGAGGGAGACCCGGATGTGAAGATAACGATGGAGGATTTGCTTCAGGGCAGGACTTTCTGCACAGAGATTGACGAGCAGATCGTATTCGACCAGTTGGATTACAGAATGAGCGCAGTCTGGAGCATGCTTCTGGCCAGCGGCTATCTGCGCGCGGATTCCGTGGTCTTTGATGCGGAGAGCGGCAGGCAGGAATATAATCTGTCCCTGACCAACAGGGAGGTTCGTTCCATGTTTGAAGAAATGATAAGAGGGTGGTTCAGGGACTATACCCCGGCTTATAATGGATTCGTGAACGCATTGCTGAAAGGGAACCTTCGGGAGATGAACCGCTATATGAACAGGGTGGCCTTGAACACTTTCAGCTTTTTCGACAGCGGCAACAGGCCTTCAGAGGCAAAGGAGCCGGAGCGGTTCTACCACGGTTTTGTGCTGGGACTGTTGGTGGATTTAAAAGGGCAGTATACCGTCACTTCCAACAGGGAAAGCGGTTTTGGAAGGTACGATGTGCTGTTGGAGCCTTGCGGCAAAAAAGACGCTTCGGCTGTGAATGGCGATGAAAAAGATGCCATTATCCTGGAATTTAAGGTTCATGACCCGGAGGACGGTGAGAAGACGCTGGAAGATACGGTACGGTCAGCGCTGGAGCAGATTGAAAGCATGAAATATGCGGCAAGCCTGGAGGCTAAGGGCATTCCGGCAGAACGGATCCGAAAATATGGTTTTGCATTCCGGGGAAAGGAAGTGCTGATAGGGTAAGGAAACCTGACAGGGAAAGCAGCTTCGGGCGATATGATATCGTGCTGGAGCCCAGGGTCACAGGGATAAGTAAGGAGCCGGAGCCTCACGGCACCCAGGGCATCTGCAGCCCCGGCTGCCAGGACGCAATCATAAATAATCGCGGTAAAGATGCGATTATAAATAATCGCGGTAAAGATGCGATTATAAATAATCGCGGTAAAGATGCGATTA
>OFGX01000258.1_pt1 | contig 45474 bp, 35 predicted proteins | sample 1521831 | NCBI WGS metagenome assembly OFGX01 (sample SAMEA3504080, study PRJEB24116) | mouse gut metagenome | biome: mouse gut; feature: mouse-associated habitat; material: faeces | place: Denmark | collected 2011 | reverse complement strand
CCACGCCGATCATGCCGATGATATGTAAGATCACGTCCTTGCCGCTGACCCATTTCGCGGGCTTTCCCGTCAGGATGAACCGGATGGCCCCGGGCACCTTGAACCAGGCCTTGCCGGTAGCCATCCCGGCAGCCATATCCGTGCTTCCCACGCCTGTGGAGAACGCGCCCAGGGCTCCATAGGTGCAGGTATGGGAATCCGCGCCGATGATCACGTCTCCCGCCACGGTCAGCCCTTTCTCCGGCAGCAGAGCGTGCTCGATGCCCATCTCTCCCACCTCAAAATAGTTCGTGATCTCGTTCCTACGGGCGAACTCCCGGACGCATTTGCAATGCTCCGCGGACTTGATGTCTTTATTCGGCACAAAATGATCCGGCACAAGAGCTATCTTGTCCTTGTCGAACACGCCCTTTGCCCGGAACTTGTCCATCTCCTTGATCGCCACCGGGCTGGTGATGTCATTGCCCAGCACCAAATCCAGATTCGCTTCGATCAGCTGTCCCGCCTGTACCTGGTCAAGCCCTGCGGCAGCGGCCAGAATCTTTTGCGTCATTGTCATTCCCATATCCGTAACTCCTGCCTTTCTGTCAAATGTCTGCCTTTTATCATAACACACTTACCGGCATTGTTCAAACAAAATTTGCGCTTTCTGTTTATCGGTTTTGCAGATATTGGTTGCAATTCCTGTCTTCCTGTGTTATGCTGGAACCACTTCCGTAAATCTGTTTACAATCCTCTGCTGGCATTCTTCTTAGGAATTGTCGGAAAATAACCGCTACAATTTGTTTAGGAAAAAGCCCGGAAATACAATAAAAATTGCTGCAAACTTGGAGCGGCGATCAATTTATCAGGAGGGCGTTTCAATGGGAATATATTTGAATCCGGGAAATAGAGGATTCCAAAAAATCCTGCAGTCAGAATATGTTGATAAAACCGGTTTAATTGCATTGATCAATAAGACGATAGGTACAATGGGAATGCTGACCTGCATCAGCAGGCCAAGGCGTTTTGGCAAGTCCTACGCTGCGAAGATGCTTTGCGCTTATTATGACTGTTCCTGTGATTCGCATGCGCTCTTTGATGATAAAAAGATTGCCCAAAGTCCTGAATATCGGGAGCACTTGAACCAGTATCATATTATTGATATTGATGTCACAGGTTTTATTTCGCTGGCTAAGAGAAAAGGAGTTCCGCTTAAAGATGTGCCAAATTGGATTTCTGACGCAATCCAAGCTGAATTAAAGGAAATTTATCCTGAGTGTATCAGGGAGAAGCTTACAGACAGCCTGATACGCTGTGTAGACAGGACAGGCAGGAGCTTTATCTTTATCATTGATGAATGGGACGCGCTGATCCGGGAGGCGAAAGAGGATTCTGAGACTCAGCAACGTTATCTGAATCTTTTGAGGGAATGGTTCAAAAACAACAATTTTACGCCCCATGTCGTAGCGGCGGCTTATATGACGGGGATTCTGCCAATAAAAAAAGACGGCTCGCAATCGGCAATTTCTGATTTCAGGGAATATACCATACTGAATCCCGGCAGATTTGTGGAATTCACAGGTTTTACGGAAAGCGAGGTCAGGCAACTGTGCACAAAATACGGAATGCCTTTCGAGGAAATCAGGCAATGGTATGATGGATATGATTTCCCTGGTTATGAATCCATTTATAATCCCTATTCCGTGATGTGTGCGATAGAAGCTCATGAATGTTGTTCTTATTGGCAGAAGACTTCGGCGGCTGAATCGCTGATGACGTATATCAACATGGATTTTGAAGGGCTCCAGGAAATCATTGCACGGCTGATTGCCGGTGAAGAAATTGAGGTAAGAACCAACAGGTTCTCTAATGATTTTGAGACATTCCGGAGCAGGGATGATGTGCTGACGCTGCTAATCCATCTGGGTTATCTTACCTGGAACAGGGAAGACAAAATTGCACATATCCCAAATGAAGAAGTGCGGATGGAGTTTGAAGAGATTCTGGACGGGACAGGAAGAAGCCAGAAATGGATAACACTAATCGACCATTCCAGGAAGCTTTTGGAGGCTACGATTGCAGGAAACGCGGCTGCAGTGGCCAAAGCCATAGAGAAGATACGGGACACGCAATATGCGCCTACTTTCTACAATGACGAACAGGCTCTGCGGTATGTAATCAAGTTTGCATATATAGCGGCGATTGACCAGTATCTGAAAGCTGAAGAGCTCCCCTCAGGGAAAGGGATTGCTGATGTGGTGTATCTGCCGAAACGGAAATCATCGCTTCCAGCTCTGGTCGTCGAGCTAAAATGGAATAAATCTTCTGAGGGGGCGATACGGCAAATTAAGGAAAGGAATTACCCTGCGGTATTGAAGGATTACGGCGGCGAGATTGTGATAGTCGGAATTAACTATGATCCAAAGAAGAAAGCACACAGCTGCGTGATTGAACGAATTTGATGGTATTCCCGAGATGAAAGCGGCAATTAATGCGTTCACGAGTATAAAAAAGCGAAAAGGAAACCAGGCCGTTAATCATGGCCTGGCTCTCCTGTGGCAATCTTCACTTCGGAACCTTATCCCCGCATATCATACATCTCTATCAGACACTCATGCCTTTATAGTAGGCGCAGAGCATCTTGGCCGCGTAAGACTTTCCAAATCTTCTGGGGCGGCTCACGCAGGTCAGTTTCCTCATTGTCCCCAATGTATCGTTCATAAAAGAGATCAGCCCTGTCTTATCCACATAGAAATCTCTTCTGACCGCCTGAAACCCATCATTCCCCAGATTCAAATACTGCCCCATCCCCGGTTCCTTTCCGCAGCTTTCACTTATTTCTCCACAGTAGACAAAATCAGGCTCATATTCCCCTGCGCTTCCACTTCCCCATACCCGCAGGGAAGGATGAAGTGGTCGCCCTTGCGGACTTCGTCCCCGTTCACGCGCCCCTCGCCCTCCAGCACGGAAGCCGCCAGGAAAGGATAGCCCTGCCGGAATGTGGCCGTTCCGTCCACATCCAGCTTGAATACCGTATACTTCTCGCAGGTGTAGATCTGATTCAATTGGTTCTCAGGCAGGCTGCTGATGGACTTTACGCTGTCCTCCGCGGATTTCGCCGGAACCGTGATCACGTCCAGGCTCTTGTCGATGTGGAGCTGGCGGGGCTTTCCGTTCTGAAGGCGACCGTAGTCATAGAGCCTGTAGGTGATGGCGCTGTTCTGCTGGGTCTCCAGGATCAGGGTGTCCGCCTTGATGGCATGCACCGTCCCCGGATCGATCTGGATGAAGTCTCCCTTCCGGATAGGCACCTCCCGGATCAGCTCCTGCCATCTCCCCTGGGCCACCATGTCGTCCAGCTCGTCCTTCGTCTTCGCGTTGTGTCCGACTACGAGGGTGGCGTCTTCCTTGCAGTCCATGATGTACCAGCACTCCGTCTTGCCCAGGCTGCCGTTCTCGTTCTTCTGGGCATAAGCGTCGTCGGGATGCACCTGGATGCTCAGGTCGTCCTGGGCATCGATGATCTTCGTCAGCAGCGGGTACCTGTCATAGGGCAGGTTCCCGAAAAGCTCCGGATGCTCCGCCCACATCTGCGACAGGGTCTTTCCCTGATAGCTGCCCTTGCGGATCATCCCGTCCCCCTCCGGGTGGGCAGAGATTCCCCAGCATTCGCCCAGGTCATCGCCCTCCACGGCATAGCCGAACTCCTCCCGCAGCTTCTTCCCTCCCCAGATATTATGTGTGCACACAGGTTCCAGAAAGAGGAGCTCTTTTCCTTTATCTTCCATTTCGCAAACCGTCTCCTTCCTTTATTTTTGTCAAAAATTGGCCAAAAACGAAATTCCATATACGCGCCTACGTGAGAGCGTCCATCCCCAGTTTGATGGCTCCCATGATGCCGGGATCCTCCCCAAGGGCAGGCGGCACGATATAGTCCGCAATCTTGTCTGTAGTGATCGTCTCATGGGCCACATATCCGTTCAGCAGGCGCTGCACTTCCTTCCTGACCATCCCGAACAGCTGCTCCTGGTGCATGACCCCGCCCCAGAGGATGACCTTCTGAGGGGAATATGCCAGGATATAATTCGTCACGGCCTGGGCGATATAGTAAGCCTCCAGCTCCCATACCTCGTCCCTGCCCGCCAGCTCTATTCCCTTCTTGCCCCAGCGCGCTTCGATGGCCGGGCCGGAAGCCAGTCCCTCCACGCAGTTTTCATGGAAGGGACATTTCCCTTTGTAGGTATCCTTCGGGTGCTTTGCCAGCAGCATATGTCCTCCCTCCGGATGGATCAGCCCGTGCAGCAATCCGCCGTTGGCATATACGCCCACGCCCACGCCCGTGCCGATGGTGATATAGATAGCGCTGTCCATTCCCTTCGCCGCGCCCCAGGTCACCTCTCCCAGCACCGCGCCGTTCACGTCCGTATCAAAGCCCACCGGCACGCCCAGGGCCTCCTTGAACGCACCTACGATATCGCAGTTCTCCCAGCCCGCCTTGGGTGTCTTCGTGATGTAGCCATAGGTGGCGGACTTCTTATCCAGGTCAAGGGGGCCGAAGCATCCGATGCCCAGCGCTTTGATGTCCCAGTTCTTATAGTAGCCTATGATGTCCTCAAACGTTTCCTTAGGCTGTCTGGTAGGGAAAGAGACCCTGTCCTTCACAACCCCATTCTCATCACCGACCGCACATACCATTTTCGTGCCGCCGGCCTCGATTCCTCCAATCAACATATCTGCTCCTCCTTGACAAAATAATATTCTCCGCACGGCGCAGCCAAAGAACGGGTTGTCCTTCCCGCACCGCCGTAATTAAATCCTATTATACACTAAACGGGCGGCAAATGGTAGTCCCCAGTTCTTTTTTTCTTGCCGGACTTCCGATTTCGCGCAATAGTTCAGACGCCCCCGCGGAGCCAAAGTCCCATCGCCATGGGATTTCATGTACTCTGCATAGCGCCGGGGAACCGACTGGCGAGGGGTACGGCCCTCGGAAAAGCAGATTTCAGGCGTGAGCCACCGGATACGGACAGCGATGTGGTGCGCTGCGCCCTGTTGCCCGACTACTATGTGCGAACCGGGGCGGAGACACTGAAGGACGTCCCTCAGATCAAAGCCGAGATGACGCGCATCTGGGCCGACTTCGACTTTGTGTGCTCCGGCCCCACCTGGGAGCAGGTGCCCGAACGGATGGAGGGGTATAAAAAGCTGGATCCGCTGGCGTAGACCGGCGGGGATCGGGTCTAAAATTTCACAGCACATAAAAACGGCAGAGCATCCGCTTGGACACTCTGCCGTTTTACTATAAAACGAAAATTTATTTTCGAAAATCAGTCATTGATAGAAAGGCCCGTAAACCTCACATTACTCGATGGCAGTTCTGCTTGAAGAAGCCTTTTTCATGAGTTCAATCTAGCCATACTTGCCAAGAATCCGGCGAGTCAGCCAATCAGGCACTTCTTGCCTTGGAACCCGAAGCCGTATTTCCCGAACGCCATTTGGAGCCTGTTGATGGCATCAGGGTATCTGAAAGCGGTAAGACGCTCCACTTTTTAATCAGCCTTACTATTTATGCAAATTGCATAAGTTCTTCTTCAATCTCCTTCGCATCGTCCATTGTCAAATCTGGATAGCAAACTGGAATTTCCTCAACTGTCAATTTCCCGATTTTTAACATATGTTTAGCGTTTTCCATAAGTGTTTCCCTTTTAATATCTTTCGTATAAGTCTTCATAATCTGTTCGTCATCAAATAAACTCATCATAATCGTTACTACCTCCGCTTCCTTGCTGCTTAGATACTGTCTTAAGATATTTCTGTCCTTGCAAATACGGATTGTTTCTGTAACCGCCTGTTTTGTCATTCCATGTTTTTTTATCTGCTCATTAAAAACCTTACAAAAGACAATGTACTCATCAATTATATTGTCCTTATCGCTCTCATATATGACCTTGGCTTTTATCTCAATATCAATATCTGCACCGTTAAAAAATTCTTTGGACAACGATATTGTATCGGCTTTTCTGCCTTTGTTGCCTGTGTATATCACATATAATTCAGGCTTTGGCATTTTTACTTTCTTGCTTTTATATAGGCTTTGACTGGTTCGCTCAAAATATTCATGGTAACTCTGTGCTAAATACAGCAGTATTCTGATTAGAATATTTACCGTCCAACTGGATTGTGCCTCTAACAACAAAAGCAATCTGTTGTTACCTGCCATTATGCCCAAATCATTATAAAGGTTATCTGTCAGAACATTGTCTATCGTTACAATATCCAACGTATCCTCTGTTGCGTCCGTATCCTCTGGGTGCAATGTTTTATACAGTTTCAACAAATTCTTTTTATCTTGGAAAAGGTCTAAAAAAACACTGTTTTTTGCGGTACGCTTTGCTTTAACTTCCTGAATCTGTTTTATATCGTCCGACACCTTGCCACCTCGATTTCTAAAAATCTATGGCAATAGATATAATATAGCTTACTCCTGCCACACTTCAATTATACAAAAAAACACCTGCCTTTACAATAAAATTCACATTATATTTCTTCCTCGTTCCGTTTAGTCTTGTTCTGTTGCCTGCTCTGCTGTCGGCTCTCGTTCTGAAGCTCTTTCAAGATTTTACTTGTTATAGCTGATTACCTGCGCATACGCTAATTCTGTGGCAGTTTTGGTCTACTCCTTTCCAATACTGTCATATTCGGATTGCAAAGACTTTATCTCGGTTTTCCACTGTTTCGGCATTATTTTCGCCGTTCTATAAAAGGCTCTGCATACGCTCTTTTCATTCTGGGCGCTTCGATATGCTGTCTTTATGCTCCTTACCCTATTTCAACTTCGCAAGTCTTCTAAGTAACTGGCTTTTTTATAGGTGACTTGGATTGGCGCATAGAGGGCATACATTTTTGGCACTCCCTTTCATCGGTATGATTTGTGGCATTCGATATATCTCCCCTCTGAAATAAATGAACAATAGAAAATGTTTTTCTACTCTTTTTTCCTTTTATAAAAATGACATAATTATACCAATATATCAACCAATATATATATTGATATAATCATGTTTCTTTCCTAAAAAACGGAACCGCCCTATTCTGCACACAGATTTTAAATATATTATAATAATGAAACAATCTCAGGCATCAACACATTTTTAAACTCCTCAACCATCGCTTTCCGGAACTTAATTTTAGACAGGGCGGCGTTGCTTTTTTTCTTATAAGCTGCATAATCCACACTGTCCTTTAACTTATTTTCATTTGCAAGTTCACCATTCCTGAAATTGAACGCTTCATACTTGACGTCTTCAAATTGCAGATACCATTTTTCCGAAAAATTTTTTATCTCTTTTTCAATGACTGCGTACCGCATTTGGTTGATTATAACAGAAATGTCCCGTCCCAGAAATCTCTCTTGGTCGTTTTCAATCTCATCTACAATCTGCGTAAGCAAAGCGCTTAACTTGGGATTATCAACAGAAAATTCAGCTATGCTTTCTTTCATCTCCCTTATCCCAGCTTCAAATTCAGCGGCGCCAAAAACATTTTCCGGCTGGTCTAAAGATTCTACAAACCCCTGTATCAATGCCACAATATACTCATAATCGATCCGCAGTTTGCTGTATGCCGCTAAATCATAATCGTCCCATACAGGCTGCGCATCGGGATCTTTGCTATCCTCCGGCTTTTTTAGTTCTTCCATTACATTTTTATACATTGCGGCATAATTGATATATTCATCTTCGGAAAAACCAAACTCATCAAGTACGCCGGGTTCATATACCGAAAATGCTTTCAGGTGCGCAAAATCATGATCCAGAGCCCTAAAAAGATTGACAAACGCCTTTTTCTGCTTTCGTGACAACCCCGCTATGTCTTCAGCCGTCTGCGCCAGATTGCGGATCGTTTTCAATGATGTAGAAAAGGATATTTTCACATCGTCCCAATCTTCTGCAATGGGATTGCCATCTCCTCCGCGTGAATACAAACTGATCGCTTTATTTATCGCTTCTTTGTATTCTTTTGGGGATTGAAATGTCACAATATGCCCATACTGCTTTTTTTCATCAAATAATCTGTTTGTGCGTGAAAACGCCTGAATGATGTTCTGCAAAGCCATAGGCTGCCTGTCCATAAACAAAATAGAAAGACACGGCGCATCAAAACCAGTTAAAAGCCTGTCAACAACAATAACCAAGTCAAGCTGCTGGTTCCGGTTCAGATACTTCTTTTCTTTTCGCGCCAGCCGGTCATTAAGATTGCTGTTATAAGCGTCAATCGCTTCTATCTTATAACTTGTCCCAAACATGTCGTTATAATCTTGTAACGATTTTTTCATCTTATCTTGATTGACCGCAGATGTTTCTTCGTTCTCCGACAACGAATACGTTATGGCAAATCTGGGGAAATCGACAAGCGCCTTATGCACATCATCACAAATCTTTAATTCATCATTTCCTTCTTTCACCTTCTTTAATAAATCATAATACTTCTGCGCCATTGCGATTGAACTTGTCGTCAATAAAGCCGCATACGTCTTGCCCCTGCCATTTCTCATGCCAAATTTTTCATACGACTGGTTTAAAATTATATCTAATACTTTCCGCATATGCGTTTCCGTTTCATATGCTTTTTTTGCATCGTCAGCGCTTAAATTTTTAGCCCCGAGATTCTCCACCATAAAACCCAGAACCGCTTCATCGTGGATCGCCTCTTTTATCGTATAGCTATGCAGGCGCTCTCCATAAAGCTGCTTTGTGGTCTGTGGCAAATCACCCTTCTGCCCATAGCTGTTTTCATCAAAGATAGGCGTACCCGTAAAGCCGTACCATAGGGAATTGACAAAAAAATTCTCAATCGCTCTTTTTGTTTTCGGGGTGACTGCCCTATGGCATTCATCTACAACAAATGCAATCTTAAGGGATTTTATCTTATCATACGTTCTAGTCCCTTCTTTCAAACGGCGGTTCAGCATAATCTGCATTTTCTGTCTGGTCGTTACTATCATCTGCCGTCTGCCATCTATCAGTTTCTTTATAAGGGAATCCACATAATCAGTGTCGTCCACATCAATCGTGTCATTATCCGCATAGGATTGAAAAGCCATTTTCGTCTGCTCATCAAGATCTTTCCTGTCAATGAGAAAGATTGTTTTCTCAATAGACGGTATATCCATCAGCAGATTTCTTGTAGCCTTATATGAAGTCATAGTTTTTCCGGAACCTGTCGTATGCCAGATATAACCGGATTTTCCCTGTTTTGAAGCTGCCCGCATTGCTTCAATGGCATGAATCTGATATGGGCGTAAAATCAATAATTTTTTCTTATCATTGTCAAGAACCATATACCTTGAAATCATTTCATGCGCTTTTGGTACTTTAAGGACTTCTCTGGCAAAATCAATATAATCACAAACAGGCTGGTTCTCCTTATCCAGCCATCCAGTCATAAACTTTTTATTTAATTCCATACTCCTTGCAGCGGAAAAATATTTTGTATCAACAGCGTTGCTTACAACAAACATCTGCACATTTGAAAAAATGCCGTGGAATTTTCCCTCTGCAATATATTTTTCAATCTGACGATACCCTTCCATATATGAATGTTCTTTATTTTTAAGTTCTATATGTATGAAAGGAATCCCATTAATCAGAAGCGTCACGTCAAAACGCCTGTCCCTGTCATTTCCTGTATCTTCTGATTTAAACGCCTGAAATTGGTTTATCACTTCATATACACTTGTACCGCCAGTTATATGTTCATTATTCATCACTACAAGATGCAATGTTTCATTCCCTCTCTGGACATGGACATATACCCTGCCATTTTCTCCGGCAAGCCATTTCCCCGCATCATAGAATGAGGCATGGGATAAATCGTTCTTTATCTTTTCAAATTCAGAATCGCTTAGAGAAACACCGTTTAGTTTTGCCTTATTATTTTGTTCCAATATATATTTAAAATTTTCCCATAACTGTTTCTCAGTCCTTATGTCCGGCCGGTATGTCCACTGAGACTCATCGAAACAAAGCTGGTCTATCAACCGCCTTTCCAATACAGATTCTAATTCAGCCATTTTTATCCTTTCTTTGGAAACATATTCTGTAACATAAACTTTTTTACTTCTTTTAACTCATCGCATTTGCGCTGGTGAAGGGTAATGAGACGATCTAGCCTCTCCAAATAGTCACCAATTCTACATTGTTCCTTGTAAGATGTATACGGAATTTTAATTGTTTTCAACCCATCTACATTAATACTTTTTCCATCTCTAATTCCATATACATGGACTATCAATTTTCTTTTAATAAACTCATATGATCTAAAGTATAGATAATAAAATCTTGAATCTACATTTTCACCATGAAATGTATAATAAGCAGGACTTATTATGCCATTTGATGATGCTTTTTCCAGTCCTCCTTCAAAAGAACGCAAATGTACAATAAAGTCATCTTTCCGAACCATCTTATATCCCGATAAATTTGATTTATCGTACATAAAATTTCTATCCGATTCCCCTCTTTCTACCGTACCTCTACCTTGAATTACTGTCAACACTGGCAACTCTGTATGGTTCTTTTCAGAATATTCTTCAAAAATATCTCCTAACCTACACTGTTCCCAATCATCAGTAAACCCCTCAAATCTTATTTCCGGAGTTTTCTTACCTTTTTGCGGAAACATTTTTTGAAGCATATATTTCTTCAGTTCTATTGTCTCGTCGCGCTTACGCTCGTGAAGGGTGATAAGGTGGTCTATATTCTTCAAGTACGCTCCAATTTCTTTTTGTTCTTCGTGTGTTGGAACATCAATAATCAACTCTTTTACAATATTTCCAGACAGGTTTCCTTGTCCTCCCTGAAGATATGTTCCAATGATCTTCTCTTTGCTTTTTCTAAGCCATTGCATCAAGAATTGACTATCATAATTCTGATGTGGTTGAATTGCTAAAATCGCCTGATTTATGGCTCCTTTTAGCTTTGAAATACTTACTTCTCCACTTGTTGCGCCATAAAGCGCATACAAAATATCTCCTTTTTTTACCATCTTCGCAGATGAGCTATTTAACCCTTCATCAGTTATAAAAAGTTCTGTTTTCTCGCTATTTATTTCACCAGAACGAATGAATGGAATATCGCCATCGTAATATTCTTTTTTTCCTGCTGTAGGAGTTCCTCCAGAGTATGACTCAGTGATCTCCCCCAGCTTACGCTGTTCCCAATCGTCACTGAATCCCTTAAATCTTATCTTCGGTACATCTGCCATGATTAGACCTCCCTGAGAACGCTAATAAATTCTTCAACGGCATCTTTCGTTTCCGTATCTGCAAAAGTCAATTCCCCAAGCATTTCCAATAAAGCAGCATTTTCAGCTTTAATTGCTTTGTCTGTCTCCCTTATGCGTCCGGAAAGCTGCCTGAGATCCACTTTCACTTCTTCCTCACTGGCGTCTACATACCTTGGAATATTCAGGTTATAATCATTATTTTTTATATCTTCGTAGGATGCAAGATATGCCGTTTTATCCACAGATTTCCTATCAAGGTATAATTCCAACACCCTGTCAATATGTTCCTTACGCATCACATTTTGCTTCTTTTCTTTTTCGTACAGCCTAGAAGCATCAATAAATAATACGTCTCTCTTTTCCCTATGCTTTTTTAATACCACAATGCAGGTAGGAATGGAAGTGTTATAAAACATATTTGAAGGAAGCCCGATGACTGCGTATATTGAGCCATTTTCAAGAAGCGTCTTTCTGATTGTTCCCTCTGAAGCCCCTCTAAACAAAACGCCATGTGGAAGGACAATCGCCATCGCGCCTGTCTGCCTTAAATGGTAGAAACCATGCAGTAAAAAGGCATAATCAGCTTTTGACTTAGGCGCAAGCTTACCCCCATAATCCATAAACCTCTCATCTTGTTTGAATCCCTCTGCGGCAGACCAATGAGCCGAATAAGGCGGATTCATCGCTACCACGTCAAACTCTGTCTCCTCGTCCGTCGGCCAGTCAGCATCAAGGGTATCCCCATTTCTGAGATGTTGGTTTTCCGGCAAAACTCCATGTAAGAACATATTCATACGCGCCAGATTATAGGTTGACGGCATAAGCTCCTGACCATAATACTTTATGTAGTCCGGTTCTTCTGAATAATTCCTACAGCTCAGCATCAAAGAGGCAGACCCCATACACGGATCATAGACCTGCAATCCTTTTTTGCCTTCCTGCCCAGACATCGCAATTCTGCAAAGAATCTGCGCCGGCCCATGTGGCGTATAAAATTCTCCGGCTTTCTTGCCTGTTTCCGATGCAAACTGGCCTATCATATATTCATACGCATTGCCGAGGACGTCCCCCTCCGTATGGATAATGTCCACGCCATCTAACGCTTTGATAACTTCTGCAATCGTCACACTTTGCTTCTGGTCGTTAGCTCCAAGCCGGTTTGAATACAAATCTACGTCCGCAAACAGGCCATTGAATAACTCGTCTGATTCCTCTATCCGGTTAAAAGCCGCCTGCAGTTTTTCTCTGTTAAATGAATTATTTTTTACCGTATTTAACATACTTATATAAGTCATGTCAGGATCAAGGATATAATGCTTGGACTCTTTTAGCTCCGCCAATAAATCTTCGGCTTCCTCTGAACCCATTGCTTCTTCATACGCATACTGCGCGTCTTCAAGGCTCTTTGGGCTTTCATCATTAAGGAGATCATATGCTTTCGCCAAATATGAATCCGATAAATATTTATAAAATATCAATCCTAAGAGATACGTCTTGTACTCATTTGCATCCATTTTTCCTCTGAGCACATCTGCGCCATTCCACAAAACCTGCAATAAATCTTTCCCTTCAGCCATACTTCATTTTCCTCCATCTTACGTTTTATCGCCACCGTAAATTTTTCTATCCCCTCTGCTGGATTTGATGTAATTTCATAAAATTTCACCATTAATCATACACTTCTTTTTTTGCCTTTTCAATTTCTAATTTCGTTAAATTACAACACCCCACAAAGCGTATCTGATCCAGCCGCTTTTGTGGGGTGTAAACTCTTTTTCGTTGATTTTTTAGGCCTGCATGTTCTAATTAGTTTTGCACAGCCAATACACTGCGCCTGATTTGCGTCAGAAGAAACACCATGCTGGCGCCTAGAAGAATATGCCCGATACCGGCAATGCCGGATATTGCCGCATTCATTCCGCGGGAAAGCGTAGGCGCCAACACCTGCGCCACTCCCCTCACGGCAAACATCACCGCAGTCAGGTTTAAGCCGATATGATAAACAGCCAGTATCCGCATAGTTTTCGCATTGGTGAAAGAAAAGTTCTTTTCCAGCAGGAGAAGCAACAGGAAAAACACCATTCCCAACAAAAAATAATGGGTATGGATAACGGAAAGAGTTGTTTTGGCGGTAAACTCATTTAATTTGGTAAACTCCCGGTAAAATACACCGCCAGCCATCGCAAAAATGGCGTATAACAGAGCAAAATTCATATAGCGTTTCATAAACGTCCCTCCTTTACTTACATTCCTGTTTCATTGCGAAATATCCAATGAGCGTCGTCCATACATATGCGCAAGTCTTTGGAATCATCAGCATTCCAATCATAGGAATGACGTCCGCCCACAACACTACCGGAATGTAGAATCCAAAACTTAATACAATCGTCAGCCACATCCAGCGAAACGCTTTGTCCTTATGCTTCTTTGCGCTGCGATAGAACAACACAATCACCAGAAGCCCCAGAAGGGCAAAAGGAATGTTACGGTAGATTCCCCATGAAAGAGGAGATTTGGCGCAAAGCCACTGGTTCTGTGGCATCATGCACAACGCAATCCGCGCGCCTGCCAAACCGTATACGGCGGCAGTAAGGCATCTCCCGCCGTTAATTTTATACCGATGCCGCCAGACATGATAAAGCAACACATAAAAAATCGTCATTGTAACTGAAGTAATCCATTTTCCAATTCCCAGAGAAACCGTGTAATTCTCTAAACCAGAAGCGCAAAGGGCAAGCGCGCGGGGAACCAAATGGAACGAGTCACCTGCCCCCAACACGACTGCCATCCATCCAAACAGACAAAATTGACGGTTTCCTTTACTGCCCCGAATCATCAAAATTCCAATGGTAATGACAGAAATCAGATAGACCGAATCAAACAGGGTTTCTACGATTGCCTGCATAACTTATCCTCCTTTATGTTCTATTTTATTTTAAACTTTGGCAGTGGCATATTCCATTTTATTTTTCTAATCCGCCTTCTGTAATGAACGTTGTTCAATTTATAGGATAAAAAATGCCACATTTCAGTGGATATTTAATAAAGGATTCTTCGGACGATCTCCAACACAGCGGCAGAATCATAGTCCTCTCTCAACAAAGCGGAGAGCATTAAAGAAAATAAGACGTCCGCGAATTTTTCTATTGTGAACTGTTCCGTAAATGCCCCGTCCCTAATTTTGGAATCCTGCTTTAAAACAGAACTCAAGCCGGTCAGAATATGCTGCCATGTCTCTTGCATTCTCCGTTTCCCATCACATTTATCCTCCGGAATAAAACCCAAGGAGTGCAGTGTGAAAAATCCGGGGTACTGTTTGCTGCCGTATTCCATTCGCCCGTATATCCATGCAATACAGTCTTGTGTATCTTGAAACACAAGATTATCCTCTGGGCAATGGAAAATTTCACGCCAAATGCTCTCTACTGTAGCAGTCACCAGCGCAGCTTTTGAATCAAAATAATTGTAAATGGACCCCACCGATACCCCACAGGAAGCCGCAACAGAACGAATGTTAATCGCAGACCAGCCTTTCTTTTGAATCAGTTTCCGGCTGGTTTTCAAAATATCCTCTTTTGACGTTACAACTGTATTCATTCAATCACCTCAATATGAACTTTGTTCAGTATATTAGATCAAATGATATTTGTCAACTATTTTTGCAGAACATAACGGTAGAACTGTTTAATTAATTTAATATCACTTTCATTCAGGCATTATGGCAGAGATGAGATGAAAAAAACCTCAGAAGTCTGAACCATAAAAAAGCGGCTATTCCGTATTCCCTACAGATGTTACTTCTATGTTTGCCGTAACGATATCACTCCACTAACTATTTTTTATAATTCATCTGTGTACTTACGTGGTTTTCTATTCTATTTCATTTCGACCATATTGGTCTTTCCTTTGTGTATTGAGTTTGTACTATATGCCTTAAAAGTCTATCTAGTTTATTGAAGCCTATCTATGTCCTAATCTGTATTGCTCCGCTGTTGTCCAATTTCCCTACAAAGCTTTCGTCATGTCTTCCTCCCCCTCCGTTGGCTCAAGGTTGTAAAATTCCCTATCCATAAGTAGTATGCTTAAATCCCCATGTATATAGATCTTTATTTCCAGCTCTAATTCTGGCGTCTCCGCCATACTTACAAATTAGTCAATATTTCAACTGGCTCGCCATCTAAAATATTCTGTATATGCTCGCAACAGTCTTTTACTTCACACATAAATTCCATTTTGGCTTACAGATTTAATCTGTTTGAAAAGTATTCACATCTTCTTTCTGTGCATATAAATTGTTCTCTAATCTGGTTATTGTCGCCTATGTAAGCTGCTGCTATTAAAAATTCCCCTGAATCAAATCCAAGCGTTTCCAGTTGCAGGATAATGTCACAAATGACATTTAGCGCAAAATAGGGCTTTCCTTTTATATTTACCATGGTTGCAATTATCCCTTGACGTAATGTTCATGTGCGGTAAAGTAACACAAAACTTTAACAGACAGTAGCCTATTATTCCGTGTCTATATTCTTGAAGGCATTTACGAACAATACTATAATTGAGTAAAAAGTAATTATGCAACCCAAAGTTGCGAAAAAGCACGATGAAGTTGGTAGTGTTTTGAGAGAAAAACTCCTAAAATAAAGCTATAAAACACAAGGAGGTTATTACGATGAGATTTGCTGATAAGTTACAGAGTTTACGGAAAACAAAAAAATTATCTCAAGAGGATTTAGCGGAAAAGTGTGGAGTGACAAGACAGTCTGTTTCTAAATGGGAAACGTCACTTCTTTTTTCTAACCTGCATTAAGAACCAAGTTGAAATTTAACATTTACTTTTGTTTCTGGCATTTCTGAGATTGTTTTTTCAGAGATATATTAATCTATTCAATATTATATTAAACTTTTACATTATAATTAAAGGAGATCTATATGATACTTGTCTGCTTAACAAAATCCGAAAAAACATTTATATGTTATTAAATAATTGAAAAATTTTTATCAAGTAGCAATTTATTTCTAAGAGTATTCTCACTAAATGGACATACTAATATAATTCATTTTTCCACTTGGTGGAAATTTTTAACTTATTTTAATTTCTGTATTGCTTAAGTAAATGTTTCTCTTACAAAAAGACAAATTGATATTAAAACTCAACAAGTTTATCAATTCTAAATGTTTTTTTATATCTCTGAGACTAAACCTACTAATTCCATTCATTTTTGCTCATTCATAATTTATTTTCATTCTGCTTTTGAAAAATTCCACCAAGTGGAAATTTTTCAAAATTTATTTTTCCACTTGGCGGAATTTTATTTTACATTAAAATTCATAAAAATTTTTTCTTTTTTCCACCAAGTGGAATTTTTTAATGCTTGATTATTAAAATTAAATACTGTATGATAAAAAAACACACTAAAAAAACATCCAAAAAAGTTTGAACAAAAAATAATTGAGAGGATGGAATTATGGCAACATGGAACAAAAAAATGCAGACTTTGCTAAAACAAAAAAAATGGGATATGAAGGACTGGCATAGGGCTTTAGGGGTTGATCAATGGTCGTTGGAAAACTTAATGGAAATGGACACTTCCGAATTAGATAAAGATTCCTTAGATAAAATCTATCAAGATACAAAACAGGCAAAATTGGATAAAAAAATGATGAGGTTTCACAGTCCTGTTATGATTGTAAGTTGGACGCATAAGGGCGGAACTGGAAAGTCAACAACTGCAACAAATCTTGCTTATGAATTGTCCCAAAGAGGATATAACACACTTACCATAGATATGGACAGCCAGTCTGATATGTCAAGCGTGTTATATCCAGATTATCTAAACAATCCGGATCTTAGTTTTTATGAAGCATTTTCATTATGTGAAGATTTTAAGGAAGACGCATATATCCAGCATACAGAATATACAAATTTGGATATTATTCCGGGTTCTTCAAAATGCGAAAGTCTGGAAGGACAATTAACCGTAATGAACGAAAAATTAAGAAGCCGGATCTGGGAAAAGTGCCTCAAGAGCATTCGAAAAGATAATTATTATGACTTTATTATCATTGACATGGACAAAACAGCGGGAATTTTAAATATAACCACACTGGCAGAAGCTGACTATGTGCTTTCTCCCATAGAATCCATGATTTTCGCCGTAAAGTCCATTCCTCCAATTTTAGCCCAAATTGAAACCGTAAAAGAAACCAATCCAAAATTAGAACTTCTTGGCCTTTTATATAACAAAGTAGATATGCGTAAGAAAAAAACCCTTGCAGAAGCAATGGAACTTGTTGAAGAAATTGCGCCCGGCTCTGCTCTGGAAAAATTTATTAAAAATGACGCCAATGTAGACAATTCACAAAGAGAGCATATGCCTCTTGGCGTTTATAACCGCAGCAGTGTTGCAAATAAACAGATGATAGAAGTGGCAGACGAAATTTTAGAAAGAATCCGAAAAAGATCAGAAAAGGTGGTAAAATAAATGGCAGGAAAAAAGGGAAGGGTTCAAAACTCTGATTTTTTAAAACAGCTTACAGCAAACACAGGCTCAACCGCTAAAAACGTTACAGACACATTGCGAAACTTAGGAGAGCAGGCAAATGAAATTGAAACAGGCAAGAAAAAATTAAAATACATTGACGTTTCTTCCATTGACAATGCCCCTGATGATTGGAATTTGTACCCTCGTCTTAAAGATACGCAAAAAGACAAATATCTGGAATTAAAATTCTCTATTTTTGAAAAGGGCGTGGAGGAACCCTGTGTCGTCTGGGAACAGGAAAATGGAAGGCATATGATGCTTTCCGGGCATAACCGAAAAGACATTAGCATGGAACTAATTGAAGAATACAGTGAAGATCCGGTTTTTGATGAAAACAAATACCGTTATCTTCCTTGTATTGTATACAGCAAAACCGAACTGGACGAAACACAGGCTAAAAATATTATAAATGATACAAATCTGTATCGTGACTTTTCTAAGCTTCCAAGGCGGATCAAAACGGAAATCATAAGAGTAAGAATGAACAGCTACAAAACGCGCCGTTATGCAAAAGGTGAACGTATCGAACAGCTTGCAAAAGATTTTGGCGTAGAAAAATCTGCTTTGTATGAAGAATTAGCGATTGAAAAAATATATCCCCCATTGCGGGAATTATACTATTTTGGTACATTAACGCGTAAAACCGTATTGAAATTCAATTATTACGCTATGGATACACAAGAATGGATTCATCAAAATTATGCAGAAAAGATTACAGAAGCCAAGGTAAAATTGTTAAAGAAAAGTATGGGCAGAGAAGATATTTCCATGCTTTTTGAATCAGCAATGGAAGTAACAAAAAAAATTACAGTTGATGTGCCCATTGGAAAAGTTGACGCATTCAAAGAAATGTTTGCTGAGTGGCTTGAAACTCAAAAAAATCAAGATTAAGATTGACTTTTCATTTCCATCTACTCACAAAATAGAATAAGTGAAGTAGAGAATGAATACGAAAACACTTTTAAAATTAGAAGAAAATAAGAAATCAATTCTGATTGGCCGTATTTATGTTTTTGTTTTCTTGCATATCCTTGATACAGTGATTGTTTATTTTATTGGATTAGATTATATAAATGCCGCCAATCAAAATGCTAGTCTGACGTTATGGTTACCTCTGTTTATCTTCCTTTTTTTATCTGGACTTATTCGACGAGACAGAATTTCTACAATTACCATAATCGAAAAATTATATTTTTTTCATTATGTATCGGAAATATATGCAGCTTATTCCTACCTTTTTTCTTAAAAATAGAAATAGAGTTTCTCTTGCCATTAATATTGAAAATTCCAGTGTCTATTTGTATTACAGAATCTATGTTAATTCATTTATGCCGTTTTCTGTTTTTCATATTTTCATTTTTTCCTACAATAACGATTTTTATTTTATGCTTCAAACTGCTTCAAAAAGAAGAAATACATTACATTCCAAAATGATATTCATGTAGCGCGCAGATTAGAAAATGAAAGATAGCGCGCAATTAGACAACAGGATCGCATGCTCCATACTTGGCTTGATGAAACAACTGGAACCGGAAAAACTTTTTCAATTATGACTGTTGCTATTATAAATGATGTTGGGAATTTTTAAAGAAAATAAAAATTGGCAGTTCTTTTCATGTAACAGGTATTATGAATATATATATTGGAAAAAACAGATTATATTAAATGAAATTAATACAGTAGATTTAAAGGAGGGTTCGTATGGATATTGATTTAAGAAAGAAACAGGTTTCTATTGTAAAATAAGGTTTTATAGAAAATTATTTTAATTATAGCTCGGGAGATAGAGTTGATTTTTTCTTATCTTTATGCAACAAAATTTAAACATGAACTTTCTGGAACTTTAAAAAAATATGAGGAAGGAATTTGTTGTGATGATTATGAAACAGCGAAGTGATATGTCTTTTTAGGCTTCAGTTTTTTTGTAGCTGGCAGGGATAGAGGAGGTATGATGAAAAGAAAAGTGTATGCATATAGTAATACAATACATATAAAATAAAATATTATAATACATTATTGATAAATAGATTGTGAGAATAGTTAGGATTAAAGCTGGTTGGAAACATTTTTGTTAATTGAAAGGTTGCTAGATAAATATACATGTTTCTAAAAAAAAGATTTTTTTACTGGTTATTTTTAAAAATAGGTTACTATTTCAGAATTTATAACATAAAAATTTGAAAAGTTTCCAATTGTGGATAAAATAAAGGAAGGAAATTCGACGAAAACTTGCATTTAGCATTGTTCTAAATAAATAGGAGGAATATGTTATGGATCTGAGAAAAAAAATAATTTTTTTGGGTATAGGAAAGAAACTTCAATTTTGAATTAGGAATTGAGGTCATAGAACCGGCTGTTTGATTGAGTGATAGTCCTTACTAATGCGCCGACATTATCAATTTTTCTTTTTTGAAGTATAAAAGAATCATATACCGTGTGTAATGCGTTTATGATATGAATGGGCTGGTATTGCAATGCAATGTTTGCAATATCGGCTTTTTCTTTTTTGGTTAGAAACCAGTGTTTTCCGAGTTTGTATCCTAACTGGTTTGCTTTTTCATTAATGCTTTTTATACATTCGTCTATTTGGAGCAGACAGTCTTTTTTCAAATTTTCTGCTAGCTTGTTTGGATTAAATGCTTCTACGATGTCAATGAATACGGTGTGCGCAGTATGAGCGATTTGAAACAGGGTATGAAATGTTTTCGTCTCTGTTATTCGTCTTACGAATTTGTTACAGCAATAATTTGGAAGGAGACGGCGTATTTCTTTATAAGACGTTTCATTGTGGAGTAATTTTGGGGTTGTGCCGTCTATGGCTGACGTCAGTATCCGGAGTGACAGACGTATGGTATTGATTTCCTTTTCCTCGGTCAATGTCTGGAACGTGTTGTAAGAAAGGGAAATGTAATTTCGGCCGCCCTGTTCCATTGTGTGAAAGTATTGCGGGTAGGACTGGATGAAAGCAAAATAAGTTCCCGGATATTCTCCTTTTTGAAGGGAAATGTAATTTAGCTTATTCAATAGATGAAGGTTATTCCGTATGGAACGTTCTGTGCAGTGAATCGTTTCTGCCGCTTTTGAAACAGTAACTTGAACCAATCCGTATTGATCGGGATGCAGATAATGAAGATATAGGAAAAGCAATAGCGCGTTTCTTTGAAGCGGCGTTTTTTCGCCATAACGGTTTTTTTCATTTACATATTTTACAGTCTCATCTAATTTATATTTTTTCTTAAGGCAGCGGATGCAGTGATCAGATGTATGCAGTTTGCAAGATGCAAAGTGAGGGCATGAAAAACAGCCGGACCCAGATTCGTCCAGAACTTGTGTATATGATATTGTTTTAAAGTTATCCATTAATCTCATAGCAGGAATTAGGTTAATGAAACCCAACTTAGCGATAGAGGAAGGTTCCGATGAATACATATGCCATTGTCCTTTCTTACTGCAGTTAAAACTGATATTTGTATTATATTAAATAGAGTGGAAATTGGCAAATTGGCTTAAAAATGGTAAAAAATGAATAATGAGATTTATACGTAAGAAAATCGGACAAATGACAGTTTTATACGTAAAAAAAACCGGACAAATGACAGTTTTATACGTAAAAAAGCCGGACAAATGACAGTTTTATACGTAAAATAGTCGGACAAAAATTTTTTTGCCCCTTACGTATAAAAGTCTTTTTATACGTAAGAAAACCGGACATTTTATGCGATTTAATTATGTAAAGCAACGGGATAGGGAAAACCGGCTTAATATATGGTTGTTTTGTAAAGAAAAGACAGACATTTTGTATAGGTTTTATATGTAAAGAAATGGAATAAAATAATTAGGGAAAATTGCTTATTGAAAAATTTAACATTTTATGTAAGTTTTATACGTAAAGAATTCGGACATTTTTGTAGGATTGTAAAGGAAGTATGAATCCGGATAAGGATAAAATTCAAAATTGTAATAAGAAATCAGACAAAAGAATGTAGGGTGAATCTTTTATCTGAAGGAAACAGAGTATGGAAAAATCATTATTTTAGCAATTAGGAGGCGAATATTGAGAAGAAAAAATTTTCTAATTCCATGCCTAACCGTTCCCGGTGAAGAAGATCTGCCGATAGGCATATGAGGACAGCGGCATCTGGATTATCTGAAGCAGCGCCGAAAAATTACATTCGCAAATTTTCTTGCAAGTGGCAAACTCGAAAAAAAAATTGCAAATATGGGTTGACAAAATTTTTTTTCGGGTGTAGAATGCGATTTGTAAAGGCAAAGACGTCTTTTGAGGAATTGCTCCAAAAGCTGTCTTTGCCTTTTGCTTTGGGTTCTATTGAACAGAACGGCAAGGAAAAATGAGCAAAATAAATCAGGGCATTGGTTATTGCTCAGGCTATTATTGCAAAACAAAAAAGTAAAAATAAAGGCAAAGGCGTCTTTAATGGAAAACATTAGAGGCCCTTTGCTTTTTTGTTTGAAAGGAGTTATCACCATGAACACAGTAGCAGATCTTTTCGGAAACAAGGTTTTTGACGACAGAGTCATGAAAGCGACGTTGTCAGCCAAGGTTTACAACTCCCTCAAAAAGACGATTGATGAGGGTGCGTATTTGGATAATAGTGTGGCAAACGCCGTAGCAACCGCTATGAAGGATTGGGCTGTTCAAAACGGTGCGACCCATTATACCCATTGGTTTCAACCACTGACCGGTATCACGGCAGAAAAACACGACAGCTTCATTTCACCCTCCCCAGATGGCGGCGTGATTATGGAATTCTCCGGGAAAGAGCTGATTAAAGGCGAACCGGATGCTTCTTCTTTCCCTTCCGGTGGCTTGAGAGCTACCTTTGAGGCGAGAGGCTACACCGCGTGGGATCCTACCTCCTATGCTTTCATTAAGGGAAAGACCTTGTGCATCCCTACAGCCTTCTGCTCTTACGGCGGCGAGGCGTTGGATAAAAAAACTCCGCTGCTCCGTTCCATGGAAGCGCTTAATAAGCAGGCGCTGCGTATTATCCGCCTGTTCGGAAACGATACTGTGAAATGTGTGAAGACCTCCGTCGGGCCGGAACAGGAATATTTCCTCATCGACAGAGAGATGTATAACCAGAGAAAGGATCTGGTGTTTACTGGACGAACTCTTTTCGGCGCGAAACCACCGAAAGGACAGGAGATGGATGACCATTATTTCGGCTTCATTAAGCCTCGTGTAGAGGCTTATATGGAAGACTTGAATCAGGAATTGTGGAAGCTGGGCATTCTTGCAAAAACAGAGCATAACGAGGTGGCTCCCGCCCAGCATGAACTGGCTCCTATTTATACCACCACCAATATTGCCACCGATCACAACCAGCTTACCATGGAAATCATGCAGAAAGTAGCGGCAAAGCATGGACTGGTATGCCTGCTCCATGAAAAGCCTTTCGCCAGAGTGAACGGCAGCGGCAAGCACAACAACTGGTCGCTTACCACCGATACCGGCGTGAACCTGCTCTCACCGGGAGAAACACCTTATGAAAACGCGCAGTTTCTTTTGTTCCTGTGCGCTGTTATTAAAGCGGTAGATGATTATCAGGATCTGCTCCGTATTTCGGTTGCTGCCGCAGGCAACGATCACCGTTTAGGCGCGAATGAAGCGCCTCCGGCCGTTGTTTCCATGTTCATCGGCGATGAACTGAACGCCATTCTGGAAGCTATTGAAACCGATACGCCTTATAATGCGGCGGAAAAGACGCAGATGAAGCTGGGTGTGAATGTGCTTCCGAAGTTCACAAGAGATACTACCGATCGCAACCGTACTTCACCCTTTGCCTTTACAGGAAATAAATTCGAGTTCCGTATGCTTGGTTCTTCCAACAGCATCGCCTGTGCCAACATTATGCTGAATGCCGCAGTTGCAGAATCTTTGAAAATCTACGCTGACCGTCTGGAGAAAGCGGAAGATTTTGAAACCGCTCTGCATGAGATGATCCGCAAGACCATTAAGGATCACAAGCGCATTATCTTTAACGGCAATGGCTATGATGACGCATGGATCAAAGAGGCCACAGAAAAGAGAGGGCTACTGAACTACCGTACCACAGCCGATTGCATTCCACGCCTTCTTGATCAGAAAAATGTGGATATGCTGACTGCGCATAAGGTGTTTTCTGAAGCGGAACTGAAGTCCCGCTGCGAGATTACGCTGGATAACTATTGTAAGACCATTCTGATTGAAGCGAATACAATGGTAGAGATGGCAAGGCGCGAGATTGCTCCTGCGGTAGAAGCTTACATTAAAGAACTTGCCAAGACCGCGGCGCTCAAAAAGTCCGTCTCCGACGAGGTGTCTGTTGTTTACGAAAACACCCTGATTAAGGAGTTATCTGTTCTTACCGAGCGGATTTTCCTCACAGCGGGTGATCTTGAAAATACATTGCTTACTGTCAAACAGCATGACAATGTGATTGATGAATCCGCAGTTATTCGCGACACGCTGCTTGTGAAAATGAACGAATTGCGTGTTCCCTGTGATGAAGCGGAAACATTAACTGCCAAGAAATATTGGCCGTTCCCCACTTACGGCGATCTGCTGTTTGGGGTCAGATAAGGAGATGAATCTACTATGTATAGTTCAGTAAACGCCATATGTATTGCTTAGAGCTGCTCTGGCGTTCTTCATGCAGGCCGGATTTTCACTCTGTGAAGCTGGATTCGCGATGAAAAGGCAGATGAACTTGCCGGTCTTGATGTTTCTGAGCATGGTTTACAGTGTAATCGAAACTGCCAAGAAGGTATTGTATACCGGACATATCGGTTATGGAAAGATTTATGTTTACGATTTGGAGAACGTCGTAATGGTTCGTACCGGTGAAGAAGGATACGATGCGCTTCAAGATGTAGAGTAACAAAACAAGAAAAGCGTTTGAGATAGGAGAAGTAACACAGAGAATCGCTCACAGCGAGCGTGGGACGGTGAGAGCCGCGCAGTAGATTCTGTGTGAATAACACCTGTCAAGCTGCAATCTGAAAAAGGTTTCTTTAGTAGGCGCGCCGTAGGGTCATACGTCAGTTGGCAAAGCTTTCCGCAAAAATTGCTGTGGAGCTTAAAAAGAGAACAAATATAGGTGGTACCGCGGGAACAGCCTCGCCCTATAGAATGCTGGAAAATTTCTTAGAATTTTAGGAGGATTGCACTATGTGTTCTATTATGGGCTATTGTGGAGAAAGCGCTACTATCGGGGCATTTTGTTCTGGCTTTCAGCAAACTGTTTCTCGTGGGCCTGATGACAGCAAAATTGTCGATACAGGAAAGGGACTGCTCGGTTTTCATCGCCTTGCTATTATGGGGCTACATCCGGAAGGAATGCAGCCTTTTCGTCTTGCAAACAGTTATGTTGTCTGTAACGGCGAGATTTACGGCTTTGAAAAAATCAAACAAATCCTGTCCGATAAATATACGTTTGAAAGTGATTCTGACTGTGAAGTTTTGCTGCCGCTATATCAGGAATACGGAACAGCTATGTTCGCCATGCTGGACGCTGAGTTTGCGCTGATTCTGTATGACGGAGAAACAAAAGAGTATGTTGCAGCCAGAGATCCCATTGGTATTCGTCCGTTGTATTACGGATACGATGAGTCCGGAACCATTCTATTTGCCAGTGAAGCAAAGAACTTGGTTGGATTGGTCGCAGAGGTTATGCCGTTTCCGCCTGGACATTATTATAAAGGCGGAAAATTTATTTGCTACTGCGATATTGCAAAAACCGAATCTGTTTGCCACGATGATTTGGAAACGGTATGCAAAAACATTCATGATAAATTGGTTTCCGGTGTGGAAAAGCGTCTAGTGGCCGACGCCAAGGTGGGCTTCCTGCTCTCGGGCGGCCTAGATTCTTCCCTAGTATGTGCGATTGCCGCGAGAAAGAGTCAACAACCCATTAAAACCTTTGCAATCGGTATGAGCGAAGACGCGATTGACCTGAAATATGCCAAGCAGGTTGCTGATTTTATCGGCAGTGATCATACGGAGGTGATCATCAGCAAGGAGGATGTGCTTGCCTCGCTGGAAACGGTGGTACATCTGTTGGGAACCTTTGATATCACCACAATCCGCGCCAGCATCGGCATGTATTTGGTTTGCAAATGGATTCATGAAAACACCGATATTCGCGTTTTGCTGACCGGAGAGATCTCCGACGAATTGTTCGGCTATAAATATACCGACTTTGCGCCCTCTGCGGAAGCGTTCCAAAAGGAATCGCAGAAGCGGATCTTGGAACTGCATATGTACGATGTACTGCGCGCCGACCGTTGCATCTCGGTGAACTCGTTAGAGGCAAGAGTGCCGTTCGGTGATTTGGATTTTGTCAAATATGTAATGGCGGTTGATCCCGAAATGAAGCTGAACAAATACAACAAAGGAAAATATCTTCTTCGCCATTCTTTTGAAGGTGAAGGGTATCTTCCAGACGAAATTCTCTGGCGGGAAAAAGCGGCTTTCTCCGATGCAGTCGGTCATTCTATGGTAGATTATCTCAAAGAATATGCGGAAAGCTTTTATACAGCGAATGAATTTGAGGAAAAGAGCTGTAAATACAGCCATGCACAGCCGTTTACCAAAGAGTCCATGCTGTATCGGGAACTGTTTGAAAAATATTATCCCGGACAGAGCCAAATGATAGTAGATTTCTGGATGCCGAACAAGGATTGGGAAGGCTGTGATGTGAACGATCCTTCCGCCCGTGTCCTGTCAAACTACGGCGCCAGCGGAAAATAAAAAAGGCAGAAATTGCCCGAATGAAAGGAACAGACACCATGATGGTAAAAAGATTTCTATCGTTCCGTTTGAAGTGATTGTAAGAAACATTGCCGCCGGCATTACAGATGCGGACTCGGGCGGCCTGACCTTTTCCGGCGCTTCTGCGGATGGACGGCTTGTGGAAACGATGGGGATTTCTGACCGTAATTTTTATGTGGGCGTCCAGTATCATCCGGAATTCAAGAGCCGCCCCAACCGTCCTCATCCATTGTTCAAAGGCTTTTTCGGCGCAGCTTTCCGCCATGCAAAAGGAGAAGAAAAATGAGTATTCATGAAGAATGTGGTGTGTTCGGTGTGATTTCTCCGAATTCATGTGAAATTGCAAATGTGGTCTATTACGGCTTATATGCCCTCCAGCACAGAGGACAGGAAAGCTGCGGCATTGTGGTCAATGACGACGGTATCTTCGCCTCCCATAAGGATTTAGGATTGGTGGGCGAAGTCTTTCAGCCGGGTATTTTGTCTGCCATGCCAAATGGAAAAATCGCGGTAGGTCATGTCCGCTATGGCACTACCGGAGGAACAAACCGCAATAACTGCCAACCTATTGAGGTGAACCATCAAAAAGGGAGAATGGCCATCGCTCATAACGGTAATTTAAGCAATGCGGCCGAGCTTCGAAACCGCTTGGAATTATCCGGCGCTATTTTCCATACCACCAGCGATACGGAAACCATCGCCTATATTGTAACAAAAGAACGGCTTTCCTCCGCTTCCATTGAAGAAGCCCTCAGCAAAGCCATGAACACGTTGGACGGGGCTTACTCCTTGGCGCTGATGTCCCCGCAAAAGCTGATCTGCGCTAGAGATCCTTACGGATTCCGTCCCCTCTGCTACGGGAAAACAGACGATGGACTGTATGTTGTCGCCTCGGAAACCGCTGCGCTAAAAGCAGTGGGCGCGAAGCTGGCGCGCGATGTGGAACCTGGCGAAATTTTGGTCTTTGATGGTAAGCAGGTGGTGTCCCGCAGGGAGCGCTGCGGTGAGAAGAAAAAACGGCTTTGTGCCTTTGAGTATATCTATTTTGCCCGTCCGGATTCTGTGATAGACGGAGTGTCCGTCCATGCGGCCCGGTTTAGAGCAGGACAAGTTCTCGCAAAATATCATCTGGTAGATGCGGATGTGGTGATCGGGGTTCCGGATTCCGGCCTTGATGCCGCTCTCGGATACAGCAGAGAATCGGGCATTCCGTACTCCATCGGCCTGATCAAAAACAAATACATTGGCAGAACCTTTATCGCTCCCGGGCAGTCCAGCCGCATGGATCAGGTAAAAATCAAACTGAGCGCCATTGAAGAAAACGTAAAAGGCAAACGTGTCGTTTTAGTTGACGATTCCATTGTCAGAGGGACTACTAGCGGACGCATTGTAAAGCTGATCCGGGAGGCAGGCGCTTCGGAAATCCATATGAGGATTTCTTCTCCTCCTTTTTTGCACCCGTGCTATTACGGAACCGATATTGATTCCAGCGAGCATTTGATTGCCTGCAAATATACAGTAGATGAAATTGCTAAGATTATTGGCGCGGATACACTGGGCTATCTACCGGTGAAGGAACTTGCCGCCATGACAGGATGCAATCAATATTGCAGCGCCTGCTTTGATGGCTGTTATCCGACTCCTGTTCCAATCGATACGAGAAAGGATCGGTTTGAGCAAAAGTTATCTGCAAAAAGTGAAACACAAGAAAAATGAAACGAGGTGCAAAACATGGTGGAAGATTATAATTGCAAACTGATTTTTGAAGATGGAAACGAGTATCTGGGATACTCTTTCGGCGACTTCTCGGAAAAGGTTTGCGAAATTGTCTTTAATACATCCATGGTGGGATATCAGGAGATTTTATCCGATCCCTCCTATACCTATCAGGCGGTTGTTATGACTTATCCTCTGATTGGAAACTACGGTATGGCTGAGGATGATTTTGAAACGGCTGTACCTACTATCGGAGCTTTGATTGTGAGTGAATACAATAACGCTCCGTCCAACTTCCGGAGCGCAGCAACGCTCGGCGAAGTTATGAAGAAATATCACATTCCCGGCGTCAGCGGAGTGGATACCCGAAAACTCACACGGTATATCCGCGATCACGGCAGCCGCAAAGTTCTGATTGCGGGAATCGACACTCCAACAAATAAGGGTGTTCAAATACTTAGAAATACAGAGCTTCCTGTTGACGCCGTATCAAAAGTCAGCAGTAAGAGCATCCATTTTGAAAAGCCGGAAGATGCCAGATTTCATGTGGTGGCGATTGACTGCGGTATGAAGCAGAATATTGTCCGGTCATTAAAGAAGAGAAAATGCGCGGCTGCGATCGTTCCCTATGATACAACCGCTGAAAATATAGAAAAATTGAATCCGGATGGTATTTTTATTTCCAATGGGCCGGGAGATCCAAATGATGTTCCTTGTCTGATAAATACCATCCGGGAACTCCACGGGAAATATCCCATTTTCGGCATCTGTCTTGGTCATCAGATCATCTGCCTGTCCTACGGAGCTAAGTGCTATAAGCTGAAATTCGGCCACCGCGGAGGAAATCATCCTGTTCGGAACACGAATACAGGAAAAATCGAAATCACCTCTCAAAATCACTCCTATGCAGTTGATGAAGAAAGTTTGAAAAATACGCCGCTTACTGTAACTCACATCAATCTTCTTGACGGCACAATAGAAGGCGTTTGCTGCGAAGCGGATAAGGTATTTTCGGTGCAGTATCATCCGGAAAGCGCGCCGGGGCCGGAAGACAGCGGATATTTGTTTGACCGGTTTATTCAGATAATGGAGGAGGATAAGAACAATGGCTAAAAGAACAGATATCAAAAAAGTATTGGTGATCGGTTCCGGCCCTATTGTCATCGGTCAGGCGGCTGAGTTTGACTATGCAGGCACACAGGCTTGTCTTGCCCTGAAAGAAGAAGGCTATGAAGTGGCGCTGTGTAATTCCAATCCGGCAACCATTATGACAGATACCGCGATAGCGGACAAGGTGTATATGGAGCCTCTCACTTTGGAATACATTTCAAAAATCGTCCGTTATGAAAGACCCGATGCAATCCTGCCCGGTATCGGAGGACAAACGGGCTTAAATCTTGCCATGCAGCTTGAAAAGAAAGGCGTCCTTGCAGAATGCAGGGTAGAGCTTCTCGGAACACCAAGCAGCAGTATCGAACGCGCAGAAGACCGCGAACTCTTCAAGGAATTATGTGAAGAATTGGGAGAGCCGGTTTTACCGTCCGATATCGCCACCTCCATGGAAGAAGGCCTTGCCGTTGCGCAGAAGATCGGTTTTCCGGTCGTCCTCCGTCCGGCGTTTACGTTGGGAGGTACGGGCGGCGGATTTGCTGACAACAAAGAGGAATTCTTCCCCTTGATGAAAAACGCACTTTCCCTCTCTCCGGTTCATCAGGTTTTAATTGAAAAGAGCATCAAAGGCTTTAAGGAAATCGAATACGAAGTCATGCGGGACGCCAATGATACGGCCATTGCCATCTGTAATATGGAGAACTTAGATCCAGTAGGCATTCATACCGGGGATTCCATCGTGGTATGTCCTTCCCAGACTCTTACCAACAAAGAATATCATATGCTCCGAAACAGCGCTCTTAAAATTATCCGGGCGCTAAAAATAGAGGGAGGGTGCAATGTCCAGTTCGCGTTGGAGCCGCATTCGTTTCAGTATTACCTGATTGAAGTGAATCCAAGAGTTTCCCGTTCCTCCGCCCTTGCTTCCAAAGCCAGCGGATATCCGATTGCGAGAGTATCCGCCAAAATAGGCGTAGGGATGACATTAGATGAAATTCAGATTGCCAATACGCCGGCATCCTTTGAGCCGGCCATGGATTATATCGTCACCAAAATGCCCTGCTTTCCTTTTGATAAATTTACCGACGCCAACAACTCACTCAGTACGCAGATGAAAGCAACTGGTGAAGTCATGAGCGTCGGGCGGTCGGCGGAAGAAAGCCTGTTAAAAGCTGTCCGTTCCCTTGAAATCGGTCTGACCCATCTGCGTCATACGAAATTCGATAACAGCGCGGTAACTGAACTGCTGAGCTATATCAAAATCGGGACGGACGACCGTATCTATGCGATTGCCGAACTGTTTCGGAAAGAGTGCGGGATAGAAACAATCACAGAGTCCACTGCCATCAACCGTTTTTTCCTGCAAAAGATCAAAAATATTGTGGATATGGAGCGTTGTCTTTTAGAAAACCAAGGCAACGATTCTGTCTTTCGCAGGGCAAAGCAGATGGGTTTTTCGGACAAAGAAATTGCGCGGCTTTGGAACAGAAGCGAAACGGAAATTTACGGAATGAGAAAAGCGGCAGGCATCCATCCGGTTTACAAAATGATCGATACCTGCGCCTCTGAGTTTGAGAGCTATATTCCTTACTTTTACTCCACCTATGCGGACGAAAACGAATCGGTTATTTCCGACAAGAAAAAAATTGTTGTTTTAGGTTCTGGGCCGATCCGTATCGGACAAGGCGTCGAATTTGATTATTCCACCGTTCATGCGGTCAAGACCATTAAAGAAGCTGGGTATGAAGCCATTATTATCAACAACAATCCGGAAACAGTTTCCACTGATTATACCTGCTCCGATAAGCTGTACTTCGAGCCGCTCTGCGTAGAGAATGTCATGGACATCATCGACATGGAAAAACCATATGGTGTGATCGCTACTTTAGGTGGACAAACGGCCATCAATCTGGCGGAGCCTCTGGCAGAAATGGGCGTTCCCATTATCGGCACCGACAAAAACGCCATTGACCGCGCTGAAAACCGGGATTCCTTTGAAAAGCTGCTGGCGGAACTTCATATCCCACAGCCCAAAGGAAAGGCTGTAACCAACATTGAGGACGGGCTTTCAGCTGCTGAAGAAATCGGGTATCCCGTTTTGGTTCGTCCCAGTTTCGTGTTGGGCGGCCGGGCCATGCAGATAGTGGCAAAGCCTGAACAGCTTCGTCACTATCTGAAAACGGCTGTTGAGATCGATGAGGACAAGCCGGTGCTGGTAGACAAATATATTCGGGGCAAAGAAGTGGAAGTGGATGCTGTATGCGACGGAGAGCGGGTTTTCATCCCCGGCATTATGGAGCTTGTGGAACGAACTGGCGTTCATTCCGGCGATTCCATTAGCATATATCCTTCCTTCAGTATTTCCGAACAGGTAAAAGAAAAGATTATTGACTACACCAAGCGTCTTGGCATTGGTATCGGCATCATCGGGCTGTTCAATATCCAATTCATTGTGGATGAGCAGGAAAACGTGTTCATTATTGAAGTGAATCCCCGTTCTTCCCGGACGGTTCCTTTCCTTTCCAAAGCAACCGGCTTCAATCTGGCGGATATCGCCACCTTGGTGATCATGGGAAAGAATTTGGAACAGCAGGGATTTACCGATATCTATCCGAAAGAAAAAGAACGGTTTTATGTAAAAGTTCCTGCCTTTTCCTTTTCCAAGCTGCGCGGAATGGACGCCTATCTGTCTCCTGAAATGAAATCCACGGGCGAAGCCATCGGATATGATAAAAAGCTTCACCGCGCCATGTATAAGGCAATGGCGGCATCCGGCATTCATCTGCAAAACTACGGCACGGTAGTTGTTACCCTTGCCGATGAGGATAAAGCCGAAGCCCTTCCCCTTGTCAGAAGATTCTATAATCTTGGCTTTAACATCGAGGCTACTGTGGGAACAGCAAATTATCTGAAAAAGCATGGAATTCGCACAAGAATCCGCCGGAAATTAAGCGAGGGCAGTGAAGAAATTCTGAAATCCATTCGTGCCGGATACGTCAGCTATGTGATTAACACCCGCGCTATTTTGTCCGGTGTACATTACGAGGACGGCGTGGCAATCCGCCGGTGCGCTGCGGAAAATAACATCACCATGCTGACATCGCTGGATACGGTTAAGGTGCTCTTGGATGTGCTGGAGGAAACCACCATCGGCATTTCTACTATCAATTCATAAGAGAGATTACAATGAGATTTACAAAAAGGCATGGGCTTGAAATGATTATTTCTATTTTTACGGAGACTTGAAAAATCCGGAAGAATAGTCTCGAAGGCTTTCTGACCGGCATTTCGGAACTAGCTCCGATGGAATTATCACTATTGGTTCTTCTGATTTTGCCGATTTTAAGATGAGAATCTTCAATGCAGACGGCAGTGAGGCCATGATGCGCGGAAACAAAATCCGCTGTGTCGGGAAATATGTCTATGACAAGAGGTATACCGATAAAAAGCGGCTGAAAATCGAAACCTTGTCGGGCGAGAAATATTTGTCCTTGCAAACATGGGGAGGCAAGGTCACTGAAGTTACCGTGTCGATGTGGAAATCTATGGCAGATCCTCCCGTGACTCTGAATACAGCCTATGGAGGGGTAAAAATAACGCCTGTTTCCATGGGATCAAAAAACTTTTTTTATTTTTTCCTAGGTCTTGTTTGTGACGCTGCGTAATGATTTATAATCTTACTCAGGAGGTAAAAAATAATGGCAAAAAACAGAACTATTCCAAAGGGATTTATGACAGTGGGCGAAGCCGCAAAGAAAATGAACGTTACTGTCCGTACTTTACAATACTACGATAAGGAAGGGCTTCTTTCCCCATCTGCAGAAAGCGAAGGAGGACGTAGACTTTATACAAATAAAGATTTAGTTATGCTTCATCAGATTATATCTTTGAAATCACTGGGGTTTTCTTTGGGCGATATCAAACGCCGATTGATTTCTTTGGAAACGCCGGCTGATGTTGCAAATGCTCTTTCAGATCAGGCAGAGAACATACAGAGGAAAATAGAACAGCTTAAAACTTCTCTGGCGGCTGTCCTGCAGCTAAAAGAGGAAGTTTTACAAATGCAGACAGTTAATTTTAGAAAGTACGCAGATATTATTGTCAACCTTCAGATGAACAATGAATATTACTATTTAATCAAAAAATTTGATGATGATACGCTTGACTATATCCGTACCCGTTTTAACCAAGACACCGGTTTTGAATTTATCAATAGATTTCATTATTTGAGCGATAAAATACTAAAGCTTCAAAAGGAGAACGCCCCGCCAGAAAGCGAAAAATGCCAACAGGCAGTAAAGGAATATTGGGACATGATTATGGAGTTTACAAACGGCGATATGAGTATGCTTCCGAAATTGATGGAGATTGGAAACATAGACGCCGCTGCAAACGCATGGGAAGAAAGGCAAAAAATCGTAAACGATTATCTAGAGCCAGCTTTGCAAGTCTATTTTTCAAGGCTTGGAGTAAATCTGTTTGGGGAGATGGAACAATGAGAAACGTAATACAAGTCTGTGATTTAAAGAAAAGTTATGGCAGTCATATGGTTCTCAAAGGGATTGATTTTCAAATAGAAAAAGGAGAAATTTTTGCGCTGCTTGGCGTAAACGGGGCAGGAAAAACGACAGCGCTTGAATGTATCGAAGGTTTAAGAAAATATGACAGCGGAGCAGTTGCCGTAAATGGAAAAATGGGCATTCAGTTACAATTATCATCTTTGCCCGCCCATATTAAGCCGATGGAGGCTGTCAATCTATTTGCAAAGTGGAATAAAGTAAAAAGTGATGATACCATGCTAAATGCGCTTGGCATCAAAGAAATGCAAAGAAAACAGTATATTCAATTATCCACAGGCCAGAAAAGACGGTTACATCTCGCCCTTGCGCTTATCAGCAATCCTGATGTTATTTTTCTCGATGAACCAACTGCAGGGCTTGACGTTGAAGGAAGACTGTCACTCCACGAACAAATCCGAAAGCTAAAATCACATGGAAAAACAATCGTTCTGGCAAGCCATGATATGGCTGAAGTGGAAACCTTATGTGACCGCATTGCCATTTTGAATAACGGAAAAATTGTCTTTTGCGGCACAGCTTTAGAACTGACTGATAAAGCCGGGAGAAAATATGTGATCCATATTAAGACACAGCAGGAAGACAGAGCGTTTGAAACGGACAATATCGAAGACACTTTGATATCCTTACTCAGTGAGTTAAAACAGAAGAAAATTCATGTGTTAGATATTAAGGTTGACCGTGGCTCACTGGAACGGCATTTTATCGAAATGGCAAGGAGAATAGAAGAATGAACATTTTTTTATATAGTGTAGCGTTACAGTGGAAATTGGATATACGCAGTAAATCTTTGTTAGTTACCTGTTACATCGTTCCGCTTATGTTCTTTTTTCTGATAGGCGGAATTTTTACTTCTGTAATGCCTGAAATGGGAAGTACACTAATACAATCTATGGTTGTGATGAGTGTTTCCATGGGAGCGTTTATTGGGTTACCGCCATCATTGATTGAAACTTATGGAAGTGATGTAAAAAAAGTTTATAAAGCAAACGGAGCGCCTTTATATTTAGGTCTTGTTACAATGTTCCTTTCTGCATTTGCGCATTTGATGATTAGCTGTGTCATTATATTGCTGCTTGCCCCTATCCTGTTTAAAGCAACTTTGCCAGCGCAGCTTCCGCTTTTCTTTCTTTCGCTTGCTTTGTATAGTATTGTATCACTGAGCATTGGAAGCGTATTAGGGTTGCTTGTAAAAAATCAGGCAAAATTGACGATGATAGCGCAGCTTTTGTTTTTACCCTCGATTATGCTTTCGGGGATTATGTTCCCTATCGGCTTATTGCCCGATTATCTTGAAACCATAGGGCGTATTTTCCCAGCTTCTTGGGGATACTGCCTGATGTTAGATAATGGATTTTGCTTTGAGAATTTATGGTATCTAATTCTTATTTTTTGTGTGGCAGTATTGTTATGCGGATTACTTTTAAATAAACAAAAATCTGAATAGATTGGAGGACAGCCGTTTCATATAGAATAAAATGAATAGATTGCCCCGACAATCCCGAAAACAGCATTATAATACAGACAAAGGGGCAAATCCCGAAACGTAGATTTGTCCCTTAGAAACGAATGATATATCTTAGATCAGTTTTTGACCTTTACACAAGATATATTTTAGATCAGTTTTTGAGATTTACAAAAGACATGTCTTAGATCAGTTTTTGAGATTTACAAAAGACATATTTTAAATCAGTTTTAACCTTTACACAAACTTTGAAATAGTCTTATTATGGGAAAAATAAAAAGCTAACAAACCTAAATTTTTATAAGTTTGTTAGCTTTTGGCTCAACATATCAATGCTTTTCTAGGATTTTATCAATCAATCCGAAATTTACTGTTTTTTTGAGAGCCATTCTTGGAGAGATTCCCCAGCCTTTCCCGCGCCGCGCGCTTTTTGGATCGTGCGCCATGCGGCTTTTTCATCGTCTGCCGGCAAAACCAAGACGGCTTTTTTGCCCGAAAGATCCGAGTTGGAATTATCGTCTAAAATGCGTGAAACGTCACAAACTCCGAAAATTAAAATGTCCATGTCTGCTGACGAATAGAAAAACTAAAATCTTCATCTCCTGAAATGTCAATGGCCGTTCCCTGTTCATCTTGCATAACGGCCCAGTAAATCCATGGATGCGTATCTGCCCATTTCCTTCCGGATAACTGTAGGCTGTTTAGACAAATGCCGTCCTCATTGTTGCCAAACACATAATGTTTGCGCGTCAGTGATGCCCGCGCCGGGATAATGGCGGATTCGTTTTCTCCAGTTCCCCAGATCAGGCAGGCGTTTCCAACAATCTCCGGTTTTGGCTGATCCATGGGATTGTTGAAGCGGTGAATGGCAATCTGCAGGATGCTTAACAGCAATACCGCTCCCAATATGGCAAGGAGAATGCAAATTGGTTTTTGGATTTTTTTTCATCTAAAAACCTCCTTTTTATAGTGTGCAATCCACATAGCTTGCATCCATTAAAGTAAAGAAGACAATTTGCATTAAGGAAAATTCGAAGTTATGATTACTGGAAGCTACATATAATATTGAAAAGATTTTGGCAGTTTTTTATCCTTGGCTTTGCGGAAAATAAATGGGCATAAAAATGAATCGGTAATTTTATTTTAAATGTAATTTAATAGTTTTCAGCGCTTATTTCAAAGTAACTCTGTGGGTGGGCGCAGGTAGGGCAGACTTCGGGAGCTTTTGTTCCGACTACAATGTGTCCGCAGTTTCTGCATTCCCAGACTTTCACTTCGCTTTTTTCAAAGACAGATGCAGTTTCCACATTTTTTAAAAGCGCGCGGTATCTTTCTTCGTGGCGTTTTTCGATTTCTCCGACACGGCGGAATTTTTCAGCTAATTCAGGGAATCCTTCCTCCTCCGCTGTTTTGGCAAACCCTTCATACATATCTGTCCATTCATAATTTTCTCCGTCGGCTGCAGCCTTTAAGTTTTCAGCGGTGTCCCCAATCCCGTTTAACTCTTTGAACCACATTTTTGCATGTTCTTTTTCGTTATCTGCAGTTTTTAGAAAAAGAGCTGAAATCTGCTCGAATCCTTCTTTTTTTGCTTTAGAGGCAAAATATGTATATTTGTTCCTTGCCTGTGATTCGCCTGCAAATGCGGCTTCTAAATTTTTCTCCGTCTGTGTTCCGGCATATTTAGCGCTCATTTGATTTCCTCCATATATTTTGATATTAGTATTTATAGTTATAGTATTGAAAGGATATTTTGTCAATAGTTGTTTCGGAAATACATTTTCTACTTTGTAGGATTACAATACATCATGTAAACCAGAAGATGAGAAAACTTTAAAATGTGTTTAAGATAACAGACACAACGTGAAGTGAATATCTTATTTGGCAAAATTACAGAATCTCCGTTATTTTATTTTGACAATGCTAAAATCTTGGTTCCCAGAATTGTATGCCGTTGCAGCCGTATATTTTCTATTCGACTTCTTTTAAAGATAGGACTTATTAGCGATTGCTTTCACTAGCAGCATCATGGGACGACGCAGTTCGTCTTTCATGCCCGGAATATGCATCATTTCTTCGGGTGGCTGCGCTTCTTCCACCACTTCAAGCTTAAAACCACTATTTAGTAAACCCATTAAGATTTGCGTAAGTGTGTGATGTTGTTTTGTTACATTAAATCCGAGAAAATTTGTTTTTCGCTCTCCGGGATAAAAGTAATGATCAAGCGGCCAGTATTGCGGTTTTCCCTCATTGGCATAAACCCAGTCTTGCCCTACGCCAGATGTAAAAATTGGGTGTTCCATGTTGAAAAGAAATACTCCGTCTGGTTTCAACGTTTGATGTATTTTTGAAATATCTCATCTATATTTTCGATATAGTGCAGAGCCAAATTGGAGACAACGCAATCCCATGTATTTGCCGGATATTCATATTCCTCTATTCCACAAATACGGTATTCAATCTGGGACTTATTGTTTCGCATTTTTGCTTCTTCTATCATTTTTTGGCTTAAATCAAGCCCTAATACTTTTTCTGCTCCTTGTTCCGCTGAAAATTTACAATGCCAGCCATAACCACATCCCAAATCAAGAACTTGTTTTCCTTGAAGCTGTGGAAACAGAGGTTTTAATTGGCGCCATTCTCCGGCAGAACTTAAACCGTTTTTACTGCGTGGCATTTTTGCATATTCTTCAAAAAATGTTTCATTATCATATTCGTTAGACACCGTTGATGCTCCTTTAAAAATCACAAGTTGACACTTAATTATTCGGACACATACAAATAGCAGCTTTGCACATGGTCATTTACAATTCCGATTGCCTGCATATACGCATATATGATCGTACTGCCTACAAATTTAAAACCGCGTTTTTTTAAGTCTTTGCTAATTTTGTCCGAAAGCGGCGTTGCAGCCGGAATTTCTGCTTCTGATTTGAAATGATTATGGATAGGTTTGTGATCAACATAAGACCAGATAAACGCATTAAAACTTCCATATTCTTCTTGAATTTTGATGAATTGCTGCGCATTTGTAATTGCCGACTTGATTTTCAATCTATTGCGTACAATATTGGCATTTTGCATTAATTCCTCAATTTTTGCTTCATCGTAGAGAGCGATTTTTTGGTAATCAAAATTATCAAAGGCTTCTCTAAATCCCATTCTTTTATTTAATATCGTTAGCCACGATAATCCAGCCTGCATACCTTCGAGAATTAGCATTTCAAATAGTTTCCTATCGTCATGAACTGGTTTTCCCCACTCACTGTCATGGTATTCCTTGTAGAGTTCCGTAGTTGCCCACGAACATCTTTCTTTATCGTCCTTCTTCATAAGCTCTCCCGTTTCTCAAATTCCGTTTTCTCGCGCTATTCGCTATTTCTATTTTATCATAGAATGCGAATTTTTCCATTCATAAATTATGTATTGTAATCCTACATTGCAGAGTGGGTTTGTTAATGCGGAATGCTTGTTTTTGATTTTTTAATATGCTATATTTAGAAAGAAAAATGTTTGCTTGATTTCACAGGAATTTTTATGGAGGCATGGTATGGAAGAAAAGGATCGGACGGAGTTGTTTATGCAGGAGATTCTTGACAGCATTGATTCCGGGATTTTTAAATATTATCAGGAAAAGAAAGCATCTGGCAATCCGTATTTTAAAAATACATATGAAAAAGCAGTGTATGACGTTATTGCTTCTTATTTTACCATACCGATAAACTTTGACAATATGACGAAAGTATATAGGAAGAACCGGGATTATAAGGCAAAGAAAAAGAAGCGCTGGGCAGAAAATTTAATGCAGTATGCGGCGTGTTCTTATGAAGAAAAAAAATATCCGTTTCGGGAAATTGCCAATTTTAAAATGTTTGCTTCTGCCGATGAGTGGAAGGAGAAGTTTGGAGCTTTTAGTTATGAAGAAGTGATAGAACAAAAAATAAAAGAAGTGGAACAGTGGAAGTCTTCTAAAAATGCGAAAATGACGGATTTTCCCATTATGGAGGCTTTTTCTAAGAAATCAGCATACGCTGCGTTTGAGACAGATGTTTTTTTTGAAGCTTACAATGTAATTTACCGTTTATTTGATAGGACCAAAAACAAGCGCCTTAGATCTTATGTGCTCGAAATGGGTGATGCCCCATATTTTACAACCAGCAGAAAAAAATATGATCTGGCTGCCGGAACTGGGGAAATTCCAATGTCGGAAGATGGAAGCTCAAAGCTTGTATTTCAGGTGAATCAGGAATTTTTAAATCAGATGGTGTCTTTAAAAATGATGGATGCAAAAGATATGGAAATATTAAATTATCTTTTGGACGTGAACCCCGAATCTTTGATGCGTAATCTTCCGATCGTTGTAGAAACTGCGGCTCTTGCTAAAATAGTGGCGGGAAATGACAGACCGTCTTCCTTACATTATGATGAAGCGGAAAAGCGCTGTTTTCAAATGGCGAACATAACATATAATAAATTTGTAGACGATAAGCAGATAGGCGCAATTAACTGGATTGATTCTGTAATTAAAAGGAACATAGAGGGCAAACGGTATGTTGAAATTGTTCTGGGAAGCCGCCTTGTCGGAGCAGCCATAACCAATAAAATCAGCAGGCTGCCTTCCCCTGCCTATGACAAACTGAGCAACAGTAATGCAAAGCTTCTTTATCTTCCGCTTCAAAAGCGAAGAATTTTAATTTTCCAAAGATATGATGCCGGTGAGGTAGAAATGTTAAAAACGACCTTTACTTATAATGATTTTCTGATGATGATAAATTTTGGATCGGGGCGTAAGGCGAAGAATTACAATACAATTTGCGAAGCTTTTCAGGAATATGTGGATAAGAAAGAGGTGATTGAACATTATGACACGAACTGCGCATCCTATACCATTGACGTGTATTTTTATCCACTGACAGACGAAGAAAAAAGAAATATGAAGGATTATAATATTTTGAATGATTGCGCTAAGAGATGATTTTTTTAAAAAATGGTGAGTTGTAATAAAAGAAAAGCTGCGCTAAGTTAACAACATAATATTTTTTCTATTCTTTAGCGTTTGGAATGCTTTGGTGTGAGGAAAATATCAATTTTTGGCTTAATACAGCGCAAGAATTTATTTTAGAAAATAGAAAAATAAGGGGATTTTTTGAACTATCAGTTCGGCTGACATGCATCTGGTTTGGAAATCTGCTTAATTTGTGTGATTTTTCCATGAGAAAGATAGATAATTTTATCTGCATATTCCAAGAGTTCTTTTTTATGTGTTACGATGAAATAGAAATCATATTCTTTATTGTTTTTGATAAAACGCTGGAATTCTTTTTCTGACTCTTTGTCGTAATTTGCAGAGGCTTCGTCTAGCGCAAGAATGTTAGTCTTGCGATTTAATGCGCGAAGCAGAGCTACTTTCTGTTTTTCACCGCCAGATAGATTGGCGCCCTCACTTCCAACTGCAGTATCGAATTGATTTTCCAATTTACCAACTGCTTTTACGCAATATTTTGGAAACCAATCTGGATGATAAAGTGATTCCCCGTTAAGAATAATGTTTTCCTTTACTGTTCCGTCAAATAAGTGGACGTCTTGCAGGACTGCGCTGAAATTTTTTCGGTATGAAGCAATATTGTATTCTTGGATTGGTATGCTGTCAATTCGGATTTCTCCTGAAGACGGTTGGTATAGACCGAGCAGAAGGTTTAGAATGGTAGTTTTGCCGCTTCCATTCTCCCCCACAAGAACAACTTTTTCCCCTTTATATATTTCAAAATTTATATTTTGCAGGATGATGCGGTTACGGAAAGATACTGATACATCTTTAAATTCAATTTTAGAAATTATGGATTCAGGAAAGAGAGAAGACGTATAATTTTCTTCTTCCAAGGCAAAAAAATGTTGTATATCTTCTATACAAGGCTTTATCTGTTTTAATACAATCCATAATTGCATAATCGCATCGAACGGAACTAATAAATAGGAAGAAAATGTGATAAACGTCATCAGACTGCCAAGAGTGATTTGGGCTTTTCCAATCAAAATAGCTCCGGGCAGATAAATTAAGTTTATAAAAGCAAGTTCTGTCATCTGCATAATCCGGTTATTTTTTGCAGAAAAAAGTGATGCATTTTTTGATGCTTCGTTTATATGGTCAATTTGCTTTTCATATTCGCTTGTTTTTGCGTCATGAAGATTCCATAGTTTAATATCGACGATACCAGATATGAGATCAGAAAACCATCCTATACAAGAAAGGTTTGACATTCCCGTAGATATGGTATCTATTGGAAATATAAGCTATCAGTTATTGGAAGATGAACTAGATATCTTCCTTGTATGAGCGTAATAAAATGATGGCGGAAATAACCCAAAACAACTCCCTCTGTATAATCGCCAAATTGCGTCCATATACCGTAATTTCTTATAAAACAAAACCTTACGATATAATTCTATAAATAAGCGGTTTACTTTCCAAATTTTCATTTCTTTACTCAACTCCCAATTTATATAATTTCAGGCACTGTTTTATTATACACTATATAAACATACACTTTCTATATAAGTAATTATTATTTTTAATTATCTGTATATAATGCATCTAAATAGAAAGCGGTACAAAAATGAAATAATTGCACATCAGAATAATACAACTTTTACAAGAAAACCAACTATCAAAAACTAAAATATGCAAAGATCTCAACCTTCAAAGAGGAAATTTTAACCGATATTGTCGTGATGAGTTCCAAAGAATAGATGCTGTTTTAATTTTGAAATTACGTGAATATTTTCATTGTTCTATTAGTGAATTATTGGAAATACGAGAGAAATAACTGAGTGGTTATCCCTATAAACTATTCGCATAATTCCACTTTAACGAATACTTTATGTGAATATAAGAACTTTCTAGCCCTATTGTATTATATTTCTGTTTCTTATGATAATGTCTACATATACTATATTTGATATAGTTGGTATAACTGCGCTTTTAAGATTTTCCTTATGGGTTCGTCTATTTTTTAATATTATATTTTTCACTGTAATATCCATCTTTTGGAATAAATATAGTAATAACTCCAAAAAACACAACTTATCAAATTTTAAATCAAATAATGGCTGAAAACGCTTTTATTCTATAATATAGATTATATAAAATATTTCTAAGCATTTGGATCGTTCTTCCGTAAATATCAGCTGCCATTCAAAGAATGGCAGCTCCACTTAATCCAAGTAGATCCCTACACACTGTTATCATACAATAAATGTCACTCTCCATGCCCAAAAGTATTTCATCATTGGCGCAGTCATAAAATTATGTTAAAATAAAAAATGCTGAAAAACAGACATCATTTAATTCTAGAGGCATTTCAAACATGGAAGAATTATATATATTTGCGCTTTTACTTAATGAAGAAATCATTCCAGAAGAAAGTTATTTTAAAAGGCTTGATGAGTTATTTCTTGGAAATCCAAAAAACGAAATTCTTCTTAATTTAGAATGGGAAACAAATATAAGCGAAGCCATGCTTTATATTAAGTCACAGATTGACGGCAAAATTTTTAATGATGAACTGTTCGGAACAATCCTAATGGAAAAAATTAAAATGTATTACGAAAATAATCCTAACATAAAGATTTTTGCAGACAAAATGTATCTCCTATGGAAAAGCCTGCCAGAAACCCTCCAGAGGAAAGAACCCTTTTTTGCCTTGTGCTACGCTGACGATCCCCTGTCATGGGGAGATGAGGAACAGACTAGAGAACTTTATGAACATATGATGAATTACTATAAAAATTAAATTCCCTGCATACCATTATAATTCTGTAATGCTTAAATTATAAGCCATGCTTTTTCCTCATTTCTTCCAAAGCCCTCCGGGTATCTTTTACATGTCCGATTTCCATGCTCTAAGTCGTGGAGGATAACACGCTTTAGCTTGTCCTATACGCTTTAGATACTGGTATCAGAGAAATTTACCTCGACTAAGTAATTTGTTTTTTCTATCTTTTGTTGTAATCAGGGCGGCGTCTCCCTGTGTTGTCAGTTTGAATGTTATCGCTTATGTTCCTCCTTTTGGGAGCAAAAAAGCGCATGGTATACATTTCTGTCCCATACGCCTCTACTCTGTTATTCTACTTTTTAATCAGTCTAACTATTTATGCAAATTGCATAAGTTCTTCTTCAATCTCCTTTGCATCGTCCATTGTCAAATCTGGATAACAAACTGGAATTTCCTCAACTGTCAATTTCCCCATTTTTAACATATGTTTAGCGTTTTCCATTAGCGTTTCCTTTTTGATATCTTTTGCATAAGTCCTCATAATTTGTTCATCATCAAATAAACTCATCATAATCGTTACTACCTCCACTTCCTTGCTGCTTAGATACTGTTTTAAAACGTTTCTGTCTTTGCAAATACGGATAGTTTCTGTAACTGCCTGTTTTGTCATCCCATGCTCTTTTATCTGCTCGTTAAAAACTTTACAAAAAACAATGTACTCATTGATTATATTGTCCTTATCGCTCTCATATATTACTTTGGCTTTTATCTCAATATCAATATCTGCACTGTCAAAAAATTCCTGCGATAAAGATATTGTATCGGGTTTTCTACCTTTATTTCCTGTAAAAATCACATAAAGTTCAGGCTTTGGCATTTTCACTTTCTTGCTTTTATATAGGCTCTGACTAGTTCTCTCAAAATATTCATGGTAGCTTTGCGCCAAATACAATAATACTCTAATTAAAATATTTACCGTCCAACTGGCTTGCGCTTCCAAAAGTAAAAGCAATCTGTTATTACCCACCATGATGCCCAAATCATTATATAAGTTATCTGTAAGCACATTATCTATCGTTACAATATCCAGCGTGTCCTCTGTTGCGTCTGCATCCTCTGGGTGTAATGTTTTATACAGTTTCAACAAATTCTTTTTATCTTGGAAAAGGTCTAAAAACACACTGTTTTTTGCGGTACGCTTTGCCTTAACTTCCTGCATCTGTTTTGTATCGTCCGACACCTTACCACCCCGATTTCTATAAATCTGAGACACAAGATACGATGCTCCTACTCCTGTTACACTTCAATTATACAAAAAAAAGCCTGTTTTTACAATAAAATTCACATTAAAATTCTTCCTTTCACACTAGATAAGCCACTGTATTTCTTTCGCAAAACAGTCATACCATGTTCCTGCGGGTGCTTTGAGGATAATTGCCACCGTGATATATCGGTACACGTTTTCCATGGAAGATATGACTTTACAATGTATCTGACCGAGAAAGAATTTAGAAAGCTTTCGTATATTGCATTGTATAAAAATATTAATATAGGAAAAAATAAAAGATAAGGGCTTATTTAAAAAAATAGCAGAGCCAGATAAGCTGGTCGAAGTACAAAAAGATGATTCTTATTTAGAATAAGAGAAAAGTATGAAAAAGATGTTGTAGGATTACATAAAGGGGCGGAAGTATCTAACCAAATCGAATCTCACTGCATATATTTGGATAGAAAGAGGTTGTGTTTTGTAATTGGTCTGCTATAATAAAATTACGTATTTTTGAGAAGGAGAAGTGGTGATCTGTAGTAAGAGTGTGATTGGCACCTTGAGAATGAGGAACTTTTCCTGTAAAGCGAAATAATAAGACAGAAAATACTAAAAATGCCTATTGACTTTGCTTGAATATTGGTGATATAATGTATAAGCGTGTTTTCTGGGCACTTTCTAGCGCCGTGCGTTGGTAAACCGCGGCATGAACGGCGTGAAAGCGGGAATCTGCGCAAGGAGACCTAAGGCAGAGCAATGGATGAAAGGAGGATCTCACATGAAGGTTAGATCATCAGTAAAACCAATTTGCGAAAAATGCAAAGTTATTAAAAGAAAAGGAAGCGTTCGCATTATCTGCGAGAACCCAAAGCATAAACAAAGACAAGGATGATTCTTGTTTGTGCGGATTGATTTAGGCGGCTGATAGGCGACACACCAGGAGGTGTGTAGACTATTTAATATACAAGGAGCACCTGTAGCCGG